>OJUA01000009.1_pt1 | contig 85996 bp, 69 predicted proteins | sample 1599821 | NCBI WGS metagenome assembly OJUA01 (sample SAMN04436921, study PRJEB24849) | human gut metagenome | biome: human gut; feature: NICU; material: stool | host: Homo sapiens | place: USA: Saint Louis, MO | collected 2012-05-14
GGTGACTGACGATAACGCCATGGTCTGGCGCGGCCCGATGGCCAGCAAAGCGCTGCTGCAGATGCTGCAGGAGACGATGTGGCCGGATCTGGATTATCTGGTGCTGGACATGCCGCCGGGGACCGGTGACATCCAGCTCACGCTGGCGCAGAACATTCCGGTGACGGGTGCCGTTGTGGTGACCACGCCGCAGGATATCGCGCTGATCGACGCCAAAAAAGGCATTGTGATGTTCGAGAAGGTGGAAGTGCCGGTGCTCGGTATCGTGGAGAACATGAGCATGCACATCTGCAGCAACTGCGGTCACCACGAACCTATCTTCGGTACGGGCGGGGCAGAAAAACTGGCTGCGAAGTATCACACCCAACTGCTGGGACAGATGCCGCTGCACATTACCCTGCGTGAAGATCTGGACAGCGGCAAGCCGACGGTCGTCAGCCGTCCGGACAGCGAATTTGCAGAGATGTATCGTCAGCTGGCGGGACGCGTTGCGGCGCAGCTTTACTGGCAGGGCGAAGTCATCCCGGGCGAAATCGCGTTCCGCGCGGTGTAATACCTGTTCGCTTAGTGCCGGGTGGCGGCTTCGCCTTACCCGGCCTACGAAATACGGTTTTGTAGATCAGGTAAGCGAAGCGCCACCTGACTTTACCCAAGCCGATAGTGCATCAAATAATACTCTCCCTCAGGAGAATCCCCCGTCGCCTCAATGTGCCAGCCGTGCCGCTGGTAAAACGCGACAGCCCGCGCATTCTTCACCAGACACTTAAGCGAACCTGTACTGGTAAACGTCTTCTGCACCTGTTCCAGAAGCATTTTCCCGACGCCGTGGCTTTGATACTGCGGGTCAACAAAGAGGTTGTGCAGAAAATTATCGTTCGCCCAGACGGAGGCAAAGCCCAGGCGATGGCCGTTCTGCGTGGCAACCCAAATCACTTCGTCACGGGTGGCCGCGTCAAAGTCTTCAAGCTGCCAGTCTGAACTGTCCAGCCATGGCCAGGCCTCACGCCGGGCGTGGAGAAAGAGCGTGCGCAGGAAAGGACGATCGCTTTCCTGCCAGGGGCGGATCAGAATGGTCTTAGCGGTGATAGAAAATATCTCCGTTATAGGCTTTGTAGATTTTGCCGTCCGCATCGCCGATCAGCACGTAGTTCTCGCCCATGTAGGTCCAGTGGGTTCCGGCATCCGGAGCCGGCAGGTTACGCAGCTGGTACTGTTTGATGGTGTACTCCGGCGTTTGATACTGCGCCGGCGCCGTGTCGCCAATCTTGAATTTGGTGAAGTCAGCGATGAACTCTTGTTCTTCATAGGCCTTGATGCCGGAGGGTGCAGCGGCCGTTTGCGGGGCAGAGAATGCGGATCCCGCCAGAGACAGTAATACACCCAGAAGCAGCAGTTTACGCTTAGCCATTTTTTCTCCAGTGATATCGTTACAGATATTTTTCGTCTGCGGGACGTCGAAAGCGAAGCAGACAGTCCATTTTAAGTATCAACGCAGGGTATGTTTGAAAAAAAATGTAACAAAAGTGGACGGTTTTGTGTAGCCCAATTGCGTGATGTTTATCAGTATCGGGAATATTGTCGATGCATTATATTTTTAATATTTATCATTTCATTAATTAATTCTGAAAATAACTTTCCATATCAAAGTTAGAAAGCGAGGCGAATGCTTTCTCTCTGAAGAGCATTTAATATTGCCTCCGGATGAAGCGTGCTGACATCCGTTTTTTTAACCAGGTCGAGTATAGGAACTGTTTTTTAAAACGCGGGTGAGGTGTGTTTTATAAGGGCAGGAAGTTCATCTCTCATAAGCATAATTGATTACATTTCATGGGGTTGGATTGGGTCTTTTTACAGGCTTAACGATAAACGCAACGTTAAAAAGAAATATTTATATTAATGAAAAGTACAACTGCATTTTCGCTGTTATTTCTCAGTATTAGTCAGTTAACAGGGTGTGTTTTTTCACCTGGTCAGAACTTAAGTGTGTCAGGTAAGAAAGTTATTTCGGCGGAAGAGGCAAATTATCAGCTTGATAAGCGCGTGGAAATTTTTCCGCTGACGCCGGAGTGGATTGAAAAACTGCGCCCGCCCGTGTCGAAATCTCAGGCAAATCCTAATCTGGACAAGCAGATCAAAAACTGGGAATACCGTATTGGTGCAGGCGACATCCTGACGGTCACCGTCTGGGATCATCCTGAGTTAACAACGCCCGCAGGACAATATCGTAGCGCGAGCGATACAGGCAACTGGGTCAACGCTGACGGTACGCTCTTTTATCCCTATGTCGGTAAACTGCGGGCGGCAGGAAAAACGGTTTCACAGGTACGTGAAGAGATTACGGCTCGACTGGATAGCGTCATTGAGAGCCCGCAGGTGGACGTCAGCGTAGCCTCCTTCCGTTCACAAAAAGCCTACGTCACCGGAGAGGTGGAAAAATCGGGTCAACAGCCGATAACCAATATTCCGCTGACGGTGATGGATGCGATTAACGCCGCGGGTGGGCTCTCGGCGGATGCCGACTGGCGTAACGTCGTGCTCACACACAATGGACAGGACGCCCACCTCTCACTCTATGCCCTGATGCAGCATGGCGATTTGACCCAAAATAAGCTGCTTTATCCTGGCGATATCCTGTTTGTTCCCCGGAACGACGCGCTGAAAGTGTTCGTAATGGGCGAGGTGGTGAAACAGAGCACCCTTAAGATGGATCGTAGCGGCATGACGTTGGCCGAGGCCCTGGGCAATGCCGGGGGGCTTAACCAAAATATGGCCGATGCAACCGGCATTTTTGTTATTCGCCAGGTATCGAAAAAAAGTGACACCGACAAAATCGCCAATATCTATCAGCTGAATGCGGAAGATGCTTCAGCCATGGTGCTGGGTACGGAATTCCAGCTTGAGCCGTATGACATTGTCTACGTCACCACGGCACCGCTATCGCGCTGGAATCGCGTGATCTCCCAACTGGTGCCCACCATCAGCGGCGTACATGACCTGACCGAAACCGTTCGTAACATCCGATCGTGGCCGTAGTCATGTTCCATTCAATCTTAGTGGTCTGCACCGGCAATATTTGCCGCTCACCCATTGGTGAGCGGCTATTGCGTCAGCAATTACCCGGCAGGCAGGTCACCTCTGCAGGTATTTTCGGACTAGAAGGACGCCCGGCGGATGCGAGTGCGCAGGCTGTGGCCTTGCGTCACGGCCTTTCGCTGGAGGGGCACGTTGCCCGCAGGGTGACGTGCAGTCTGTTGCAACAGTCCGACTTGATTCTGGTGATGGAGCCGGAACACCTTCGTTTTATTGCCACAATGGCCCCGGAGAACCGGGGAAAATCGCTGCTATTTGGACAATGGCTGGAAACCCAGGACATTCCCGACCCGTATCGCAAAAGCCGTGAAGCCTTTGAATATGTTTTCGGGCAATTGGGGAAAGCCAGTCAGGAATGGGCTCGTCGTTTGAGTTAACAAGGAATGAAGCCGTAATGTCGTCTTCTAAATCAGACAAATATAGTGCTGCGACACCGCAGAATAACGAAATGGATCTCATTCAGTTGCTTGCTGAGATGTTCGATCACCGGGTAATGATCGCGTGCGTTACGCTTCTGTTCACGGTATGTGCGGGGATCTACGCCTTCAGCGTCACGCCGGTTTATCAGGCTGATGCCCTGGTGCAGGTCGAAGCGAAGCAGGGCAACGCGCTGCTCAAGAACCTGACCTCGCTCAGATCCGATCTCTCACCCGATGTCGCTCCAGAACTTTTACTCCTTAAATCACGGATGGTCCTCGGACAGACCGTTGATCGGTTAGGGCTGACCTACGAGGTTAATAGGCGCTTGTTCCCCGTCATTGGGGCTTTCTGGGAGCACGTGCAGGGGCGCAACCCCGCTGAAATCACGATTGGCTCGCTGAATATTCCGTCTGTGGAGGGGGATCCACAAACGCTTTTACTCACTGTTCTTGAGCAAGGGCGATATCGTCTTGAGGGACAAACGCTTGAGGCAGAAGGCATTGTTGGAAAAGCGCTACTTAAAGAGGGCGTCTCTCTTCTGGTGACCTCCCTCAATGCGGCACCGGGAACCCAGTTTACCCTCAACATCGTTACCAGGCTTGAGGCGATCAACGCCATTCAGAGCAGACTGACGGTTGTGGAGTCGTCGAAACAGAGTGGTATGATCGCCTTAACGTTAACGGGTGACGATCCCGGCAAGACCGCTACGGTACTTAATACGATTGCCGAAAATTTTCTCAGCCAGAACATTGCGCGCCAGGAAGCTAAAGATTCCCGTAGCCTCACGTTCTTACAGGATCAGTTACCTAAAATCAGTCGCGAACTGGATGAAGCCGAGGCACGACTGAATGCTTATCGAGAGCAAAGCAATTCGGTCGATTTATCTCTTGAGGCAAAGTCGGTTCTTGATCAGGTGGTTAACGTGGAAAATCAGCTTAACGCGCTGACGTTTCGCGAGGCAGAGGTCTCTCAGCTGTTCAAAAAGGGCCATCCCACCTACCGTGCTTTACTGGAGAAAAAACAAACGCTTGAGCGGGAACGCGCGCGCCTGTATAGCCGCGTCTCCTCCATGCCATCCACGCAGCAGGAAATATTACGCCTGAGTCGTGATGTTGAATCCGGGCGCGCCGTATACATGCAGTTGCTGACGCGTCAGCAAGAGCTGAGCATCTCGCGCTCCAGCGCTATCGGGAATGTGCGGATCATAGACCCGGCGGTGACGCAGCCGGCCCCTGTCAAACCGCGCAAAGCCCTCATCACTCTGTTTGGTATGATGATAGGGCTGCTCCTCTCTGCCGGAACGGTTTTAGTGCGTTCCGCCTTCAAGCGGGGCATTACCTCGTCAGAACAACTTGAAGAATTCGGGATGCCGCTGCTGGTAACGCTTCCGCGCTCGGTATGGTTATGGAAAAAAACGCACCTGCGCAGGAGAAACCTGTTTACTTCCCACTGGAAGCACAGGATATCCAACGTGCCTTTCCTGCCCATTGACCGTCCGGCTGATACGTTTGTCGAGGCGATGCGTGGGCTGCGCACCAGTTTGCATTTTACCATGATGGATACCGCAAACCGGGTTGTCGTGGTGTCTGGCCCCACGCAGGACTGCGGAAAGACGCTGGTCAGTACTTCACTGGCGTCGATTGTGGCACAGGCCGGACAGCGGGTGCTGTTTATTGATGCGGATATGCGTAAAGGGTATGTCCACAATGTGTTCAGGCTGAACAATCATCGGGGGTTGTCCTGCGTGCTCGACGGAACCGTTGGGTGGCAGGAGGCGGTTCAACGCTTTGAGAAAGGCGGTTTTGATGTACTGACCTGCGGACCTCAACCTACGCATCCCGTTGACCTGCTCATGAGTGAACGCTTCCAGGATGTGATGGCGCAGATTGAAAAGCGGTATGACATCGTGATTATCGACACTCCACCTGTGCTTGCCGTGACGGATGCTTTGCTGATCGCCAGAGCAGCAGCCACTACGCTGCTGGTCGCCCGCTTTGGTAAAACCAGCGTGAAAGAGATCGAGACCAGCCTTAAGCGTATGGAACGGATGAACGTGAAGGTGAATGGCGTGATCCTTAATGACATTGTGAAATCGGCGGCGCTCTATTACAACTCGGGGTATAGCGCTTACGACTATGGCTATACCCGGGAGTAACCCTGACGCGACATTTCTTTACAGCGTGATGGTGTATTGCCCGTTAAGATGACCTTCGTTAAAACGCGAGGTCACAATGGATAACCGCAAAATCAATCGACTGCGCCGCTGGGCGCGGGAAGGGGTAATACTCGTTCTGCTGACGCTGGCCGTGGCGTGGGGTGTTGATCAATACCGAAAACCAACACTTCCCGCCAGTTTTAGTGCAACGCCGATGACGAGCATCGACGGAAAAATGCATGATATTGCGGCGCTCAGCCAGGAGCGTCCGCTGCTGATCTACGTCTGGGCGACCTGGTGCAGCATTTGCCGTTACACCACGCCTGCGGTTAATCAGCTGGCAGAAGAGAGCGGGAACGTGGTGAGTATCGCCATGCGCTCTGGTGATAACGCAAAGCTTGCACGCTGGGTTGACAAGAAACAGCTGAAAATGCCGGTGATAAACGATGAAAACGGTGCGCTGTCGCAGGCGTGGCAGGTGAGCGTGACGCCGACGTTAGTCATTGTATCGAAGGGGAACGTGGTCAGTACCACAACGGGCTGGACGAGCTACTGGGGATTAAAAATCAGGATGTGGTGGGCGGGCTTATAAGAATAACCCCTCTCCCGGCGGGAGAGGGGTTTTATATTACTTAGCCAGAACTTCCTGCGCGGTGCGCTCAACCAGAGACAGCAGGATTTTGATATCTTCCAGCGTCACGGTTGGGTTCAGCAGCGTCAGCTTCAGGCAGGTCACGCCGTTATGCTCCGTCACGCCGACGTTTGCACGGCCGGATTCCAGCAGCGCATCACCAATTTTCTGGTTCAGCAGGGCGATACCGGCATCATCTGCCTGCACCTCGCCACGGAAGCGGAACAGTACGCTTGCCAGCTGCGGCTGCATAACCAGTTCCAGCGCAGGCTGCGCTTTCACGTACGCCGCAACCTGCTGTGCCAGGGTCACGCCGTGATCGATGATCGCCGCGTATTGCTCCTGACCCAGCGCTTCCAGGCTCATCCACAGCTTCAGCGCGTCGAAACGACGGGTGGTCTGCAGCGATTTGGAGACCAGGTTCGGCACGCCGGCTTCTTCGTCGAACTCAGAGTTCAGGTAAGCCGCCTGATAGCGCATCAGCTCATAGTGGCGCGCTTCTTTCAGCAGGAACGCGCCGCAGCTGATGGTCTGGAAGAACTGCTTGTGGAAGTCCAGGGTGACGGAATCCACCAGCTCAATGCCGTCCAGGTAGTGACGATACTGCTCAGACATCAGCAGCGCGCCGCCCCAGGCCGCATCAACGTGTACCCAGATATTCTGCTTCGCCGCCAGTTCAGCAATGGCGCGCAGCGGATCGATAGCACCGGCATCGGTGGTACCTGCCGTTGCGACGATCGCCAGAATCTGCTCGCCGTTCGCATTGCACTGTTCGATTTTCGCCGCCAGATCGGTCAGATCCATGCGGGAGAATTCGTCCGTTTTCACCTGCACCACGGACTGGTAGCCCAGACCCATCAGCGCCATGTTTTTCTGCACGGAGAAGTGCGCGTTTTCAGAGCACAGTACGCGGATCTTACGCAGATCGCCCACCAGACCGTCCTGCTGAACGGAGTGACCCTGACGCGCAAAGAACGCATCGCGCGCCAGCATCAGGCCCATCAGGTTGCTCTGGGTTCCGCCGCTGGTGAAGACACCGGCGTCGCCAGCCTGATAACCCACGCGGGTACGCAGCCACTCGATCAGTTTGATCTCGATGATGGTTGCGGACGGGCTTTGATCCCAGGAGTCCATACTCTGGTTAGTGGCGTTGATCAGCACTTCCGCCGCCTGGCTTACGACCAGGCTTGGGCAGTGCAGGTGCGCCACACACTGCGGGTGATGAACGGACAGGCTGTCTTTCAGGAAGAACTCCACGGCGCGTTCAATCGCCGCTTCGTTGCCCAGCCCTTTCGGGTTGAAATCCAGCTTAATACGGTCGCGCAGTTCCGCGACCGTTTTGCCCTGGTACATCTCAGGCTGTTTCAGCCACTGCATCACAGCCTGAGTGCTTTGTTCAATCGCCTGCTGGTAAGCTTCAATGCTCTGCGCAGAGGAGAACAAAATTGGGTTTGAATCAGACATCGTAATCAATAACTCCGGTTACGCCGGGCGAACGCCCGCAGCAAGCAGTGCCTGCTCAAATTTATCCAGGAAGATCTTCAGCTCTTCATCGCTGATCAGCAGAGAAGGCAGCAGACGCAGAACGATACCGTTACGACCACCGCGCTCCAGAATCAGACCGGCTTCGAAGCACTTCTTCTGAATCAGTGCAGACAGCTCGCCGTCGCCCGGGAAGCAGCCCATGTGGTCAGCGGCTTCGTGCGGCTTAACGATCTCAATACCGATCATCATGCCCAGACCGCGAACGTGACCGATAACCGGATAACGTTTCGCCATCTCTTTCAGCTGGCCTTTCAGCCATTCGCCCTGTGCCGCCACTTTGCCTGCGATGTTCTGGTCTTTCAGGATTTTCAGCGTTGTCAGACCGGTTGCCATCGCCAGCTGGTTGCCGCGGAAGGTACCGGTGTGGTGACCTGGCGCCCATGCGTCGAACTGCTTTTTGATACCGAGTACGGCCAGCGGCAGACCGCCACCGACTGCTTTAGACATCACGATGATGTCTGGCTCGATGCCCGCGTGTTCGAAGGCGAAGAATTTACCGGTACGGGCAAAGCCAGCCTGAACTTCGTCGAGGATCAGCAGAATGCCGTGTTCCTGAGTCACTTTACGGATGCGCTGCAGCCACTCAGCCGGAGCCGGGTTCACGCCGCCTTCGCCCTGAACCGCTTCCAGGATCACCGCAGCAGGTTTACGCACGCCGCTTTCAACGTCGTTGATCAGGTTATCGAAGTAGTAAGTCAGCGCTTTCACGCCCGCTTCACCACCGATACCCAGCGGGCAACGATATTCGTGCGGGTAAGGCATGAACTGCACTTCTGGCATCATACCGTCTACCGCTTCTTTCGGTGACAGGTTGCCGGTCACGGACAGTGCGCCGTGGGTCATGCCGTGGTAACCACCAGAGAAGCTGATGATACCGCTACGGCCGGTCACTTTTTTCGCCAGCTTCAGCGCTGCTTCAACGGCGTCAGCACCGGATGGACCGGTGAACTGCAGGCAGTACTCTTTGCCCTGACCAGGCAGCAGAGAGAGCAGGTATTCGGAAAACGCGTCTTTCAGAGGCGTAGTCAGATCCAGAGTATGTAACGGCAAGCCGCTGGTAATGACATTTTGGATGCTTTTCAGCACATCAGGATGGTTATGGCCAAGCGCAAGGGTCCCTGCACCTGCTAAACAGTCAAGGTATTCTTTATTATCTGCATCGGTGATCCACACGCCTTCTGCTTTAGTGATGGCTAAAGGCAGTTTGCGCGGATAACTCCTGACGTTAGATTCAAACTCGGCCTGACGGGCCAGATAGGTTTCGTTGCTTTTGTGGGCATCTACGGTGTCAATACGGACTTTATCCGTCATCATATCACTCCTACAACCGCCGCTTCGTTATGAGCCACGATTGAATAAAAAGTTAAAAAACAGAAGGGGCCTGAAAAAAACGCCGCCAATATAGAGCCTTTTGCCACGGGGCTCAATGGTTAATTTGTTTACTGTTTTGTGACACGTGTGTATAGCGAGGAAATATCCCCTTTTTTAAAATGAAAATTGTATTTTATGCCAAATAAAAACAGCTAGTTACAGGCTATTTGCCCGGTGTGTAAAGTCGCAGAAAAGAGTGTGACAAATCGTGCCATTCAACGGCACAAAAGGAGGGAAGCTTTCCCTGTTTATCCGGCAGGTGCAGAAAACGGTGCTCACGTTGCCTGTGCAACGGAATCACGCAGTAAAAATGGACTTTCTACGCGCGTGGTTTCCTGATGTTCTTCACCGTTAATAATATGCAGGGCGCTCAGGCGACCAATTTCATAGTGCGGCAGTTGTACCGTCGTGAGAGGAGGAAGGAACAACTCCCCAATGCCCACCATATTGTCATAGCCGATCACCGCGACGTCGTCCGGTATACGAAGCCCTTGTCCCAGTAGCGTCTGGTACACCATAAACGCGATACGATCGTTACCGCAGATAACGGCGTCGAACCTGGGAATGCCATTCTGCATGTGCGCCAGCAACACGGCCGGAATGTCGCGATAGTGCTCATCGCCGAGTGCCATATAGCAGTGCTCCAGGCTGTCCGGATCGAGCCCCGCTTCACGGCATGCACGCTCCAGCCCCTGTCGACGGCGGGTTGTGGCCAGATGCCCCTCAGGTAAATGCAGGCAGAGAGGGCGTCGATAACCCTCCGCGAGTAACGCCCGCACGGCGGTATATTGCCCTTGCTCATCATCGGGAATATAGCTGGCGACCTTTTCGCCGTCGCTTTCGCAGTTGGCCAGCACGCAGGGAAGGGTGAGGAGTTTGGCCGGGAGAGGAACCTGACGTAACCCCATGGTGGTGTAGATAATTCCGTCGGGCCGATGAGAGAGGAGAAGGTCGACAATGGCGTCCGGATTGTCATCGGTAAACATATTCATCACGAAGCTGTTCCAGCCGTGCATTCTGGCCGTTTCTTCAATAGACAGCGTGATCTCCACCGAGAACGGCGTCGTCACCGTATCGAGCGCCAGTACCCCTATGGTTTTAGGCGAGGCATGCGCGCCGCGTATTTTCTTGGCGGACAGATCGGGCACGTAGCTGGTCTGCTCAATAGCCAGCTGAACGCGCGCCAGCGTTTCCGGCTTAAGGCGCTCCGGGCTGTTCAGCGCGCGGGAGACCGTCATCAGCGATACGTTAGCCAGCTTTGCGACGTCCTTCAGGGAAGCCATTGTCTTACTCCGTGAATGTTCTGCGTGAAAGGGTATACAACTAAGTCGCTGATGTAAAAGAAAGGCTGATGCCCAGGCCGGGTCATGTTTACCTCAGTGATGAATATTTGATCGCGATCTCATTCTCTTAATGTTAACGTTAACTTTCGTGATTAACATCTTAAATTTCAGCCAAACAGCATGAGAAAGCGTAAATGTTAACGTTACCATTGCGTCATTACTCCAACATGAGAATGTCATGATGAAAACGCATCACTCTCACAGCTACCCTTTATTAAGCGCATTACTGTTTTTCTTTTTTGTCACGTGGTCATCTTCCGGCTCGTTGCTCTCTATCTGGCTTCACCAGGAGGTGGGGTTAAAGGCAGGGGATACGGGGGTCATCTATGCCGTGCTGTCTGTCTCCGCGCTGTGCGCGCAAATCTGCTACGGCTTCATTCAGGACAAACTCGGCCTGCGAAAAAACCTGCTCTGGTTTCTGACCAGCCTGCTCATTCTTTCCGGTCCGGCCTTCCTGCTGTTTGGTTATCTGCTGCAGATTAACGTGTTACTCGGCAGTATTTTCGGCGGGATTTATATCGGGCTGACGTTTAACGGCGGGATTGGTGTACTGGAATCCTATACCGAGCGCGTGGCCCGCCAGAGTCAGTTTGAGTTTGGCAAGGCGAGGATGTGGGGATCCCTTGGCTGGGCGGCGGCAACCTTTTTTGCCGGTCTGCTGTTCAACATCAATCCGAAGCTGAACTTCGCGGTGGCGAGCTGCGCCGGGCTGGTGTTTTTTGTGTTGCTGGCGCGCCTAAGAGTCTCTTCCGCGCCGCACGCCATGCAGGAGGCGGTATCCGGCGGTAAGGTCACGCTGGAGGATGCCTTACGCCTGTTGACGCTGCCGCGCTTCTGGGCGCTGGTGTTTTTCGTTATTGGCACCTGTATTTACGGCGTTTACGACCAGCAGTTCCCGGTCTATTTCTCCTCACAGTTCCCGACGTTGCAGGAAGGAAACGCCATGTACGGCTATCTCAACTCCTTCCAGGTTTTCCTGGAAGCGGCGGGCATGTTCTGCGCCCCGTGGCTGGTGAATCGCCTCGGTGCGAAAAACGGCCTGATTTTCGCCGGAATGGTGATGGCGATGCGTATGGTGGCATCGGGTCTGGTTGAGGGACCGGTATTGATCTCCATTACCAAGCTATTGCACGCGGTTGAACTACCCGTTTTGCTGGTCTCCATCTTTAAATACAACAGCCTGCATTTTGATAAGCGGCTCTCTTCCACCCTCTATCTGGTGGGCTTTGCCTGTACAAGCTCGGTGATTGCCTCGGTGCTGTCGCCGCTGGCAGGTTACAGCTATGAGAAATACGGCTTTGCCCAGTCCTATCTCATCATGGGGCTACTGGTCTTCAGCACCACGTTTATCTCCATCTTCCTGTTGCGCTCGGGTAAGTCCTCTTCTGACCCGCTCATGCCGCAACCTTCCACCATCTGATCGAAAGAGTAGAGAAATGATGTATTCCATTACGAAAGCAGAACAGGAACTGCACTCCAGACGCGAAGGGCTTAATCTGCGCTGGTATCCCCGTTACCACCTCGCTGCGCGCGCTGGCTGGATGAACGACCCGAACGGCCTGGTCTGGTTTGACGGCTGGTATCACGCCTTTTATCAACACCATCCGTATTCGACCCAGTGGGGGCCGATGCACTGGGGCCATGCGCGCAGCAAAGATTTAGTCCGATGGGAGCACCTCCCGGTTGCGCTGGCCCCGGAGGGACCAGACGACAAGGACGGCTGTTTTTCCGGCTCAGCGGTGGTGGATGGCGACACGCTGGCGCTGATTTACACCGGCCACAAATTCCACGGCGATCCTGGCGATGAGGCTAATCTCTACCAGGTTCAGTGCCTGGCAACCAGCCGTGACGGCATCCAGTTTGTGCGGCACGGGACCGTCATTGATACACCGCCCGGGCTGCATCACTTCCGCGATCCGAAGGTATGGCGTGAAGGGGCGTGGTGGTACATGGTCGTTGGCGCGCGCGAGGGGGATACGGGCCAGGTGCGTGTGTACCGGTCTGCCGATCTGCGCGAGTGGCAGGACAGGGGCGTGCTCGCGGTGGCTGAAAAAGAGCTGGGTTATATGTGGGAATGCCCGGACTTTTTCACTCTCAATGGTAAACGCGTGCTGATGTTTTCGCCTCAAGGACTGGCGGCAGACGGATTTAAACATCGCAATCTCTTCCAGAGCGGCTATCTGGTAGGCGAATGGCAGCCTGGTCAGCCCTTTATGCGTGAAGGTGAATTTGTGGAGATGGACTACGGGCATGATTTCTATGCGCCGCAAAGCTTCCTGACGCCTGACGGCCGCCGCATCGTTATCGGCTGGCTGGACATGTGGGAATCTCCCCTTCCGGAACAGGAGGACGGGTGGGCTGGCATGCTCTCTTTACCACGCGAACTGACGCTAAGCGCGGATAACCGCCTGCAGATGCGGCCAGCCAGAGAAGTGGAAAGCCTGCGCGGGGCGTGGTTCCCCTGGCCGATAAGTACGCTTAATAACCAGCAGATGACGCTGGTGGAACACTGCGAGGCGATGGAGGTCATTCTGCAATGGGATTGCGCCAACAGCAGCGCGGAGCAGTACGGCATTCGTCTTGGCGACGGGTTACGCCTTTATGTTGATGCGCAGATGCAGCGCCTGGTGCTGGAGCGAGACTATCCGCAGTATGGCCTGTGCGGGACCCGAAGCGTCGCGCTTAACCTTAGCAACGAGCTTAATCTTCGTTTGTTCTTTGATAGCTCTTCCGTGGAAGTGTTTGTAAACGAGGGTGAGGCGTGCCTCAGCAGCCGTATATATCCTGATGCCGACTGCCGCGAGCTGGCGTTATTTGCCTGGACGGGAGGGGCATCGCTTATTCATGGCGGGGCGTGGCTGCTGGAGTAAATCTATTAACGAGCTAAAACAAAGCCCCATAAACATGGGGCTACGTAAATCTTATCAGGTGGTAGCGTCCTGCAAAGATCACATTTTTGATAATTGTGCGTTTACAACTCTCTCTTTTTCGACAACCAGCTGCATAATATAGCTACCCTTGTGCCATGAACCTTTATTTGGCTTCCAGCCTTTCGAAAGCAGATATTCAGCAGCATCAGAGACAGGCTTATTCATAACGTGATCCGCATCACCTGATAACTTTTTTAAATCACCGCTTACTTTGGCTGGCTTGCTATCACAATGACCCGCAGCATCCATCACCTGAGTGCAGCCTTCAGGAAGGCGCCTGTGCGCTGACTGTGCAAGTTGAGCAGCATTCTCTAAAGCCTGTTTTTCAGCCGCAGCGTTAATGGCTGTGGTGCGGTTTTGCTCTGCAATATAACAAGCATCTTTACTCACTCCTTTGCTTTGACAATCAGCCATCCGTTGAGCTGGTGAGGAACACGCAGCAAGAGATAATATAGTCGCTACCATCATTAACTTTTTCATTATTGCCTCAGTAATTACAATTATAAATATAGGTGCCTAACATCAAGCCGATCCATATCCCTAATAAAATAAAAGTGAGATACAAAACAGCGGAGATAAAAATGTACTTTGTCATTTTTGTGCTAGCAGCAATGTATTGAGTTATAGCCAGCTAATTAAACTCAATGGTGAGTTTTTTAGCTGATTGGCGATTTGCTGGCATTTTAATTTAATATTGTTAAATCACCATCCGTAAGATGCGGACGCCGCAACAATTTCATCACCGTTGGATGTACCTGATGTAGAGAGGGTAGCGGCTATATTCTCAGCGAACTTATGACGGTAACCGACTGCGTAACCTTGCGCATCTTTGAAGTTGGCAGCACCGACGGCAACCGCGTTATCTGTATCAACGTAATGCAAACCAGCAAGAGAAGCAGCGCCAGCGATACCAGCACGATATTCCTTGCGATCCTCATTCTGCTGATTCTCCAGAGAAGAGAACTTCGCGTTATTTTGACTCTCTAACGCAGTAATACGTGATTCATGATTCGCTAATTGTGCGCTGTGATTCTGAATCGTCGTTTCTTGTGCTTGCTGGCGTGACTGAACGTTAGCAACAGCAGCTTTGTTAGCAGCGGCTACCGTTTGTGCATCAACCGCTAAAGATTGCGCATAAGTGCCCGTATTAAATGCCTGAGTCGCTTTGTCAGAGGCATCCTGAAGGGCGTGATCTTGTCTATCCTGATCGGCGTCGAAAATGCTTTTATCTACCTTACCTGCCAGCGCTTGAGTGTTAGCATCTGCTTTGTTGTTCGCATTGGTAGCGGTGAGTTCAGCTTTATCTACTCTTGTGTTTGTATCAATGATTGCTTGACCGTTAGTAATAACGCCTTGTAAAGCCGCATCTGCTTTATTATTAGTGTTATCAATCAATATATTCTGTTTGTTATCAGTGATTGTCTGATCTGCTTTGTTATCATCGACTTTCTGATTAAGGATAGCGTTAGCTTGAGTGTTAGCGTTTACGCCATCTTGAGCGGTATTAGCTGTATCTTGTGCTTTATTAATAGCTGTATTTGCTCTTTCAATATCGCCCTGAAGGTTATAGATTTGCCCGTCTTGCTTAATGTTACTCCCCTCGATGTTATCAAGGTTGTAGGCGGTTTTATCGGTACCCTGAATTTGAATGTGAGCACCTGGATTATTGACGTTATCGTCAAGGTTTACGTTTACTTCCGCTGCATTTGCAGTATTCATTGAACCAGCGAACACAAAACCAAAAACAGCGATAGCTGTTGTATTTAAATAGTTCATTTTAAAGCTCTCATCATCACTACAAGAAAAAATAAAGTAAGGGCGCTATCCTGGCGGGAAGATACAACGTCTTGTTATATCTGAATTAATTCACGATTAACGGTGGAAATTTTGGTTTGATAACTTATTTCGTAACGTGCAGTAACTATCTATGAATGTGTAATTTTGATTATTGATCTAAATCATAAATAGCAGGAATAGCTAAACGAGTCGATCCAGAAAGACCTGGCGTAATAATCTTATAATACAATAAGATAGCCTTTCATAATGGATGAGAGTGAAATTAGATATAAAACACCAATACATTAATTGTATTTAAGTGTTTTGATTAAAATGGGTTAATAATACACATAACAGTTTATGTAAATTTATGGGTTTTTGCCGATTATTTATTATCGAACCTTTCGTCAGCTTCGAATGAAAATGAACTCAGCTCATTTTTGTTCCGGGATATACCAGGAAAAAATATTTATGTTGAAGATGCTAGCGAAAAAGTGTTTAGGAAGATTCATAACGCGAACGCTGCCGTGATAAATCAAAACTCCTTGCGCCTGGCCTGTGGCCACGGTTACACTGATTGAGAACATTGATTTTAATAAATCATTGTTTTAAAAGTATTTTGACTCGGGGTGCCCTTCTTTATGAAGGCTGAGAAATACCCGTATTACCTGATCTGGATAATGCCAGCGTAGGGAAGTCAGATGCCTTCCCGGTCATCGCTTCTTCACGCAAGGCAGGAGCGAACCCATGCAGCCTGACCTGCTCGATTTACACGTTTTACACCACTTCCGAACCCGTTCTCCGCTGACCCACTGTATGACGAATGACGTCGTACAGACCTTTACGGCCAACATTTTGCTGGCGCTTGGCGCATCTCCGGCGATGGTGATCGAGGCCGAAGAGGCCGAGCAGTTTGCCGCGATAGCCGATGCGCTGCTGGTTAACGTTGGCACGCTGACCGCGCCGCGCGCCCAGTCGATGCGTCGTGCTATTGAAAGTGCGGTAGCGGCAGGCAAACCCTGGACGCTGGACCCGGTTGCCGTGGGCGCCCTGGCGTTCCGCACCCGGTTTTGCCATCAAATCCTTGCCCTGAAACCGGCCGCCATTCGCGGCAATGCTTCCGAAATCCGTGCCCTCGCCGGGATGAGCGCGGGCGGGCGCGGCGTCGATACGACCGATACCGCCGCCAGCGCGGTGCCTGCTGCCCAGGCGCTGGCCCGGCAGATCAATACGATAGTGGTGGTCACCGGCGAGGTGGACTACATCACGGACGGGCAACGCACCCGAACGGTAACCGGCGGTGACCCGCTGATGACGCGCGTGGTGGGAACCGGGTGCGCGCTCTCTGCCGTTGTGGCGGCGAGTTGCTCGCTGCCGGGTGACCGGCTGGATAACATCGCCGCCGCCTGCGGATGGATGAAGCGGGCCGGAACGGTGGCCGTTGCGCACTCGCGCGGCCCGGGCAGTTTTGCCAGCGCGTTCCTCGACGCGCTCTACACGCTGGAGGAGCAGGCATGAAACGGATTAACGCCCTGACCATTGCCGGCACCGATCCCAGCGGCGGCGCGGGTATCCAGGCAGACCTGAAAACCTTCTCGGCGCTGGGCGCGTACGGCTGCTCGGTCATCACCGCGCTGGTGGCGCAAAACACGTGCGGCGTGCAGTCGGTCTACCGCATCGAGCCAGATTTTGTTGCCGCGCAGCTGGATTCGGTGTTCAGCGACGTGCGTATTGATACCACCAAGATCGGCATGCTGGCCGAAACGGACATTGTGGAAGCGGTGGCCGAACGGCTTAAGCGCTATCAGGTGCAAAACGTGGTGCTGGATACCGTCATGCTGGCAAAAAGCGGCGATCCGCTGCTCTCCGCCTCCGCCGTCGAGACGCTGCGCAATAAGCTGCTGCCGCAGGTAGCGCTCATCACGCCCAATCTTCCGGAAGCTGCCGCGCTGCTGGGCGCGCCGCACGCGCAAACTGAACGGGAAATGAAAGAGCAGGGCAATGCGCTGCTGGCGATGGGCTGCGGGGCGGTGCTGATGAAGGGCGGGCATCTTGATGATCCGGAAAGCCCGGACTGGCTCTTCACCCGGGACGGCGAAGTGCGCTTTACCGCGCCGCGCGTGCAGACCAAAAATACCCACGGCACGGGCTGTACGCTCTCGGCCGCGCTGGCGGCGCTGCGTCCCCGGCATGAAGGCTGGGCCGATACGGTGCGCGAAGCGAAAGCCTGGCTCTCGGCGGCGCTGGCAAAAGCCGATACTCTGGAAGTCGGTCACGGTATTGGGCCGGTACACCATTTTCATGCATGGTGGTAAGCCAGTATACTGGCAGAATACATCACGCCTGAGAAAACAGAGATGGAACAAGCGCATACCCGGTTAATCGCTCAACTGAATGAACGGATCGCCGCGCCCGATAACACGCCGCTGTACCTGAAGTTTGCCGAAACGGTAAAAAATGCGGTGCGCAGCGGGGTGCTGGAGCACGGGAATATTTTGCCCGGCGAGCGCGATCTGAGCCAGTTGACCGGGGTGTCGCGCATTACCGTGCGTAAAGCGATGCAGGCGCTGGAAGAAGAGGGCGTGGTGACGCGCGCCCGTGGCTATGGCACGCAAATCAACAATATCTTCGAATATTCGCTTAAAGAGGCGCGCGGTTTTTCCCAGCAGGTGGTGCTGCGCGGCAAGAAGCCGAATACGCTCTGGGTCAACAAGCGGGTGGTGAAGTGTCCGGAAGAGGTGGCCAACCACCTGTCGATCTCCCCGGACAGCGAGGTCTTTTTGCTCAAGCGCATTCGCTATGTGGATGACGATGCGGTGTCGATTGAAGAGTCCTGGGTCCCCGTCGGGTTAATTCCCGACCCGGATGCGATTGGCATTTCGCTCTATGACTACTTCCGCAGCCAGAATATCTTCCCGCAGCGCACCCGCTCAAGGGTGAGCGCCCGCATGCCCGACAGCGAGTTTCAGGCGCACATTAAGATGGATGAAAAAATACCGGTGCTGGTGATCAAGCAGGTCGCGCTTGACCAGCAGCACCGGCCGATTGAGTACAGCATCAGCTACTGTCGCAGCGATCTATACGTCTTTGTGTGCGAGGAGTAGTGCCTCGCGCGTCGGGGCGCAATCGCCGCCGCGGTGGCTGACCACCCATGACGCCACGGCATTCCCCAGCAGAACGGCATCTGCCAGCAACCATCCCGCAGCCAGCCCGGCCAGCGTGCCGCCCGCGTGGCTGTCGCCTGCACCAATGGTATCCACAACCGTCGCCGGAAACGCCGGAACAACGCCAGAGGCGTCGCCGTCATACCACGTAGCACCGTCTTTATCATGGCGCACAATCAGCGCGGCGCCAAAGCGCTGCTGCCACACTTCACCCAGGTTTTCAGCCTGTACGCCCAGTCTTTCAGCCGCGAGTTCCGCTTCCTGACGATTGAGCGACACAATTGGCCTGCAGGCCATGATTCTCTCCATCAGCGCATCAGGAACATCCGCGATGCGTGGGCCGAAATCGATAAAGGCCGTCACGTCCTGTAATCCCTCCAGCCAGCCTGTCAGCAGCTCGCCGCACGGCGCGGCCAGCTGGTAGCCGGAGAGATAAACCAGGCTGTTTTGCGGAACGTGAAGCGCATCCAGCCAGCGCTGCTGCCACTGGTTCTCCACGCCGCTAAAGGACATAAAGGTGCGTTCTCCGTCAGGCTCAACCAGCGCCAGGCACCAGCCGTTATCGCCCGTATCGGCCTCCACGGCGCTGTGCAGATCCTGCTTCGCCATGGCGTTGCGGATAATATCTGCCCACACGCCGTGCCCGACGGGTAGAGCGTTTTGCGCCGTAATGCCGAGCCGCTTCAGGGCAATGGCGATATTCAGCGCGCAGCCGCCAATATTCACGCCCTGCTGCTTAAGTTCGATATCGCACCCGCGCCAGGGCAGGGCGTAGGCGTCGGCGATGACGTCAATCACCGCGGCGCCCAGCACCGTCACCGGGCGCGTGGCGTGCAGATTTTCGAGACGTTGGGCAAATGCCTTCATACGCCCTCCCTTTGCTCCCTGAAGTGCAGCAGTTTCTCGCAATAATGGCCGAAGTTGAGCTGGTTGACGGCGTCGAGTTCGGCTTTGAGCGCCGGATCAATCGCCTGCACGCCGTGGAGCGCGCCGCAGATGGCCGTCGCCATGGCGCCAATAGTGTCCGTATCACCGCCCAGATTGGCGCATAAGATGGCGCAGCGGTTCGGGTCGGTTCCTGCCAGTTCCACCATCGCAATGGCCGCCGGAACGGACTCAATGGTGCTGGTTCCCGCGCCAATCAGCTGATAAACCTGCTCGCTGGCGGACTCAATACCGTTGGCTTCCCGTACGGTCTTAAGCGCCAGCTCAATACGTGCCGCCAGCGACGCGCTGAAGGTGGTGGTTTTCATCTCCTGCGCATAGCGGGCGATCCCCGGCAGGGCATCAACGATGTTCTGCCAGCTTTCGCCGTCGATGGCGCGGGAAACCGCCCAGGCCATCACCACCGCGCCGGCAATCGCGAGGTCCGATTTATGGGTCGGGCTGGAGGCCTGCGCCACCTGTTCAACAAAGTGTTCCAGCCGCGTCGCCGGGAGCAGGCAGCCCAGCGGGGAGGCGCGCATCGCCGCCCCGTTGGTCACGCCGTTGTTTTCCAGCGCGCTGACCGGCTTCCCGTCACGAATCGCATTAAGCGCGATTTTGGAGGTCGGGCCGAGCACGTTCTTGTTGAACGCGTCGAAATCAAGCGCCCAGTTCAGGATATGCCTGCCGATAACGTCCGCATTAATTTCCCCGTCGCACTCGATAATCGCATCGGCCAGGCACAGCGCCATTGAGGTATCGTCGGTGAACTCTGCCTGCCTGAAATAGCAGGCCGCGTTATTTTCTGCCGGGCCGGGTAAAAAGCGGTCGATCCAGCCGAAGTGCGCCTTGACGCGCTTTCTCGGCCACAGCTCCGACGGCATGCCCATCGCATCCCCTAACGCCTGCCCGTAAAGGGCACCGAGAATACGTTCTTGTTTCATTTAACTTCCCCTTGTGTCAGCGCGGCATCGCCATCAACCACCGCAATTGCAGCGATCTCTTTGTCCGATTCGCGGAAAAACAGCATAAACAGCACGGCAATCACGGCAATCATGATTGCGCCAAATGTCCACATTCCGGCCCAGTTGAAGGTCAGCCCATTCACCGGCTCTTTGTAGGCGAACATTTTTTCCATCATCACGCCGCCCAGGCGGTAACCCAGCAGGCTACCAAAGCCCTGACAGCAGAGCGTAATCAGGCCCTGCGCGGCGGTGCGCATATGCACCGGCGCTTTTTTATCCACGTAGATATACGCGGTGACGTAGTAGAAGTCGTAGCTCACGCCGTGCAGCAGAATGCCGAGGAACAGCAGGGCGTAGGTGAAGTATTGTTCCGCACCGCCGTAAACGAAGAACCCGTAGCGGATGGCGGCGGTAATCAGACCCAGCAGCAAGACCTTCTTAATACCAAAGCGTTTGGTAAAGAACGGCAGCGCCAGCATAAAGAAGATTTCAGAGAACTGGCCGAGTGTCATCCAGCCGGTGGCGTTTTTCATCCCCACTTCAGTGAGATAGCCGTTGGCGAAAATGTAGTAGAAGGCCAGCGGCATGGCGAACAGGAACGAGCAGAAGAAGAACACGAGGAAGTTTCTGTCGCGCAGCAGGATCAGCGCGTCCAGCCCCAGCATCACTTTGAAGTCCAGCTTGCCGGTACTTTTTGGCGGTGTGTTCGGCAGGAAGAGGGCAAACACGCCGAGCAGGGCGGAGCTGGCGGCGGTCATCAGCAGGGGAATATTGGTATCGGAAATATCGCTATAGCCCAGCATCTGCGGCAGGAAGCCGCACGCCAGACCGGAGGCTATCCAGCCGAGGGTGCCCATCACGCGGATACGCGGGAAGTCGGCCTCGACGTCGTCCACGTTCGCGAAGGCAATGCTGTTGGTCAGCGCGATGGTGGGCATGTAGGTCAGGGAGTAAACCAGCAGCAGCGGGAAGAAGGTGCTGAACTGGGTTTGCTGTGCCGCGAAGTACATCAGAATCGCGCCGGCAAACATCAGCACCGCCAGTACTTTCTGTGCGGCGAAGAAGCGGTCCGTCAGCGATCCGACCAGAATTGGGGAGAGGATAGCGGCAATGGCGGTACAGGCATAAGACCAGCCGATTTCCCCGGCGGTAAAACCGCTTTTGCTCAGCCACAGCCACAGCGGCACAAACCACGCGCCCCAGATAAACCATTCAACAAACATCATGAATGACAGTTGGACTTTCGTTTTCATTTTTTAATCCTGCATGTCAGAGAGGGTACGCCTTTAACATACCATTCAATAATACCTTTTAAATACCTTTGTGGCGATTGTTTGATCAATGTAACAGTTTTGTTGTACACGAATCGAGCCAGCAGATTGTGCTGAAAAAAATTGCAAAGGGTGGAAAATCTGTTAAGTCGGTACCAGGCTTAGTCTGCCCATAAATGATGGGACTGGATAAACGCACACCGACATGACGTCGAACTTACGGGAGTATCACATGACTGATATTGCGCAGTTGCTTGGCAAAGACGCCGACAGCCTTTTACAGCATCGTTGTATGACCATTCCAGCCGACCAGCTTTACCTGCCTGGTCATGACTACGTTGACCGCGTGATGGTCGATAACAACCGTCCGCCTGCCGTGCTAAGAAATATGCAGACGCTCTATAACACCGGGCGGCTCGGCGGCACCGGATATCTCTCTATTCTGCCGGTAGACCAGGGCGTTGAGCACTCGGCGGGCGCCTCCTTCGCGGCGAATCCGCTCTATTTCGATCCCAAGAACATTGTTGAGCTGGCGATTGAAGCGGGCTGTAACTGCGTGGCGTCCACCTACGGCGTGCTGGCCTCCGTCTCGCGTCGCTATGCCCACCGCATTCCGTTCCTCGTGAAGCTGAACCACAATGAAACCCTGAGCTACCCCACCGAATATGACCAGACGCTCTATGCCAGCGTCGAGCAGGCGTTCAATATGGGGGCGGTTGCCGTTGGGGCGACCATCTATTTTGGCTCAGAACAGTCTCGTCGTCAGATTGAAGAGATCTCTGCGGCGTTTGAGCGCGCGCACGAGCTGGGTATGGTGACCGTGCTGTGGGCGTACCTGCGCAACTCGGCGTTCAAAAAAGACGGTGTGGATTATCACGTGTCGGCTGACCTGACCGGGCAGGCGAACCACCTGGCGGCGACCATCGGCGCGGATATCGTGAAGCAGAAAATGGCCGAGAATAATGGCGGATATAAAGCAGTGAACTTTGGTTACACCGATGACCGCGTTTACAGCAAGCTGACCAGCGATAACCCGATCGACCTGGTGCGCTACCAGCTGGCGAACTGCTACATGGGCCGCGCAGGGCTGATTAACTCCGGCGGCGCGGCGGGCGGCGATACTGACCTGTCAGACGCGGTGCGTACTGCGGTTATCAACAAACGCGCGGGCGGCATGGGGCTGATCCTTGGCCGTAAGGCGTTTAAGAAATCGATGGCTGACGGCGTGAAGCTGATCAATGCAGTACTGGACGTTTATCTGGACAGCAAAGTCACGATTGCCTGACCTGAGGGCGAAGCGTAGGCCGGGTAAGGCGTAGCCGCCACCCGGCAATACCATCAGCGCAAAAGCACACAGTCTGGCGGCAACCGACACTGCAGCGCGCCGGGCAACACCTCAATGCGGAACTGCGTCCCGCTGAGCGGTTCCCCGTCGAGGTTAAAGGTCATCCCGTGCGGGGCATTTACCTCAAACCATGCGGATTTCCCGTCAATGATATTCGGACTCTCTTCCGGCTGCGTCAGCGTGGTAAACAGCGCGGGCAGCAGGTCGTCGCCCGTGAAAATCCGCAGCTGTAGCTGACCGTCATTGATCAGCGCCTCCGGGCAAAGCTGCTGCCCGCCGCCGGCCTGACGACCATTGCCAATGCCAATGACCAGCGCGTCGCCCTGCCACTGAAAATCCTCGCCGCGAATTTCGCAGCGGTCAGGCTTGAGGGTATCCATGCGCATCAGACCGTGGATCAGATACGACACGCCGCCCAGCGCCGCCTTGAGTTTTTCCGGCGTTTCGCTGGTGATGCGCGTGCCGAACCCGCCGGTGGCCATATTGATAAAGCAGGTTTTGTCATTCACCTGCGCAATATCTACCGCGGTCGCTTTACCGAGGATCGCCAGCTGAAGCGCTTTCTCTAACGCCTCGGGGATCCCGGCGCTGGTGGCAAAATCATTGGCGGTGCCGAGCGGTAAAATGCCCATCACCGGGCGGTCTGCCGGGGGCAGGTCGATCAGCGCTGACGCGATCTCATTGATGGTGCCATCGCCGCCGCCGGAAATGATGGTCTCAACGCCAAGCCCGAGGGCTTCATTGATATAGCGTGCCGCGTCGCCTTTTTCCCATGTTACTCTGACGTGGATGCGCGCGCCGTCGTCACGCAAACCCTGAATGGCCTGACGCAGCAGATCGTTGCCTGCACTTTTGCCGTTGAGAATCAATAAACTGTCTGGATAGGTTGCCATCCGCGCTGCTCCCTTTTTTAGCGTTAGTAAGAGTGTATAGCAGAGAGGAAAAAAGCGGGTAAGAACAGGATGAAAGGAACAAAACAGGCACAAAAGCGCGTTACACTTCAGCGATGAGATTAATGTAATCACAGGAAAGTGATGATGAATAAAATTTTGGTAAGCGCTTGCCTGATAGGCTTCAGGGTCCGTTATAACGGAAGTGAAAAAGCGCGAATGAACGAGCAACTCGCTCGCTGGCAACAGGAACAACGTCTGGTTATCCATTGCCCTGAATTGGCTGCCGGGCTGCCTGTACCGCGTCCTCCGGCAGAGATTATATTCGCTGATGGCAAAGACGTGATGCACGGGCAAGCCAGAATTATGGAAAATACCGGGCAGGATGTGACCGCACATTATCAGCTTGCAGCCTGGCTCGCGCTACGCGCTGCTCAGGCGTCGGGGTGTAGCGCTGCATTGCTAACCGATGGCAGCCCAACGTGCGGCAGTGAGTTTATTTATGACGGATCGTTTCGCGGTATACAGAAAGCGGGGATGGGGGTTGCGGCATCGTTGCTCGCTGAGAATGGGATCGCCGTGTTCACAGAGAAGCAAATCGACGAACTCATTGCCTGGATTGAGAAGAGAGAAGGCAAAAAATAAGCCCGCGTAAGGGAGATTACGCAGGCTAAGGAGGTGGTTCCTGGTACAGCTAGCATTTATGGGTTATGTTTTTCAGCGGGGGGATAATACCCGTATTGAACGAAGCGGTATGTGATCCGATTCTAAGAATTATCCCAGCGCGAAAAAATTTCCCTGATTAACTATTTGCCGTGTGGGTTTCGGGTGCTTTCACCGTTGAAGTTACGCATCAGCAGTGCGAACTTCAGCTCCACCTCTTCCGGAACCGGCAGCCAGACGGTGTGCCCGTCGCCCGGCGCGACCTCAATCGCTTCGCCTTTGCCGTTTTCCAGATGCTCCAGCGTGAAGTTCATGTTGCCCTGCGGGGTCATCAGCTCCAGGCTGTCGCCTTTGGTGAACTTGTTTTTCACCGCCACGGCCGCCAGCGCGCCTTTGCGCTCGCCGGTGAAGTCTCCGACAAACTGCTGGCGCTCGGAAACGGAGTAGCCGTGCTCGTAGTTCTGGTAGTCGTCGTGGGTGTGACGGCGCAGGAAGCCTTCGGTATAGCCGCGGTGCGCCAGGCCTTCCAGCGTTTCCAGCAGGCTGGTATCGAACGGTTTACCGGCGGCCGCATCGTCGATGGCTTTACGGTACACCTGTGCGGTACGCGCGCAGTAGTAATAGGATTTGGTGCGCCCTTCAATCTTCAGGGAGTGCACGCCCATCTGGGTCAGGCGCTCGACGTGGGCGATGGCGCGCAGATCTTTCGAGTTCATGATGTAGGTGCCGTGCTCGTCTTCAAAGGCGGTCATGTACTCGCCCGGACGTTTGGCTTCTTCAATCATAAACACGCTGTCGGTTGGCGCGCCGATGCCCAGCGTAGGCTCGACGTTGGTCACCGGGATCGGCTCATGCTTGTGGACGATGTTGCCGATGTCGTCCTCTTTGCCTTCCTGGACGTTATATTCCCAGCGGCAGGCGTTGGTGCAGGTGCCCTGGTTCGGGTCGCGCTTGTTGATATAGCCGGAGAGCAGGCAGCGGCCGGAGTAGGCCATGCACAGCGCGCCGTGAACGAAGATTTCGATTTCCATATCCGGCACCTGGGTGCGGATCTCTTCGATCTCTTCCAGCGAAAGCTCGCGGGACAGGATGACGCGGGTCAGCCCCATCTGCTTCCAGAATTTCACCGTCGCCCAGTTGACGGCGTTAGCCTGTACGGAGAGGTGAATATCCATCTCCGGGAAGTTCTCCCGAACCAGCATGATTAAACCCGGGTCCGACATGATCAGCGCGTCCGGCCCCATATCCACCACCGGCTTCAGGTCACGGATGAACGTTTTCAGCTTGGCGTTGTGCGGCGCGATGTTGACCACCACGTAGAATTTTTTACCCAGAGCATGCGCCTCGTTGATGCCGAGCTGCAGGTTCTCGTGGTTGAATTCGTTGTTACGCACGCGCAGCGAGTAGCGCGGCTGGCCCGCATACACGGCGTCGGCGCCATAGGCGAAAGCGTAACGCATATTTTGCAGCGTTCCCGCCGGGGAAAGGAGTTCCGGTTTAAACATGTTTGTTCTCGTTCTGATGACAGGTCAGATCCGCGTGCACCTGGTGCAGCGGTAAGGGGAGATCCCCCACTTTAAGGGCGGGCATTGTAGCGCTGTGGGGGAGGGAGGTAAAGTTATTGTGCCGGGTGGCGGTTTCGCCTTACCCGGCCTGGATTGACCAGCGGCTAACTAGGCAATCCTGCACGCATCCGCTTCCCAGCGATACCCCACGCCATACACCGCGCGGATAAACGACTGTTCGGCGTCCAGCGCCTCCAGCTTGCGGCGCAGGTTTTTGATGTGGCTGTCGATGGTGCGGTCGGTCACCACGCGGTAATCGTCATACAGATGGTTCAGCAGCTGTTCGCGGGAGAAGACTTTTCCCGGCTCGTGGGAGAGGGTTTTCAGCAGGCGGAACTCAGCAGGCGTCAGGTCCAGCAGCTTGCCGCGCCAGCTCGCCTGGAAGCGGCTTTCATCCACAATCAGCGGACTTTCGGCGTCCAGCACCTGAAGCTCGCGCTGCGGCCTGCAGCGGCGCAGAATGGTTTTCACGCGGGCGACCACTTCACGCGGGCTGTAGGGTTTGCAGATATAATCGTCCGCGCCGATTTCGAGCCCCAGCAGGCGGTCAATCTCTTCAATTTTGGCGGTGACCATAACGATCGGTACGTCGGAGAAGCGACGAATTTCCCGGCACAGGGTCAGGCCATCAACGCCAGGCAGCATTAAATCAAGCAGGATCAGGTCCGGCGGGGTCTGGCGCACGTAGGGCAGCACCTGGTCGCCGTGGCCGATCAGTGACGGGGCATAGCTGGCCGCGCGTAAATAGTCGATCAGCAGCTGTCCCAGCTTGGGTTCGTCTTCGACGATCAAAATGCGCGGCGTGTTTTCGTCAATCGGTAACTCGGTCATACTTCTCTCGATAAATCCCGTTCCAGAGGTAACTCTACTGTAATGCTAACCCCGCCAAAAGGCGAATGGGCGGCGCGGATCGTGCCATTATGCGCCTCGACGATGTTAACGCAAATCGCCAGCCCCAGACCGGATCCGCCGCTGGCGCGATTGCGGGAGCCTTCGGTACGATAAAAACGTTCAAACAGTTTTTCCAGCTGCGCGTCCTGCACGCCGGGGGCGGAATCGGCGAAGGTGAGGGCGAAGCGCCCGTTGTCCTGCCTGCCGGAGATATGCAGCCCGCCGCCGCTGTCGGTGTAGCGTAGGCTGTTTTCCAGCAGGTTGTTGAACAGCTGCATCAGCCGATCTTTGTCGCCAAACACCACCGCGCTGTCCGGCAGGGAGAGGTCGATTTTCAGGTTGCGGCTGGCAAAGCGTTCGCGGAAGGCGCCGCTCGCCACTTCCAGCACGTTAATGACGTCTACGGGCGCCTTCTGGTAGGCCAGCGCGCCTTCGTCGGACATGGAGAGCTGGTGGAGATCGTCCACCAGCTTGGTGAGCGTGCCCACCTCCGCCTGCAGAGAGGCCACCGATTCCGGCGTAAACTGGCGCACGCCGTCCTGAATGGCTTCGAGCTCGCCGCGCAGCACCGCCAGCGGCGTACGCAGCTCGTGTGAAATATCGGCCATAAAGTCGCGGCGCATCTGCTGGTTTTTTTCAAGCGTGCTGGCGAGCTGGTTAAAGTCCTGCGCCAGCTTGCCCAGTTCGTCCTGGCTGCGGGTATCGACGCGGGTGGTGAAATCCCCGGCGGCCAGCTTGTGCGTGCCTTCCACCAGCCGTTTCACCGGGGCGAGCAGACCGCGCGCCAGCGGGAAGGTGGCGAGCGCGGCGAGCAGCGTAGAGAGGGCGACAATCAGCCAGCTGGTCCGGCGCTGCTGACGGTCAAAGTTAATGTCGGTGTTGCGCGTCAGGCGCTCCACCGGCGAGGCGATAACCCAGCCGACGGTCGCGTTATTCACTTTAATCGCCCGACGGGTGCCGTCCGGCGGTATCGGCGCGCGCGGGCCAACCAGGGGGCGCATGTCCTGGTCGATCACCCAGAACTGGGTGCGCCAGCCGTGCGGCGGCATGCCCGGGCCCGGACGGTCATCACCGGTATCGTGCTCCAGCGAGCGCAGAATCTGGAAAATAAAGCGGTCGTTATTGCGCAGAAAACGCCAGTTGCCGTGCTGGGCGTACTGTTCACTCAGCGCATCGCTTAAGCCCTGCAAACGTTGCTCATTGCCATGCTTGATGTAATCAATAAAGCCGCGCTCAAAGCTGATGCGCACCGCCCAGTGCATGGTGATCAGCAGGACGATACAGGTGGCAAAAATCGCCAGAAAGAGCTTGCCGGTAATTCCCGGACGCCAGAATTTCATGAGCCACTCCTTTTGCCGCGCCTAATCACGACGTTCTTGCTGGTATCATCCGGCACGCGGGCGAAGATGAACGCGGGCAGGGCGATGATGACCGCCATGCTGAGGTAGGTATACATAAAGACCTGATGCGCCACCGGCGTGTCGACGCTGAGGTGGTGCTGGCCGTACATGCCGAGCAGCAACCCCGCGATCGTCACGCCCACGCTCATGGAGAGTTGCATAATCATCGACAGCAGGCTGTTGCCGCTGCTCGCCAGATCGTCCGGCAGGTCCTTCAGCGTCAGGGTATTCATCGACGAGAAGCGCATGGAGTTGATGATCCCCTGGCAGAACAGCACCAGCGGCAGGACGTAGTACCAGCCCATCAGCGCCACGGCCATAAACAGCAGGCTGACCAGCGCCAGCCCCAGCGTGGCGGTCACCAGCACGTGACGGTAGCCAAAGCGGTTCACCACCTGCACCACCATGCGCTTCATCCCCATGCTGCCGAGCACCATTGGGATCATCATCAGGCCCGCGTGGAATGGCGAAAAGCCCATGCCAATTTGCAGAAAAACGGGCGTCATAAACGGCAGCATGCCGCTGCCGACGCGTCCGGCAAAGCTGCCGAACAGCCCGAGACGGTAGGTAGGGTTTTTAAACAAGTTCAGGCTGAACAGCGCCTGGTCATTCCCGCGAGCATGCCACAAATACCCTGCAATGGTGGTAATGCCGATAACCACCAGCAACCCGAGCATCAGGGTCGAAATCCCCAGCCCCTTTTGCCCGTCGAGTGCCAGGGTAAGCGTGGCCATGCCCGCCGCCAGCAGAATAAAGCCGAAGAAATCAAAGCGCCGGGTCTGCATTTTGTAGTTCGGCATCAGCGTCAGGGTGGCGATGGCGCCGATGATGCCAACAGGAAGATTGATTAAGAAGATCCAGTGCCAGGAGGCGTACTCCACCAACATACCGCCCAGCGCAGGCCCAAGCAGCGGCCCCACCTGGCCGGGCAGGGTGACAAAGGTCATCGCCGCCATGTATTGCTCGCGCGGCACAATCTTCATCACCGTTAGTCGCCCAACGGGCACCATCATCGCCCCGCCGATGCCCTGCAGCACGCGCGCCATGACCAGCTGGTCGAGGGTGTTGGCCTGCGCGCAAAACAGCGAGCCGGTGGTAAACAGCACGATGGCGGTAAAGAAGATATTCCGCACGCCGACCTTATCGGCCAGCCAGCCGCTGGCGGGCAGCATCACGGCAACCGTCAGCACGTAGGAGACAATCACCATGTGCATATGCAGCGGGCTCTCCCCGAGGCTTTTCGCCATGGAGGGGAGGGCGGTGTTGACGATGGTCGTATCCAGCGACTGCATAAAGAAGCCGAAGGCGACTATCCATAATTGCCAGCGAACGTTGCTGGGAAGCTCTGTCATTTATCCGGTCACCGTAGTTCTGTTTTTACGCGAAAAGCGCAGCCGCAGGCGGTCGAAGAACAGATAGACCACCGGCGTGGTGTACAGCGTCAGCAGCTGGCTCATCACCAGGCCGCCGACAATGGTGATCCCCAGCGGCTGGCGCAGCTCTGAGCCGTCGCCGCCCGAGATCACCAGCGGCAGCGCGCCAAACAGCGCCGCCAGGGTGGTCATCATGATCGGACGGAAGCGCAGCAGGCAGGCCTGGAAGATGGCCTCTTCCGGCGAGAGGTTGCCGTTGCGCTGGGCGTCCAGCGCGAAGTCCACCATCATGATGGCGTTTTTCTTCACGATGCCGATTAATAGCATGATCCCGATAAGCGCGATAAGGCTGAACGGCGCGCCGAACAGCTCCAGCGCCAGCAGCGCCCCCACGCCCGCCGACGGCAGCGTCGAGAGGATGGTCAGCGGGTGCACGTAGCTCTCATACAGCACGCCCAGCACAATATAGACCGTGGCAATGGCGGCCAGAATCAAAATCACCTGCGAGTTCATCGTCTCCTGGAATACCTGCGCGGTCCCGGCGAAGCTGCCGCGGACGGTGGACGGCACGCCAAGCTGGGTCATCGCGCGGTTGATTGCATCGCTGGCCTCGGAAAGTGACGAACCGGCGGGCAGGTTAAAGGAGATGGTCGACGCCGCCGACAGCCCCTGATGGTTCACCGACAGCGGCGCGTTGGCGGGCTGCCAGCTGGCAAAGTACGAGAGCGGAATCGCCTTGCCGTCGTTGTTAATGACAAACATTTTGTCCAGGGCGCTGATGTCCTGGGTGTAGCGCGGGTCAACCTCCATCACCACCTTGTACTGGTTCATCGGCTGGTAGATGGTGGAGATCTCGCGCTGGCCGAAGGCGTTGTTCAGCAGGCTGTTGGCGGCTTCTACGTTGATGCCCAGCCGCGACATGGTTTCACGGTCGTAGGTCAGGGCCATCTCGGCGCCGTTGTCCTGCTGATCGGAGTTTACGTCCGCCAGTTGGGGCAGGGCGGCCAGCGCCTTGCGGATCTTCGGCTCCCACTCGCGCAGGGCGGCTAAGTCGTCCGAGAGTAACGTGTACTGATAGCTGGCGTTCGCCTGTCGCCCGCCGACGCGGATATCCTGAACGGCCATCAAAAACAGGTTGGCTCCGGGCTCTTTGGCGAGCTTCACCCGCAGGCGGTCAATCACCTGCTGGGCGGTTTCGTTGCGCTCGCCGCGCGGTTTCAGGGTAATAAACATCATCCCGCTGTTGACGCGCGACCCGCCGGTAAAGCCAGTGACGTTATCCACCGCTTTGTCTTCCCGAATGATCTTCATAAAGTCCTGCAGCTTGCCGCGCATCGCCTGGAAGGAAATGCTCTGGTCCGCCTGAATGCCGCCCATCAGCACGCCGGTATCCTGCTCCGGGAAAAAGGTTTTCGGGATGGAAATATACAGCCACACGTTGAGCACGATGGTGCCGATCAGCACCAGACCGACCAGCCTTGTGTGGTTCAGCACCCACTTCAGCGATTTGCCGTAGCCCTCCTGCATTGCCATCAGCACGCGGCCAAAGCCTTTGCGGCGCGGCTGCGAGTGCGGCTTGCTGCGCTTGAGCATCCAGCCGCACATCATTGGCGTCAGCGTTAAGGAGATGACCAGCGAAATGCCAATGGCAACCGACAGCGTGACGGCAAACTCGCGCAGCAGCCTGCCCGGCAGCCCGCCCATCAGCAGCAGCGGCAGAAAGACCGCCACCAGCGACAGGCTCATGGAGAGCACCGTAAAGCCCACCTCGCGCGTGCCCTGCAGCGCGGCCTGCAGCGGTTTCACGCCCGCTTCCAGATGGCGGGAAATGTTTTCCAGCACCACGATGGCGTCATCCACCACGAAGCCGGTGGCAATCGTCAGGGCCATCAGCGACAGGTTGTTGAGGCTAAACCCGCACAGGTACATGGCGGCAAAGGTACCGATCAGCGAGACCGGCACGGCCACCGCCGGGATCAGCGTCGCGCGGCCGGATCGCAGGAACAGGAAGACCACCAGGATCACCAGCGCGACGGAGATAATCAGCGTTTGCTCCACCTCTTCCAGCGAGGCGCGAATGGTCGGGGAGCGATCCTGGGCAATTTGCAAATCGATTGCTGCCGGGATGGTCTCCTGCAGCTCCGGGAGACGGGCGCGAATGCTGTTCACTGTCTCGATAATGTTCGCTTCCGGCAGCTTGCGGATCATCAGCAGAATCGCCGGCTTGGCGTTGGTCATCCCGGCGTTGCGCACGTCCTGCACCGAGTCGGTGACGCTGGCCACGTCGCTTAAGCGCACCGCCGCGCCGTTGTTATAGTGAATAATGAGCGGCTGATATTCCGCCGCGGTTTTCAGCTCGTCGTTGGTGTGGATCTGCCAGCGGTGGCTGTTGTCCTCTATCGCCCCCTGCGGTTTGCGCACGTTGGCGTTGCTGATGGCGGAGCGCACGTCGTCCAGCGACACGCCCTGGTTGAACAGCGCCTGCGGGTTTAACCCCACGCGCACCGCGGGCAGGGAACTCCCGCCGACGCTCACGTCCCCGACGCCGTTAATTTGAGAGATGGTCTGCGCCAGCTGGGTGGACGCAAAGTCGTACAGCTGCCCCTGCGAGTACGTATCCGAGGTCAGCGTCAGGATCATGATCGGCGCGTCGGACGGGTTGGCCTTGCGGTAGGTCGGACGGCTCGGCATCCCGCTCGGCAGCAGGCTCTGTGCGGCGTTGATGGCCGCCTGCACGTCGCGCGCCGCGCCGTTGATATCCCGGTCGAAGCTGAATTCCAGAATAATGCGCGTGCTGCCCAGCGAGCTGCTGGAGGTCATCTCGTTGACCCCCGCAATCCGCCCGAGCGAACGCTCCAGCGGCGTGGCAACGGACGAGGCCATGGTTTCCGGCGAGGCGCCCGGCAGCGAGGCGCTGACCATGATCACCGGGAAGTCCACCTGCGGCAGGGGCGCCACCGGCAGCAGCCGGAAGCCCAGCACGCCGCAGAGGGTAATGGCGAGCGAGATTAAAATCGTCGCCACCGGGCGATAAATGAAGAGGGCGAAAAACTTCACTTATGCCTCCTCTTCACGTTTCGGGAAGCGGCTTTTGGTCCAGAGCGCCAGGCGATCAAACAGCAGGTAGATCACCGGCGTGGTGAACAGGGTCAGCACCTGGCTCACCAGCAGACCGCCGACCATGCCGATACCCAGCGGACGGCGCAGCTCCGCGCCGACGCCCGTGCTGAGCATCAGCGGCAGCGCGCCCAGCAGGGCGGCCAGCGTGGTCATCAGGATGGGGCGAAAACGCAGCAGGCAGGCCTGGAAAATCGCATCGCGCGGCGACATGCCCTGCTCGCGCTCGGCGGCCAGGGCGAAGTCGATCATCATGATGGCGTTTTTCTTCACGATCCCGATAAGCAGGATGATGCCGATGATGGCAATCACGTCCAGCTCGCTGCCCGCCAGCATTAATGCCAGCAGCGCCCCCACGCCCGCCGTCGGCAGGGTAGAGAGGATGGTGATCGGGTGGATAAAGCTTTCGTACAGCACGCCGAGCACGATGTACATCGCCACGACCGCCGCCACGATCAGCCAGATGGTGTTGCCCAGCGCGGCCTGGAACGCCAGGGTGCTGCCCTGGAACTGGGTCTGAATATCAGCCGGGAAGCTTACCGCTTTTTCCGCCGCCTGAATGGCCTCCACCGCTTCACCCAGAGAGTAATTGTCCGGCACGTTAAAGGAGATGGTGGTGGACGGGAACTGATCCAGATGGTTAATCGACAGCGGGGTATAGCGCTCCTCCACCGTGGCGATAGCGCTCAGCGGCACAATGCCACCGTCTTTGCTGGTCAGGCGCACCGAGTCCAGCCCCGCCAGGCCGGGCGTGTTGTCGGTGTTGTGCTCCAGCACCACGCGATACTGGTTCGCCTGGGTGTAGATGGTGGAGATCAGACGCTGACCGAAGGCGTTGTACAGGGCGTTATCCACGTCCGCCATGGTGATGCCCAGACGGCTGGCGGCGTCGCGGTTGACGTTCACATACGCCGCCAGCCCTTTGTCCTGCCAGTCGCTGCTGACGTCGGCGAGCTGCGGCAGGGTTTTGAGTTTATCCACCAGCTGCGGCACCCAGGTGCTGAGCGCGTCCAGCGAGGTGGCCTGCAGCGTGAACTGGTACTGCGTGCGGCTGACCTGGGTATCGATGGTCAAATCCTGAATCGGCTGCAGGTATAGCTCAACGCCCGGCACGCGGGCGACGGCGCTTTGCAGCCGCTCAATGACGGCGTTGACGCGATCGTCACGCTCATCCAGCGGCTTAAGGTTGATCTGCAGACGCGCGCTGTTCAGCGACGGATTGGTGCCGTCCACGCCGACGTAAGCGGTCAGGCTCTCTACCGACGGATCCTTCATGATGATGTCAGACACCTGCTGCTGGCGCTGCGCCATATTGGCAAAAGAGACCGACTGCGGGGCCTGAAGCGTGCCCTGAATAATGCCGTTGTCCTGGATCGGGAAGAAGCCTTTCGGAATGAAAATCCACAGCATCACGCTGAGCGCCAGCGTGCCGAGCGCCACGCCGAGCGTCGCCCACGGGTGGTTGAGGACTTTCGCCAGCACGCGACCGTAGGCGGCAATAATGCGCTCGAACATGCGCTCGGAGGCGCGCGAAAAGCGGTTTTGCTTGCGCAGCGACGCGTGGCTCAGCATCCGGGCGCACATCATCGGCGTCAGGGTCAGCGACACCACGGCGGAGATCAGAATGGCGACCGCCAGCGTCACGGCAAACTCGCGGAACAGACGCCCGACGATATCGCCCATAAACAGCAGCGGGATCAGCACCGCAATCAGCGAGAAGGTCAGCGAGATAATGGTAAAGCCGATTTCACCTGCGCCTTTCAGCGCGGCGGCCAGCGGTTTCTCACCTTTCTCGATATAGCGCGAGATGTTCTCGATGACGACGATGGCATCATCCACCACGAACCCGGTGGCGATGGTGAGCGCCATCAGCGTCAGGTTGTTAATCGAAAAATCGAGGAACACCATCACCGCAAAGGTGCCGACCAGCGAGAGCGGCACGGCGACGGCGGGAATAATGGTCGCCGGGACGTTACGCAGGAACAGGTAAATGATCATCACCACCAGCGCAATCGCCAGCATCAGCTCAAACTGGGTGTCGGTGACCGACGCGCGAATGTTGGTGGTACGGTCTGAAAGCACCTTCACGCTGACCGACTTCGGCAGGCTTTCGATCAGCTGCGGCAGCATGGTGCGGATGCTGTCGGCGGTTTCGATGATGTTTGCGCCCGGCTGGCGCTGCACGTTCATCACGATCGCCTGCTGCTTGTTGGCCCAGGCTCCCAGCCAGCTGTTCTCCGCGCCTTGTTCTACGGTTGCCACGTCGCCCAGACGCACCGGCGCGCCGTTCTGGTAGGCGATAATCAGCTGACGATATTCGTCGGCGGACTGCATCTGGTCGTTCGCCGAGAGCGTGACGGCGCGGGTTGGGCCGTCCAGCGAGCCCTTCGCCGAGTTGACGTTGGCATTGCTGATGGCGCTGCGGATGGTTTCGCTGGTGAGGCCCAGCGCGGCGATGGCCTGCGCGTTAAGCTTGACGCGCACCGCCGGGCGCTGTCCGCCCGCCAGGGTGACGAGGCCGACGCCGGAGACCTGTGAAATTTTCTGCGCCACGCGCGTTTCGACCATGTCTTCGACCTGGGTCATCGGCATGGCGGAGGACGTGACGGCCAGCGTCATGATCGGCGGATCCGCCGGGTTCACCTTGCTGTAGACCGGCGGGTTAGGCAGGTCTGACGGCAGCAGGTTGGTGGCGGCGTTGATGGCGGCCTGCACCTCCTGCTCGGCGACGTCCAGCGACAGCGTCAGCTGGAACTGCAGCGTCACGACGGACGCCCCGCCGGAACTCTGGGAGGACATCTGTTTTAGCCCCGACATCTGGCCGAACTGGCGCTCCAGCGGGGCGGTGATGGCGGACGTCACGACATCCGGGCTGGCGCCGGGATAGAGCGTCACCACCTGAATGGTGGGATAGTCCACCTCGGGCAGCGCCGAGACGGGCAGAAAGCGATAGCCGATAATCCCGGCGAGCAGGATCGCCACCATCAGCAGCGTGGTGGCGACAGGACGGAGGATAAACAGGCGTGACGGCCCACCTGTGGAGCCCGGCGGCAGCACCTGCATCAGGAGGTCGCTCCCTGTTTCGCCGGCTCAACCACTTCCACTTTGGCGCCTTCGGTCAGACGGTCAATGCCGTCGGTGACCACGCGGTCGCCTGCGGAAAGCCCGGCGCTGATGACCACCGTCTGGCTGTCCTGAATTCCAGTTTTTACGAGGTGCTTGCTGACCTTATTGTCGCTGTTAAGCACCCAGACAAAGTTGCCTTCATTACCCATCTGCAGCGCAGCGGTGGGGATCACCACCGCGTTCTCTTCGGTCGCGACCAGCATACGTGCATTGACGAACTGGTTCGGGAAGAGGGCATCGTCCTGGTTATTAAAGCGCGCCTTCAGCTTGATGGTGCCGGTGGTGGTGTCGATCTGGTTATCCAGACTGAGCAGGGATCCTTCACTCAGCTTCTGCTTGTTGGTGCGGTCCCAGGCTTCCACCACCAGGCCTTTACCGGCTTTTTGCGCCTGCATGACGGTTGCGATATCGCTTTCCGGCAGGGTAAAGACTAAATCAATCGGGTGGGTCTGGGTGATCACCACGATGCCCGTGGTGTCGCCGCTGGAGATTTGGTTGCCGATATCGACCTGCTTCAGGCCGACGCGTCCGTCAATCGGCGCGGTGATGCGGCTCCAGTCCAGCTGCAGCTGGGCGCTGGCCACCGCGGCTTCGTCCGCTTTGATCGTGCCCTGCGTTTCACTGACCAGCGACTGCTGGGTATCCAGCTCCTGACGGGACACCAGGTTTGTTTTCACCAGCTGCTGGTAGCGGGCTAAATCGCGCCGGGCGTTGGCGAGGGTCGCGTTGTCTTTCGCGAGCTGTCCCTGCGCCTGGGCAAGGGCGACCTTAAACTGGCTCGGGTCGATTTCCGCCAGCAGATCGCCCGCTTTGACCTGCTGACCTTCCTGGAAGTGGATCGCGATGAGCTGGCCGTCGACGCGGCTGCGCACCGTGGCGGTGTTGGCAGCGGTAATGGTCCCGAGACCGGTGAGATAGCGAGGAACGGCTTTATTCACCGCCGTCGCCGCCTGAACCGGCGCCAGCGCGCCGCCGCGCATGCCGTGACGACCTCCACCCGTTGGGCGCTGGGTCTGGCTGGTGGCGCCGGCCGGTGCGGCGGTGTTCGCGGATTGACTGTGCCAGTACCAGGCGGCGGCAAGGGCCACCACAATGATGCCAGCGGCGATTGCCCAGCGGGATTTGTTACTGCCTTTCATCGTTATACGTTCTCATCCTGAATACTTCGGGGAATGATACTAGTTTAGTCAGGCAACACAGCGGAAAAATGGAGGAAATATGGAAGACTGTCGGGAATTGTCTGAGTGTTGCCGGGTGACGCTTCGCTTACCCGGCCTACAAGGTAAATGCGAACGGCAACGGATGTTGCCGTTTTGGTGTTTTGTGGGAGAGGGCACCAGACCGCACTACAACAACACACGTTTTGTAGGCCGGGTAAGGCGAAGCCGCCACCCGGCACAACCGCACTAGCTAAACATCACCTGCGCCCAGCGCGCCAGCCCTGCGGTAACGGAGCCAAAGTCATCGCCACCCGCGATAGGTATTCCCGGCAGCTGTTCGGCCAGCGCTTTCTTGATCAGCGGTGAACGAGCGCTACCGCCGGTCAGGTAAATCACGTCCGGCTTCTCTTTGCCGTTCTCCAGCGCGAGCTGCACCTGTTCCAGAATGCGCTGCAGCGGCTGTGCGAGCGCCGTCTCCAGCCCGTCCTGCGAAATGGCGGTGGCCAGTTCGTCACTGATAAACGGCAGGGAGACCGCATGTTCAGCGCGGTCGGACAGGGCGATTTTGCTCTCTTCCGCCGTACGCACCACGCGGTAGCTCAGACGCTGACGCCACACTTTATAGAGCAGGGCGACCTTTTCGCCGTCCTGGGCATCGCGCACCAGATCGTTAAGGAAGCGGCCGTTGGCGGTGCTGTAAAAATCGCTCTGCGCCGGCACGTCGTTGATGGCTATCGCGTTCCACCACGGCAGGATCGGCAGGGCGATGCCTTTTTCGGTTTGCCCCCCCATGCCGAGCAGCGGCATCAGGCTCTTGAAGGCCAGGGCGATATCCAGATCGTTACCGCCCACGCGGCAGCCGCTGTGCCCGAGCAGGCTGTTTTCACGATCGCGACGGCGATGCCACTGCGGCCCCATCAGCAGCAGCGAGCAGTCCGTCGTGCCCCCGCCGATATCCACGACCAGCACGCGCTTCTCTTCCGTCAGCGTGGCTTCGAAGTCCAGCCCTGCGGCAACCGGTTCATACTGGAATACCACGTCGCGGAAGCCTGCGCGGTGCGCCGCGCGCTCCAGGATCCCCTGCGCCTGCTGGTTGGCCTCGTCGCCGCCCAGCCCCTGGAAGTTGATCGGACGACCAATCACCGCCTGGGTAATCGCGTCGGAGACCTGCGTCTGCGCCTGGTTGCGGATGTGCAGCATCATCGCGCACACCAGATCTTCGAACAGCGCGACCTGCTGCGGCTTCAGGCCGCTGGCGCCGAGGAAGGATTTTGGCGACTTAACGAAGTAGACCTCTTCGGGATCTTCAATGTAGTGCCCGAGCGAGGCGAGGCCGAACTGCACGCTGGAGGGCGTAACGTCGATGTCCTCCTCGCGGTTAAAGCTGACCGCACGGCGCAGCAGCGCCTGGGTCTCCGCCGCCGTGGCCGGAACCTGATGGTGGCGGAACAGCCACTCGCTCACCGCTTCACGCGTCGGTGCGCAGAGCATAGACGGCAGCAGCGTGCTCTCTTTTTCCATCTTCAGGAGCCGTGGCTGTCCGTCTTGCATAATCGCAACCGAGCAGTTTGCCGTACCGTAGTCAAATCCAATAAACACGATGAATCCCCATGCCGGTGAGAAGGGGCGAGACTTTAACGAAATGTCTGCATGGCGACAACAGGAATATGAAAGCAAGGCAAAACAGGGTCTTTACGTTTATGCTGATTACACAAAAAAAGGAGCAACGATGTATACCCTCACCTGGCTTCCCCCTTATGACTGGCAGTGGATGTTTGGTTTTCTTGGCGCGCGCGCGGTAACGGGCATTGAAACCGTCACCAACGATTACTATGAGCGCAGTTTTGCCTGCGAGGGGCATCAGGGGATTTTCCGCGTGACGCCGGATATCGCCAGCCATACGCTGAGCGTGACGCTCAGCCCGGGGTTAATTCCGGTTGCGCAGGCGTGTCTTGAACGCATCGAACGCCTGTTCGATCTCCGCTGTAACCCGCAGCAAATAGCAGAAACGCTGGGCGAACTCGGTGCTGCAAGGCCAGGCTTGCGTTTACCGGGGGCGATGGATGCGTACGAGCAGGGCGTCCGGGCGATCCTCGGGCAGCTGGTGAGCGTGGCGATGGCGGCGAAGCTGGCGTCACGCGTGGTGGCGCTCTGTGGCGAACCGGTGGCGGACTGTCCGGGCTATCTCTGCTTCCCCACGCCCCAGGCGCTGGCGGCAGCGGACCCGCTGGCGCTGAAGGCGTTGGGTATGCCGCTAAAGCGCGCGGAGTCGCTGATTCATCTGGCGCAGTCGGTAATCGACGGAACGTTTCCGCTTTCCCCGCCCGCGAATACAGAAGAGGGGATGAAGGCGTTACAGCAGCGGCCGGGGATAGGGCGCTGGACGGCAAATTATCTGGCCCTGCGCGGCTGGCAGGCGAAAGATGTGTTTCTGCCGGATGATTACCTGATTAAACAGCGCTTCGCCGGAATGACGCCCGCGCAAATTCGTCGTTATGCCGAACGCTGGAAGCCGTGGCGCTCCTACGCGCTGCTGCACATCTGGTATACCGACGGCTGGGCACCGTCAGTTGATGGCGAAATAGCTGGTGTTGAGCAGAAGATCTAATGGCTGCGGCTCGGCGATGGTGTCACCAAAGATAAAATCGATGCCGATGCCGGAGAGCGTATCCATCATGATGGGCTGGTTACAGGGGCCCGCGATAGTTTTCATTCCCACACGCTGAGCGTGGCCCTGAACAATGGTCACCATCATCTCATCCATCAGATTGCCATACACGTTGGTTACCACCTCTGCATCCAGCATCAGATAGTCGGCCATATTCGCGGTCAGGTGGGTAAAGACGTTCATGTCGCGTCCCACCTGGCTGAAGATCACGCGGCAGCCCGCCTGGCGAAGCTTTTGCAGACCCCTATGCAGGTTTTTATCCGGGTTGCACACCACATCGGCAGAGATAACCAGATGCAGCAGACGGCCCGGCATCGGGCTTTTATCCAGCAGGTCGAGCAGTTCATCGACCAGCGTCACGCTGGCTAAACCGGCCTCCGAGAGCGGCAGCGCCACGCCCATGCCTTTACTGGCGATCTGGGTGGCATAGGTGCGGAAAAACTCGCTAAAGATCCGTCTGTCGAGGGCGTGCAGAAGCTCAGGCTCCGCCAGACCCGAGCGGAAGGCATGCTCTTCCTGAACTTCGCCCTGGCTGGTCCACAGGCGTAACGACAGCAGCCAGAAATTACTGCTCTCCGGGATGCGCGGGGAGGCGACGCTGCGGGCAATCATCATCAGATGATTGTCTTTAATCATGTGCCACTGTTCATCAAGCGACATCATGCTGCGCGTGTGGTGATCCCGCTCCTGCTGGGGTTCATACACCGTCACCATGCCACGCCCGCTGTTTTTTGAGGCGTAACAGGCAATGTCCGCCTGCGACATGATTTCCGACGCCTGATGGTTATTTTCATCAATCAGCGTGATGCCGGCGCTGGCGCCGATCCGGTGCAGGCGGCCTTCCCACATAAAGTGATAGTCGTTGATGGCATGAATCAGGCGACCGGCGATATAGCGCGCGCTTTCCAGGTTGCAGTCCGGTAACAGTAACCCGAACTCGTCCCCGCCCAGACGCGCCAGCACGTCGCTGGAGCGGAGCATGGTCAACATCAGGGAAGCCAGTTCCCGCAGCAGGGCATCACCCGCGGCGTGGCCAGCCGTGTCGTTGACGGCTTTGAAGCGATCGAGGTCGATAAACACCAGGGCATGGCGCTGGCGCGTTTCGCGAACGGTCTGCAAGAGCCGTTTGAGATGGTTTTCGAAGCTGACCCGGTTTGCCAGATGGGTCAGGGCATCGTGGGAGGCGCTGTAGCTTAGCTGGCGCAGCATTTTGCGCGACTCGGTGACGTCCTGAATGACGATCACCGAGCCAATATTCTGTCCATCCAGCGTGCTGAGCGGCGTAATGCTGTAGTGGATATCATAATTGCCGCCGGTACGGCAGTTTAGCACCACATCCTGATCGATATCGGAACGGGACATATCGCCGCTGTGAATATTCTCCATCAGCGGCCCTTTTTCACCGAAGGTAATGTGTAACACCTTCAGGATCGGCTGGCCGATAGCCTCGGTCTGGAGCCAGCCGCTCATTTTCTCCGCGACCGGGTTCATAAAGGTGACGTTCATGTTGATATCGGTGCACAGCACCGCTTCACCGATGGAGTCGAGGGTAATGTGCAGACGCTCTTTTTCCTGGAAGAGGGCCTCGTTAAGCTGCTTAACCTCGGTCATGTCCATGTTGATGCCGAGCAGCCGTTCAACTTCCCCCTGCTTATTGAGCACCCGGTTCGCCAGGGAGCGAATATGACGCACGCCTTCCTTCACGCGGATGCGGAATTCCAGCTTAAACGGCAGGCGGGAAATCAGGGAGTCCCGCAGCACTTGCTCGGCGTGGACGCGATCCTCCGGCAGCATCGTGTCGTGCCAGAGCTGCCAGGTGGGCTTGATGTGCGGCGGTATTTCATAGAGCTCAAACATCCGCTTATCCCAGCTGATAATGTCGGGTTCCAGATCCCACTCCCAGATGCCGATGCCCCCGGCTTCGTTAGCCAGCGTAATGCGCTCCATCAGGCGCTTATTGACCCATTCGGTCTGCTTCAGGTCGTTAATGTCTTCAATCTGGGCAATAAAATAGAGCGGCGAGCCGTCGGCATGGCGCACCACGGAGACGGCAAGAAGCGCCCAGACCACTTCCCCGTCGCGGGTGTAATAGCGCTTCTCGAGGGAGTAGGTATTGATCTCGCCGTTGACCAGCTGTTCGAGCTGCTCGAGGTCGGTATTCAGATCTTCTGGCCAGGTGAGCTGCTGGAAGGTCAGCGACTGAAGCTCCGTCTGGCTGTAGCCGAGGAAATTGCACAGCGCCTTGTTAGCCTGAAGCCATTTGCCTTCAATGCTCACCAGCGCCATACCGATGGCGGAATATTCCATCGCGTTACGAAAGCGCTCTTCGCTTTCGGTGATATGTTTGCGTTCGGCGCGGAAGGCGTACATCACCATGGTCATCACGTTAGCGGGCAGGAGCAGCATCAGGAACGGCAGCCAGGGAGCGTTCAGCATCGGCCCGGCGTGCTGGGTGGTCAGCGCCAGAGGATTGCGGGCAATCATCAGCGACACCACCATCACGGTGACCAGAAACACCATGAACGCTTCCATCCGCGGCAGGCGCACGGCGCTCCACATCAGCAGAACGATCACGCAGGTGAAGGGCCACGGCAGCCAGGTGATGGCTGCCCAACTGAGGGCTAACGTCACGGCCAGCGTGGTCAGCGTTTCCAGCAGCAATCGCGGGTCACGGTGGCGCAGCAGATAATGCGGCTTAAATAACAGCCCCAGTGGCACCAGTGCCAGTGCGCCAATGGCTTCTGACAACACCCAGACGAAGAAATTACGCAGGGGCTCAGAGCCGGGTTCCAGCAGAGACACCAGAATGCCGCCCATCAGTGGCGGCACCAGCGCGCTGCCGATGGCCACGCGGATCCAGTCATTCAGATTCTGCAGCGGGTTGTACCACGGGAGCCATTTACGCAGGAACAGCGCGCCGATAACGGCCTCAATGACGTTGACCGCAGGGTAGATGAGGCTGACCGACCCCCAGGAGAACAGCATCCATGAGGCCAGAATATTGCCGAACGAACAGGCCAGGGCAATGCCCGGCCACATTTTTCCGGCATGGCGGTAAAACGCCACCATCATAATGGCGGTGGGAAACCAGAGCGGGGCCAGCAGGGTGCCGAAGCGGGTGAGCTCCAGCGAAAATAAGGTAAAGATAAAGGTGACCAGGCCCAGACAGACAAGTCGTAATAAAGGATGTGGGGTGGTCACCAAAACCCGCTGGTATTGTTTATTCATTACCGCTTTATCCAGAGACGCCATGCCGTCAGGGAAGAAGATGTCCGAACGCGTGAATTTCATAATTTGGTTTATGCTAGTACAAACAATTTACAATTCATATGGTGACCGCTCAGAATTTGACAACACAGACTTATTAAATACTTACTCCGTGAAAAAAAACGGGTAAGCGGCGAAAAAATGCGCATTTAAATTTCATTCAGGGAATAACTCGTCACTTTTCGGTCAGTCTCGCAGAACCTGAGTATTCGACTGGTATCACGCCCGCGAAATCCCTATAATTGCCGCGTTTGACGCTCCGGCGTCGTCCTTCCTTTACATCCAGGTTAATCAGGTCGCTAAATTTATGACTGATAAGTCTCATCAGTGCGTCATTATAGGCATCGCCGGCGCATCGGCTTCAGGTAAAAGTCTAATTGCCAGTACGCTTTATCGCGAACTGCGTGAACAAGTAGGTGATGAGCATATCGGCGTCATTCCCGAAGACAGCTATTACAAAGATCAATCCCATCTGTCGATGGAAGAGCGCGTTAAAACGAACTATGACCACCCAAATGCGATGGATCACAGCCTGCTGTTCCAGCATTTAGAAGCGCTTAAGAGCGGCCAGGCGATCGAACTGCCCGTTTACAGTTACGTAGAACATACCCGCACCCAGGAAACGATCCGCATCGAGCCGAAAAAGGTCATTATCCTTGAAGGCATCCTGCTGCTGACCGACGCCCGCCTGCGTGAATCCATGAACTTCTCGATTTTCGTCGATACCCCGCTGGATATTTGCCTGATGCGCCGCATCAAGCGTGACGTTAATGAACGTGGCCGCTCAATGGACTCCGTGATGGCGCAATACCAGAAAACGGTCCGCCCGATGTTCCTGCAGTTTATTGAGCCCTCCAAACAATACGCCGATATCATCGTGCCGCGCGGGGGTAAAAACCGCATCGCGATCGATATCTTAAAAGCGAAAATCAGCCAGTTTTTTGAATAAGCCGCGTGAATTGTGTACCGTTCAGAGATAACCTGGTTTTACCCTGAGCGCTTACCGGCTCAGGGTACGATGCATGAAAGGAGAAAAAGGCATGCGTCTTTGTGATCGCGATATTGAAGCCTGGCTGGATGAAGGCCGTTTGTCTATTACCCCACGTCCACCTGTTGAGCGTATCAATGGGGTGACCGTCGATGTCCGGTTGGGGAATAAATTCCGCACCTTTAGCGGCCATACCGCACCGTTCATTGACCTCAGCGGACCGAAGGACGAAGTCAGCGCCGCGCTCGATCGCGTGATGAGTGACGAAATCGTAATCGAAGATGGCGAAGCCTTTTATCTGCATCCGGGTGAACTGGCGCTGGCGGTAACGTTTGAATCCGTCACCCTGCCTGCGGACCTCGTCGGCTGGCTTGACGGCCGTTCTTCGCTGGCGCGACTGGGACTGATGGTACACGTGACCGCGCACCGTATCGATCCAGGCTGGTCGGGCCGTATTGTGCTGGAATTCTTCAATGCCGGTAAATTGCCGCTGGCGCTTCGTCCGGGGATGATGATCGGCGCGTTAAGTTTTGAACCGCTGTCAGGCCCGGCAGACAGGCCGTATAACCGCCGTCAGGACGCAAAATATCGCGACCAGCAGGGTGCGGTTGCCAGCCGTATTGATAAAGACTGATCGTTAGTCCATTGAGGATGCCATGAGAAGAGTTCTGACAACGCTGATGATTTTGCTGGTGGTGCTGGTGGCTGGCCTTTCGGCGTTGGTTCTGCTGGTTAACCCTAACGACTTCCGCGCGTATATGGTGCGGCAGGTTGAAGCACGCAGTGGTTATCAACTGAAGCTGGACGGGCCGCTGCGCTGGCACGTCTGGCCGCAGCTCAGCATTCTCTCTGGCCGCATGTCGCTCACGGCGCCGGGGGCGTCCCAGCCGCTGGTGTCCGCAGACAACATGCGCCTTGATGTGGCGCTGATCCCGCTCATTTCCCATCAGCTGCAGGTGAATCAGGTGATGCTGAAAGGCGCGGTGATTCAGCTCACCCCGCAAACTGAAGCTGTCCGTGATGCCAACGCGCCGGTGGCACCGCGTGAAAATACCCTGCCTGATGAACCGTCTGATACTGGCTGGTCCTTTGATATTGGCAAACTGAAAGTGGCCGATAGCGTGCTGGTTTTCCAGCATGAGCACGAAGAGCTGGTCACCGTTCGCAACATTAATCTGCAGATGGAACAGGATGAGCACCATCTTGCATCGGTGGAATTCAGCGGGCGCGTGAACCGCGATCAGCGGGATCTGACGCTGTCGTTGAATGCTAATGTGAATGCGTCAGACTATCCGCATCAGCTCACGGCGAACATCCAGCAGCTTAACTGGCAGCTGACGGGGGCCAATCTGCCCACCCAGGGGATCGCCGGTCAGGGGACGCTGCAGGCCGTGTGGCGTGAGGAACAAAAACAGCTGGAGCTGGATAATCTCAACCTGCAGGCAAATGACAGTAGCCTGAAGGGACAGGCGAGCGTCACCTTTGAAGAGAAGCCGAAGTGGGTGCTGAATCTGCAATTTGACAAGCTCAACCTGGAAAACCTGTTGCCACCTCTGCCAGCCAGCGCCACGGACAGCGAGGCGACGCAGACGGGGCAAAGCCAGACACCGGTATCACGTCCGGTTATTTCGTCGAATCTCGATCAACCTGACTATAACGCTCTGCGCGGATTCACGGCGGATATTCTGCTGAAAGCCACCAGCCTGCGCTGGCGCGGCATGGACTTTACCGACGTGAGCAGCCAGATGTTTAACCATAACGGTTTGCTGGTGATCTCCGAACTGAGCGGCAAGATGGGCGCAGGACACCTCTCACTGCCCGGCACGCTGGATGTCCGTAAAGACGTTGCCAGCGCCGAATTCCAGCCGCGTCTCGATAACGTTGAGATAGGCACCATCCTGACCGCGTTTAACTACCCGATCTCTCTGACGGGGCAGTTGACGCTGGCGGGGGATTTCTCCGGCACGAAAATTGATGCCGATGCTTTCCGCCGCGAGTGGCAAGGGCAGGCGCATCTTGATCTGAAAAACTCCCGTATGGAAGGGCTTAACTTCCAGCAACTGGTGCAGCAGGCGGTAGAGCGCAGCAGCGATGTGAAGGCCCAGGAGAACTACGACAGTGCCACGCGCCTCGACAGCTTCACCACGGACCTGACGCTGAACAACGGACAACTCTCTCTCGACGGAATGCAGGGTACCTCTTCACTCTTATCAGTAACGGGCGAGGGTAAGCTGGATCTGGTCAAAGAGACGGCGGACACGCGCTTTAACGTGCGGGTACTTTCCGGCTGGCAGGGGGAAAGCAAGCTCATCGACTTCCTGAAACAGACGCCGGTCCCATTGAGCGTATACGGCAAATGGCAGGCCCTGAATTACAGTCTGCAGGTGGATCAGATCCTGCGTAAGCATCTGCAGGATGAAGCGAAACGTCGACTCAGCGGCTGGGCGGATCGTAATAAAGATTCACAGGACGGCAAGGATGTGAAGAAGCTGCTGGATAAGCTTTGATGCCTGTTGCGCCGGGGGGCGGCTTCGCCTTACCCGGCCTACAAAAACCGAACACCGCGGGCCGGGTGAGCGAAACGCCACCCGGCTTTTTTACACCTCAAAATCCAGTTCTTCCTCTTCCCGCAGCGGTATCAGCTGAACCTTCTGCACGCGATGGTTTTCAATCTGGAGCATTTTAAGCCGATAGTCGCCGACCTGAACCTCTTCCCCCGGCTGTGGGATACGCTGCAAATACTCCATCAGCAGACCGGCAATGGTGTGGTATTCCCGTTTATCATCCAGCGGCAGCGGCACATACTGCACCAGGTCTTCCAGCGGCATATGGCCGTTAGCCGTCCACGAGCCGTCGGCGTTTTTCTGAATGTCGTGGCGGGCGTCAATCTCATCCACCTCGTTTGGCAGATTTCCGGCAATGGTTTCCATCACGTCGCTGAGCGTGACCAGCCCTTCCACCGAACCAAACTCATCCACCACAAAGGCAAAGTGGGTGCGCGCGTTACGGAATTGCTCAAGGGCGGAAAGCAACGGCAGCCCCTCCGGGAAGACCAGCGGCTGGCGAACCAGAGCGCGGAGATTGAGCGGCTCACCGTGGAGCTGCTGCTGGAGCAGATCAATGACGTGTACCACGCCCAATAGCTCCTCTTCCGCTTCCCCGCCGGTCACCACCACGCGGGTGTGCTGGTTTTTATCCAGCAGGGCGCGAATGTGCGCTTCCGGGGCCGTCAGGTCAATATGCTCAATGTCATGCCGCGACGTCATAATGCTGCTGACCGTACGCTGGTTCAGATTGAGCACTCGCTCAATCATCCGTCGTTCCTGCGGGTCAAAGATCTGCCCGTCGCTGTGGTCGGCCAGCATGGCGGAGGATTCGGCGTCCAGCTCCGCATCCTCTTTCTTGCCGCTTAACAGACGCATGACCGTGTCGGCTGTGCGCTGACGCAGAGTCTGATTGGCGGAAAGGAAGCGACGGCGGTTGAATATCGCCAGCTGGTTAAGCGCTTCAATCATGACGGAGAACCCGATGGCGGCATACAGGTAGCCTTTCGGAATATGGAAGCCAAAACCGTCGGCCACCAGGCTGAAGCCAATCATCAGCAGGAAGCTCAGGCAAAGGATAACGATGGTCGGGTGACTGTTCACGAAGCGGGTCAGTGCCTTACTGGCCATGACCATCAGCGTGATGGCAATAATGACCGCGGCCATCATCACCGCAAGGTGGTCCACCATCCCGACGGCGGTGATCACCGAGTCCAGGGAGAAAACCGCATCCAGCACCACGATTTGCGCGACCACCGGCCAGAATTTTGCTCCGCGGCGCTGGGTCGGGTTCTCGCTGTCTTTGCCTTCCAGCCGCTCGTTGAGCTCCACGGTGGCTTTGAACAGCAGGAATAGCCCGCCGAAGAGCATGATCAGATCGCGGGCGCTAAAGCTCAGACCGTGAATGGAGAACAGAGGCTGAGTGAGCGTGACCAGCCAGGAAATAGAGGCCAGCAGCAGTAAGCGCATCACCATCGCCAGCAGCAGCCCCGTTACGCGCGCGCGATCGCGCTGGGAAGGGGGCAGTTTTTCAGCGAGGATGGCGATAAAAACCAGATTATCAATCCCGAGCACCAGCTCGATGACAACCAGCGTAACCAGCCCGGCCCAGATTGAGGGATCGGCAATCCATTCCATAGTAGTAGCAATACCTTCTGTAACATGACTAATGACACAATTCGATCATGGATAAAGCTGTGGGAAAATGCAATGTCAGTATGAGATTTCTCTCAATAATCATTAAATTAAAACTGGCGGGTATAATAGTTTTAATTTATCCAGAAAATCTGTATTTATCCGAAATAACAAAATTAAGAAATATCGCATTAAAAGATGGTCAATCATAACGCTGTCAACATAAAGAAATTCTTAAAAATAAAGTGCATTTCTAAATAAATTCTTAAAATTTGACGTTCGGAACCCGTTTTCTTGCCTGTTTTGGGATTAACTGTTACAAGATTATTAGCCTAAAAAAGGATATCTCTCGTTAAGGATTGATGTTTTTTTTGGGCGATTAACGAAATAGTGCCTGCGTATTTTGAATGCTTCATTTATTTCACCAGCAAAAAATTCTTGCGGTTTTTTGCCTGTAATTCATTGTGTTATAGCGTATTGGTAGCTGGAAGCCAAGGGCGGTAGCGTGCCTGAATGTGTGTGGGTGGGCCATGATTACGTTGTCAACAGTGACTGGCCAAATAGCGTTTTTTTTAGGAATGATGCCACTTATATTTTTATTTAATTAGCTACATTCTTAATGCATTTTAGATTCACACGTATTTAAATTGCACAGGATAATTACTCTGCCAAAGTGATAAATAATCAATGATGAACTCCAAAATGAAATTGATGCCATTATTGGTGTCTGTGACCTTGATGAGCGGTTGCACGGTCTTTCCCGGAAGCAATATGTCTACAATGGGCAAGGATGTGATCAAGCAACAGGATGCCGATTTTGATCTCGACAAAATGGTGAATGTTTATCCACTTACGCCTCGTCTGGTCGAACAATTACGCCCACGTCCAAACGTTGCCCAGCCAAATATGTCACTGGACCAGGAAATTGCTTCCTACCAGTATCGCGTAGGGCCTGGAGACGTCATTAACGTGACCGTCTGGGATCACCCCGAACTGACCACGCCAGCGGGCCAGTACCGCAGCTCAAGCGACACCGGTAACTGGGTGCAGTCAGATGGCACCATGTTCTATCCCTACATTGGTAAAGTCCATGTAGCAGGGAAAACGCTTGCCGAGATCCGCAGTGATATTACCGGCCGCTTAGCGCAGTACATCGCCGATCCGCAGGTGGACGTTAATATCGCCGCATTCCGCTCGCAAAAAGCCTATATCTCCGGCCAGGTGAACAAATCTGGTCAGCAGGCCATCACCAACGTTCCTCTGACCGTGCTGGACGCCATTAACGCCGCAGGCGGGTTAACCGACGGCGCCGACTGGCGCAACGTGGTACTGACCCACAACGGGAAAGAGCAGCGCATTTCGCTGCAGGCGCTGATGCAAAACGGCGATCTGACCCAGAACCGCCTGCTTTATCCGGGCGACATCCTCTATGTACCACGCAATGACGATCTTAAAGTCTTCGTGATGGGTGAAGTGAAGAAACAGAGCACCCTCAAGATGGACTTCAGCGGTATGACGCTGACCGAAGCGCTGGGCAATGCTGAGGGTATCGATCTGACGACCTCTAACGCGACCGGTATCTTCGTGATCCGTCCGCTGAAAGGTGAGGGCAGCGCGAAAGGCAAGATTGCCAACATCTACCAGCTGGATATGTCCGATGCGACCTCTCTGGTGATGGCGACGGAGTTCCGTCTCCAGCCATACGACGTGGTGTATGTCACTACCGCACCGGTTGCCCGCTGGAACCGTCTGATCAACCAGTTGCTGCCAACCATCAGTGGCGTTCGCTACATGACGGATACGGCGCGCGACATTCATACCTGGTAATCCGCGATGTTTAACAAAATTCTGGTGGTATGCGTGGGGAACATTTGCCGTTCCCCTACGGCTGAACGGTTGTTGAAACACTACCAGCCCGAACTGACCGTTGATTCGGCAGGGCTGGGTGCACTGGTCGGTAAAGGTGCCGATGAGCGCGCAATGAGCGTGGCGCGGGACCATCACCTCTCTCTCGACGGGCATGTTGCCCGCCAGGTCACTGGCCGCATGTGCCGTGAGTATGACCTGATTCTGGCGATGGAAAAACGCCATATTCAAGCGCTGTGCGATATCGCTCCGGAGATGCGCGGTAAGGTGATGCTGTTTGGACACTGGGACAATGAGCGTGAAATTCCCGATCCATATCGCAAAAGCCATGAGGCTTTCGAGGCGGTTTACACCTTACTTGACCAGTCTGCCCAACAGTGGGCGCAGGCACTGAAAGCTCAGCAGGGATAACAATGACAGAAAAAACAAAACCTTCTGCCGCCCCGACTTCGGGCAGTGATGAAATTGATATTGGGCGCCTGGTTGGCACGGTTATCGAGGCAAAGTGGTGGGTGCTGGGCATTACCGCCGTGTTTGCCGCGGCGGCCGTCGTCTATACGCTGTTCGCCACCCCTATCTACAGCGCCGATGCGCTGGTGCAGATCGAGCAGAATACCGGTAACTCGCTGGTGCAGGACATTGGCTCTGCGCTGGCGAACAAGCCGCCGGCCTCTGACGCTGAAATCCAGCTCATCCAGTCACGTCTGGTGCTGGGTAAAACGGTTCACGACCTTGGGCTCGATATCTCCGTCACCAAAAATACCTTCCCAATCTTTGGTGCGGGCTGGGATCGGCTGATGGGCAGAAGCAACGACACGGTGAAAGTCACTGACTTCGTGCTGCCAAAAGGGGCAGCCGATCAGACCTTTACCCTGACGGTGCTTGGCCCGAAACAGTATCAGTTGACCAGCGACGCGGGCTTTAGCGCGCGCGGTGAAGTCGGACAGATGCTGAGCAAAGACGGCGTCAGCATGATGGTCAGTGCGATCAACGCCCTGGAGGGCGGGGAGTTTACCGTCACCAAATTCTCCACGCTGGGGATGATCAACAACCTGCAAAACAACCTGACCGTCACCGAAAACGGTAAGGACACCGGCGTGCTGAGCATGACCTTTACCGGGGAAGATAAGGATCAGATCCGCGACATCCTGAACAGCATTACCCGCAACTACCTTGAGCAGAACGTTGAGCGTAAGTCGGCTGAAGCGGCGAAAAGCCTGGCGTTCCTGTCGAAACAGCTCCCGGAAGTGCGCGCCCGCCTGGATGATGCCGAGAACAAGCTGAACGCCTACCGCCAGGATAAAGACTCTGTCGACCTGCCGCTGGAGGCGAAATCGGTCCTCGATTCGATGGTCAACATTGACGCGCAGCTCAACGAGCTGACCTTCAAAGAGGCGGAGATCTCCAAGCTTTACACCAAACGTCACCCGGCTTACCGCACGCTGCTGGAGAAACGCCGCACGCTGGAAGAGGAGAAGGCGAAGCTCAATGACCGTGTGACCGCGATGCCGAAAACGCAGCAGGAGATCGTGCGTCTGACCCGCGACGTGGAGTCAGGACAGCAGGTTTACATGCAGCTGCTGAACAAGCAGCAGGAGCTGAAAATCACCGAGGCAAGCACCGTGGGTGACGTGCGCATCGTCGACCCGGCCATCACCCAGCCTGGCGTGCTGAAGCCGAAGAAAGCGCTGATCATTCTCGGCAGCATTATTCTCGGCCTGATGCTCTCCATCGTTGGCGTGCTGCTGCGTTCGCTGTTCAACCGCGGTATCGAAAGCCCGCAGGTGCTGGAAGAGAACGGTATCAACGTCTATGCCAGCATTCCGCTGTCTGAGTGGCAAAAATCCCGTGACAGCGTGAAAACCATCAAAGGCGTTAAGCGTTACAAACAAAGCCAGCTGCTGGCGGTGGGTAACCCAACCGACCTGGCGATTGAAGCGATACGCAGCCTGCGTACCAGTCTGCACTTCGCCATGATGCAGGCTAAAAACAACGTCCTGATGCTGACCGGCGTCAGCCCGTCAATCGGTAAAACCTTTGTCTGCGCCAACCTGGCGGCGGTGGTCAGCCAGACCAACAAGCGCGTGCTGCTGATCGACTGCGATATGCGTAAGGGCTACACCCACGAGCTGCTGGGCACCAACAACGTCAACGGTCTGTCGGAGATCCTGCTTGGCAAAGGTGACATCAGCCAGAGCGCGAAACCGACTACCGTGCCGAAATTTGACCTGATCCCACGTGGGCAGGTGCCGCCTAACCCGTCCGAGCTGCTGATGAGCGAACGCTTTACCGAGCTGGTGGAGTGGGCGAGCAAAAACTACGACCTGGTGCTGATCGATACGCCGCCGATTCTGGCCGTGACCGACGCTGCCGTTGTGGGTCGCCATGCGGGTACGACGCTGATGGTGGCGCGTTACGCGGTGAACACCCTGAAAGAGGTGGAAACCAGCCTGAGCCGCTTCGAGCAGAACGGGATTGAGGTGAAAGGGGTGATCCTGAACTCCATCTTCCGCCGTGCGACCGGGTACCAGGATTACGGGTATTACGAGTACGAATATAAGTCTGACAGCAAATAACAATCCCCCTCACCCTAACCCTCTCCCGAGGGGAGAGGGGCGGGGAGAGGGATCAGGGGAAGATCATGACCACACAACGCCCTTTAGTTTCAATCTATATGCCGACATGGAATCGTCAGCAGCTGGCGATCCGCGCAATCAAGTCGGTGTTACGTCAGGATTACGATAACTGGGAGCTGATCATCGTTGATGACTGCTCTTCCTCGTATGAACAGCTGCAAAAATTCGTGACTGACCTCAACGACCCGCGGGTGGTCTATACCCACAACGAGATTAACTCCGGCGCCTGCGCTGTACGAAATCAGGCGATTATGCAGGCCAAAGGTCAGTATCTGACCGGCATCGACGACGATGACGAATGGACGCCGAACCGCCTGTCTATTTTCCTGTCGCATAAAGAGCAGCTGGTCACGCACGCGTTCCTGTATGCCAACGACTATGTCTGTCAGGGCGAGGTGTACTCGCAGCCTGCCAGCCTGCCGCTCTATCCGAAATCACCGTACTCTCGACGCCTGTTCTACAAGCGCAACATCATTGGTAACCAGGTCTTCACCTGGGCGTGGCGCTTCAAGGAGTGCCTGTTCGATACCGAACTGAAGGCCGCGCAGGATTACGACATCTTCCTGCGGATGGTGGTGGAGTATGGCGAGCCGTGGAAAGTGGAAGAGGCCACGCAGATCCTGCACATCAACCACGGGGAGATGCAGATCACCTCGTCGCCGAAGAAGTTCTCGGGCTACTTCCATTTTTACCGCAAGCACAAGGACAAGTTTGACCGTGCCAGCCGTAAATATCAGCTCTTTACCCTCTATCAGATCCGCAATAAGCGCATGAACTGGCGCACGCTGCTGACGCTGTTGTCCATACGTAACGGCAAGCGCCTGGCTGATGGACTTCGGGGGAAATAATGTTTCTGGAAGATTGCCGCGCTAACAGCTGGAGCCTGCGTCCTTGCTGCATGGTTCTGGCGTACCGCATCGCGCATTTCTGCTCGGTGTGGCGTAAGAAAAATATCCTGAACAACATCTGGGCGGCCCCCGTGCTGGTGCTGTACCGCATCATTACCGAATGCTTTTTTGGCTATGAAATTCAGGCCGCTGCAACCATTGGCCGTCGCTTTACCATCCATCACGGCTATGCGGTGGTGATCAACAAGTTCGTGGTCGCCGGGGATGATTTCACCATCCGCCATGGGGTGACCATTGGCAACCGTGGGCCAGACAGCCTGGCCTGCCCGGTCATTGGCAATAACGTCGAGCTGGGCGCGAACGTGGTGATCATTGGCGACATTACGATTGGTAACAACGTCACGATTGGTGCGGGCAGCGTGGTGCTGGACACCATTCCGGATAACGCGCTGGTGGTGGGAGAAAAAGCCCGCGTGAAGGTGATTAAATGAATATTCTGCAATTTAACGTACGCCTCGCAGAAGGCGGAGCGGCAGGGGTGGCGCTGGATCTACACCAGCGCGCGCTGCAAAAAGGACTTCAGTCTCGTTTTATTTATGGCTATGGCAAGGGCGGCAAGAAAAGCGTCAGTCACGATAACTTCCCGCAGGTGCATAAGCACACGCCGCGCCTGACCTCGATTGCCAATATCGCGTTGTTCCGTCTGTTTAACCGCGATCTGTTTGGCAACCTGAATACGCTTTATCGCACGGTGACCCGCACTACCGGCCCCGTTGTGCTGCATTTTCACGTGCTGCACAGCTACTGGCTGAATCTGGAAGAGGTGGTAGCGTTTTGTCAGAAGGTGCAGGCCCACAAGCCCGACACCCGCTTCGTCTGGACGCTGCACGACCACTGGAGCGTAACCGGCCGTTGCGCGTTTACCGACGGCTGCGAAGGCTGGAAAAACAACTGCCAGAAATGCCCGACGCTGAGCAACTATCCGCCGGTGAAGGTGGATCGCGCGCACAAGCTGGTGGCCGGAAAGCGCCAGCTTTTCCGCGACATGCTCTCGCTCGGCTGTACGTTTATCTCCCCGAGCCAGCACGTGGCCGATGCCTTCAACAGTCTGTACGGGGCAGGGCGCTGCCAGATTATTAACAACGGCATCGACGTGGCGACGGAAGCCATTCTCGCCGACCTGACGCCGGTGGCGCAAACCACGGGCAAACCGAAAATCGCTATCGTTGCGCATGACCTGCGTTACGACGGGAAAACCAACCAGCAGCTGGTGCGCGACATGATGGCGCTGGGTGACAAAATTGAGCTTCACACCTTCGGCAAATTTTCACCGTTCGAAGGGGCTAACGTGGTCAACCACGGGTTTGAAACCGATAAGCGCAAGCTGATGAGCGCGCTGAATGAAATGGATGCGCTGGTGTTCAGCTCCCGCGTGGATAACTACCCGCTGATCCTCTGTGAAGCGCTCTCCATCGGCGTGCCGGTGATTGCCACCCACAGCGATGCGGCACGTGAGGTGCTGGAAAAATCCGGCGGGAAAACTTTTGCGGAGCAGGAGGTTCTGCCGCTGGTGCAATTGCCGAAGGCGCAGATCGCTCAGGCCGTTTTTGGCACCGACCTGGAATCGTTCCGCAACCGCAGCCGCAAGGCCTACAGTGGACAACAGATGCTGGAGGAGTATGTCTCGTTCTATCAGAATCTGTAGTTATCTGCTGCTGCCGCTGATTTACCTGCTGGTCAACGTCAAGATTGCCCAGCTCGGCGAAAGCTTCCCGATAACCATCGTCACCTTCTTGCCCGTTCTGCTTCTGCTGTATGTCGATAAAATCAACCTGAAGAAGCTGATGATCGCCTTAGGGTTGGGTACGGGTCTGACGCTGTTTAACTATATCTTCGGCCAGTCGCTGGATGCCAGTAAATACGTCACCTCGACCATGCTGTTTGTTTATATTGTCATTATTATCGGAATGGTCTGGAGTATTCGCTTTAAAACGATTTCTCCGCACAATTATCGGAAAATCCTCAGGTTCTTTTATATTGCCGTTGCGTTAATTGTTATGCTTGCTGCTATGGAGATGGCGCAAATTATTCTCACCGGCGGCAGCAGCCTGATGGAGATAATTTCGAAATATCTCATTTACAGCAACAGCTATGTATTGAACTTCATCAAGTTCGGCGGGAAGCGTACCACGGCCCTCTATTTTGAACCGGCGTTTTTCGCTTTGGCGTTAATCTCAATTTGGCTCAGCATCAAACAGTTTGGTATCAAAACGCCTAAGACCGATGCTATGATTCTTGCAGGAATCGTTCTGTCTGGATCGTTCTCAGGGGTAATGACATTTATCCTGTTTTACCTGCTGGAATGGGCGTTTCAGTACCTGAACAAAGATGCGATTAAGAAAAAACTGCCGCTGGCGATTATCTCCCTGACGGTATTTATGGTGGGCGTGATATTTGCTTTCCCCTACATCTCAGAACGTCTGGGTGATTTGGGAACGGAAGGATCCTCGTCCTATTATCGCATCATTGGACCACTGGTGATGGTGGGTTATTCCTTAACCCATATTGATGGTGTAGTAAGATTCGGCTCACTTTACGAATATGTTGCATCATTCGGAATCTTTAACGGTGCGGATGTCGGTAAAACCATAGACAATGGTCTGTATCTGTTAATTATTTATTTTTCGTGGTTCGCCGTACTGTTGACGCTGTGGTATCTGTTTAAAGTTTTCAAAATGATGATTAACGCGTTTGGTGATAACCAGAACTTTCGCGTGCAACTTTATCTGTTTACGCCGGTGTCGCTGTTTTTTACCGGGTCAATATTTAGCCCGGAATATGCTTTCTTGATTGTCTGTCCGTTTATTCTGCGCAAAGCGCTTAATATTACGCACGTATGACGAAATGAGGTGATTTATGTTTCTTAGCGTCATTACTGTCGCTTTTCGTAATTACGAAGGGGTGGTAAAAACCTGGCGCTCGCTGCGCAACCTGGCGCGCGATCCAAGCCTCACCTTTGAGTGGATTGTGGTCGACGGCGGCTCGAACGATGGCACGGCAGAGTTTCTGGAAAAACTCAACGGTGAGTTCAACTTACGCTACATCAGCGAGAAAGATAAAGGCATCTACGATGCAATGAACAAAGGCATTAACATGGCGCAAGGCCGTTATGCCATCTTCCTGAATTCGGGTGATATCTTCCATGACGACGTGGCGCTGTTTGCCCGCCAGCTGGCGCGCCAGAAAGAAGACGCCATGTATATTGGCGATGCGCTGCTTGATTTTGGCGACGGACATAAAGTGTGCCGCAGCGCGAAGCCGGGCTGGTATATCTACCACAGCTTACCGGCCAGCCATCAGGCCATTTTCTTCCCGGTAAAAGGTCTGAAAAAACAGCCTTACGATTTGCAGTATAAAGTGTCTTCCGATTATGCGCTGGCCGCCAGTCTGTATAAGTCAGGTTACCCGTTCCGCCGAATTAAAGGGCTGGTATCTGAATTTTCAATGGGTGGTGTGTCAACCTCGAATAATCTGGAGTTGTGCCAGGACGCCAAAAACGTGCAGCGTAAAATATTACGCGTGCCGGGATTCTGGGCGGAATTATCTTATTTTTTACGCGTGCGTACCACGAGTAAAACGAAAGCCTTATATAACAAAGCCTGAATATAAGGAAACGTAATGCAGGATCTGAACGGTTTCTCCGTACCGAAAGGTTTTCGGGGGGCGGGCGGTATTAAAGTGCAGCTATGGTGGGCGGTTCAGGCCACCCTATTTGCCTGGTCACCGCAAATACTGTACCGCTGGCGAGCATTTTTATTGCGTCTGTTTGGCGCAAAAATAGGAAAAAACGTAGTCATTCGTCCTTCGGTGAAAATTACCTATCCCTGGAAATTAACGCTTGGGGATTACGCCTGGGTAGGGGATGACGCGGTGTTATATACCCTGGGCGAGATTACGATTGGCGCGAATTCGGTGGTTTCACAGAAATGTTATTTGTGCACCGGCAGCCACGACTTTATGAGTCAGCATTTTGATATTACCGCTTCGCCTATTGTGATCGGTGAAAAATGCTGGCTGGCAACGGATGTTTTTGTTGCACCGGGTGTTTCTGTTGGCGATGGCACGGTAGTCGGTGCCCGCAGCAGCGTTTTTAAATCGCTACCGGCAAATAAAATTTGTCGTGGCAACCCCGCAGTGGTGATACGCGAACGCGTTGAAACTGATTAAATTCATAAGTAGAGGAATATAAACATGTCTAAAGTCGCTCTCATCACCGGCGTTACCGGGCAGGATGGTTCTTACCTGGCAGAGTTACTGCTTGAAAAAGGTTATGAAGTACACGGTATTAAACGTCGTGCGTCTTCATTTAACACCGAACGTGTCGATCATATTTATCAGGATCCTCACGCGGCGAACCCGAAATTCCACCTGCACTACGGCGACCTGACCGATACCTCCAACCTGACCCGTATCCTGCAGGAAGTGCAGCCGGATGAAGTGTACAACCTGGGCGCGATGAGCCACGTTGCGGTCTCCTTCGAATCCCCGGAATACACCGCTGACGTGGACGCCATGGGTACCCTGCGTCTGCTGGAAGCGATCCGCTTCCTGGGTCTTGAGAAGAAAACCCGTTTCTACCAGGCATCCACCTCTGAGCTGTACGGCCTGGTGCAGGAAATCCCACAGAAAGAGACCACGCCGTTCTACCCACGTTCTCCGTATGCGGTAGCGAAACTGTACGCCTACTGGATCACCGTGAACTACCGTGAATCCTACGGCATGTACGCCTGTAACGGCATTCTGTTCAACCACGAATCTCCACGTCGCGGCGAAACCTTCGTGACCCGCAAAATCACCCGCGCTATCGCCAACATTGCGCAGGGTCTGGAATCGTGCCTGCACCTTGGCAACATGGATTCCCTGCGTGACTGGGGCCATGCCAAAGACTACGTGAAAATGCAGTGGATGATGCTGCAGCAGGAACAGCCAGAAGACTTCGTGATTGCGACCGGCGTGCAGTACTCCGTTCGTCAGTTCGTTGAAATGGCTGCCGCTCAATTGGGCATCAAGCTGCGCTTCGAAGGCACCGGCGTGGAAGAGAAGGGCATCGTGGTTTCCGTGACCGGCCATGACGCACCGGGCGTGAAGCCAGGCGACGTGATTGTGCAGGTTGACCCACGCTACTTCCGTCCTGCTGAAGTGGAAACTCTGCTGGGCGACCCAACCAAAGCGCACGAGAAGCTGGGCTGGAAACCAGAAACCACTCTGCAGGAGATGGTTTCCGAGATGGTAGCCAAAGATCTTGAAGCAGCGAAAAAACACTCCCTGCTCAAATCTCATGGCTACGAGGTTGCCATCGCGCTGGAGTCCTGAGAATGACAAAACAACGTATTTTTGTCGCCGGTCATCGCGGAATGGTGGGTTCCGCGATTGTTCGCCAGCTCGAACAGCGCGGTGACGTCGAAGTGGTTGTCCGCACGCGCGACGAGCTGAACCTGCTCGACAGCCGTGCTGTACAGGACTTCTTTGCGAACGAACGTATTGACCAGGTGTATCTGGCGGCGGCGAAGGTGGGCGGCATTGTAGCCAACAACACCTACCCGGCGGATTTCATCTACGAAAACATGATGATTGAGAGCAACATCATTCACGCGGCGCATCTGCACAACGTGAACAAGCTGCTGTTCCTCGGCTCATCCTGTATTTACCCGAAAATGGCAAAACAGCCGATCGCTGAAAGCGAGCTGCTGCAGGGCACGCTTGAAGCCACCAACGAGCCGTACGCGATTGCCAAAATTGCCGGGATCAAGCTGTGCGAGTCCTACAACCGTCAGTACAACCGCGACTATCGCTCGGTAATGCCGACCAACCTGTACGGACCGCACGACAACTTCCACCCGAGCAATTCGCACGTGATCCCGGCGCTGCTGCGCCGCTTCCACGAGGCGACCGTCGAGAACGCGCCGGATGTGGTGGTGTGGGGCAGCGGTACGCCGATGCGCGAATTCCTGCACGTGGACGACATGGCTGCGGCCAGCATTCACGTGATGGAGCTGGATCGCGAGGTGTGGCAGGAGAACACCGAGCCGATGCTGTCGCACATCAACGTGGGCACCGGCGTGGACTGCACCATTCGCGAGCTGGCGCAGACCATCGCGCAGGTGGTGGGCTACAAAGGCCGCGTGGTGTTTGACGCCACGAAACCGGACGGCACGCCGCGCAAACTGCTGGACGTGACCCGTCTGCATCAGCTGGGCTGGTATCACGAGGTGTCACTGGAGCAGGGGCTGGCCAGCACCTATCAGTGGTTCCTGGAAAACCAGCACCGCTTCCGGGGGTAACGATGTTTTTAAGTCAGGAAGATTTTGCCACGGTAGTGCGTTCCACTCCGCTCATCTCAATTGATTTGATCGTGGAGAACGAACGCGGCGAGTTCTTGCTGGGGAAACGAACCAACCGTCCTGCACAGGGCTTCTGGTTCGTGCCCGGCGGGCGCGTGCAAAAGGATGAGACGCTGACCGATGCGTTTGAGCGTCTCACTCTGGCGGAACTGGGCCTGCAGCTGCCGATGGCAGCGGGCCAGTTTTACGGGGTCTGGCAGCACTTCTATGACGATAACTTTTCGGGTACCGGGTTCTCCACGCACTACATCGTGCTGGGGTTCCGCCTGAAGGTGAGTGAGGCAGACCTGCGTCTGCCTGATTCTCAGCATGACGACTACCGCTGGCAGACGCCAGAGGCGCTGCTGGCGAGCGACAATGTGCATGACAACAGCCGTGCCTATTTCCTCGCTGAACGTCAGTCCGGGGTGCCGGGCTTATGAAGATCCTCGTATACGGAATCAACTACTCGCCGGAATTAACCGGCATCGGAAAATACACCGGCGAGATGGTCGAGTGGATGGCGAGCCAGGGACATGACGTGCGGGTCATTACTGCGCCGCCGTACTACCCGGAGTGGAAAGTGGGGGAGCGCTACTCAAGCTGGCGCTACCGTCGCGAAGAGGGTGCAGCGACCGTCTGGCGCTGCCCGCTGTATGTGCCTAAGCAGCCCTCGACGCTGAAGCGCTTGATTCATCTCGGCAGCTTTGCCCTGAGCAGCTTCTTCCCGCTGATGGCGCAGCGTCGCTGGAAGCCGGATCGCATTATCGGCGTGGTGCCGACGCTGTTTTGCACGCCGGGCATGCGCCTGCTGGGCAAACTCTCCGGCGCGCGCACCCTGCTGCACATTCAGGATTATGAAGTGGACGCCATGCTGGGCCTGGGGATGGCAGGCAAAAGCAAAGGCGGCAAGGTGGCGAAGCTCGCCAGCGCGTTTGAGCGCAGTGGCTTACACAACGTGGACTACGTCTCAACGATCTCGCGCTCCATGATGAACAAAGCGCAGGAGAAAGGTGTCCCGGCGGAGAAGGTGATCTTCTTCCCGAACTGGTCCGAAGTGGCGCGCTTTCGCGACGTGACTGAGCAAGACGCTCAGGCGCTGCGCGCGCAGCTCGGTTTGCCTGAAGATCAAAAAATCATTCTTTACTCAGGCAATATCGGCGAAAAGCAGGGGCTGGAGAGCGTGATCGAGGCGGCTCAACTGCTGAACGAACATCCATGGATGTTTGTGATTGTCGGGCAGGGCGGTGGAAAAGCGCGGCTGGAAAAAATGGTAAGCGTTCGCGGCCTGACCAACGTGAAATTCTTCCCGCTTCAGTCTTACGAGGCATTGCCTGCGCTGCTGAAGATGGGCGACTGCCATCTGGTGGTGCAAAAGCGCGGCGCGGCGGATGCGGTGCTGCCGTCCAAGCTGACCAACATTCTGGCCGTGGGCGGTAACGCGGTGATTACGGCCGAAGCCGAAACTGAATTAGGCCAGCTGTGTGACAGCTATCCAGGGATTGCGGTGTGCGTAGAGCCGGAATCTGTTCCGGCGCTGGTCACCGGCATTGAACAGGCACTTGCCATGCCAAAAGTGAACACGGTGGCACGTGAATATGCCGAACGCACGCTCGAGAAAGAGAACGTGCTGAGCCAATTTATTGCAGATATACGGGGATAAATCATGAGTCAAACCACTTTGTATCCGGTTGTGATGGCTGGTGGCTCTGGTAGCCGGTTGTGGCCGCTGTCCCGCGTGCTCTATCCAAAACAGTTCCTCTGCCTGAAAGGGGATCTCACCATGCTGCAGACGACGGTAAACCGTCTCCACGGCGTGGAGTGTGAAAGCCCGGTGGTGATCTGTAACGAACAGCACCGCTTTATTGTTGCCGAGCAGCTGCGCCAGCTGAACAAACTCACAGAAAATATCATCCTGGAGCCTGCCGGACGCAATACCGCACCGGCTATCGCCCTGGCGGCGCTGGCGGCAAAACGCAGCAGCCCGGACTGTGACCCGCTGATGCTGGTGCTGGCGGCAGACCACGTGATCCAGCAGGAAGAGGCCTTCCGCGACGCGGTGCGTGCGGCCATTCCTTACGCCGAAAGCGGCAAGCTGGTGACCTTCGGTATTGTGCCGGATCTGCCGGAAACCGGCTACGGCTACATCCGTCGCGGCAACGTGACGCCGGGTGAAGGCGACAGCGTGGCGTTTGACGTGGCGCAGTTCGTTGAAAAACCGAATCTGGAAACCGCGCAGGCGTATGTCGCCAGCGGGGAATATTACTGGAACAGCGGGATGTTCCTGTTCCGCGCCGGACGCTATCTGGAAGAGCTGCGCAAATATCGCCCGGATATTCTGAGCGCCTGCGAGAAAGCGATGGCGGTGGTGGATCCGGATCTCGACTTCATCCGCGTGGATGAAGAGGCCTTCCTCGCCTGTCCGGAAGAGTCCATTGACTATGCGGTAATGGAACGCACGGCTGACGCCGTCGTGGTACCGATGGATGCGGGCTGGAGCGATGTTGGCTCCTGGTCCTCCCTGTGGGAGATCAGCGCCCATACCCCGGAGGGTAACGTCCATCACGGCGATGTCATTAGCCACAAAACGGAAAACAGCTACGTCTACGCCGAGTCCGGCCTGGTCACCACGGTTGGGGTAAAAGATCTTGTTGTGGTCCAGACCAAAGACGCCGTGCTGATTGCCGACCGTAACGCCGTGCAGGACGTTAAAAAAGTGGTGGAGAAGATCAAGGCGGATGGCCGTCACGAGCACCACATTCATCGCGAAGTCTACCGTCCGTGGGGCAAATATGACTCCATTGACGCCGGTGACCGCTATCAGGTGAAACGCATCACCGTGAAGCCGGGCGAGGGGCTGTCGGTGCAGATGCACCATCACCGCGCCGAGCACTGGGTGGTGGTCGCGGGTACCGCCAAAGTCACCATTGACGGTGAAGTGAAACTGCTGGGCGAAAACGAGTCCATCTATATTCCGCTGGGGGCGACGCACTGTCTGGAGAACCCGGGGAAAATTCCTCTCGACTTAATTGAGGTGCGCTCCGGCTCGTATCTGGAAGAGGACGATATCGTGCGCTTCCAGGACCGCTACGGGCGCGTGTAGCTCTCTGCATCATGCCCGGTGGCGCTGCGCTTACCGGGCCTACGAATGACAAAAAAATTAATTTGGCCATTTAGTGGTCAGGACCGACTGTTGCCTGAAAAAGGGGTCATCATGGATAAATTAACCTGTTTTAAAGCCTACGATATTCGCGGCAAGCTGGGCGAAGAGCTGAATGAAGACATTGCGTGGCGCATTGGCCGCGCGTACGGCGAATACTTAAAACCGCAGACCATCGTGCTGGGCGGCGACGTGCGTCTGACCAGTGAATCCCTCAAGCTGGCGCTGGCGAAAGGGCTGCAGGACGCGGGCGTGGACGTGCTGGACATCGGTCTTTCCGGAACCGAAGAGATTTACTTTGCCACCTTCCACCTGGGCGTGGACGGCGGTATTGAAGTGACGGCCAGCCACAATCCGATGGATTACAACGGCATGAAGCTGGTGCGCAAGGGCGCCCGTCCTATCAGCGGCGACACCGGCCTGCGCGACGTGCAGCGCCTGGCGGAAGCCAACGATTTCCCGCCGGTGAACGAGGCGAAGCGCGGCAGCTACAAAAAAATCAACCTGCAGAAAGAGTACATCGACCACCTGCTGGGCTACATCAACGTGGCAAACCTGAAGCCGCTGAAGCTGGTGATTAACTCCGGCAACGGCGCGGCTGGCCCGGTGGTCGATGCCCTTGAAGCGCGCTTTAAAGCACTGAACGTGCCGGTGACCTTCGTCAAAGTGCACAACACCCCGGACGGCAACTTCCCGAACGGTATTCCTAACCCGCTGCTGCCGGAGTGCCGCGACGACACCCGCAACGCGGTGATTGAACACGGCGCGGACATGGGTATCGCCTTTGACGGCGATTTTGACCGCTGCTTCCTGTTCGACGAGAAAGGGCAGTTCATCGAGGGCTACTACATTGTCGGCCTGCTGGCGGAAGCGTTCCTCGAGAAAAACCCTGGCGCGAAGATCATTCATGACCCGCGCCTCTCCTGGAACACCGTCGACGTGGTGTCTGCCGCAGGCGGCACGCCGGTGATGTCCAAAACCGGTCACGCCTTCATCAAAGAGCGCATGCGCGAAGAAGACGCCATCTACGGCGGCGAGATGAGCGCCCACCACTACTTCCGTGACTTTGCCTACTGCGACAGCGGGATGATCCCGTGGCTGCTGGTGACTGAACTGCTGTGCCTGAAGGGGAAAACCCTGGGCGAGCTGGTGCGCGACCGTATGGCGGCGTTCCCGGCGAGCGGAGAGATCAACAGCAAGCTGGCACAGCCTGCCGAGGCGATTGCCCGCGTGGAGCAGCACTTTGCCATCCACGCGCTGGAAATTGACCGTACCGACGGCATCAGCATGGCGTTCCCGCAGTGGCGCTTTAACCTGCGCTCGTCCAATACCGAGCCGGTGGTGCGCCTGAACGTGGAGTCCCGCGCTGACACCGCGCTGATGGAAGCCCGAACGAAGGACATTCTGGCGCTGTTGAATCAGTAATAACTGCCCCTCCCGGTGGGAGGGGGAACCGAATACAGGAACAACGATGACGAATCTAAAAAAACGCGAACGAGCGAGAACGAATGCATCGTTAATCTCTATGGTGCAGCGTTTTTCTGATATCACCATCATGGTCGGTGGATTGTGGGCGGTGTGTCGGATCAGCGGGCTGCCGTTCTTATATATGCATCTGCTGATGGCCCTGATTGCGCTGGTCGTGTTTCAAATGATCGGCGGTATGACCGATTTCTACCGCTCGTGGCGCGGCGTCAAAATGACCACTGAACTGATGCTGCTGCTGCAGAACTGGACCCTGAGCCTGATCTTCAGCGCAGGCCTGGTGGCATTTAGCCATGATTTTGATAATCGCCTCGTGACCTATCTGAGCTGGTATCTGTTGACCAGCGTCGGCATGGTGGTGTGCCGTTCCCTGATCCGCTTTGGCGCGGGTTGGCTGCGCAACCGGGGCTATAACCGTCGCTTCGTGGCGGTGGCAGGCGATCTGCCGGTTGGGAAAGTGCTGCTCGACAGCTTCCGCAAAGAGCCGTGGTTAGGCTTTGAAGTGGTCGGGATTTATCACGACGCAAAGCCTGGCGGCGTGCCTGCCGACTGGGCGGGCAACTACGATCAGCTGATTGACGATGCCAAAGCCGGCAAAATTCACAACGTCTACATCGCCATGCAGATGAAAGACGAATCCCGCATTAAGCAGCTGATGCGCGAGCTGGCTGATACCACCTGTTCAGTGATCCTGATCCCGGATGTGTTTACCTTCAACATTCTTCACTCCCGTATTGAAGAGGTGAACGGGGTGCCGGTCGTACCGCTGTACGACACGCCGCTGTCCGGTATTAACCGCGTGCTGAAGCGTCTGGAAGATATCGTGCTCTCTTCGCTGATTTTGCTGCTCATCTCCCCGGTGCTGTGCTGCATTGCCCTCGCGGTGAAGCTGAGCTCGCCAGGACCGGTTATCTTCCGTCAGACCCGCTACGGCATGGACGGTAAGCCGATTATGGTGTGGAAATTCCGCTCCATGAAGGTGATGGAGAACGACAAGGTCGTGACCCAGGCCACGCAGAACGATCCGCGCGTCACCCGCGTGGGGAACTTCCTGCGCCGCACCTCGCTGGACGAGCTGCCGCAGTTTATCAACGTCTTTACCGGCGGGATGTCGATTGTTGGCCCGCGTCCGCACGCGGTGGCGCACAACGAGCAGTACCGCTCGCTGATTGAAGGCTACATGCTGCGCCATAAGGTGAAGCCGGGCATCACCGGCTGGGCGCAAATCAACGGCTGGCGCGGCGAAACCGACACGCTGGAAAAAATGGAAAAACGCATCGAGTTCGATCTGGAGTACATCCGCGAGTGGAGCCTCTGGTTCGATATCAAGATTGTTTTTCTGACCATTTTCAAAGGTTTCGTGAACAAAGCGGCGTACTAAGATGAGCTTACGTGAAAAAACCATCAGCGGCGCCAAGTGGTCAGCGATGGCGACCATCGTCATCATTGGCCTCGGTCTGGTGCAGATGACGGTGCTGGCGCGCATTATCGATAATCACCAGTTCGGCCTGCTGACCGTCTCGCTGGTGATCATTGCGCTGGCCGATACGCTGTCAGACTTTGGTATCGCCAACTCGATTATCCAGCGCAAAGAGATCAGCCATCTTGAGCTGACCACGCTCTACTGGCTGAACGTGGGGCTGGGGATTTTCGTGTTTGTGCTGGTGTTCCTGCTGAGCGATACCATCGCCAGCGTGCTGCACAACCCGGATCTCGCCCCGCTGATGCGTACGCTGTCGTTTGCGTTCGTAGTGATCCCCCACGGGCAGCAGTTCCGCGCGCTGATGCAGAAAGAGCTGGAGTTCAATAAGATCGGCATGATCGAGACCAGCGCCGTGCTGGCGGGCTTTACCTTTACCGTCGTGAGCGCCCATTTCTGGCCGCTGGCGATGACCGCCATCCTCGGTTACCTGGTGAACTCTGCCGTGCGCACGCTGCTGTTCGGCTACTTTGGGCGTAAAATTTACCGCCCGGGACTGCATTTCTCTCTTGCGTCCGTCTCGTCCAACCTGCGCTTTGGCGCGTGGCTGACGGCGGACAGCATTATCAACTACGTGAACACCAACCTCTCGACGCTGGTGCTGGCACGTATTCTCGGCGCGAGCGTGGCGGGGGGCTACAACCTGGCCTACAACGTCGCTGTGGTGCCGCCGATGAAGCTGAACCCAATAATCACCCGCGTGCTGTTCCCGGCGTTTGCCAAGATTCAGGACGACACCGAAAAGCTGCGCGTTAACTTTTACAAGCTGCTTTCGGTAGTGGGGATCATCAACTTCCCGGTGCTGCTGGGGTTGATGGTGGTGTCCAGCAACTTCGTGCCGCTGGTGTTTGGCGATAAGTGGAACGGCATCATCCCGATCCTGCAGCTGCTGTGCGTGGTGGGGCTGCTGCGCTCCGTGGGAAACCCGATTGGGTCCCTGCTGATGGCAAAAGCGCGCGTGGACATCAGCTTTAAGTTCAACGTATTCAAAACCTTCCTGTTTATTCCGGCAATTATCGTCGGCGGGCACATGGCGGGCGCTATTGGCGTGACGCTGGGCTTCCTGCTGGTGCAGATCGTCAATACCGTCCTGAGCTACTTCATCATGATTAAACCGGTGCTGGGCTCCAGCTACCGTCAGTACATCCTGAGCCTGTGGCTGCCGTTCTATCTCTCATTGCCGACCCTGGCGGTGAGCTACGGCCTGGGCATTATCCTCAGCGGGCATCTGCCGCTGGCCGCGCTGCTGGCGGTGCAGGTTGCCGCGGGGGCGCTGGCCTTCGTCGTGATGATTGTGCTGTCGCGCAATGCGCTGGTCGTTGAGATGAAGCGCCAGTTTTGCCGTAACGAAAAAATGAAAACGCTGCTTCGCGCAGGCTAGTTATTTAAGAGGCCATTATGAAATTATTAATTCTTGGCAACCATACCTGCGGCAACCGTGGCGACAGCGCCATCCTGCGCGGTTTACTGGATGCAATTAACACCCTTAAGCCTGAGACCGAAGTGGACGTGATGAGCCGTTATCCTGTCAGCTCATCCTGGTTACTGAACCGCCCGGTGATGGGCGATCCGCTTTACAGCCAGATGAAACAGCATAACAACGCCGCGGGCGTGATGGGCCGCGTGAAGAAAGTGCTGCGTCGTCGCTACCAGCATCAGGTGCTGCTTTCCCGCGTGACCGATACCGGCAAGCTGCGCAACATCGCCATCGCGCAGGGCTTTACCGACTTTGTTCGTCTGCTGTCCGGCTATGACGCCATTATTCAGGTCGGCGGTTCGTTCTTCGTCGATCTCTACGGCGTGCCGCAGTTTGAGCATGCGCTTTGTACGTTCATGGCGAAAAAGCCGCTATTTATGATTGGCCACAGCGTGGGGCCTTTCCAGGATCCGCAGTTTAACCAGCTGGCGAACTATGTGTTTGGCCACTGCGATGCCCTGATCCTGCGCGAGTCGGTCAGCCTTGACATGATGAAGCGCAGCGAGATTGACACGTCGAAAGTTGAGCACGGCGTGGATACCGCCTGGCTGGTGGATCACCAGGACGACAGCTTCCAGCCGAGCTACGCGGTGCAGCACTGGCTCGACGTTACGGCGAAACAGAAAACCGTCGCGATCACCCTGCGCGAGCTGGCGCCATTCGATAAACGTTTAGGCACGACGCAGGCGGCGTATGAGCAAGCATTCGCCGACGTGGTGAACCGCGTGCTGGACAGCGGTTATCAGGTGCTGGCGCTGTCCACCTGTACCGGTATCGACAGCTACAACAAAGATGACCGCATGGTGGCGCTCAACCTGCGCAACCTGGTGAACGATCCGTCCCGTTATCACGTGGTGATGGACGAGCTGAACGACCTGGAGATGGGCAAGCTGCTCTCCGCCTGCGACCTGACGGTGGGCACGCGCCTGCACTCGGCCATTATCTCCATGAACTTTGGCACGCCGGCCATTGCCATTAACTATGAGCACAAGTCCGCGGGCATTATGCAGCAGCTCGGTATGCCGGAAATGGCGGTGGATATCCGTCATCTGCTGGACGGATCGCTCGGCGCCATGGTGGGCGACACGCTCGGCCAACTGCCTGCGATCAATGAACGTCTGGCGGTGGCGGTGAAAGCCGAGCGCGAGAAGGGCATTGGGATGGTGAAATCGGTACTTGACCGCGTGCGGGAGGGGAAATGAAGGTTGGTTTCTTCTTACTGAAATTTCCGCTGTCGTCTGAGACCTTTGTTCTGAACCAAATCACCGCGTTTATCGATATGGGATATGACGTGGAGATTATCGCCCTGCAAAAGGGCGATACCCAAAACACCCATGCGGCGTATACCCAGTATGGGCTGGAGGCAAAAACCCGCTGGCTGCAGGACGAGCCGTCCGGGAAGCTGAGTAAGCTGCGCCACCGCGCCAGCCAGACCTTACGTGGGATCCATCGCGCGTCGACGTGGCGGGCGCTGAATGTTTCCCGCTATGGGTCGGAATCACGCAATTTAATTCTCTCGGCCATCTGCGGGCAAACGGCGCAGCCGTATCGTGCTGACGTGTTTATCGCCCACTTTGGCCCGGCAGGCGTGACCGCCGCGAAGCTACGCGAACTGGGCGTGATTGACGGTAAAATTGCGACCATTTTCCACGGTATCGACATCTCCAGCCGTGAAGTGCTGAACCATTATACGCCGGAGTACCAGCAGCTTTTCCGCCGCGGCGACATGATGCTGCCCATCAGTGAACTGTGGGCCGGACGCCTGAAAAGCATGGGCTGCCCGGGAGAGAAAATTGCCGTTTCGCGCATGGGCGTGGATTTAACGCGCTTTACCCGCCGTCCGGTGAAGGTGCCGGGTAAACCGCTGCAGATCATCTCCGTCGCGCGTCTGACCGAGAAGAAAGGCCTGCATGTGGCGATTGAAGCCTGCCGCCAGCTGAAAGCGCGCGGGGTGGATTTCCACTACCGCATTCTCGGGATTGGGCCGTGGGAGCGTCGTCTGCGCACGCTGATCGAACAGTATCAGCTGGAAGATGTTGTAGAGATGCCGGGCTTCAAGCCGAGCCACGAGGTCAAGGCCATGCTTGATGAGGCTGATGTATTTCTGCTGCCTTCTGTAACGGGTGCCGATGGCGATATGGAGGGCATTCCGGTGGCGCTGATGGAGGCGATGGCCGTCGGGATACCTGTGGTCTCGACCATTCACAGCGGGATCCCGGAGCTGATTAAGTCTGACCATTCCGGCTGGCTGGTGCCGGAGAATAACGCCATGGCGCTCGCCGATCGCTTAGCTGCCTTCAGCGATATCGACCAGCAGGCGCTGGAGCCCGTGCTCCATAATGCCCGACAAAAAGTTGAAGCCGATTTTAACCAGCAGGTGATTAACCGTCAGTTAGCCAGCCTGCTGCAAACGTTGTAACGCCGAGGATGTATGCTGAAAAAGATTACCCGACGCACCTTTGTCTCTTCTCTGTCCGTTCTGGCGGCCACGCCGCTGCTGTCGTCACGCATTGCGCGGGCGGCGAGTGGAAGAACGGTCTCTGTTAAACAGTACAATAACAACGACTGGATCGCGGCCTTTAAGCAGGCGTTTAATGACGGGGACACGGTCGTTGTCCCTGCCGGGCTGACCTGTGAAAACATCAACACGGGTATTTTCATTCCCGACGGTAAAACGCTGCTGATTCGCGGGGCGTTAACCGGCAATGGCCGCGGCCGTTTTGTTCTGCAGGAAGGCAGCAAAGTGGTAGGCGAAGGCGCTGGCCGCACGGAGAACATTACGCTCGACGTTCGCGGCTCTAACTGCGTCATCAAAGGGCTGGCCATGAGCGGTTTTGGCCCTGTGACGCAAATCTACATCGGCGGTAAGAAACCGAGCGTGATGCGCAATCTGGTGATTGATAATATCAGCGTGAGTCAGGCCAACTACGCCATCCTGCGCCAGGGTTTCCACAACCAGGTGGACGGCGCCCGCATCACCAACAGCAAATTTAGCCATCTGCAGGGCGATGCGATCGAATGGAACGTCGCCATCAACGATCGCAATATCCTGATCTCCGATCATGTCATCGACAACATCAACTGCACCAACGGCAAGATCAACTGGGGCATCGGCATTGGCCTTGCCGGGAGCACCTACGACAACGACTACCCGGAAAAGCAAACCGTTAAGAACTTCGTGGTGGCCAACATCACCGGCAGCAACTGTCGTCAGCTGGTGCATGTGGAAAACGGGAAACACTTTGTTATCCGCAATATTAAGGCCAAAAATATCACCCCAGACTTCAGTAAAAAGGCGGGAATAGACAACGCCACGGTGGCGATTTATGGCTGTGATAATTTCATTATTGATAATGTCGACATGGTCAACAGCGCGGGAATGTTAATCGGCTATGGGGTCATAAAAGGCGATTATTTGTCCATCCCGCAGAACTTCAAGCTCAATAATATTCATCTCGATAACCGCCAGCTCGCCTATAAATTGCGCGGAATACAGATTTCATCCGGTAATGCGACGTCGTTTGTGGCGATTACCAATGTGGAAATGCAGCGCGCAACGCTGGAACTGCACAACAAGCCGCAGCATCTTTTCTTACGTAATATCAATGTGATGCAGGAAGCTGCCGTGGGTCCTGCCCTGAAGATCAACTTCGATCTGCGCAAAGATGTACGAGGTAAATTTATGGCGAAAGACGAGACGCTGCTTTCGCTGGCGAACATCAAAGCTGTGAACGAGAAGGGGCAAAGCTCGGTGGATATTGACCGGGTCGACCAGCAGGTGGTGAATGTGGAAAGACTGAACTTTGCGCTGCCGCACAGATAATCGACAATAATCTGTTTTAAGACGATTCCTGGCATATAAGCGCGATCGAATCAGATTACAACTACAGAAATATGTGATGCTAAGGCGTAACATTGCTTCAGGATTACGGCAAATTATGCTGGCGAAAACAGGTTTAAGAGCTATAATTCGTCAACCATTTTAAGGTGGAAGAAATAATGATTAATTTGAAAGCAGTCATTCCGGTAGCAGGCTTGGGCATGCATATGCTGCCCGCCACAAAAGCCATTCCTAAAGAGATGCTGCCGATCGTCGACAAGCCAATGATTCAGTACATTGTCGACGAGATTGTTGCTGCAGGGATCAAAGAAATCGTCCTGGTTACGCACTCATCCAAGAATGCGGTAGAAAACCACTTCGACACCTCTTACGAACTCGAAGCGTTGCTTGAGCAGCGCGTTAAGCGTCAGCTGCTGGCGGAAGTGCAGTCTATTTGTCCGCCGGGCGTGACCATCATGAACGTGCGTCAGGCGCAGCCGCTGGGTCTGGGACACTCTATTCTTTGTGCCCGTCCGGTGGTGGGTGATAACCCGTTCATCGTTGTGCTGCCGGATATCATTATTGATAACGCGTCCGCCGATCCGCTGCGATACAACCTGGCGGCAATGGTGGCACGTTTCAACGAAACGGGCCGTAGCCAGGTGCTGGCGAAGCGCATGAAAGGCGATCTCTCCGAGTACTCCGTAATTCAGACCAAAGAAGCGCTGGAAACGGAGGGGCAGGTGAGCCGCATCGTTGAGTTCATCGAAAAACCGGATCAGCCGCAGACGCTGGATTCGGACCTGATGGCAGTGGGTCGTTATGTTCTGAATGCCGATATCTGGGCGGAACTGGAAAAAACCGAGCCAGGCGCTTGGGATCGTATCCAGCTCACCGATGCGATTGCCGAGCTGGCGAAGAAGCAGTCTGTTGACGCGATGCTCATGACCGGCGAGAGCTATGACTGCGGTAAGAAAATGGGCTATATGCAGGCGTTCGTGAACTATGGGCTGCGCAACCTGAAGGAAGGGGCGAAGTTCCGAAAGAGAATTGAGAAACTTCTGGAACAGTAACTCAAATCCTTAACAAATGAACCGGGTAGCAACGAGTACAAGGGGGCTGTTCCAGCTTCTGTAATTACTCTTGCTACCTTTTTTATTGTAATAGAATCAATGCCTAAGGCACTTTTTGCTGAGTGTAGACACGATGGTTTAGTCTGAGATTTTCCCTTGTCTTCAAACCTATTTAAGTGGAGAATATCAGATTAGCATTCTGTGCCTATTTGATAACAACAGGCACTGGTTCTCATTGCATAGTAGCTAACATTTTTATTGTTTTCAGTGCACTGGTAGCTGGAGAGCCAGGGGCGGTAGCGTGTTTTAAATTTGGCGCGTTGCAAGGTAACCACTCAAAAATAATGTTCGCGATTTAACATGGCGATGCAATACGGAATAGTCTCGTGAAAATACTTGTTACTGGTGGTGCAGGTTTTATTGGATCTGCAGTAGTTCGTCATATTATTAATAACACTCAGGATTCTGTCGTTAACGTAGATAAATTAACCTACGCAGGGAACCTGGAATCTCTGTCAGAAATCGAAAATGATCCCCGTTATGCCTTTGAGCGGGCTGACATCTGTGACGGCAGTGCTATGTCGCGCATTTTCGCTGAGCATCAGCCTGATGTTGTAATGCATCTTGCCGCCGAGAGCCATGTAGACCGTTCAATCACAGGCCCTGCAGCCTTTATCGAAACCAACATTATCGGTACCTATGTATTGCTGGAGGCTTCGCGTCAGTATTGGTCTCAACTGGACGAAGGCCGCAAATCGGCGTTTCGTTTCCATCACATCTCCACCGATGAAGTGTATGGCGACTTGCCGCATCCCGATGAAGTACCTGCCGGTAGCGATCTTCCGCTGTTCACCGAGACCACGCCATATTCGCCAAGCAGTCCTTACTCCTCTTCTAAAGCATCCAGCGATCATTTAGTGCGCGCGTGGCGTCGTACCTACGGTCTTCCAACGCTGGTGACGAACTGTTCGAATAACTACGGTCCATACCACTTCCCGGAAAAACTGATTCCGCTTATTATCCTGAACGCTCTGGCAGGTAAACCGCTTCCTGTGTACGGGAACGGTGAGCAGATTCGCGACTGGCTGTTTGTCGAAGATCATGCACGCGCGTTATACAAAGTGGTAACTGAAGGTACTGTGGGCGAAACCTACAATATCGGTGGTCACAATGAGCGTAAAAATATTGAAGTCGTGAAGACAATTTGCACCATTCTGGATGCAATTATTGCCGATAAGCCTGCAGGCATTACTCACTTCGCCGATCTTATTACCTATGTAACCGACCGTCCGGGACACGACCTGCGCTACGCCATTGATGCCAGCAAAATTAAAAACGATCTGGGATGGGTGCCTCAGGAAACCTTCGAGTCAGGTATCCGTAAAACGGTTGAGTGGTATTTGAGCAACGAAAGCTGGTGGAAGCGGGTAATGGATGGCTCCTATGCGGGCGAACGTCTGGGACTGGCGGAATAATAAAGGAAAATATGATGAAAGGTATTGTACTTGCTGGTGGTTCCGGAACCCGTCTCTATCCGATTACGCAAGGTGTATCTAAACAGTTGCTTCCTGTTTATGATAAGCCAATGATTTTCTACCCAATTTCTGTACTGATGCTGGCAGGTATCCGTGAGATTTTGGTCATTACTACCCCGGAAGATATGCCTTCGTTCAAACGCCTGTTAGGCGATGGCTCGCAATTTGGGATTAGCTTATCTTACGCGGTTCAGCCATCCCCGGATGGCCTGGCGCAGGCATTTATTATTGGTGAAGAGTTTATCAATAATGAACCTTGTGCTCTGGTGCTGGGTGATAATATTTACTTTGGTCAGAGCTTCGGTAAGAAACTGGAAGCGGCTTCACAAATGACCAGCGGAGCAATGGTCTTTGGTTATCAGGTGCAGGATCCTGAGCGGTTTGGCGTGGTTGAATTCGATGAGAACTACAAAGCGCTGTCCATCGAAGAGAAACCGTTAAAACCAAAATCAAACTGGGCGGTGACCGGTCTCTATTTCTACGATAAGCATGTAGTCGAAATGGCCAAACAGGTTAAACCTTCCGCCCGTGGTGAACTTGAAATTACGACCCTTAACCAGATGTATCTCGAGCAGGGGAAATTGCAGGTTGAATTGCTGGGGCGTGGTTTTGCATGGCTGGATACGGGTACTCACGACAGCCTGGTCGAGGCTTCCCAATTTATTCATACCATTGAAAAACGTCAAGGGATGAAAGTGGCTTGCCTTGAGGAAATTTCTTATCGTAATGGATGGATGAGCAAGGACCAGGTTGAGGAACAAGCTAAGAAGCTTGCTAAAACTGAATATGGCCGTTATCTCAAAGTATTAATTAGCGAATAAATAATATTTGGCTCCCGGCTGTTAAAGTTATCGTTTAATTTACTCAGGGAGATATATTATTTGGCAATTTCGATATGTTATATCAATATATATATTGATATTAGAATTGAAAGAAATACATATGAAACCTGCCAAAACTGAATTCACTAAGGAAAGAAAACATCTGCAGGGATTGTGTCTAAACGCAACAATCAAGTGTTATAAATAATTTCTTATGAAGGGGCAGTTTCGTGAAAGTCATTGATACAATTATACACGACGTGAAAATTATTGAGCCAAGAGTTTTTGGGGATGAACGTGGTTTTTTCCTGGAAACCTTTGAGAAGAAACGTTACCAAGAAATGCTCAATATAGATCTCGACTTCGTGCAGGATAACCATTCACGTTCAACTAAAGATGTCCTTCGTGGTCTACATTTTCAAAAAAATAATCCACAGGGTAAATTAGTTCGTGTTGTAAGTGGTGCAGTATTTGATGTTGCTGTTGATATTCGCCCGGATTCAAAAACTTATGGCCGATGGGTTGGCGTTGAACTCTCAGCCGAGAATAAAAATCAACTTTGGATCCCACCTGGACTCGCGCATGGTTTTTGCGTTCTCACGGATACCGCCGACTTTGAATATAAGTGTACTGATTATTATTATCCGGAACATGAAGGATGTTTGTTTTGGAATGATGAAGAGGTCGGTATTGAATGGCCCGTGACCAATCCAAAACTTTCTGAAAAGGATAAAAAAGGTCTTACTTTGGCGAATCTTTATAAATGAGAGTACTGCTAACCGGAGCTCAAGGTCAGTTAGGACAAAGTCTTAGCAGACGTATCCCGCAAGACTGGATTTTACTAGCGGCAGATAAAATATTTCTCGATATTGCTAACGAACGCAATGTTTATAATGTCATTTCTGATTTTAAGCCTGATGTCGTAATAAATACTGCTGCTTTCACTTCCGTTGATGATGCTGAAACTAATGTTGATTTTTCTGAAAACGTGAATAATTTAGGCGCTAAATATGTCGCTCAGGCATCATCAAAGTATGGTGCTAAACTTATCCATGTTTCCACAGATTATGTTTTCGATGGTAACAGCAGTGAACCGTATACCGAGAAAGACCCCGTAAAATCACTTAACGTATACGGCAGTACAAAACACAAGGGGGAACTGGAGGTTCTTAAAAATCATGCTGGTGCTATTATAATAAGAACATCTTGGGTATATAGTGAATATGGGAAGAATTTTTTAAAAACCATATTTAATTTGGTTGAGAAAAATAAAGATATTAAAGTTGTATACGATCAGGTTGGCGCGCCTACATATGCGCCGGATATTGCAAATTTAATTATTGATATAATCAAAGAAGGAACACTCCAACCTGGTCTCTATCATTACAGCGGTGATACTGTAATGAGTTGGTATGATTTTGCCAATAAAATCGCTGCAGCTATAACATTTTCACAATCTAAAGTTGAACCAATTAGTACTGGAGAATATAAAGCCATCGCCAGGAGACCCAAATATAGTGTTTTAAATTGCGATAAAATAGAAAAGTTTGGTTACAAACGTTCCTGTTTTTCACAAGGCTTTGAACAAAGTGTTCGTGCTCTAATTGATGAAAGTAAAAAATTATGAATTCGTTTATTAATGAGATAGTTGAGTATCGACAAGTTTTAAGACAACTAATTCATCAACAGATTACTATGAGGTACAGAAGGACTTTCTTTGGATTTCTCTGGACCTTACTGAATCCATTACTAAATATGGCGATTATCGCAGTGGTATTTTCGCTGGTAATGAAGTTTCAGGTTAATGAATACGCTATATTTTTATTTGCCGCGATGATACCCTGGTCAGTTTTTTCTAACTCTCTTAACCAGGGGGGGGGAGCATTACTGGCGAATGAATCTTTGTTTAAAAAAATATATCTACCAAAACAATTGTTTGTAATATCCGTAGTTATCTCAACATTGGTGGATTCATTGCTTAGCACTGCTTGCTTGTTTATTATAGCTTTGATCCTGGGTGCTAAAATATCGTCTGCTCTATTTTTCCTGCCCGTTGCATTTCTGCTTTTGGTTATGTTTTCCCTTGGTGTCACGTTTATACTTTCAATTGTGACTGTTTATTATAGGGACGTACAATATCTTATTGGGGTTGTATTACAAGCATTATATTTTGCCACACCAATCATTTATCCGATAACTGCTATACCAGAAAAGTTCCATGTGATATTTACATGGAATCCACTTGTATATTATATTGACCTATTCCGTTCGCCAATTTATTCAGGAACCTTACCTGAAACTCAATCGCTAATAATATGCTCTGTTTGTTCGTTGCTGAGTATTGTCTTCGGTATCATCTATTTTAGACGCAATGACGCAAAAGTTATATTTAGGTTGTAAATATGAATTCTGAAATAGTTCTTAAAAACGTTGGATTGCAGTTTGCACTGCATCACAATAAAAATTCAAGTTTAAAAGAGTTGTTCGCTGATTTATTCTCCGGAACTCATCAGAAAAAAAATGATACCTTTTTAGCTCTAAATAATATAAATTTGGAAATTAACCACGGTGATAGATTAGGCATTATTGGACACAATGGAGCAGGTAAGAGCTCTTTATTGAAGATTTTGTGCAAAATTTATACGCCAACGAGTGGTACGATTGATATAAAAGGTAAAGTAGCACCACTACTTGAGATCGGTGCAGGTTTTAATCCGGAGTTGAGTGGTAGAGAAAATATTTACCTCAATGGAACGATTCTTGGTTATAATTTAAAAAGATTGAAAGAAATTGAGCCAGACATCATTAACTTCTCTGAGCTTGAACAATTTATTGACACGCCGGTAAAATATTATTCGACTGGTATGTATATGAAGCTGGCGTTCTCAATCGCTACCGCGACTCAGCCTGATATTCTAATTCTTGATGAACTTTTCGCTGGCGGTGATGCCGATTTTATCAAAAAAGCACAGGCAAGAATGAAAGCGATGATAGAAGATTCCAATATTATGGTGTTTGTTTCTCACCAAATGGATCTTTTGCTTGAACTTTGCAATCGAGTTGTTTGGGTTGACCATGGTAATATCATTGCTGATGGCAAGCCTGATGAAATTATTAATCAATATTTGAAAAAATGAGTGGTAATGTTTAATGCGCAGGATTGCCTTTTATCTTTTTTATGACGAATTTGGTGAAGTTGATGATTATATCCCAACCAAGCTAACTGCATTAAAGGAATTTGTCGAAGATATTGTTGTTGTTTCGAATTCGAAAATGACCGTCGCAGGAAGGGCAAAGCTTGAAAAGATTGGGGCTACTGTTTTCTGCCGAGAAAATGTGGGCTTCGATGTTTGGGGTTACAAAGAAGGAATGGAAACTATTGGCTATGATGAATTAGCCAGTAAATACGATGAGGTTATTTTACTCAATTACACCTTCTTTGCCCCTATTTTCCCTTTTTCCGAACTTTTCAATGAAATGGATAGCAGGGCGTGTGATTTCTGGGGGATTAGCGAACATAACGAAATGGTTCCAAATCCGTTTACAGGAACTGGAGTCTTGCCTCGTCATATACAATCTCATTTTATTGCAATTCGCAAGAAAATGTTAAACTCCATTGAGTTTAAAAAATATTGGCAAGATATGCCAATGATTAATAGTTATACTGATTCTGTTTTAAGTCATGAATCACGCTTTACGTCTCATTTCCAGGCAATGGGCTTCACATCATCTGTTTATATAAGCAATGATAACTACCCATCAGATTACCCAACATTCATTGATGTTAAGCGAACTATTGAAAATAGATGTCCAATTCTTAAACGTCGTTTATTTTTCCATGATCCAATGTGGCTTGACATTAACTGTGTAGATCTACGCGGAGCAGTGGAGACCATCGAGAAGACAAGTGATTACGATATTGATCTTATTAATCAAAATATTAATCGCACAGTAAAACCACGCATTCTTTACACAAATCTGGAACAGTTAAGGATCTTGCCTGATAATTATCCTTCTCCAGAGTATAACAACGTAGAGAATCCGGAACCAAAAATTGCTGTTCTTGCTCATGTATTTTATTCAGATATGTGGGAAGAAATTTATTCTTATATAAAAAATATTCCTTATAAATATGATTTGTATATTTCAACCTCAAGCGAAAAAGATGCATCCATACTAAGAGAAAAAACGAAAGATATCGGGCAGTATGTTGAGATTCGTGTCGTTGAGGAAAACAGAGGACGTGATATGTCCTCATTATTTATCACATTTAAGGACATTGGTACCAGTGATAAATATGATTATATCTGTCGCTTACACTCGAAAAAATCCCCGCAGAATGGATTTGCACGCGCTGATTCGTTTAAAAAACATCTCTATGAGAACCTTCTCGGGTCACCAGAATATATCACAAACGTTATTGGTTTGATGAACAAGCGTAATGATATAGGAATAATTTGTCCACCGCTTGTTCACATCGGTTTCCCTACAATGGGTCATGCCTGGTTTGCAAACTATTGGCCAACAAGTGAATTATGTAAGAAGCTTGGCGTTGTTGTTCCATTGGATGATGACACTCCTGTTGCAGTATATGGGACGATGTTCTGGTTTAGACCCGCTGCTTTACGTCCTTTATTTGAACATAACTGGAAATGGACAGATTTTAATGCTGAGCCAGCGCATGTCGATGGTAGTTTATCACATGTTCTTGAGCGCATTATTAGTTATGTAGCAAAAAATGAAGGATTTAGTGTTTATAGTGTAATGACACCTACTCAAGCAGAAAAGAATTATGCTAAGTTAGAATTTAAGCATCAGAAAATTATGTCTGCCCTGCCTAATGGTGACGTTTACTGGCAATATTCAAGCTTGCTTAGGTTGTTTACCGAAACTAAATCGGGTAAACCGGATTTCCTTGCTGTATTAAGCGGATGTTCAAGACTGCTGTTTAGTTCGTTCAGACGTACGGTTTGGGATAAATATCCTCGTATGGCTAAAACGCTATATGGTCCATATCGTTTAACGAAAAAAGCCTATAAACTTGTAAAATTTAAGAAGAATAACTGATTATGAAAATTGCTGTTACTGGTGCTGGTGGTTACATAGGTAAACATGTCGTGAAAGCATTGACTTCAATGCATCACGATGTTGTCGCAATAACATATCCCGGTTCAAGAAATACGATTACATCGGAAGTTATTGAAATGGATATTTTAGATGCGAGTGATGACAAAATCATTGAAGTTTTCTCTGACTTTGATGCTGTGCTTCATCTAGCCTGGAGTGCTGGTTTTAACCATCACGACCAGGGTCATATCGCTAATGTTATGAACCACTATCGATTTTTAAAAGCCTTGATTAGCGCTGGTGTACAAAATATTTCAGTGGCCGGAACCATGCATGAAATAGGTTATCATGTTGGGGAGATTACTGAAAAGACGGCTTGTAATCCTAGTAACCCTTATGGAATCGCGAAAAATTTCTTACGTCAGATCTGCACTTATGAAATGGAAAAGGCCGGAATTTCATTAAAATGGCTGCGTATGTATTACATAACTGGTGATGACAGAAACAGTAATTCAATTTTCTCAAAAATAATGGCTGCAGAAGATGCCGGTAAAGATACTTTCCCACTTAATAGTGGAGAAATGCTGTATGATTTTATCGACGTTGAATGCCTTGCAAAACAAATCGCGACAGCGACTATCCAGACAGAGGTTGCTGGAGTGATTAACTGCAGTAGCGGCAAACCGAAAAGTTTACGTACAGCAGTAGAAGAGTTTATAGAACAGCATAGACTCAAAATTAAACCAGTTTATAATGTATTCCCAGCTCGTGCCTATGACTCTCCAGCTATCTGGGGTAATAGTAATAAAATTGAGCAAATCATGGCAAATGGTTGCACTGATGACAAGCAGGGATAATTCTCAGCCACACAAGGTTATAGCAATTGTTGTAACCTTTAATCCTGTAACAACCAATCTATCGTCACTGGTCTCTCAGTTAGAGACACAATCCTATCGAACTATTATCGTCGACAATGGTAGTGAAAATATTGAGGATATTTCCAGGCTACAGGCTTCCTGCTCTAACGTTGAGCTTTTGTCCCTTTCTGATAATATCGGTATTGCCGCTGCTCAAAACAAAGGTATCCGCCATGCTCTAACTCTTGGCGGAGATTTTACATTATTCTTTGATCAAGATAGCAGTATAGCTGAAGATTTTGTCAGCAAAATGGTCGAAGATTTTGTATCTCTTAAGCAGAGTTACACTATTGCTGCTCTCGGACCAACACTGCAGGATAGCCGCTATAAAAAAATATATCCTGTAATTAGAATGTCCAGGCATGGCTTACGCACTAAAATCATTCCCGATATAACATCATCTAAACCTGTTGAAGTGTCATGTATTATTGCCTCAGGATGTCTTGTCGATAATAAGGTTTTATTTTTAGACAACCTTATGGACGATTCACTTTTCATTGATTATGTTGATACTGAATGGTGTTTAAGAGTTATTAGCCATGGTTTTAAAATCTTTATTACTCCAAATGTCATTATGCAGCATGAAATAGGTGATGCTCATATTGAAATGTTGGGGTTTGTTATTCCTGTTCACTCTGCATGGCGTCGTTATTATCGAGTCAGGAATGGTGTTTTTATGTTGAAAATGCCTCACATTCCAAAGCTATTAGCTATTCGGGAAATTGTTTTTTCTTTTGTGCATCAAATGATTTTACTTTTTAAAAGTAAAAACATTGAATACCTGAAGGTATATTTCCGTGCAATGTCAGATGCAGTCAGAAAATTATTATGATACACATAATAGTAGTAAGTCATTTTCATGATGATTATATCAAGTCATTAATTAATAAAATTAATGAATCTGAGTTTGATGCGAGCTCTCTATTTAGAATATACATAAAAGATAATGTAAATAGCCTGGGGTTGCGAGAGTTTTGTGCGAGCGAAAAGATTTGTTATATTCCATCTCTTGAGCGTTCGGGGTTTTCACGCAATAACAATCATGCTGTTGCAAAGATAATTGAAGATTATTGCGTTGACGTTCAGGAAGATTATTTCTTATTTCTCAATCCAGACGTATTGGTCGATGCTGACACGCTTAAACAATTAAGTGGAATACTTGCATGCCAAAAATATGATCTCTTTACAGCTGATCTCTACAAAGATCAAAATTTGACTGTACGAGATCCCTCAGTCAGACATTTTCCCAAATTAGTTAACTTCTTTACTTCGTATTTTCTTGGTTATAATAAAAGTATAATAGATCGCTCTGATATTAACACTCATCAGGTTGTTGACTGGTGCGCCGGTTCTTTTTTAGGGATGAAATGCTCGGTTTTTAATCAAATCAATGGTTTCGATGAGCAATTTTTTATGTACTGTGAAGATATTGACATTTGCATCAGAGCAAAAAATGCAGGTTATAAATTAGTCTACCTTCCTGAATTAAAAGTAGTACATTTTAGTCAAAATGATAATAGAACATTGTTTAGCAAACATTTTCTATGGCATCTGAAAAGCGTTATGTACATGTTTCGTAAACATGTTTTAAAAGTTTGCTGAAATTGAAGGCGATCGGAGAACGTGTAAATTGCAATTAATTCAGATGGTAATTCAGTATGCCCCGCTGCGTAACATTTTTTGGTCTGAAATGTTTTCCGAAATGTGCACTTAAGGTTAAACAGATGGGACAAGAAGTTTACATGGCTACTGTTCATCGCAATAAATTTTAAGTTAACATGTTTACACTTTGTATCGCCGGGAAGAATCCGCTGGCGTATCCACACCTGACAGGAGTACGTAATGTCCAAACAACAAATCGGTGTTGTCGGTATGGCTGTTATGGGGCGCAATCTGGCGCTCAACATCGAAAGCCGTGGCTATACCGTTTCCGTTTTCAACCGTTCCCGTGATAAGACCGAAGAAGTGATTGCCGAGAACCCAGGCAAGAAACTGGTTCCTTTCTATACGGTGAAAGAGTTCGTTGAGTCTCTGGAAACGCCTCGTCGTATCCTGTTAATGGTGAAAGCAGGTGCAGGTACCGATGCTGCTATCGACTCCCTGAAGCCTTACCTCGAAAAAGGCGACATCATCATTGATGGCGGTAACACCTTCTTCCAGGACACCATTCGTCGTAATCGTGAACTGTCTGCTGAAGGCTTCAACTTCATCGGCACCGGTGTTTCCGGTGGTGAAGAGGGCGCGCTGAAAGGCCCATCTATCATGCCTGGCGGCCAGAAAGATGCATACGAACTGGTTGCACCTATCCTGACCAAAATCGCAGCCGTGGCTGAAGATGGTGAGCCTTGCGTAACCTATATCGGTGCGGACGGTGCAGGTCACTATGTGAAAATGGTGCACAACGGCATCGAATACGGCGATATGCAGCTGATCGCGGAAGCATACTCTCTGCTGAAAGGCGGCCTGAACCTCACCAATGAAGAGCTGGCGGAAACCTTCACCGAGTGGAACAAAGGCGAGCTGAACAGCTACCTGATCGACATCACCAAAGATATCTTCACGAAGAAAGATGAAGAGGGTAAATACCTGGTTGATGTGATTCTGGATGAAGCAGCGAACAAAGGCACCGGCAAATGGACCAGCCAGAGTTCTCTGGATCTGGGCGAACCGCTGTCTCTGATCACCGAATCTGTCTTCGCGCGTTACATCTCTTCTCTGAAAGAGCAGCGCGTTGCGGCATCTAAAGTGTTGTCAGGCCCGCAGGCTAAACCAGCAGGTGATAAAGCGGAGTTCGTTGAGAAAGTGCGTCGTGCACTGTACCTGGGAAAAATCGTTTCTTACGCGCAAGGCTTCTCTCAGCTGCGTGCGGCATCAGACGAGAATAACTGGGATCTGAACTATGGTGAAATCGCGAAGATCTTCCGCGCGGGCTGCATCATTCGTGCGCAGTTCCTGCAGAAAATCACCGATGCCTATGCTGAAAACGCCGGTATCGCCAACCTGCTGCTGGCACCGTACTTTAAGAAAATTGCGGACGAATACCAGCAGGCGCTGCGTGACGTGGTTGCCTACGCTGTGCAGAACGGTATCCCGGTTCCGACCTTCTCTGCTGCAGTAGCCTACTACGACAGCTACCGTGCGGCCGTACTGCCTGCTAACCTGATTCAGGCACAGCGTGACTACTTCGGCGCACATACTTACAAGCGTACTGATAAAGAAGGTGTGTTCCACACGGAATGGCTGGATTAATCTGATTTAACCTCAGGTTGTATGCAAACCCGGAGATATTCTCCGGGTTTTTTTTACATCAAAATAATCACCAAATGTTCGAAGTAGTCTGAATGTTGTCTCGAGACGTGCTAATCCTCTGGCTTCGCCTTGACAGTCCCACAAGGCAGGAGGTAAAAAGCCCAACAGTCATTGGTTATCATGATGGTCCTCGGGTCATCTTATCTGTTCACTTACAGAAGTTACTCGCAAATGAAAATAACTATTTCCGGTACAGGTTATGTAGGTCTCTCCAACGGTATTCTTATTGCTCAGAATCACGAAGTGGTCGCGCTAGATATCGTTCAGGCCAAAGTGGACATGCTCAATAAGAAGCAGTCCCCGATTGTAGATAAAGAGATTGAAGAGTATCTGGCAACGAAGCCGTTAAACTTCCGCGCTACGACTGACAAGCGTGATGCTTACGTGGGGGCAGAATATGTGATTATCGCCACCCCTACAGATTACGATCCAAAAACCAACTATTTTAATACCTCAAGCGTTGAGTCGGTCATCCGTGATGTCATTGAGTTCAATCCAGATGCGGTCATGATCATTAAATCCACCATTCCGGTTGGTTTTACCCAGTCGGTTAAAGAGAAGTACGGTATCGATAACGTTATTTTCTCGCCAGAATTCTTGCGTGAAGGTCGCGCACTTTACGATAACCTGCATCCATCACGAATCGTGATTGGCGAACGCTCTGAGCGTGCAGAGCGCTTTGCGGCACTGTTGCAGGAGGGTGCGACGAAAAAAGATATTCCGACGCTCTTTACCGACTCAACAGAAGCGGAAGCCATCAAGCTCTTTGCCAACACCTATCTGGCAATGCGTGTTGCTTACTTCAATGAACTGGACAGCTATGCTGAGAGCCTTGGACTTAACAGTCGTCAGATCATCGAAGGTGTTTGCCTCGATCCACGAATTGGTAACCATTATAACAATCCCTCTTTTGGCTACGGCGGTTACTGTCTGCCTAAAGATACTAAGCAGCTACTGGCAAACTATCACTCCGTTCCAAACAATATTATCTCGGCGATTGTGGACGCCAACCGCACACGTAAAGATTTCGTGGCGGACTCCATTCTTTCCCGTCAGCCAAAAGTTGTGGGCGTCTATCGTCTGATTATGAAAAGTGGATCCGACAACTTCCGCGCTTCATCCATTCAGGGGATCATGAAGCGTATCAAGGCCAAGGGTGTACAGGTCATTATTTATGAACCTGTCATGCAGGAGGACGAGTTCTTCCATTCGCGCGTTGTGCGGGATCTGGATGCATTCAAGCAAGAAGCCGATGTAATCATTTCTAACCGCATGGCTGAAGAACTGGCGGATGTTGCAGATAAAGTCTACACGCGCGATTTATTTGGTAGCGACTGATTGAACATTCTGGCACCCCAATCTATGGTGGTGCCAGTTTGAGCTGTCTATTTATAATTATGCGCATCGTTCCTACCTAAGTGATTTCTCATATCGAATGTCCATTGAATTGCTGATATTTATTCAATAGTATTACATTCGCTATCTATATTTCTGTTTTTGAAATGACCACTGGAATATGATAAATGAACAATAATAATGTAACATCTTCAAATATGCGTCTATTTGCGCCAGATTTCATAAGAGTGATATCTTTTTTTATGATCGTATTGTTCCATTATAATGTGGAAATATATTATAACTACCCCGGTTTTTTAAAGCTCGGTGAATTGTCCTATTTCGGACAGACAATGGGTGATGTTGGTATTTCTATGTTTATCATTATTTCCGGGTTGTCTTTGGTTATCAGCACCAAAGACAATAATGACTATGTTCTTTTTCTGAAAAAAAGAGTGCTTGCAATATTCCCATCGTTTTGGATAAGTTATTTAATTGTTGCTGCACTTATGCTAAGGAAGGTGCGAACAAGTTCCTGATATGAGATCATCATATTCATCCGGAGCGCATC
>OJUA01000013.1_pt1 | contig 77345 bp, 66 predicted proteins | sample 1599821 | NCBI WGS metagenome assembly OJUA01 (sample SAMN04436921, study PRJEB24849) | human gut metagenome | biome: human gut; feature: NICU; material: stool | host: Homo sapiens | place: USA: Saint Louis, MO | collected 2012-05-14
GCTTCGCCTTACCCGGCCTACATTCTCGTAGGTCGGGTAAGGCGAAGCCGCCACCCGACACCAAAAAGAGCGCACAAAGCGCCATACCGTTTCTCAGAAGTCATCAATACTTATCCCTTAAGCATGTGAGCAATCCCGACAGTGTTATCAAGGAGAAAGTAATGACCACGGTACGCCATGAGAAAGACTCGATGGGCGCCATCGACGTCCCGGCCGACAAGCTATGGGGCGCGCAAACCCAGCGTTCGCTGGAGCATTTCCGTATCTCGACTGAAAAAATGCCCGTTTCGCTGATTCAGGCGCTGGCGCTCACCAAACGCGCAGCCGCGAAGGTAAACCAGGATTTAGGCCTGCTGGCGGCAGACAAGGCCACCGCCATCATAAATGCCGCCGACGAAGTGCTGGCGGGCAAGCATCCTGACGAATTTCCGCTCGCCATCTGGCAGACCGGTTCCGGCACCCAGAGCAACATGAACATGAACGAAGTGCTGGCGAACCGGGCCAGCGAACTGCTGGGCGGCGTGCGCGGCATGGAGCGCAAGGTTCACCCGAACGATGACGTCAACAAGAGCCAGAGTTCTAACGATGTCTTCCCCACGGCCATGCACGTGGCGGCGGTGATTGCTATCCGCGAGCAGCTTATCCCCCAGCTCAACGTCCTCAAATCCACGCTCAACGAGAAAGCGCAGGCCTTCCGCGACATCGTCAAAATTGGCCGTACGCACCTGCAGGACGCCACGCCGCTGACGCTCGGCCAGGAGATTTCCGGCTGGGTGGCGATGCTGGAACACAACCTGAAGCATATTGAAAACAGCCTGCCGCACCTGGCGGAGCTGGCGCTCGGCGGCACGGCGGTCGGCACCGGGTTAAACACCCATCCGGAGTATGCGGTGCGCGTGGCGGAGGAACTTGCGGCCATCACCGGACAGCCATTCGTCACGGCGCCCAACAAGTTCGAAGCGCTGGCGACCTGCGATGCGCTGGTCCACACCCACGGCGCGCTGAAAGGGCTGGCGGCGTCGCTAATGAAAATCGCCAACGACGTGCGCTGGCTGGCCTCGGGCCCGCGCTGCGGCATCGGTGAAATCAGCATTCCGGAAAACGAGCCGGGCAGCTCCATCATGCCGGGTAAAGTCAACCCGACCCAGTGCGAAGCCATGACCATGCTCTGCTGTCAGGTACTGGGCAACGACGTGGCCGTCAACCTGGGCGGTGCGTCCGGCAACTTCGAGCTGAACGTCTATCGCCCGATGGTGATCCACAACGTTCTGCAATCAATTCGTCTGCTGGCGGACGGCATGGAGAGCTTTAACGAGCACTGCGCGGTGGGGATCGAGCCAAACCGCGAGCGCATCAGCCAGCTGTTAAATGAGTCGCTGATGTTGGTGACCGCGCTCAATACCCATATCGGCTACGATAAAGCCGCAGAGATCGCCAAAAAAGCGCATAAGGAGGGGCTGACGCTGAAAGCCTCCGCCCTGGCGCTGGGCTATCTGACGGAGGCGGAGTTTGATGCCTGGGTGCGCCCTGAGGCGATGGTTGGCAGTCTGAAATAATCAACTCGCCACGTACAGGTGCAGTCGCGGAATAATGAGCTGAAGCGGCTGCGCCTGAGGTCGGTAGCGGTGCTGGACATTTTCAGCATCGTAATTCAGCAACTCACCAATATCCGGCACGATAGCCCCCTGGTCGGCATCATAAAGCGCAATCAGCGGCGTCGGACAGGCGTACTGCACCTGTTTTTGCTGACCGGAATACCAGACGCGAGCGATAGGCTGCACCTTCACCGGGCGCTTAATTTTGAGGCGGGTATCCGCTGGCAGCGAGGCGATGCTGTGGTACTCCTGTTCCAGGCGCTCGATCCACTGCTCACGCGACCACGGCGCGACGGTGCGCGGCGTCTTCAGGCTCTTTTCCAGCTGCGCCAGAATTTCATCCCGGGTGAAGTTTTTAATGATGTGCTTATTCGCCCAGCCGAAGCGCAGCGTGGCGGGATGGCGCAGAACCGTCAGCGTGCGATAGGCATTCAGGGTAATTAACCCCGGAAGCTGACGGTGCACCCACTCAAACCGGGCGGCGGGGGCCAGGCCCGACTCTTCGGTAACGATTTTCTCAAATGCCGCTTTCAGACTGTTGATATGGGCAATCTGGCTTTCCAGCGCCTCGCGCGCTACTGCATCGGTTTGCAGACAGATCACGCCCGGCAGCCGCACGGCCGCCTTGCTGCTGCGCTGTTCAGACTGCTGCTGGATAAAAAGATGGCGATAGTGTTTCATCGCCAGCTCCAGTGCGGCCTTGCCGATGTGCTGCTTCACGTCGATGGTGTCCAGCGGATCGTGCTCGGCCCCTTTGGCCACCTCGGGCAGGGTAAAGACGCGCGCGGCCAGCAGGCGGCAGGTCTGCAAACGTTCTGTCAGGGTCAGCAGCTCGTGTTCTATTTCCCGAAACGTGCTGTTCAGCCGTTCGATAAGATCGTAGGTCGCCATAAGCACTCTCATTAGTTACAACATACTTATCATATAGCACAACACGCCGGGTCAGGCCAGCGTGCGGTTGAAGTCAGGCAGGGACGGGAAGGGCGATGTTATGGTATACCGGCCAGCTAAAGCAGAAGCGCGCGCCGCCGAGCTCGCTCTCCTCGCAATGCACCGTGCCGCCCATCGCCTGCGCGATAGAGTGGACGATTGCCAGCCCCAGACCGCATCCGCCGGTGGCGCGATCGCGGCTGGGATCGAGGCGGACAAACGGTTCAAACACGGTTTCGCGTGCCTCCGGCGCAATCCCCGGCCCGTCATCCTCAACGGTCAGGCTGGCCTGATTGCCCTGCAGATCCAGCCCAATCTGCAGCGTACTTTCGCTGTAGCGCATGGCGTTGTTCATCAGGTTGTCCAGCACGCGCTCCATCAGGCGCATATCGAGCGCGCCGTAATCACCCGGCGTGACGCGCGTTAACAGCGTGCGCTGCGGGTTTACGCTCTGAACGTCATCAATGTGGGTTTGCAGCCACGCAGGCAGATCTGGCGTGCTGAGGTTCAGCTCGTTTTGCGGGCGATCGAGGCGCGCATAGGTCAGCAGCTCCTCAATCAGCGCCTCAAGCTGGCCAATGTCGCGGTTAAGCGCCTGAGACTCCGCTTCCGTCAGATTCTCGCTCATCTCCAGACGATAGCGCAGGCGCACCAGCGGCGTGCGCAGCTCGTGCGCAATTCCGTCGATCAGCTGCTTCTTGCTGGCGATAAGGGCATTGATGTTATCGGCCATCTGGTTAAAGGCCACCCCCAGACGTTCAAAGCTGGAACCGCTGTCGAAGTGAATACGCTCTGTAAAATGCCCCTCGCCAAAACGCTGCGCGGCGGATTCGAGTTTCAGCATGTCCTGCCAGTGCGGGCGCATCCAGATAAAAACCGGAAACGCGAGTGAAATGGCGATAAAGGCCATCAGCGCCATGTCCAGCAGGCGCATCTGATGCAGATAATAGAGATAGGGCACCGGCCCGACGGCCAGCACGTAATGGCTGCGCGGAATACGCTGGATAAAAGTGTATTTCTCGTCCAGCGCGACGATGTCCCCGTCGCGCAGACGCTGCATGGCGGGCGGGTCCAGATCGAAATCTTTCAACGGCTCGATGCGTAAATCGAATGACAGATTGAGATCCAGCTCTTTCAGGGTTTTCGCCCAGTCGTGTGGCGGGATCTCTCTCAGCTCGCTGCGCATCAGATAGAGCGAGCTTTTCATCAGGTCGTCCAGAGACTGCCTGCCCGCGCGTTCGGCGGTAAATTTATAGACCAGGCCGACCAGCATGGTCATCACCAGGAAGCAGACAAACAGTAAAAGATAAAACTGCACAAACAGCTTTTTCATTGGATCTCACCGCAAAAACGCTATGTGCAGAATATACATGAAAACCCTTCGAGTTTTTCACGTCTGTCGAGCGTGTTAGACGGCTTTCGCGCTGTTTTTTACCTTGGCGATGAATTTTTCCGTCACGGCCAGGCCTTCTGCAATGTGCGTATCAATCACATCCGTTCCGTATTCGCTGATGAGATCCAGCAGTATTTCGTAAGACTGGATGAGTTCCAGCAGGTCAAAGAGCGCTTTTTGATCGGTGCGTGAGGGGGAGGCGTGGTTCAGGGTTGCCTGATTAACAATCCACTCAAGATTGGTTTTTATCGCTTCTACCTGACCGTAGCTATACATAATTCATGAGCTTAAATCCTCATTTCAAGATTTATTGGAGAGATGTCGTGAAAGCTTCACGGCGAAAATGAGTAAAACAATCGCAAGAGCGGGGCGAGCTGAAGAAAGGAGAGTCGAGAAGGTAATTATGGAATAGTTTGCGTGCTTAGCAAGTTAATTGTTGCGCAAACGTAAAAATAAACGCGCGAAAGAAGGGCATTCTCGCGTAATGCCTTTATTTCGCGCAGGTTATCCTGTCCGGCGATCAGGTTTCCCACGCATGTGGGGCAAACAGATAGCCCTTGTTACGCACGGTTTTAATGCGGTAGGGCTCGGTGGCGTTATCCTGCAGTTTTTTGCGCAGACGCGAAATCGCCACGTCCACGCTGCGGTCCATTCCGTCATAGCTTACGCCACGCAGGTTTTTCAGCAGCGCGTCACGGTCCATGATCTGCCCGGCATGCGTTGCCAGCTCCCACAGCAGGTCAAAATCTGCGGTGGAAAGGGCGATAAGCTCGCCAGAGAGCAGCACCTGACGGTTAATCGGATCAATAGACAGCGTACCGAAGCGCATCGCTTTGTGCGGCGTCAGAGACGGCGCCGGTGCTTCGCGTTCGATGCTGGCGTGCTGGCGTAAATGGAGGCGCAGGCGAGCGAGCAGGACGGCAGGCGGTGTGGTTTTCAGAATGTAATCATTGGCACCCATCTCCAGCGACAAAATATGGTTCATATCGCTGTCCAGTGAGGTGAGCAGGACGATAGGGCCCTCCCACCGGGCGCGCAGGTCGCGGCAGAGCGTCATGCCGTCTTTGCCCGGCAACATGATATCCAGCAGCACCAGATCAGGGTTTTCACGGACGACCACCTCTTCGGCACGATCGCCACGAGGTTCAACAATGACGTCCATATCATGTTTACCCAGATAGGCGGCGATCAGCTGCCCGACTTCGGGTTCGTCTTCAACATAAACAATCTTATTCATACAGCGTCTGTTTTCGTGAAAAAAGCCAACATACACCGCGAAACCTTAACCTTCCATTAATCTTTCAAAATTAACGCCGGTTCCGTTATTCTGGCCCATAGGGTGAGTTGATTATTATAAGGAAAACGATGGCTCTGGTGATCAAAGCCGCGCTGGGTGCGCTGGTGGTGTTGCTAATTGGCATTCTGGCAAAAACGAAAAACTACTATATTGCCGGGCTGATCCCTCTCTTCCCGACCTTTGCACTCATTGCCCACTATATTGTGGCGTCTGAACGCGGCACGGAAGCGTTACGCACGACCATCGTGTTTGGCATGTGGTCAATCATCCCGTATTTTCTCTACCTGCTTTCGCTGTGGTATTTCACCGGTTTTCTGCGTCTTCCCCTGGCGCTGGGCGGGGCGGTGGTCTGCTGGGGGCTCAGCGCCTGGGTGTTAATTTTCTTCTGGAGCCGCTTTCACTAGCGCAGCGGTCGGCCGCCGTCCACGGCAAAGGTTCTGCCGGTGACGTAGCAACTGGTGAGCAGGTAATCCACGAGGTCGATGACCTCTTTCTCGCCCGGGGCAATTTTCATCAGTGATTTATTCAGCGCCTGCTGGCGATACTCCGCATCATCGTTTTCGTTGAATAAGATCATTGCCGGGGCGATGGCGTTCACCTTCACCTCGGGGGCGAGCTTGCGGGCAAACGAGCGGGTCATATTATCCAGCGCGGCTTTACTGGCCGCATAGGCAATGTGCTTGTCGCTGCCGCGCTCCACCACATAATCCGTGAAGTGAATGATGTCGCCCGCAGCATGTCCGTGGCCGCGGAGCAGATCCTGCAGAGCGTGGTTAAGCAGATAAGGGGCATTGACGTGGATCTGCAGCATGGCGGAGAGCGTTTCGCTGAGTGACGTACCCGGCCTTTCGGCCTGCCATGCGCTGGCGTTATGGAGCACGGCGCGCAGACCCGTTGTGGTGGATTTCACCTTTTCCGCAAAGGCCAGAATGCCTTCATCGGTTGAAAAATCAGCCTGAATGCAGACCGCCCCGGCTTTGCGCAGCCCTTCAATCGACGGATATTCCGTGCGGTAGCTGACAATGACCGGATGGCGAAGGTTGAGAAAATGATGGGCGAGGGCGAGGCCGATACGGCGGCCTCCGCCGGTGATCAGTATGGGGCGAAGCGGTGCATTTCCCATCGTATTCTCCTTTACAGTTCAACAATGGGAAAGGCGATGCTATCCCACTAACATCCAGGTTGCCGGCACGGCAGCAACCAGTAACAGTCCAATTAAGGCCATCTCACGGCGTTTCAGCGCGTTCTCCAGCTGATGCGTGCGGCGGGCGTAGATGAACACCAGCAGACCCGGTGCGTACAGCACCACCGACAACAGCAGATGCATAGGTCCGGAAGCATACAACAACCACAGGCCGTAAATACAGGCTCCGACACCCACGACATAATGCGCCGGGCGTGTGGCAATTTTTAACAGATACGCACCTACTAAGAAATAGGGTACCAGAATCATCTCCGAGGCGATGGTCAGCAGCGTGTTATAGTCTGAACCTGTGAGCCAGATCAGCACCAGACAGATCTGAACGCTGATGTTGGTCAGCCAGAGTGAGGCAGACGGCGCGCTGTTTTGGTTTTGACGCGCAAACAGGCGTGGAAACGCCTTGTGCGTCGCGGCCAGGAAAGGCACTTCAGCCGCCATGATGGTCCAGCTCAGGTAGGCTCCGCAGACGGAGATGATAAGGCCAGCGGCAATCACCACGTCGCCCCAGGGGCCGAGCATTTTCACCATCAGGCCCGCCATTGACGGGTTACGCATTTCAGCCAGCTCAGGACGCGCCACCACGCCCAGCGACAGCAGCGTCACCAGCAGATAGACCCCGAGCGCAGCCAGTACCGCCAGCAGCGTGGCGCGGCCCACATCGCGTTTATTTCGGGCCCGGGCGGAAACCACAACCGCGCCTTCAACACCGATGAACACCCACAGGGTAATCAGCATCGTGTTTTTCACCTGCTCCCAGACGGGGACGCCCAGCGCAACGCCGCTGAAATCGAGCGTGAACACGTCCATACGGAACGCAATGAAGGCCAGAACGATAAACAGGCCGAGCGGAACCAGTTTCGCGAGCGTCGCCACCAGGTTAATGCTGGCGGCCGTTTGTACGCCACGCAGCACCAGCCAGTGGACGAACCACAGTAACACCGAGGCGCCCACAATAGACTGCCAGGTATTCCCGTCGCCAAACAGGCGCAGCTCAGGCGTATCGGTAAAGAAACTGAGGGCCGAGAAAACGATCACCAGATAGGAGACGTTGGCGATCACCGCACACAGCCAGTATCCCCAGGCCGAACAGAAGCCAATCAGCTCGCCGAAGCCTTCACGGGCATAGGTGAAAATGCCGCCGTCCAGATCCGGGCGAATGCGCGTCAGCAGCAGCATGGCGAAGGCCAGCAGCAATATTCCGACACCCGTAATGCCCCAGCCAATGATGAGGGCAGACGGGCTGGCGACGGCCGCCATATTTTGCGGCAAACTGAATACGCCCGCACCCAGCATTGAGCTTAAAACGAGTGCAGTCAGAGCACTCAGGCCAAGTTTCTTTTCCATTGGCTTCCTGTTATGAAAGGTCAAAATCCAGAATAATTATTTCGCTCAGGCGCATAAAAATGGTGGATCACACTAAGGCGCGGGATTTTACGGAGTGTAACGAAAGCATGCAATGACGTGTGGCAGAAATTCAAAAAAAGTAACAAAAAAGGCGGCATTGCGCCGCCTTTTTTAAACGATTTTGTTACTTGTACAGATCGGCGCTGATGGTCACGTTGTTACCACGTTCCTGCCACTGGCGGGTGATGTGGTAGAACTTCGCCCCTTTCTTCGCCGCACGCTTCGCGACCTGGTAAGAGACTTCCGTCATGTTGCCGTAGTTGCCGGTAAATTTGATGCTGTCGAACGGCACCATCTGCGCGGCAGTGGCGTTGTTCAGCTCTTCAACTTTGGTACCGTCTGGCAGCGTAACCGAATAACGACCACCTTTCGTGGACTGCGTTTCAAAGAAACGGCCCACTTCAGCGCTTGGCGTAGCCGTCGTTGCGACGCCTGGGATTTCCACTTTCTTCGCTTCTTCGCCGCCTTTCGCTATCGCCGCGCGACCGGCTTCTGAGTTCGCCGGAATCGCATCCGGGCTCTGCAGAACACGTTTCTTCGCATCTTCTTTATAGATGAACGCGGTAATACGCTGGTTGCCGCCCTGGTTAGCATCGACCTGACGCACGATGTAGAAAGAGTAGGCCCCTTTCTCTTTCGCGGCTTTGGTGATGGCATCGTTCACTTCAGGCTGGCTACGGTAAAAGCCCTGAACGGTGACGGTGTCGTACGGTTCCAGCGCAATTGCCTGATCTTTCGGCAGTTCAACAACACCGTTAATCACGCGGTTTTTCGGTGCGTCAGCTTTTGGCGCGTTGTCCTTATACAGCGCAATGGTCACGCGCTGGTTACCGCTGTTGCCGTTATCAGACTGGTCAACAACATAAAACGAGGCTGCCCCGTTTTTATCAGCGGCCTTTGATGCAGCGGCGACGGCGTCGCCAATAGAATTATAACGACCCACAATGACCTTATGGTCAAAAGGTTTTAACGCTGCCGCTTGCTCCGGCGTTAACTCTGTTGCGGCATTCGCAGACAGGGCGGTCGCGGAGAGAAGTGCGGACGCCAGGAGTGTGTTCTTAAGCTTCATAAAAATGATCCTTCGCCTTGCGCAAACCATGTACTGGTATTGTTGTTAATTTGAGACGGTCCCGATTATGGCATTTAAAACCCGTCGCTGTCTGCGCCATTTTTCACTGCCTGTGCTCACTGAATCACCTTATTCGATAACATTTAGTGATATGTTGAAAAAACACGCGTTTGACAAGTAAAACTGATAAAGCTTATGACTTTTACAAGTTAATTTAATGTTAATAAGTTGTTCTCTTATGGCGCTATATCATGTTTTTACCGCTTCGCTTGCGCGAATTATCGGTTCTGGCGATGAATTTAAGGTAAATATCACTGTCAGTGACGCCGATCGCTTATTTTTCACAGATAAAGTCAGAAATAGTGTTTTCTGGCGGTAGATCACGGCCGCTATTTTCAGTAGGTTATAGACAGTTTGTTACTGTTTTATTTTCCGGGGTGAATTGTGTCTCATTGCTTGCGTGATGGCGAAAAATGATACAAACCGCGGGCACTTATCGTTAAACCATCATCAAAAACCGATGGAAGGGAAAACTATGCGTATTGGGGTACCAAAAGAACGGTTAGCCAATGAAACCCGCGTAGCGGCAACACCGAAAACGGTGGAGCAACTGCTTAAGCTGGGTTTTACCGTCGCAGTTGAAAGCGGCGCGGGCAAACTGGCGAGTTTCGATGACGAGGCCTTTATTCAGGCTGGCGCGGAAGTGGTGGACGGTGCCGACGTGTGGCAGTCGCCGGTTATTCTGAAGGTCAACGCACCGGAAGAGAGTGAGATTGCGCTGCTGAATCCGGGCACCACGCTGGTGAGCTTTATCTGGCCTGCGCAAAATCCTGAGCTGATGGAAAAACTGGCCGCGCGCGGCGTCACCGTGATGGCGATGGACTCCGTGCCGCGTATTTCGCGCGCCCAGTCGCTGGACGCCTTAAGTTCGATGGCAAACATTGCGGGCTACCGCGCCATTGTTGAAGCGGCCCACGAATTTGGTCGCTTCTTTACCGGTCAGATCACCGCGGCGGGTAAAGTCCCTCCGGCGAAGGTGATGGTGATTGGCGCGGGCGTGGCGGGACTTGCAGCCATCGGTGCGGCAAACAGCCTGGGCGCTATCGTTCGCGCGTTTGATACCCGTCCTGAGGTGAAAGAACAGGTCCAGAGTATGGGGGCCGAATTCCTTGAGCTGGACTTCAAGGAAGAAGCGGGCAGCGGTGATGGTTATGCGAAGGTGATGTCCGAAGCCTTTATCAAAGCCGAAATGGAACTCTTCGCCGCGCAGGCGAAAGACGTCGACATCATTGTGACCACCGCGCTTATCCCGGGTAAACCGGCGCCGAAGCTGATTACCCGTGAGATGGTGGACTCCATGAAGCCGGGCAGCGTGATTGTCGACCTGGCCGCGCAAAACGGCGGCAACTGCGAATATACCGTAGCGAATCAGGTGACCACGACCGCAAACGGCGTGAAGGTGATCGGCTATACCGATCTGCCGGGTCGCCTGCCGACGCAATCGTCTCAGCTGTACGGCACCAACCTCGTCAACCTGCTGAAGCTGCTTTGCAAAGAGAAAGACGGCAACATCACCGTCGATTTTGACGACGTGGTGGTGCGCGGTGTGACCGTGGTGCGTGAAGGTGAAATTACCTGGCCTGCGCCACCGATTCAGGTTTCGGCCCAGCCTCAGGCAGCGCCTAAAGCGGCGCCTGAGCCAAAAGAACCTGCCAAACCGGCTTCCCCGTGGCGCAAATACGCGATCATGGCGCTGGTGATTATTCTGTTCGGCTGGCTGGCTGACGTCGCGCCGAAAGAGTTCCTCGGCCACTTTACCGTCTTCGCGCTCTCCTGCGTCGTGGGCTACTACGTGGTGTGGAACGTCTCCCATGCGCTGCATACGCCGCTGATGTCGGTAACCAACGCCATCTCCGGGATCATCGTGGTGGGGGCGTTACTGCAGATTGGCCACGGCGGCTGGATCAGCTTCCTGAGCTTTATCGCGGTGCTGATCGCCAGTATCAATATTTTCGGTGGTTTCACCGTGACTCAGCGCATGCTGAAAATGTTTCGTAAAGGCTAAGGGGTAGCATATGTCTGGAGGATTAGTGACAGCCGCATACATTGTTGCTGCAATCCTGTTTATTTTCAGTCTGGCGGGGCTTTCCAAACACGAAACGTCTCAGCAGGGTAATAACTTTGGTATCGCCGGGATGGCGATTGCGCTGATTGCCACCATCTTCGGGCCGGACACCGGCAACGTGGCGTGGATCCTGGTGGCGATGATCATCGGCGGTGCGATTGGTATTCGCCTGGCGAAGCGCGTTGAAATGACCGAGATGCCGGAGCTGGTGGCGATTCTGCACAGCTTTGTGGGTCTGGCCGCGGTGCTGGTGGGCTTCAACAGCTACCTGTACCACACGCCAGGTCTGGAACCGATTCTGGTGAATATTCACCTGACGGAAGTGTTCCTCGGTATCTTCATCGGTGCGGTCACCTTCACCGGTTCCATTGTCGCGTTCGGCAAGCTGCGCGGGAAGATTTCCTCTAAGCCGCTGATGCTGCCAAACCGTCATAAGCTGAACCTGGCGGCGCTGGTGGTATCGTTTGTGCTGCTGGTGGTCTTCGTGCGTACCGAAAGCGTCGGTCTGCAGGTGCTGGCGTTGCTGGTGATGACCATTATCGCGCTGGCCTTCGGCTGGCATCTGGTGGCGTCCATCGGTGGTGCGGATATGCCAGTGGTGGTCTCCATGCTGAACTCCTACTCCGGTTGGGCGGCGGCGGCGGCGGGCTTTATGCTGAGCAACGACCTGCTGATCGTCACCGGTGCGCTGGTGGGTTCTTCGGGTGCGATCCTGTCTTACATCATGTGTAAGGCGATGAACCGCTCGTTCATCAGCGTCATCGCCGGTGGCTTTGGTTCTGACGGCTCGTCTACCGGTTCCGATGAGGAAGTGGGTGAGCACCGTGAGATCAGCGCGGAAGATACCGCCGAAATGCTCAAAAACTCGCACTCGGTCATTATCACCCCGGGCTACGGCATGGCGGTGGCACAGGCGCAGTATCCGGTCGCGGAAATCACCGAGAAGCTGCGCGCGCGCGGCATCAAGGTGCGTTTTGGTATTCACCCGGTGGCGGGGCGTCTGCCAGGCCACATGAACGTGCTGCTGGCGGAAGCGAAAGTGCCTTACGACATCGTGCTGGAGATGGACGAGATCAACGATGATTTCGCCGACACCGACACCGTGCTGGTCATTGGGGCTAACGACACCGTTAACCCGGCGGCGCAGGACGATCCGCGTAGCCCAATCGCCGGGATGCCGGTTCTGGAAGTGTGGAAGGCGCAGAACGTGATCGTGTTTAAACGTTCAATGAATACCGGCTATGCCGGGGTGCAGAACCCGCTGTTCTTCAAAGAGAACACCCACATGCTGTTTGGCGATGCCAAAGCCAGCGTGGATGCGATTCTGAAAGCGCTCTGACAGGGTAAAGCCCGGTGGCGCAAGCTTACCGGGCCTACCAAACCCGTAGGCCGGGTAAGGCGTAGCCGCCACCCGGCAAAAAAAACCGCCGGTTCGCCGACGGTTTTTTTTCATCTTGCGGGTCAATCGTCTTCCGGATCGTCAAGCTCAACCGGCGTCTGGTACTCATCCGGCTTGATAACCAGCAGGTCGCAGCGCAGATGGTCGATCACCTGCTCGGCGGTGTTGCCGAGGAAGGCGGCAGAAATACCGGTACGTCCAATGGTACCCAGCACGACAATCCCCGCCTGCAGGTGTTCAGCCAGGTCCGGGATCACCTCTTCAGGCAGCCCTTTTTCCACGTGGGTCATTTTCTCATCGATGCTGAATTTCTGGCGCAGCGCTTTCATGGCCAGCAGGTGCTGACCGCGGATGGCGTCGTTATACACGCTCGGGTCAAATTCCGGCAGCTCAATGGCGATGTTAATCGGGGTAACCGGATAGGCACCTACCAGATGCACTTCGGTGTGGTTGACCTGGTCGGCAAGCTGGAGGGTCTCCTTCACCAGCTTCTCGTTCAGCGAGTTATGGTAATCCTCTTCGCTGGCGAGGTTTACCGCCACAACGGCTTTCCCGCCTTCAGGCCACGGCTGGTCTTTCACCATCCAGACCGGGCAAGGGCATTTACGCAGCAAGTGCCAGTCGGTCGGGGTGAAGATCACGGATTCCAGCTTGTCGTGCTGGTGCGCCATCTTCAGCAGCAGATCGTGCCCACCGGCAACGACTTCCTGAATGATGGCTTCGAAAGGTCGGTTGTGCCAGACCACTTTGATATCAATGGGCACGCCCGCTTCCAGGTAATACTTCGCCTGTTCGCGGATCCACGCGGTACGCTGGCTGATGACGCCCTGACGCATAGCGGTGCGCTCGTCAGGCGACAGAAGGGTGGTCATCTCATACGAGAAGTCATAGATCGGCAAAAACGCTTTGATTTTGCCACCAATCCGTTGATGCAAATACACAGCACGTCGTAATGCTGGCTGATCGTCCTGATTCGGATCGATAGCTACCAGCATGTTTTGATACTTGGCCATACAGGTCTCCTTACTACTGTCACCACAGTCTGTAATTAAAAGAGTAACCTATATATCCTGAATGAAACAGAGGAGAGCTTTTGCCAGATCAATAATTCATGAAAATTTATCAGAGGAAAAGCACCGTGGTCGTTACCGCGATAAACGCAATAAACAGCAGCACCATCACCGCTATCGCAAAGGTCGTGGAATCCTGAACGTAGGTTTTTTCCTCCCCCTTCATTGGGCCGACAAGCATGATCCAGATGAAGATAAAGGTCACTGAGGCAATCACGACTGAAACGAAAAACAAACTTTCTCTCAATTCATAACCTCAACGAGACCCTTTTGGGTGCTGTGTGGGGACGTGCTACGGTGAAAAGGGCAGATAAAAGACGGGGTGACAGGCCAGACCCATAAATCAGGAAAATTTATCGGTCTGGCAGTATACGTATGGCGTTTACGCCACGTTGCGGGCGTGCCCGGCAAGAACGGCCAGCGCTTCACCGTTTTCGATAGTGATGTATTTACCCTTAACGGCCAGCATCCCGCTTTTCTGGAAACGACCCAGCAGACGGCTGATGGTTTCCACGGTCAGACCCAGGTAGTTACCGATATCGCCACGCGTCATCGTCAGACGGAATTCACGCGGCGAGAAGCCACGCTCGGCGAAGCGGCGGGAGAGGTTGTAGATAAACGCGGCCAGGCGCTCTTCTGCATTCTTTTTGGAAAGCAGCAGAATCATGTCCTGATCGCCTTTGATCTCACCGCTCATCAGACGCATCATCTGCTGACGCAGGTTAGGCATCTTGCCGGACAGATCGTCCAGGGTTTCAAACGGAATTTCGCAAACCATCGAGGTTTCGAGTGCCTGAGCAAAGCTCGGGTGGTGGCCCGTACCGATGGCATCAAAGCCTACCAGGTCACCCGCCAGATGGAAGCCGGTGATCTGCTCATCGCCCTGTTCGGTAATGGTGTAGCTCTTGATGGTGCCAGAACGGATAGCATAGAGCGATTTCAGTTCGTCTCCCGCTTTAAACAGCGTCTGCCCTTTCTGAATAGGCTTTTTACGCTCGATAATATTATCAAGCTGATCGAGTTCATGCTCATTCAGGGTAAACGGGATACAGAGCTGGCTGATGCTGCAATCCTGGCAATGGATAGCACAACCGCCAGACTGAATGCGTCGTATAATTCGCTTTTCCGGGATCATAGGTTTGCTCAAGCCTTAATTGATATTGGTCAATTTTAACATCTTTTTGGTAAGTACGTAAGCCTGACAAACCCTCAATAAGGACAAGAGACGGCAATGTGTCGCCATCTTCTTGAAATTCCACAGCTTGATTATGGATTTTTAGCCTAACCGGAAGAAAATTAAGCACAAAAAGCCTGGGAACTAGAGTAAGAGATACCCTTCGTGACGCAGCAACCACTCTTTTCGCTGCACGCCACCGGCATAGCCGGTGAGGGTGCCGTTGCGGCCAATAACGCGATGGCAGGGCACCACGATGCTGACCGGATTAGAGCCGTTCGCGGCACCTACGGCACGTGCGGCCCCAGCGCGACCTAACTGCTCCGCGAGCTGGCCGTAATGCATCACCTGTCCGCAGGGAATGGCCCGCAGCGCCTGCCACACTTCGCGCTGAAAAGGGGTGCCCGCCGTGGCGGTGGGCAGCGTGTCGATGATGCTGAGATCGCCTTCGAAGTACGCTGCAAGCTTGTCGCTCAGTCCACCCGGATTGGTGGCGCGGATACGTTCATACCCCTGGGCGCGGTAGTGAATCGCAAGCAGTTCTTCCATGCGGTCGCTGTGCTCTTCCCACTCAACGGCGCGCAGGCAAAACTGCTCGTCCGCGATCACCCACAGCGGCCCAAGCGGCGTCGCAATCTTGTCTTCGAGTAATCTCAGCATCCTCATTCCCTTAGTTCAGCCTCGGGTAGATCCCCGGCCCAATCGGCAGGCCGACAAGATACCACGCCACCAGCATCACCAGCCATACCCCTAAAAAGATAAGCGGGTAGGGTAAAACCAGCGAATAGTAGGTACCCAGTTTGGCCTCGGGTTTATAGCGCTGCAGGAAGCCTAAAAACAGCGGAACAAACGGCGAAACCGGCGCCAGCGGGATAACCGAAGAGTCCGCGATGCGGAACAGGATCTGCGCGAAAGCCGGGTGGAACCCCAGCATCATAAACATCGGCACGAAGATCGGGGCCAGAATCGACCAGATGGCGGAGCCGCTGGCGATAAACATGCACAGCAGGGATGACAGCAGCGCCAGACCGACAAACGCCGGTACGCCGCTTAGCCCGGCTGCCTCCAGCGCGTCGGTGAGGCCCACGGCCATAAACTTGCCCATGTTGCTCCAGTTAAACATCGCCACAAACTGGGCCAGCGGGAACACCATCACGATAAAGCCCGCCATCTCCTTCATCGGCTCGATCATCAGCTGCGGCAGGTCACCCTGGCGGCGGATTTTGCCGGTGGCGATACCGTAGGCGAGCGAAACAACAAAGAAGAAGAGGATAATCAGCGGCACGATGCCCTGAATAAACGGCGAGGGCAGGACCGTATGTTTAACCGGATCGCGCAATATGCCGTTTTCCGGCACCACCATCAGCGCCACCGCGGCGATAAACGCCAGCGAGACTATCCCCGCCACGCGCAGGCCGAAGCGCTGCGCTTCGCTCAGCGTCTCCAGCTTTTCATCACTGCGGCCGTCCCATTTGCCCAGGCGCGGCTCGACGATCTTATCGGTAATCAGCCCGCCGACAATCGTCAGGAGAATGACCGAGCTTGCCATAAAGTACCAGTTGTCGATCACGCTGACGTGCATGGCCGCATCAATGGTTTTCGCCGCCTCCGTACTGATGCCCGAGAGCAGCACGTCGGTGGTGACGATCAGCAGGTTAGCGGTAAAACCGCAGCCCACCCCCGCAATCGCGGACAGCAGGCCCGCCACGGGATGGCGCCCGACGGCGAGGAAGATCAGCGCCCCCATCGGCGGCATGATCACCAGCGCGGCGTCGGAGGAGATATGGCTGAAGAAGGCGATAAACAGCACCATGTAGCTCGCGTAGCGCGCGCTGACGTGAGAAGCCATCTTCACCATCAATGCGGGCAACAGGCCGACGCGCTCAGCCAGCCCGGCGCCCAGCACCAGCGCCAGAATGGCGCCGAGCGGGGCGAATCCGCTGAAGTTTTTAATCACGTTGGGTAAAAACCAGTGCAGCCCTTCAATGCTCAGCAGGTTTTTCACCGCCACCAGGCTGCCGTCGGCCGGGCTGCGCACGCTGACGTCAAAGGCGGAGAGCACGGCGGTGACGACCATCAAAATCACAATCAGATAGATAAAAAGCAGGAAAGGGTGCGGCACTTTATTGCCGATCCTTTCAACCCAGCCATAGAGCTTACCGGATGGGGAATGCGAAGGTATGGATGACATACTCATGGGCGTTCCTCGGGAGTGTTGTGTTGTTGTGTTGTGTTTTTTATTTTAAAGGTGACGGTGTCACGCCCGGTGGAATCGGACACGCGTACGGTTTTTCTTCTAGTTGTTGTTCGAACTCTTCACGGCATTTTTTCAGCAGCGCCGCGTCCTGCAGCAGATTGAGCGCGGTCGCGCCCATCACTTTCCCGGCCAGCAGCATGCCCTTGTGGGCAATAGAGGTTCGTCCCTGAGACACCAGTTGCCAGGTGTGCAGCGGCGTGCCGACGGTAAAGCAGGGGCTGAAGCACTGGGCGACCGGCATTTTCCAGCTGACGTCACCCACGTCGGTTGAGCCCGCCAGCACGTTGTCGGTGACGGCATAGGGCGCGACTTCATCCACCAGCAGCGTCGCCTGATGACGACGGGCAAAAGCTTTACCCGCTTCACCACCCGTGGCGGCAATATTTTTCAGGCTGTTTTGTAAATCGTTGGGCGTCAGCGTGGCGCGGATCTCGCGGGCAAACTCTCGCTCTTGGTCGGTCCACTCCGGCGTGCCGTAGTGCTGCAGGGCGCGATACATCGCGGTCTCAAGCGTGCGGTTCGGCAGGTAGCTGGAGCAGGCTTTATCAAAGCGGCACTCGACGGTCGTTTCGGTCATCATCGCCGCGCCCTGGGCGATTTTCTCGATGCGCTCGTAGATCTGCTGCGCATCCGCCATCTCCGGGGCGCGGATCAGGTACAGCACCTCGGCCTGCGCCTGCACCACGTTGGGCGAAATCCCGCCGGTGTCGGTAATGGCGTAATGGACGCGCGCTTTCTCGATGATGTGTTCGTTAAGGAAGTTGGTGCCGGTGGTCATCAGCGTCACGGCGTCCAGGGCGCTGCGTCCCAGATGGGGAGAGTTGGCCGCGTGCGCCGCCACGCCGTGAAAACGCCAGGCGGCCTGAATATTCGCCAGCGTGCTGACGTTAAACATCCCGGCAAAGGCTTCCGGGTGCCAGGTGACGGCGGCATCGACGTCATCAAACAGCCCTTCACGCACCATAAAGGTTTTCCCGGAGCCGCCTTCTTCACCGGGACAGCCGTAAAAACGCACCGTTCCGCTGCCGCCGTGCTGCTCCAGCCAGCTTTTCACCGCCACCGCGCCCGCAAGCGCTGCGGTGCCTAAGAGATTATGTCCGCAGCCGTGGCCGTTAGCCCCCGGCGTGGCGGTTTGCGCCGTCGCGCAGTGTGCCTGCTGGCTTAACCCGGCCAGCGCGTCGTACTCGCCCAGCAGGGCGATAACCGGTTTTCCGCTGCCGAAGCTGGCGATAAAGGCATTGGGAATACCGCCTGCCTCGCGGGTCAGCGTGAAGCCTTCTGCTTCCAGCTCGCTGGCCAGCCGTTCGGCGGACCAGAACTCTTCAAAGCGGGTTTCGGGACGATCCCAGATCGCGTCGGCAATATCGGTTAACGTCCGACATCGCGTGTCGATCGCATCGGCAATAAAAGCGTAGTTCTCCTGCATCACACACCTCGCGTCCACGGGAAATTGAGCGCTGTTCGCGCCAGCGTTTCGATGGCGATAGTCATGACCTGCTCATCGAAGTCGAATTTTTCGTTGTGATGTCCGGCGCTCAAATCCGTGCCAAACACCATATAGGACGCCATGCCGCCGTTCTGCTGCACGCGGGCCATCATCAGCGTGGCGTCTTCGGAACCCGCTGGCGCTTTCACCTTATCGATGGCATGAACAACCCCGGAAACCTGGCTCGCCTGTTCGCGCAGATAATCCACCCACGCCGGTGTCGGCGCGCTGGAGGTGGCAGCCCCCATCAGGCGCATCTCCGCGCTCACGCCATAGAGCGCCGCCGCGCCGGTAATGACGGCCTGCGCGCGTTCAAAGACATACTGATTAATCGCTTCGCTTTCGCCGCGGGTTTCAACTTTGATCAGGGCATTCGCGGGCACCACGTTGCGCCCGCTGCCCGCCTGCATCACGCCGACGTTCACCCGGGATGCGCCGTCGCTGTGCGGGGCGATGCTGTGCAGGGCGAGGGCGGCCTGCGCGGCGGCGAGCAGGGCGTTACGCCCGTCCTCCGGCTTACCGCCCGCGTGTGCGGCCACGCCGGTGAAGCTCACGTCGAACTTGGTGGTGGCCATAAAGTTATCGCTGCCGCAGATCACCGTACCTGCAGGGACGCCGGTACCAATATGAATGGCCGTGAAATAGTCCACGTCATCCAGCGCCCCGGCGGCAACCATGGCGCGCGCGCCGCGCGTGCCTTCTTCAGCAGGCTGGAAGATCAGCTTAATGGTGCCGTTGAGCCGGGCTGCATTCTGCTTAAGCACCTGTGCCAGTCCCAGACCAATGGTGGTGTGGCCGTCGTGCGCGCAGGCGTGCATCATACCCGGATTGCAGGAGGCAAACCCGTCGCGGAACGGGCGATGGCTGTCGTCGAGCGCTTCGCTTAAATCAAGGGCGTCCATGTCCACGCGAAACGCCAGGGTTGGGCCAGGGCGGCCGGTATTCAGGGTGGCGACAATGCCGGTAAAGCCGCCTTCAAACGGCGCCAGCCATTTTTCAGGCGCGCCTTGCGCCCGCGCGCGGGCAAACTCTCGCGCCAGGGTTGCCTCATCGGGCAGCCCCATCCGGCTTTCGGCATCGACTACGTCACGCCCCATCGCCAGTTCGTAACCCAGCGAGTCCAGGGTCTCCGCGACTTTCGCGGCGGTACGAAACTCTACCCAGCCGGATTCCGCAAAATGGTGAAAATCGCGACGCCACGCGCTCAGCCGCGGGGTTAACGTCTGGATGTACTGCGCCAGTGTGTCCATATCTGTTCCTGTCATCATGAAAATATGTGAACTGCTTCACGCTGTGATAGTTTTTACTTATCACTAACCGATTTTTCACAGTTTTAACCGTTCAGGAATTACCCTCGCACATCCCTTTCCAGTAAAGTAGATGACAGTTTCTTTACTCTGATAAACAACGGTTATCGGTCGGGCTATGTCATTTCAGGTTAAATTCCATCATCTCCGGGCGTTTGTTGAAGTCGCACGTCAGGGCAGCATTCGCGGTGCCAGCAGGACGCTGAATCTTTCGCAGCCGGCGCTGACCAAATCCATCAAAGAGCTGGAGGAGGGCATGGCGGCGCAGCTTTTCGTGCGCAGGAGTAAGGGCGTCGCGTTGACCGAATGCGGTGAGGGCTTTTACCAGCGCGCCCGGTTAATTCTGGAAGAGCTGCGCGCGGCGCAGGATGACATTCGTCAGCGGCAGGGGGAACAGGCCGGGCAGATCAACATCGGGATGGGGGCCAGCGTTTCGCGCAGCCTGATGCCCGCCGTTATCACCCGCTTTCATGCCCAACATCCGCAGGTCAAAGTGCGGATAATGGAAGGGCAGCTGGTGTCGATGATCAACGAATTACGGCAGGGAGAGCTGGATTTCACCATCAATACTTATTATCAGGGACCTTACGACCAGGAATTTACGTTTGAAAAACTCTTTGAGAAGCCATTTGCGGTATTTTGTCGCGAAGGGCATCCGGCAACGGGGGCAACGTCGATTAACGAACTCCTGCATTATAACTGGACAATGCCGACGCCGCGGGGAAGTTATTATAAGCAGTTAGAAGAGGTATTTAGCCATCGCTCGCAAATACCGCAAATTGGTGTGGTCTGCGAAACCTTTTCTTCCTGCATAAGCCTGGTTGCACAAAGTGATTTTCTAAGCATATTGCCGCAGGAGTTAGGCTGTGACCCGCTGCTGGCGCACCGTCTGGTCATGCTACCGGTTGTCGAATCGCTTCCAAAAGCAGCATATTATTTAATTCAGCGCCGTGATTCACGTCAGACGCCCCTGGCTGAATCATTAATTACGCAGTTCAGACGGGAAGCGAGAAAAATAATCGTGGCGTGAAAATGAGATAATAAAAAAACAGGATCTGCCCGACATCAGACAGATCCTCCAGTACACACAGCAGTGCGTTATCGAGAAGCTGCGCTCGGGTAAATATGCCCGCCAGGCCAGCTTAAACCTCCTGCGTCAGCCCGCCGAACGCTGCCGTCAGATGCTCTATTCTTTTATTCGCCAGGCCGGACGTGACGGGTTACGCAATCTGATTATCATTCACGGAAAAGGGCGCGAGCAGAACTCGCATCCTAATGTGGTGCGCAGCTATCTGGCGCGCTGGTTAACCGAGTTCGAGGAAGTGCAGGCCTTCTGCGTGGCGCTGCCGCATCACGGCGGCAGCGGGGCATGCTACGTTTCACTGCGTAAATCCGATGAAGCAAAACAGGAGAACTGGGAGCGGCACGCCAAGCGCAGCCGCTAGCGGGCGATTTCCTCGCCCGCCGGTGATTCAGAAGGTTTCCCAGTTGCTGTCGGTGGCGGCGTTTGCGGTTGCCGGGCGCAACAGCTGAGGCGTTTTCACGCTGGCCGGACGTGGAGCTACCGCTTTTTCTTTGCCGTTCAGACGAAACGCGGCCACCGCCTGGCGCAGCTGTTCGGACTGATCTTCCAGCGCCGCTGCCGCCGTGGCGGACTCCTGCACCAGCGCGGCGTTTTGCTGCGTCACGCTGTCCATCTGCGAAACGGCCAGGCTCACCTGTTCAATGCCGCGGCTCTGCTCGTCAGAGGCAGAGGAAATCTCGCCCATGATATCGGTCACGCGGGTCACGGCGGCGACGATTTCCTTCATGGTGGTGCCTGCCTCGCTAACCTGCTCAGAACCGGTATTCACGCGGCTGACGGAGTTCTCGATAAGCCCTTTGATCTCTTTCGCCGCCTGCGCGCTGCGGCTCGCCAGGGTCCGGACCTCCCCTGCGACAACCGCAAAGCCACGCCCCTGTTCCCCGGCGCGTGCCGCTTCCACCGCGGCGTTAAGCGCCAGAATGTTCGTCTGGAACGCGATGCTGTCAATCACGCTGGTAATATGCGCAATTTGCTGCGAACTGTCGGCGATCTCGTTCATGGTGCGAACCACGTTATCCACGACGTGACCGCCGCGCGCGGCCGTTTCAGAGGCGTTTTTCGCCAGCAGCGTGGCCTGACGGGCGTTATCGGAGTTCTGTTTAACCGTCGCGGTCAGCTCTTCCATGCTGGCGGCGGTCTCTTCGAGCGAGGCGGCCTGCTGCTCGGTGCGGGCGGAAAGATCGTTGCTTCCTGCGGCAATTTCGCCTGCGCCGGTGTAGATGGAATCGGTACTTCCGCGTACGGCGCTGACGGTGGTCACCAGCGACTGCTGCATCTCATGCAGGCCGGCGGCCAGCTGACCCATCTCATTGCGGCCCGAGATAGCGATCTCCTGCGTCAGGTCGCCCCCTGCAATGGCGCGAATATGGTCCATAATGGAGTGGAGTGGTTTTAACAGCAGGTGCTGTAAACCCTGCCAGATGACCACCAGAACCGCGATAACGGCCAGCAGAATTGCCGCCAGCGTCCACTGCATCTGCGTGAAGCTGCTCTGGTTCTCTTCGGTTGCGGCCTTCAGCAGGGTGTTGTTTTCGGCGCGCCAGCGGTTATAGACCGCTTCCATATCGTCCTGCGCCTGCTGGGCGTCCAGATCGCCATAGGCCTGATAGTTGTCGGCGCGCAGATACTCAATCGATAAACGCATGACTTCGTGCATCTGGTTCCAGGATTTTTGCATCTCGTCGGTCAATGCCGCCTCCTGGCCCTTAACCTGCGGCAGTTTCTGCCACTCTTTGTTATAGGCTTCGGCTTTTGCCAGCGAGTCGCCTGCGGTGCCCAGCAGTTTATTGATCGCCGCCAGGGAAGCCGGGTCACGCTGGTTTTTCAGGTAGCGGATCGCCACGCGGGTGACGGTGACGCGCGTTTTCACCAGCGTGTTCACGCTGTCGCTCAGGCTTTCCTGCTGGGCATTGAGCACGCCGGAGTTCTGGAAGTTATGGCGATCGTTACTGACGGCAGAGTAGAACAACCCTCCCGTGACAACTTGCAGCAGGCAGAATATGGTGAGGGCAAAGATAATACCGGTAATCACGTGCAGATTTTTCAGCATAGCGGTCGTCCGTTAGAGAAGATGCAGGGTTACTTCATTACTATCGTCGTAGAGAATGTAAACTTTAATTAACTCGCGCTTAACTAAGGGGCCCTTTTGGGAACCTGTTGTAAATCCGGATCATTTTTATGAGGAAGGTCAACATGAGCAGCATTGATAAAAGCGGGACATACGCGCTCGGGACGCGGACGGTGAAACGGCTGGGCTACGGCGCGATGCAGCTGGCCGGGCCGGGCGTCTTTGGGCCGCCGAAGGATAAGCAGGCCGCGCTGGACGTGTTACGCGAGGCCGTGGCGGCGGGAGTGAACCACATTGATACCAGTGATTTTTATGGTCCTCATATCACGAACCAGCTGATCCGCGAGGCGCTTCATCCTTACCGGGACGATCTGACGATCGTCACCAAGATTGGCGCCCGTCGCAACGACAAAGGCGCCTGGCTGCCGGCCTTTTCCGCGCAGGAGCTGACGCAGGCGGTGCATGACAACCTGCGTAATCTGCAGCTGGACGTGCTGGACGTGGTGAATCTGCGAATTATGTTTAGCGCGCACGGGCCAGCGGAAGGGTCGATTGCTGAACCGCTCTCCACCCTGGCAGAATTACAGCAGCAGGGGCTGGTGCGGCATATTGGTTTGAGCAACGTCACGGCCACCCAGGTCGCAGAAGCGCAGAAGATGGTGCCGGTGGTGTGCGTGCAGAACATGTACAACATTGTGAACCGGGGTGACGATGCGCTGGTGGATCTGCTTGCGCAGCAGGGGATCGCGTATGTGCCGTTCTTCCCACTGGGCGGCTTTACGCCGCTGCAATCGTCCGGGCTGAAGGCTGTCGCGGATTCACTGGGCGTCACGGCAATGCAGGTTGCGCTGGCATGGCTGCTGCAGCGTTCTCCGAATATCCTGCTGATCCCGGGCACCTCTTCCGTGGCGCATCTGCGGCAAAACCTCGCGGCGGGGGAACTGCAGCTGCCGCCTGACGCGCTGGAAACATTGAATACGCTGATGGACTGATCGTCACAGGCGCAAAGCCCGACATGTGCTTCCGGGCTTTGCGCGTTTTAAATCTTCTGACACTTCAACGCGTTTGGGTTCGCTTCCGGAAATGACCTTGATCCCTGACCATAATCCGTAATACTGTATTTATATACAGTATATGGCGAGAAAGGCATCATGGACACTCTCTTTTCTTATCAACCAAAACAAATCATTGAACTACCTTTGTTTTTAGAACGTGTTGCCTGTGGGTTTCCCAGCCCGGCGCAGGATTATGTGGAGGATCGTCTCGATCTTAACCGGCTGGCAGTGAGGCACCCCAGTGCGACCTATTTTATCAAGGTGAGTGGAGACTCCATGATTGGCGCGGGGATTGGCGACGGCGATCTGCTGGTGGTTGACCGCTCGTTAAATGCCGAACATGGGGATATCGTCGTGGCGTCGGTCGCCGGTGAGTTTACGGTGAAAGAGCTACAGACGCGCCCGGTGCTGAGGCTGTTGCCACATAACGCCCGCTATCAGCCGATTACCTTTCAGTCCGAAGAGGAGCTGCAGATCTTCGGCGTCGTCACCCACACGCTTAAAACGCATAAACATGTTCGCGCTGGTTGATGTGAACAGCTTCTATGCCTCCTGCGAGAAGGTATTCCGCCCCGATCTGGAGGGGAAGCCCATCGTGGTGGTGTCCAACAACGACGGCTGCATCATTTCACTCTCGCGGGATTATGTGGAATTGCAAGTAACACTGTGATGCAGATGAAGCGAACTTCATCTGACTATAATATTGATATCGTTTTCCGCAACAATCAGCATCACAGCAGGTAAACCTTCCACACTCATTTTTTGATGTAACTTTTTGATTAAATTATCATCTTCATTACTGGCTTTCGCTGAAAATCCTTGAGGATGGGAGTGCCATTCACCAACATAATCGACAACACGAGCGGTCAGCTGCTGAACCCGTTCTAATGCTTCCTTTTGTCCCTCTTCTCCTCGGACAAAGAAGGCTGGTGAGGATTTACTGTCGATAGGTTCTGGGAGCACATCAACCAGAATAATAGTCTTGTTCTTAAAATCAGTTATGCCCACAATAGCGCCCCCGGTTTCATTCGGTAGGGCCTGTAAACGGGTATGTCTCAGTTTTTGTTCTAAGCCTTGATCGTATCTAACAATCCATTCGCCAGCAATTACAGATACCACAGGGTAAAGCTCAATTTCATGAGCGCTCACTGCACCTGAATTTTCATCAGACACCCAGATACATAATCGAGCATCATCCTTAAGGACGGTCTGCCGTAGTTGGCGCGACAGGATACCAGCATGAACGTGAATACATTCGTTAGACATACGTACAGAAATATCCCGACATCCACCACCGACCCAACGATCACCATAATTGTGCTGTAGGTGAGTGTTTCCCCACTCGCTGCTCAAAATTGCCCGGTAGTATTGCCCCTCAATTGCATCAATTCGGCACTGTCTGTCTGTATCCTCTATTAACATCACGCTGGCCTTGCCTGATGGTGTCAGAAACAGACTAACTGTTCTGGGTATATCATCTTTTAACGCTAAGGTCCTAGGCACCTCAAAGGTGGTACTGACATCCACAACTAAGTGAGCCTCATTCACAGCTCTGGCAATATCATGATCGCCATCAAGAATACTTTTATTGATCGCTCCGGGGAGAGGTTCATGTGGATAAATACTACCTGCGAGGTGCCGAAGAATATCAGTTTTAGGGTATCCAATATGATCATCAACCCCAATATGGCGGGGCAGATTATGTGGAAGGAGTTTGTCAGGATCGATAAATGTCCAGTGTCCCCAGCCGATTCGTATCCAGATATCAGCTAATGTGCCGCCAAGAGCCCCAACGCCAGCCAGAACACCATAGAAAGATGCATTATCAGAATCAACAGCAGAAATGTCTCTTGCTCGTGCAGCATTCATAGCAGAACGTATTTCGACAGGTAACAGTGGTAATTGTTGCCATTGTGTACCTCTCACGCCACCAAGTAGTCGGAAACGGTGCTGTATTCCCCGCTCATTCCTAGGGGCAAGTATGTCTAATACGCTGGCAAGTTCGTAGAGTGAGCGTTCCACGATATAGCCCATAACATCAGTACGTTCTGTTTTACCATCCCTTAAACGAGGAACCCATAGCAGAATTAGCAATCCTTCCTTTTCACCAGAGCTAGGGCGAAGACCTGTATCAGGTATAGCATCATAAACAGCATCAGCGAGTGGCTGGAGAAGTTCACTTCCCCAGGATTGAAGCTGCTCTTCCAGTTTTTTCAGATTGTCAGGATATGAAGCAACTAATGAGGCTTCAACTGGTGGGACGGCAATGGTTAATAAGCGAAATGGTCTGATGCCCTGATTAGAATGTTCAGGTACAGCCCTTAAAATTATCGGCTTACCATTGCTGACCATCTGGAGGCTGAGTTTATGAGCTGCGGCATGATTATAATCAAGATAATTCGCTGGTAAAATAAGTTGATAGGGGCTCATATAAAAAAGTTGCTCAAGAGGTTGGTCTTCTCGATGCAAACGCTGTTCAGCTGATTCTCTGAGCCACCAAAATATTCGCTCAATAAATCTTTCAGGTGTCCAGTTGCGTTCGACGGCGCTCCAAGATACATCATAAAGGCAAAGAATTTTTGGAGAGTCTGGTACACCTGCATGTTGATGAGATAAAACAGGAAAATCTTTACGCAATGCATGAACTAGGATCGGGATAGTGAACTTAGGGTTTATCTCAATAGCTAATCGTTCTTTACGACGAATGCCGGCCTTATTGCCAGAAGTTACTGTACCATCAGCAACATCAATGACTAGGTATTCCGAGCGGTCATTGTTTTGCTCAGATAAACGTAATTCTCGAACAGTTATATAGGGATGCTGTTCGCATGCTGTAAGCAATGAGATTGTTTGCGGATATAGGCTATCACGCCCCGATGAATCGAGGCGTTTACCCAATTCGAAATATTCGATCATTGGTTTATTACACCTGCCCGGGGTGCGGCTGCCGTAGCAGCGCTTGTCGCAGCAGAAACTGCACCAACAATAGCGGGAATCAATTTTCCATCTCGTGCCACTTCAAACTCAAGAACAGTTTTATCTTTAAGGTCGCCCGTGCAACTGAACCAACCATCAACATTATCCAGAATATCATCGTACTCACGTTTAGCTCGAATACACGGAGGGTCATAATCGTCATCAAGTATCTGTTTGCTGCTGGAAACTATTGTCGCTCCAGAACGCGCTTGCCCTAAAGCATTACGGGCCGCATCGCAAACCAGAGCATCTTCTCCCCATTGTGACCAGCTATAATAGGAAAGTGAATGCCACGAACAATGATGTGGTGTGAGGAGAAGATCATACTCCAGCACCTCAGGATTGCTTTTGTAACGATTCCATAATCGCTCCCAGATGAGAACTTCTGCATCCCCACCGAGTAAAAAGTGCATAGGATTACGAGAATATGCGGAAGGCAGTATTTTCATATTCATAATGATACTGGATTCATTTTTAGAAAGGGCTTCTTCCAGATTTTCATCATCTTCATGTGGTGCAGGTGCCAGAAGCTGTGCAGAGAAAATGTCTGAAACTTGCCCGTCAATTCTGGTGAATGTATCTCCAGCTTTAATAAGAATGGCACTCAGATCATCCGTTTTACCGTTAATATCTTCACCCATGATAAGAATGCGATTACCGCTAAATGCGTAACCATGTTCCCGCCAGTATTTTACACGGCGCCGAGCTTCCGTATTAAATGCCTGAGCATCTTCGCAAAGTGTGTGATTTTTCGAACGACGTCGAAAAATCAATGGTGATGACCACAACTCTCGGATGATTATGCGTTTTTCTGAACGTTTCAGATGGTCATCTGGATAGTCTTCAGGACGGCCCAGCCAAAAATGTTTACGTAGACCCCCGCAATGGTCCTGATCCGGATGACTCAGCATAAAGACGTCAACAAAAGGGCGATCGTTATTATCGTACTTCAATCTGTTACGTAGCGCCGAGGCAACATCAGGTGTGTCATCTTTGGGGTCATCAGCAGCAGAACGGATATGTACATCAGTCAGAATGGATGTACCCTGGGTATCAGCCAAACGCACCAGTGTCATATCACCGTTGCCGACCTGGAAAAAAGTAACTTTTGCTGCCATCGACATCTCCTTCAGGGATACGAAAGATTGAGGTTAAGAACATCTGTTGCTAAGATACATCTAGTAATTATTCGAGTCTAGTAACTATGCGTATATTTTTTAGACTCAAATTGTAAGCACAGGAAATGATTGATAAATGATTGATAAAATGGTGCGAACTGGTCATTGGGGCCAAGAGAGACGACTTGAATTCATCGATTTTCGCCTACTGTGGGAAGGTCGACTTAACCGTGCAGATATCACTACATTTTTCAGAATTTCAGTGCCGCAGGCTTCGTTAGATTTGGCTAAATATCAAGAGATTGCACCAAGAAACATGGTGTATGATCGAACTCAGAAGGCTTATGTAACTACCCCAGATTTCAAACCTGTTTTTTCAAGTTTTGACAGTAATCATTACCTGAATGAACTATTAGGGCGAGAAAATGGAATAGTGGATCCTTGTGATAGTTTCATTGGATGGGCCCCTCCGGTTGCCAGCCTTCCTCTTCCGGCTAGGAAAGTACAACCTGAAATATTGATTGATTTAATCCGGGCCATGCAAAGAGAACAGGCTTTGGTTGTTGATTATCGTTCGATGACTAATGAACCAGCGGTTCGTATGTTATACCCAACTGCATTTGCACATGATGGTCATCGGTGGCATATTCGCGCCTATTGTTTTAAATCTGCAATGTTTAAAGATTTTGTCCTTGGCAGATTCTTTAATATTATTGAATTTGTTTCCCCACCGACATCAATTCCACAAGATGTTGACTGGAATACATTTATTGATGTGGTGATAGGTCCAAACCCTAACTACGATACGAATAGACGGCTATCTATTGAGCATGATTACCAAATGGTACATGGCGAGGCGAAAATTCGGATACGTAAAGCACAATTATATTATCTTAACCGTCGGTTAAATTTGGATGTGAAAATCGATTCTTCAATAGATGATAAGCAGCAAATCATCATGCTAAGAATAGAAAAACCTGAAGATTCTATAGGATAAAGTTAACATGAATGTAACTGGTATTAATAAAAACAATAAGGAATGGATGATTGCGATAATAATTACCTACCTTTTTGTTTTGTTATGTCTGGCAACATACGCTATTGGGGCTATGTCTCTGGGGTGGTTGCCTGCACCTTACGCACCATTAAGGGTGCCACTGATGTGTGGTGCCATTGCCTATATTGGTGGTTGTTTATATTGTTTTCGTGCAATTTACATCAATAAATGCATTAGAAAACAATGGGATCCAGATTGGCATGTATGGTATTTCATCCGCCCACTTACCAGTACAATTGCAGGTGCAATCAGTTACTTATTTCTTAAAGCAGGATTGTTAGTTCTGGAATCTAGCTCCAATGCAGGGTCCAGTGAAATGGGTTTCTTTGCATTGGCGTTTATTGCAGGCTTTAATGTCGATAAGTTTGTCGCGAAAATTGAGGAAGTTGCAAAGGCCGTGTGGGGGATTGAAAAAACAAGAAGTGCAACTAATCATGAGGTAAAAGACTTAGATAAAAAAGAATAACTTGGATATTCAAATTAACCGGGATATTTTTCGCTATTTTATCTTCTTTGCTTGTCTGGTGTTTCAATGTTTTTTAATTTCTCTAATAATTTGTCTATCGCACCAATATCATTATTTACTGCTGCCTGTTCATCATCCGTCAACGGGATCTCCTGCATCATTTTGAGTAAATTCTGACGCCCCTCTATATATTGCGCTTCTGATGATGATTTAGGCAGGTAGAACGAACATTTTGCACAAGCCATACGGTGTGGGCACTGTTCAAAAAAGTCATAACTACACAATCCGTGCCCAAGGTCATAATATCGCCATGGTTCTCCTTTCTGCATTTGTCCGGACGAAATTGCATCCTGATCGATCAGCACCGAAACCATACGACGGTTTCGCTCAAAGTATCCTGCTTTAGACAGAGACCCTGCCAGTTTTGTCGGTGTGATATCGATATAATGCTGTGTCGAACTGGGAGAGGAATGTCCGAGCCAGCGCTGTAACTCAAATAATCCTAGTGGTTCCCTGGCATTAAACAGCTGGCTGGCTATAGTTGCCCGCGCTCTGTGGCTAGTGATAGTTCCCCTGATATCTTCGTTTGGAACACCAGCTTTCCGACAAAGCATCGGAATTAAGGATTTATTAATATAACTCTGGCTAATCCGAGCAGCTTTATGCATAAAAAGATAACTGACAAGTTCACCCGTTTTTAAATCAAGTTGGTCTGGTTGTATATTTCGTTCTTTTTCCCAGCAATCAATGTATTCCCCTACGATTGGATCAACAGGTTTGGTGAAGGCCGTGCTGGTTTTGTTCACGGGAACATCCAGCAAACATATCCGAGAGCCACCCTGATGTTCATCATTTTGCCAGCGTATACAGCCTGTTCGCATCCGCAAAATTTCATCACGACGCAACCCACCAAACAGCCAGAGAACACATAATGCACGAACCATAGAAAATGGGTAGCGATAGTAAAGTTGTTCACCATAATGCAGATCCTGCTCCTGCAGGTTCAACCCTGCCCAGACAAGTTTACTCCATATATCATCAGCAACGACTCTTGGTGCAGGGCCAATACTGGCCCGGATAGCGCGGGGTAAACGGAACGTTCTGACAGGATCAAATCGGACGATAATAAGCCCCCATTCCTGAAGGTCTCGAAAAAAAACTCTGATAGCCTGTAAAATCCCCGCCCGTGCAGAGGCTGTCATTAACTGGCCTATTCGATTCTGATACATATGGCGCGGTTCAGACCACTGGCCTATTTTCATTTGACACACTGCGGCTACGTATTCAAGTGCGATGTCCCGGCTCCAGTCTGCAGGAGAATGTATATCAGGGTGAGTGGCTTTCAGCCAGCGCCCACACTGCAGGATGCGGTACCATGTACTGAGTTCAGATGATGGTGCTTTAATAGCGGTTTTACGCCAGCGTTCACACCATCGCAACCATTCTTCCGGAACGTTACTGGTTGCACGATATTCCCCGTGAGGCCGTCTGCGCTCAAGAATACGATGGTCAATGCCCGCGGGGAACAGCCCCATCGCAGCAAATATCCTTGACAAGGTGGCCGCAGAGCGACGCATATAAACAGGCCCGTAAGTTATTACTCGCTTAAGTGTTTCCAGTTCCAATTTTTCAGGATCAACCTGCCGCTGACAAAGCATAGACAGCAGTAGCGCATTACGAATGTTATTGTCAGCAGCGACAAAGCCGAGGCGCTGCATGTTCTCCTGAAGCTTGTTTACCGCCGCCTCTGTCGCCGGGCGGCCAAAAACTTTGACAGAAAGCCGATAATGATAAAAGCAGCCAGCCGCCTCAAGTCGATTAAATCCGCACAGTAACCAAGCAATCGCGAGGACATACTGTCGACAATTACCACAGCTGCCATATTTTTTGCGAAATACCTCTTCACTGCTGCACAGCACTTCGAGCCAGTCGTCCTGGGTCCATGACCAGTAGTTTTTTTCCAGCCGGTGCATTTCCAGAATGATGTCATGAATTGCAGAATTGGTTGTTGTGGATGCGGCATTCATCCACTTTAATGCTGCTCTGAGTGGAATTATCAGGCGAGAAAGCCTTTGTCTTACACAGTTCGACCAGTTTTGTTTATGACGTCCAACAACATACTGAGCCAGGTTTATCAAAGTATCTCGTTCAATCGGCTGTAATTCGGGAGAACAATCCCAGTCAGGATCAGGTTGCCATACTTCGTAGTCAAAAGGGGCTGGCGCATCATATTCAGTTTTCATTGCCATCCGTATTGTCCCCCTTTAAATGGTGTAACCGATGTTCATGTATCGACGCCATACCTGCGTTAAATTTTTCCGTAAGATCACGCGCACTAAGATGGATATAAAGTAACGTTGACTGGATACTCTGATGGCCGGCAAACGTAGCGATCTCATGAATATCCCAGTCAGCTCTGGCGAGATCGGTCAGACATAGATGTCTGAAGGTATGCGTACTCAATTGGGGTAGCCCCGCCTGCATTGCCAACGACCTTACGATCTTGGACCAGGTCCACCGGGTTATTGGCGCAGTTCTGTTGCGACAGGAATAAGAAAGAAACAGTGGGCCACGGGAAGTATTTAATTGTCGCCGTTCTGCTAACCAGAGGAAATATAACTCTCCGGTTACGACAGAATAGGGCACAACCCGACCTCGCTTAGTTTTTGTCGTTTCAGCTCGAACTGTTAGCAAGCGACGAGAAGGGTCAATATCGCCGGTAGCAACGGAGCACAACTCTTCCCGGCGCAGGGCACAGTCGTACGCAAGAGATAGCATAAAACGATTACGTATTGTGGTCTGGCGGGCCGCGATAAGTAAGTTTTCCCAGTCACGGTCACTCGGTATCCATGGCAGGCGTCGCTGTGCCTGAATGAGCCCCCTGCGCCCACCTCCGCCAGGATGCCAGCTGCCTCTCATAACGGGGTTCAGTACTATTAATCCTTCTTCTCGCAGGTAGTCACAATATAATCGAACGATAGTGAGTCGATGACGAAGGCTGGCAGCCGCCAGATTGCGGGAGATATTAAGATGCCGAACATACAAAGCCAGGATCTCCCGGCTGGCTTCTGTAGGGCTCACATCATTCTGGCGACAAAAACGCAGCCAATCATCGATCCCACGGGCATAAGCTTCAACCGTATTTGGCGCCTTCAGCAAACTTTCCTGTAAGCATAACCAGCGAAAAGCTGTAGGCTCAGCCATCATGTAAGGTAAAGATGCCAGCAACGATGCACGCATACACTTTCCTTCCGAGTCAGAAAGCACAACCTAAGGATAGTCAATTCCAAATAACATATAGGCAAAGCAGTTCGGCATAAAAATGGGTGAGCCCTATTTTAAATTCAAAGAAAAGCTTTTTCCGGCGAGGGTTTACGTCTTCAGTTCGAACTATGCGCTGTATGCCGACCTCAGCAGTCGGGTGATGCAGACGCTGACGGATCTGGCTCCGGCCATAGAAATTTACTCGATTGACGAGGCGTTCGTGAACGTTTCAGGGATCGGTAACTGCATGTCGCTGGACGCGTTCGGACACCAGATGCGCACGCAGGTCTTTAAAAACACGGGTTTAACCGTTGGCGTCGGCATTGCCCCGACAAAAACGCTGGCAAAGCTGGCCAACTATGCGGCGAAACGGTGGGCCAGTACCGGCGGCGTGGTCGATCTGTCGGGCCGGGAGCGGCAGCGTAAACTGCTGGCAAAGGTTCCGGTAGAGGAGGTATGGGGCGTAGGGCGGCGCATCACGAAAAAACTGAACGCGATGGGGATTACCACGGCGCTGGAGCTGGCGGAGGCCTCCTCGTGGGTCATTCGCAAACATTTTAACGTGGTGCTGGAGCGTACGGCGCGCGAGCTTCGCGGCGAGCCCTGTCTTGACCTGGAAGAGTACACCCCCACGAAGCAGCAAATCATCTGTAGCCGTTCGTTTGGTCATCGCATTACGCAATATGAAGAGATGCACCAGGCGATTTGCGCCTACGCGGAACGCGCCGCAGAGAAACTGCGCGGCGAGCATCAATACTGTCGTTTTATCAGCGTGTTTGTGCGCACCAGCCCGCATGCGGACAACGAAATTTATTACGGTAATCAGGCTTCGGTCACCCTGATGACGCCCACCAATGACTCGCGGGATATCATCCGTGCCGCCACGGAGGCGCTGGGGCGGATATGGCTCGACGGGTATCGCTATATGAAGGCTGGGGTCATGCTGGCGGACTTTTTCAGCAGCGGTGTCGCTCAGCTTAATCTGTTTGACGACAATCGCCTGCGCGCCAACAGCGCGGCGCTGATGGAGATGATCGACAGCGTCAATCACTCCGGCAAAGGGAAGATATGGTTCGCCGGGCAGGGGATTGAGAAACCGTGGGCCATGAAGCGAGAGATGTTGTCACCGGCCTATACGACGCGGTACGCGGATTTACCGGTGGCGAGGTAAAAGGCGGTTATTTTGTGGCGTTGTGGGTCGCGATCTCAGGCAGTAATTGCTCAATCACGCTGACGACCTTTCTGACGCGCTGCGGAATAAAGCGGGCATCAGGATAAACGGCATAGAGGAAGCGATCGGGTAACCGCCAGTCGGGCAGCACCGGTACCAGCTTGCCCGCCTGCAGAGCCCTGGCCACGAGCGGTCGCTGCATGCCGCCGATACCCATGCCGGATTCCAGCGCCTGCAGCAGCGCGTCGCTGGTGTTGGCACGGAAAACGGTATTCACGTTGACCTCGACCGTTTCCTCGTCAGACATCATGCGCAGGGGAGCATCCGGCGGAATGCCGCTGAACCGTACGTGTGGCAGCGTCGCCAGTTCGCTGACCGCGTGTACCGCCTGAAAACCGGGAGCGGCAAACAGTGCAGCTTCAATCCGTCCCAGCACGCGAGCCGCGTGCGCCTGCGGAGGCTCGCTGCTCAGCCGTATCGCGACATCCACGCCCTCCGCCACCAGATCGGCAAGGCGGTCATCCAGGGAAAGCATCAGCTGCAGCTCGGGATGCAGGCGCTGTAACGCCAGCAGATGCGGCAAAATGATCTGCCCCAGGCCGCTCGGCAACTGGACATGGACGCGTCCCTGAACGCTATGATCGACAGGATGTAAACGCCTCTCCGCTTCCCCCATGGCGTCCAGCACGAGCTGCATATCACGCCGGTAGCGTTCCCCTTGTTCGGTCAGCTTCATCGTACGCGTCGTACGGTGCAGCAGTACCACACCCAGCGATTCCTCAAGCGCCGCGATCTGTTGACTGACGGCGGACTGCTTAATACCGGTCTGACGGGCAGCCGCTGAAAACGAGCCCGCTTCAGCGACGCGCAGAAAGGTAGAAATGGCATTGAGCTTATTATTCATTTAATGATTTTGCTTATAAGTGCCATCGGTTTCATGGGATATCTCCAGAAAAAATAATATATCACACTGCGTCTGTCACCCTTTCCGGAGAAATACCATGAATAATAGGCAGCAACACAACGTCGCCCTGGTCGCGGGCGCCAGCGGCATTGTCGGCAGACAGATGGTCAACACGCTCCTGCACCATCAGTGGCAGGTGATCGGCCTTAGCCGCCATGCCGGGTCGCATCCTGACGGCATTCCGATGGTCAAGATCGATTTACTGGATGAAAAGGACAGCGCCCGGGCGCTGCGCTCCCTGGACGGTGCCACCCATCTCTTTTACAGCGCCTGGGCGAACGCGGCGAACTGGGAAGACATGGTTGAGCCGAACGTCACCATGCTGCATAATCTGGTCAGCATCCTCGAAAAAACGGCACCTTTGCAGACGGTAAGCCTGATGCAGGGGTACAAGGTCTACGGCGCGCATCTGGGGCCGTTTAAAACCCCGGTGCGCGAAAGCGATCCCGGCGTACCGGGTGCCGAATTTAACGCCGCGCAGCTTGCGTGGCTCAGCCAGTTTCAGCGGGGAAAGCGCTGGCACTGGAATGCCATCAGGCCGGGCGTGGTAGGGAGTGCGGTACCGGGCAATGCCATGAACCTTGCGCTGAGCATTGCCCTGTACGCCTCCCTGTGCAAGGCGCTGGGTTTACCGTTGCGTTTTCCCGGTTCGGAACAGACCTGGCACAGTATCGTTGACCATACAGACGCCGGGCTGCTGGCCGACGCCACTCTGTGGGCCGCCGCGTCACCTGCGGCACAGAATCAGGCGTTCAACGTGAATAATGGTGATATCTGGCGCTGGAGCGAGCTCTGGCCGCGCATCGCACGCTGGTTTGACCTGGACTCTGCACCGCCGGTGAGGCTGTCATTTCAACAGCTGTTTACGGACTATCGCGGCGTATGGCGCGAGCTTGCCGGAGAGCGGCTGGTGGAAGCGGATATTCTGCAGCTGAGCGACGGGCGGTTTGCCGATTTTGTCTTTAGCTGGGACTACGACATGTTTGGTGACGGGAGCAAGCTGCGCAGGGCGGGCTTTACGCAAATGCAGGCGACGGATGAGATGTTTTTCCACCTGTTCGCGCAGTTGAGAGCCGCGCGGATTATTCCCTGACCGTAAGGGTTGTTGTCATCAACGATCGGCGCGTTATACTCACGCGTTAAAATGAATGTATTGTGGGGCAGGGATATGCACGAAAGTCTAAAAATGATATCAGTCGCTCTGCCCCTCATTGCGCTTCTCATTCTGTTAAGCTTTTTGGTCAGACGCATTCGCCAGGCAAAACGCATCATTACAGACCGTAACGGGATGAAAAAGATCTCTGTCAGTCCCTCAATATTTGGCGGGAATGGAGGTAAAAACTGGTTTTATGATGACCAGTTTTTATATGAAGTTAAAAACAACGCCACCCGTAAAATTGCGCTGGCTAATATCATTAAAATCGGGCCGGGGAATACCGAGATAAACAGCAGACGGGTCTGGATTGTTATTTACCGCGACGGTGCAAATGAAAAGCAGGTGCAGTTTTATAACAATCTTACCCTCTGGAATCATAACTTCACGGCTTTTCTGGTAGCGGTAAAACGTGCCAATCCTGACGCTGTGGTTAAAGAACGCGCAATCCTCAATGTGTGAAAAAGAACCGCAGACGGTTTGCGGACGCCGCTCCTGTGCAGCGTCCATAGCATCAGGGTTAAGGGCTTACTCAACCGTTAACGCATCGACAACCTCGGCCACGCTTCTCACGCTGCGGATATTCCCAATCCCCGTGCCGAGCGCGATATACCCTTCATCGGTATTATTTTCCAGCATGCCCAGGCGCAGGCCCCGTAATCCGCCCATCGCCTTGCCCAGCGCTTCGTTGCTTGCGCCAGCTTTATCCATCGCCGCCAGTTTTTCCGCCAGCTTGCCGGGGAGAGAACGATAGTAGTGGGGGACGGTGCGGAAAAGCAGCAGGTCCAGGCCGTTGGCGGCAACAATTTTCTCTTTGACCCCCTGCGGCACGCGGCTTTCTTCGGTACTGATAAACACCGAGCCGGCAAACACGCCTTCCGCCCCTAGCGCATGCGCCGCTCTGGCGGTGCGACGGTCGGTAATACCGCCCGCCGCCATCACCGGAACATGCTTCACGGCATCGGCAATCAGCGGCACGATGGAAAAGGTCCCCAGCGCCGTCGCGGGTAGCGTCCCACCCTCGTCAAAACCGGTGGCGACGATGATGTCTGCCCCCATCTCTTCAGCAAGAAGGGTGTTTTCCGGCGTGGGATTGATGTCGCGGTAGATAATGGCAATACCTGCCTCTTTTAACTCATTGAACAGCGCGGGAATAATGCTGCCTTCCCCATAGCCCGTATACACCACGGCCCTGACGCCTTCCTCTTTTACCACCTTAAGAATTGGCCCGGTCCAGACGTCATTAACGGCGGTGGGGATCAGGTTCACGCCGAAGGGTTTTTCGGTCAGCCGTTTGGTTTTCCGAATTTCTTCCCGCATTTTTTCGGCGGTCTCTTCCGGCGTGGAGACCGCGGTATCGGCGGTTAAACCGGCGTTGGGGCCCAGCACGCCGAGTCCTCCGGCATTGCTGACCGCGGCCACTAAACGGGCATCAGTAAGCCAGGATAACGGTCCCTGAATAACGGGCTTTTCGATACCCAGGATCTGACAGATACGGTTATTTTTCATAGCAGACTCTCCCATACGTTTGAATGAGAGAGAGTGTAGAGAGGAAGATTGTTAGGAAAAATAGCCAAAAACATTCATCACTGTTATAAAATTAATAACAATCATTTTCTCCCGCTCGCGGCAAGACATCCCTTATGCAAATAAACCTCTTTGAATCTATTCGGATTTTTATTGAAATTGTCGACTCGGGGAGCCTTACCCAGGCGGCGGAAAATCTGCAGGTCCATCGCCCGGCAGTGACCAAAGCGCTGCAGCTTCTGGAACAACACAGCGGCACGCGGCTCCTGCAGCGCACCACGCGTCGGATTAGCCTGACGCCGGATGGGGAAGCCTTTTATTGCCGCAGTAAACCCCTGCTGGCGCAGGCGGACGAATTACTGGAGTCGTTTGGCGCCGATCGACCGATACACGGCCAGCTGCGTGTGGATATGCCCATCTCTTTTGCGGCATTGCGGGTGATACCCAACCTGCCTGATTTTTATCGTCAGCATCCTGAGATCGACATCATCCTGAGCAGCTCTGACCGCCGTCGGGATATGCTGCGGGACGGTCTGGACTGCGTGCTGCGGGTGGGCGAGCTGGACGACGGCGACTATATCGCGCGTAAAATCGGGAACATTAAAATCACGACCTGCGCCAGCCCGGCCTGGCTGGCTGAGCACGGTACGCCAGAAACGCTGGAGGATTTACGCAAGCATCAGGCGATTAACTGGATTAACAACAGCAGCAGGCACGTTCAGCCGTGGACGTTTACCACGCCAGAGGGCGTCGCGGAGATCGCGCTACCCGGTAAGCTCGTGGTGGATAACTCCGAGGCCTACATCGCGGCAGGCCTGGCCGGGCTGGGGATAATGCAGGGAATGAATCTCTTTCTCCAGCCTTACATTGACCGCGGCCTGCTGGTTGAGGTCCTGCCTGAATATCGCTCGCCGGACCGCAAACTGTCACTGCTCTACCCACACCGTCATCTCTCCCGCAAGGTGCGGGTATTTACCGAGTGGCTGGAGAGTCTGGTGTGAAAGCGGCCAGCTCATGGCATAGCGCACCAATCTGCTCCACGGCATTGAGCAGGCGGGGCGTCGGTTCGTTTGCACAGTTTAGCCGCAGAAAGTGCGTGAGTTCTGCGCCAGGGGAAAACAGGGGGCCGGGGCTGACGCCAATACCCCGCGCCAGCGCGCGGCGATGCACCTCCAGCGCGTTGACCTGCGGAGGAAGTTCGACCCACAGCAGAAAGCCAGCTGCGGGGACGTTTACGCGGGTACCGGGGGGAAAACTGGCCCCGACCTGCGCCACGACGGCGTCTATTCCCTCTGCGATCCGCCGCTTTAGCCGCCGCAGGTGACGGTCGTAGTCGCCGGTTGCCAGCATCTCGCTCGTCGCGGCTTCCAGCAGCGGCGCACCTGCCCACTCTCCGGCCATGCGGGCCTGCAAGACCTGCGGGTAATAGCGTCCGGCGGCAATCCAGCCGATTCGCCACCCCGGTGCAAGCGTTTTTGACAGGGAGCTGCAGTAAATCACATTCCCGCTCTGGTCGAAGGCTTTGCAGGCCGGAGGACGTTGCCCGTCACCGACCAGGTCACCGTAAACGTCGTCCTCAATCAGAGGAATACCGGCTTCTTCAAGCAGAGCAACCAGTTCCTGCTTGCGCGCGACGGGCATGCTGGCACCCAATGGGTTTTGCACGGTGGGCGAGGCCAGAACGGCCGCGGGACGGTGGCAGCGGATGGCGTCAGCCAGCGGTTCCAGTAACAGACCTTCAGCAGGATCGGTGGGGATTTCTAACGCCTTCAGGCCTAAATCCTCCAGCAGCAGGAGCGTGCCAAAGTAGGCGGGCTGCTCCACCGCCACCACATCACCTGGCTGACACACGGCCCGCAGGGCCAGGCGCAGCGCCTGCGTCGCGCCTGCGGTAATAATCAGATCGTCCGCGCCGAAACGGGCTCCCCACTGTGCAGCACGCGCCGCAATCTTGCTTCGTAAATCACGCCTTCCCGGCGGCAGGCTGTAGCTCTGCCCATGCGCGTCCAGACGACGGCCCACGGAGTGTAACGCCCGCTGTAGCGCATCTCCTGGCAGCCACGCGGGATCGGGCAGGGCGGCGCCCAGCGGGATCAGCCGGGCTTCTGCACTGCTGAACAGCGACCGGGCCACGGCGGACATAGTCACGGGCACCGGGCCCGGCGTGGAACGCGCGGGCTCCGCGCGCGGAGGGAGGCTGATCTGGCGGATGTAATAACCTGAACGCGGTCGCGCAACGATCAGCCCTTCAGCCTCAAGGCAGCGAAGGGCCTCCAGCGCCGTCGGAAGGCTCACGTGCTCGCGTTCGGCCAGTTTACGCGCGGAGATCATCCGGTCACCGACTCGCAATGCGCCTGAAGAGAGCGTGAGGCGCAGACGCTCAGCAATCCGGCGATAGTGTGGGGAGGGGGCAGACATGGGTATCTGTTCAGGCTAATTTTCGATAAAACTGACTATACAGCCAATGATGTGCGCCATCTATAGTGTCCGGCATGTTCAGGACAAGGAGGCATTATGCACAGCGATAATTTCGACATTTCCTCGTATTTCAAACGCATAAACTACACCGGACCGGCGGCGGCCGATACGTCCACCCTGCATGCGCTGATGCGTCATCAGCTCTTTTCCGTTCCCTTTGAAAATCTGGACGTGCAGGCGGGGAAAATTGTCTCGCTGGCACCAGACGACATTGCCGAGAAGGTGTTAAAGAAAGGGCGCGGTGGCTACTGCTATGAGGTGAACGGGCTTTTTGCCATGGCGCTGGAAGCGTTAGGGATACCTTACCGTTTTGTGGCGGCGCGCCCGATGTTCTACCCCGCGCGGCGGCCAAAAACCCATATGGCGCTCATCGCCGAGGTGGAGAGCCGTCAGTGGCTTTGCGATCTCGGCTTCGGCAGCTACGGCATCCGCGCGCCAATGGCGCTGGACACGCTTGACGTGGAAATCACGCAGGATTTCGACACGTTTCGCCTGAGCCGCAGCGCGGAGGGCGAGTATTTGCTTGAGGCGAAGGTGGAAGGCGAATGGGCCCGACAATACGGCTTCGATCTCACGCCCCAGGAGTGGATTGATTTCGTTCCGGCCAACTACCTGAACTCGACGCATCCTGAGGCTATTTTTGTGCAGAAGCGGGTGGTGGTGCAGCACAGCCCGGAAGGGCGCCAGATTTTGCTGGGCGATATGCTGAAAACCATCACGGCGAACGGCACTGAAACGCGGCAGCTGGCGGAGGAGGACATCCGCCATGTCCTGAAAGACCGTTTTGCGCTGACCGCCGCGTAATCGGAGAAAGATGGGGACTCAGCCCGGCCCGTCGGCTGCGGCTTTGCGCTGAGCCCCCCACTGTAACAGCAGGCTAAACGACGCGGGTAACACGGTCAGCGTCACCAGCGTCGCAGCCAGCAGCCCGCCGATGATGGCATAGGCCATTGGGCCCCAGAAGACCTGGTGAGAGATGGGGATCATCCCCAGAATGGCGGCACAGGCGGTCAGGCAGATGGGTCTGGCCCGGTGCTCCGCCGCTGCCATAATCGCGGCATCGTTTGCCATCCCCTGCGCAAGATTGCTGTCAACCTCGCTAATCAATATCACCGCGTTACGCACGATCATCCCCGCCAGGGCGATGACGCCCAGCAGCGCGACAAACCCCATCGGCGTTCCGCCAGGCAGCATAGCCAGCACGATCCCCGGTAAACCAAACGGGGCCATCAGGAGCGCCAGCAGCATCCGGGAATATCGCTGCAGCTGAAGCATCAGCAGCAACAGCATGATGACCAGCGTCACCGGAAGAACGGTAAAGACGGAGCTGTTCCCCTTATCCGATTCGGCAACCGCGCCGCCTTCTTCAATGCTGTAACCTGCGGGCAGGCTCGCGCGCAGTTTATCCACCGCCGGACGCAGCGCGGCGGATACCGCTTCAGCCCTCAGCCCCGGGGCGAGGTCGGTTTGCACCGTGATAAAGGGCACGCGCTGGCGGCGCCAGATGACCGGATCGTCCACGCCCCAGACCGGCGTTGCGACGGCGCTGAGCGGAATTTTTTTACCGTCATTCCCCTGAATCGTGAGTGAGGAGAGGGTGGCGGTGCTCTGGCGCGCGCTGTCCTCGGCCCTGAGCACCACGTCGACAAGGCGGTCATTATCTCTGATGGACGTGACAACGCTGCCGGACCAGACGGTGTTCAGCGTGCGGGCGAGGCTTTCTGACGATATTCCCGCCGCTCTGGCCGCCGTCTGATTCACCTTAAGGGTGATGACCCTCTCCGGCTCTCCGGCCGTCTGGTTAACGTCGCGTGAGAACGGGGAGCGGCCAATCGCGTCCGTGAGACGGTTCGCAAGCGCCCGGACCTGCAGATAATCCGGCCCGCTCACCCGGTATTTGATGGGCCAGCCGACGGGAGGCCCCAGCTCAAGGGGCGACACGCGCGTGATGATGTCGCTAAATTGCGTCGCTAGGATCGTGTTGAGCTGTGCGTGCAGACGATCCCGCGCCGCAAGATCCTTCGCGACCACAACCAACTGGGCGATATTTTCATTTTCCAGCAGCACGTCCATCGGCAGGTAAAAACGGATGGCGCCTGAGCCAACGTACGTCGAAAAGCGATCGATATTGCTGTTGTCGGCCAGCGCTTTTTCCAGCTTTTCCACCTCTCTGAGGGTTTCCGGCTGCGACGCGTTGGCCGGAAGCGTCAGGCTGACCAGCAACTCGGGCCGGTCCGAGGCGGGGAAAAACTCGCCCTGCATAAACGTCGTGCCGTACGCTGACAGCCCCAGCGCGGCAAGCGCAATCAGTACGGTAGCGAGCCGGTGGCGGAGCGCCAGGCGTAAAAGCCGTCCATACCCGCGCGCGATCCGTCCCGGTCCTGCCGCGTGATGTCTGACTTTTTCCGGCAGCAGCCACGTGCCCGTTAGCGGCGAAAACAGGATCGCGACGGCCCAGGAGCAGAGCAGGGCGATGAGCACCACCGCAAACAGGGAGAAGCAGTATTCACCGGCGCTGGAGGCCGCAAAACCAACGGGAATAAAACCGGCAATCATGACCAGAGTACCGGTGAGCATCGGGAAGGCCGTCGTTTTGAATGCATAGGTGGCCGCGAGTCGACGGGAATCCCCCGCTTCCAGTCGGGAGACCATCGTTTCGACGGCGATCATGGCGTCATCCACCAGCAGGCCCAGGGCAATGATCAGCGCCCCGAGCGAGATACGCTGAAGGCCAATACCGGCGAGCATCATGCCGACAAACGTCATGGCAAGCACCAGCGGAATGGCCGTCGCCACCACCAGTCCGGCCCGCAAACCCAGCGAGACAAATGAAACCGCCAGCACGATAACAACGGCTTCGATAAGTACCCGGATAAACCCGCTTACCGCTTCACTCACCACCGCTGACTGATCGGCGACTTTCACCATCTCGATACCTTGCGGCAGCCCGGCGCTGAGGGCCGCCATTTTTGCGTTCAGCGCAGCACCGAAACGCAGCATGTTGCCTGTCGGCGCCATCGACACCGCCAGCCCGATAGCCGGTTTGCCGTTCACCCGGTAGGCCGGGGCCGGTGGCTCGGCGATTTCCCGGGTGACGGTGGCAATGTCGGTCAGCGGAATATAGCGATTGTTAACGTGCAGCGTGACGGCGCGTAAACTCTCTTCGGTGGTGAGCGCCCCGCTGACCTTTATCGCCATGTTCTCCTGCCCGGTACGCATCGTTCCTGCCGGGACAACGGCGTTTTGCGCCCGGAGGGCGTCGGCAACGTCCTGAATATCCAGCCCCATCCCGGCCAGGCGTGCCGGAGAAAAGGCGAGAACCCACTGCTCCTGCTGTTCGCCCAGCAGGGTGGTTTTGCCCATATCCGGCAGGGACATGAGCTCGCGCCGTATTGTCTCTGCGCGATCCCGCACCTCCCGCAGGGTGAAGCCTTCGGGAATAAAGGCGTAAATTGTGCCGAACGTGTCGTCAAACTCGTCATCCACGGCAGGATCCTGCACCCCTTCGGGCAGGGACGGCGCGATGTCCTGCATTTTTTTGCGAACCTGATACCAGATATCGGGCACGCGTTGCGGGGGCGTATCGTCACGGAGGTTGACGTGGATAACGGTGCGTCCGGCACGGGTTTCACTTTCGAGATAGTCCAGCCAGGGCGTTTCCTGCAGCTTTTTTTCAAGCGTATCGGTCAGCAGGCGGGTGGTATCCGTCACGGAGGCTCCCGGCCACTGTGCGGAGACGACGGCCGTTTTAATGGTGAATGCCGGATCTTCGTTACGCGGCAGCTTTTCATAGCAGAACACGCCCATCGCAATCACCAGCAGCATGAAAAAGCTGACCATCTGCTGGTTCTTAAGCGCCCAGGCGGAGAGGTTAAATTTGGCTTCCGATCCTGTGTTCATGGCTGAACCTCTCCGGCCATCACCGGCTCGCCGGATCGTAATGTGCTCACGCCCGCCGTAATCACCCTGTCGCCGGGCTCAAGGCCGGAGGCAATCATGACGGAGGTGGCCGTATAGCCGACGGGCACCACCACGCGCAGCTGCGCCCGCGACTGCGGGGTAATCACAAAAACCGCCGGTTTGTCGCCGGCTCGGGTCAGCGCCGACGCGGGAAGCGCGTACCCGTGCGGGGCGGCGGAGGGCAACGTCACGGTGACGCTGGCGCCGAGCGCCATGGCCTCCGGCGGGTTTTGCAGGGTGGCTCTGACGCGCCACGTGCGGGTCTGAGGATCGGCCTGCGGGGTGATATCCCGCAGCAGGGCAGACGCCTGCACCGACGGGTCGCTGAGCAGGGAAACCTGCAAAACCGCCTTATCCAGAGGCGGGATCGCATCGGGCGCGGCAATGTCAAACGCCACGTCGCGGGCTTCCCCGGTCGCCAGCGTCAGAACGGACTGGCCGTCGCTGACAACCTGTCCCGCAGAGGCGCTCACGGCCGTAATGACGCCCGCTTGTGGAGCGATAAGTCGCGTCCAGCCCAGGCTTTCCCGCGCGTTACGCCATGCGGCCTCGCTGCTTTTTAAGCGCGCGCGGGCGACAAGCCAGTCAGCCCGGGCGCTGTCGAGCTGCGTGCGGGCTATCGCACCCGTTGGCATAAGCTTTTGCATGCGACTGACGTTAAGCGCGGCGACCTGGGCAGAGGCTTTGGCGCCTTCATAGTCGGCCGCGGCGCTGTCGAGCTGGTTTTGCCCGGTCGTATTATCAAGCGTGGCCAGCAGCTGTCCGGCAGTGACCCGGTCGCCAATATCAACGCTACGCGTCAGTATCCGGCCTCCGGTGCGAAAGCTCAGGGTCGTTTCATCGTGGGCATGGATCTCACCGGTTCTTTCCAGCGCGGGAAGGGAGTGGGCGGAGCCAACGACGACGTAGCGTACCTTACGCACTGGATCAGGTTTGTTTTCGTGTTTATCACCGCAGCCGGCCAGCGGAAAAATCGCCAGCGCAAGCAGGGCCAGGGGAAGAAAATGCAGCCAGGAAAGGGTGCGCGCCACGCCGTACAAATGATGCAGGCAGTGGCGGAGGGAGAGAAAAAATTCGTCTGACATAACGCCGCTCCATAAAGGGAATGGCGTTATTAAATGCGCGCTACGTCGAGAAAGATTCGATGTTCTGTCAAGGCTTTATCAAGAGGGGAGATTTTCATTATCAGACGGATGCCAGGGCAACAAAATGCGCACCGCAAGGCCGCCGGTTTCCGGTAATGACGCGCTAATCTCACCCCCATGCGCCTCGCAAATCGCGCGGGCGATGGACAAACCGAGGCCGCTGCCGCCGGAATGCCGCGCGCGGGACTGCTCCTCGCGGCTAAAGCGTTTAAACATTTCCGGTAAGAACTGGGGCGACACGCCCGGCCCGTCATCGGTGAATTCGAGGATGTAATGCCCGCTGGCGTAATGCAGCGCCACCTCAAGGTGGCCGCCTTCGCGTCCGTAACGTAGCGCATTTTCCATGAGGATGGTAACGACCTGTCCCATACGGAACGCATCGCCCCGGAAGGGGCTGGTGTGCGGGTTACGCAGCGTTATCCTGAAATGATGCGCATCCGCCTGGGGCATGATCCAGGCAGCCCGCTCCTGAATCAGCTCATCCAGACAGAACGGCTGGTCCTCCAGCACAAGGTTACCCGCGTCTGCCAAAGAGAGAAGGTGGAGCTCGTCGGTGAGGCGGTTGAGGTGCTGGAGCTGTTTCATCACCATGCCCAGCTGCGCCGGGCTGGCATCAAACACGCCGTCTAGCATGCCCTGCAGACGCCCGATGGCGGCCGTCAGGGGCGAGCGCAGCTCGTGCGCCATCGCGACGTGCGAGGCGCGGAGCTCTTTCTCATAGCGGGCCAGTTGCCCCGTCATGGAGTTAAAGTCCGCCGCAAAGCTGACCATTTCTGCCGGTGCATCCTTGATCAGCTCTGCCTGACGGCCAAACTGCCCTTCGGCGACATCCTTTGCCGCATCGCGAAGGCGGCTGAACTGCAGCGCCAGCGGGCGGGCGTGTTTGAGCCCCATCACCACAATAAACGGGATCATCACCAGCACCAGCAGGGCCACCGTGACCCAGTCCGCTGAGGCGATGGACGGCGTGGAATAGCTCAGGCCCCACCAGGTATCCACAATCGTGTGGAAGCGGGCCGGATTGGCCTGCGGGTTCTGGCTGAGCGTAAGAAACTCCTGCCGGACTGCCGGCGGCATCCTGCCCATGATCCAGTAGTTCTGTACCGCATAGCGCAGCCACATGCAGGTGGCAATGACGATCACGCTGCCGATAGCCAGCGCCAGGATGCGCGCGCAAATCCAGCGCCACAGAGAGGCGTGCCGGTTTTTTATCATGGCTGTCTGAACCTGTAACCCACGCCGCGCACGTTGATCAGCACGCCGGAAATACCCACAGCTTCGAGTTTTTTACGCAGGTTATAAATATGGGTGTCGACAACGCGCTCCAGCGCCTCGCTTTCTGGCAAACAGTGTTCCAGCAAATACTGGCGGGAAAACGGGTGCGCAGGCGAGCGCAGCAGCGTTGCCAGAAGCGAGAACTCCGTTGGCGTAAGATCGAGCATCACAGGCGCGTCGTCGCCGTTGTCCACGCTTGCCACAATGGCGGCAACATCCACCGCCAGCGTTTGCCAGCGAAGGATCTTTTCCTCTGTCTCTTTTTTACTGCTGCGCCGCAGCACCGCCTGCACCCGCGCCACCACTTCGCCCGGATGATAAGGCTTCACCACGTAATCATCGGCACCGTAACGCAGGGCACCAATGCGATCGGGAGTATCCCCCATGGCCGTGACCATGATCACCGGCACATCGCTTTTACGACGTAGGCCCGCCAGCACCTCGGTGCCGTTAAGTCCCGGCAGCATCACGTCCAGCAGGATGAGGTCGGGCTTCCACCGCTGCGCCATATCCAGCCCGGAAAGACCGTCTCCGGTAATGGTCACGTCGTAATTTTCACGCCGTAAATAGGCTTCGAGCACGCCAGCCGCGTCGGCGTCATCTTCAATAATCAGCACTCTTCTGGATAACATCCGTTCACCTTGACCATTTCTTAACACTATCCCGACGATTCATTGATTCAGCCAAATCATACTGCGCCAACATTGTGTGGCTGTTCCTGTCTCAGGAGACGCCAGCGTCTGTAAGGAGAGCAGTATGATAGCGATAAAAAAAGTCCTGTATATGTCCGTCCCGCTTCTGATGGTCGTGGCATCCGCCGCGCAGGCGGATGATGACACCGCGTCTGATTCCTTAACCGTCGGGCTGGGAGGGCAATATGCCCCGCGTTACTCAGGCTCAGACAAGCAGGTGTGGCAGGTGGTTCCTGTGCTGCAGGGACGCAAAGGCGCTTTCTTTGTTGATGCACAAAAAGGGGTGGGATATGACCTGCAAAACGACAGCGGCTGGTATTTCGAACACACGCTGGGCTACGACCCCGGAAGGGCTGATAAAAATTCTGGCTGGCGCGAGGGGGCAAACAACCTGAAAGGGATGGGGGATATTGATGCCACCCTGAATACCGGCCTTGCCGTGGGCTGGCAGGCTGCGCAATGGCTGAGCATGGAAGGCAAAGCGACGCTGCCGTTAACCGACAGTCAGGGGACAAGCTATCAGGCCTCCGTTACGCTGATCCCGGTACAAAATAACCGGGACACGATAGCCTTTCAGTCTGCGGCCCTGTTTGGCGACAGCCGTTATCTGAATACCTGGTATGGGGTCAGCGAGCAGCAGAGCCGCCGCACCGGCTATCGCCGCTATGCTGCGCCGGGTGGATTTTACGGCGTCGACACCAGCCTGACCTGGAGCCATCAGTTCGATGCTCACTGGGGAACGGTCCTCAGCGCGGACTATACCTGGCTTGGCGACCATGCCAATGATAGCCCGATTGTGATGCGGCGCAATGAGGGGTCTGCAACCGCCGCAATCACCTGGACATTCTAAATTCGCGGATCATGATGTGAGCGAGGGGGCGAGAGGATTACTTCTTCTTATCCATCATCGCCTTTAAATCGGCAAACGGGTTAAACGTGGCGACGCCCACGTCTTTTTGCGCGTCTTCCCCGGCCACCACGGTGGTGCCGTACTGATCCGCTTCGGTGTATTTCGAATGCTCATGATCGTGGCAAAACAGGCACAACAGCTCCCAGTTGCTGCCATCTTCCGGGTTGTTGGTATGGTCGTGATCGATATGGTGAACCGTGAGTTCACGCAGATTGGAATAGACAAACTCGCGCGAGCAGCGTCCACACACCCAGGGATAAATTTTTAATGCTTTTTCGCGATAGCCGCTTTCCAGCCGCGCGTAGTTTTTGGGGATCAAAGCCATTGCCGGTTTTACCTGCCATGAAAAGAGTGGGGAAGAGTATATCCCATAACGTTGCGTCGTGACGAACCCGTCAGTTATGTCAATTTATTTGAACCATTCCGTTAAATAAACGGCATTTATTCTTACCGGGTAATGCGTAAAGTGGACAGAACGCAACGTATTATCAGGACACAGGGTTATGAAAAAGATCGGATTTTTATCCTTTGGTCACTGGACGCCTTCACCGCAGTCCGGCACGCGCTCGGCGGCCGATACGCTGCTGCAGTCCATCGATTTAGCCGTGGCGGCTGAAGAGCTGGGGGCAGACGGCGCGTATTTCCGCGTGCACCACTTCGCCCGACAGCTTAGCTCGCCGTTCCCTCTGCTGGCCGCTATAGGGGCAAAAACAAAAACCATCGAAATTGGCACCGGCGTAATCGACATGCGCTATGAAAATCCGATGTACATGGCCGAAGATGCGGGCGCGGCGGATCTGATTTCCGGCGGTCGCCTGCAGCTGGGCATCAGCCGGGGCTCACCGGAGCAGGTTATTGATGGCTGGCGGCATTTCGGCTATGTCCCGCAGGAAGGGGAAAACGAGTCGGATATGGCGCGTCGTCATACCGAGGTGCTGCTTGATGTGCTGCGTGGGGAAGGGTTTGCCAAACCGAACCCGCAGCCAATGTTCCCGAATCCTCCGGGGCTGCTGCGCCTGGAGCCGTATTCTGAAGGGCTGCGCGAGCGTATCTGGTGGGGCGCCGGTTCAAATGCGACGGCCGTATGGGCCGCAAAGCTGGGAATGAACCTGCAAAGCTCAACCCTGAAGGACGATGAAACCGGTGAGCCGTTCCATATTCAGCAGGCAAAACAGATCCGCGCGTACCGTCAGGCCTGGAAAGAGGCAGGGCACACGCGCGAGCCGCGGGTGTCGGTCAGCCGCAGTATTTTTGCGCTGATGGACGACCGCGACCGGATGTATTTCGGTGCCAGCCGCAACGACAGCGATAGCGTGGGTTATCTTGATGAGAAAACGCGCGCCATCTTCGGGCGCAGCTATGCCGCGGAGCCGGACAAGCTGGTAGAACAGCTGAAAAAGGACGAGGCGATTGCCGAGGCGGATACGCTCTTACTGACCGTACCGAACCAGCTGGGGGTGGATTATAATGCGCACGTGATTGAGTCTATTCTCAAACATGTCGCACCGGCAATGGGCTGGCGCGAGTAGTTCCGCTATCAGCCTTGAGATCGTAATGGAAAACCTGGCCCTCTGGTATCGCCGGTTTGGCGAGCCAGACTCTGTTCTGCAACCTGAAAACGCGCCGCTGGGCGCGCTTGCGCCCGGACAGCTCCGCGTGCGGATGCTGTTTTCTCCGGTCAACGCGTCCGATCTTATCCCCATCACCGGCGCCTATCGCCACCGAACCCCGTTACCCGCCGTCGCGGGATATGAAGGTGTCGGGGTTGTCACCGGGGCGCCCGCCTCGTTTAAGCATCTGGTGGGTAAGCGCGTCCTGCCGCTGCGCAGTCAGGGCACCTGGCAGCGCTATGTGGACTGCCCGGCAGAGTATGCGATACCCGTTCCGGACGCTGTCGACTCGCGCCTGGCCGCGCGGGCCTACATCAACCCGCTGGCGGCGCAGATGATGCTGACCCGCTACCCGCCGCGCGGAAAGCGGGTCTTGCTCACGGCTGCGGGATCCGATTGCGCCATCCTGCTGGGGCAGTGGGCGCGTCAGGCGGGGGCGGAAGCGGTGTACGGCATTCACCGTTCCGCCGTGCATGCTGAACGGCTGGAGGCGATGGGGATCGCGCCTGTCGCGCAGCATGACGCGCACAGAATCGGCACCGTCGCCGCACGCAGCGATATCGTCTACGATGCCACCGGCGGGCCGCTTGCGGAAGCGATCCTCAGCGTGATGCCCGAGCCGGGCATGTTTGTTTGCTACGGGCTGCTGTCCGGGCAAGCCTTCACACAGCGGCGGCCTGCGCCGCGCGTGGCGTGGTTCCATATCCGAAACGGTCTGGATGCGCTTAGCGTTGAGGCGTGGCGCGCGGAGTTCGATCGCATCTGGCTGAGGTTGCCCGACAGTGAGTACAGCGACGTTACGGTGTACCCGCTGGCGGAGTGGCGAAGGGCGCTCAGTGCCTATCGTGAAGGTGGAAGGACCCGCAAGCCCCTCCTGTCGATGGCGGAATGACGGCTATTTATGACCCATATCGCTCAGCAGCACGGCGATACTTTGCCCGCCCGCCGTCTGCTCCAGACCAATCTTGACGATGATGGTGAGCGGAACGGAGAGCAGCATCCCAACGGGCCCGAGCAGCCAGCCCCAGAATATCAGGGACAAAAAGACCACCAGCGTGGAGAGCCCCAGGCCCCGGCCCATCATGCGCGGTTCCAGTATGTTACCGAACACCAGATTGATGACCAGGTATCCGGCCAGCAGGATCAGCGCGTCATAAAGCCCGCTGAAAACCAGCACCTGAAGGATAGGGGGGATCGCCGCCAGCACGGAGCCGATGTTGGGAATGTAGTTAAGCGCAAACGCCAGTAACCCCCAGACGAACGCAAAACGGACGTCCAGCGCCAGAAGCATCACCCAGACGACAAGGCCCGTCACCAGGCTAATGGCGGTTTTCAGCACCAGATAGCGGGAGACGCTGTCCAGCGCGCGTTGAATCGCCCCCATTCCTTCAACCGGACGGACCATGATCTGCTGCAGCTTTGCCGGCAGCTGGGGCACCTCCAGCAGCATGAACACCACCGTTAAGAACAGCAGGAAAATGGAGGTCATGGCGTTGGAAAGCTGCGTCAGCAGGCTGGTGACGATCGTCATCGCCGCATTGGGGTCGATATATTTCAGGAGTTCCTCAACCGAGACTTCGATCCCCGCGCGCTGCAGCCAGGGCTCCAGCTGCAGCAGGGGGATCGCCAGCGAAGAGCGATATTTCGGCAGCGTTCGCGCCAGTTCATTGAGCGAGGTCCCCAGATAAGCGACCAGCAGCACCATCGCCACAATAATGATGCTGATAAGCAGCGTGATGGCCAGCACGCGTGGGATGCGAAGCCGCGTCATGCGCTGCACCAGCGGGTTGAGGATCACCGCAATAAACAGGGCCAGAATAAAGGGCACAATAATGTCGGCGGCAAAGCGCACGCCTGTCAATATGATCACCAGCATGCCCAGCATGATGACAATTTTTAACCCGTTCAGGGTAATGATGGGTTTAGCCATGGTGACTCCGCAATTTTCGTTATTTTTATAATAAAGGTGAAAGGCGTTGCAATAAACTAACCAAAATCAAACGGGGTGGGTAAAGAATTGCAAAGACTTTGAGTAAAATCCTGGCTTATGGTACAAATTCGGTGTGTTTAACTACCGAGGACAATTTTCATCCGCAAAGACGAGAAGCAACAACGCGGATAATTGTAATTTTATGGACAATATGTTCAGGACGTACTCTTCAAACAATACTGCTGTATACTCCACCTCTTTCTGCCTGCTTTCTGGTGAGCAACACTGGCGCACCGCACTCTAGTCATTTCTTCTGCCTGAGCTGGCGCTAAGCGCTTAGCTGACTGATTTCAATTCTTATTTTTGGGTTTGCTGCACGCAGCGGGCCACGATGGATTATATTCTCAAGCAGGAGAAAAACATGTTTTACTGGATTTTATTAGCACTGGCTATTATTGCTGAAATTACCGGCACGCTGTCGATGAAGTGGGCAAGCGTCAGCGATGGCAATAGCGGTTTTATTTTGATGCTGGTGATGATTTCGCTTTCTTATATTTTCCTCTCATTTGCGGTGAAAAAAATTGCGCTGGGCGTCGCGTATGCCCTGTGGGAAGGGATCGGTATTTTGTTGATTACGCTGTTCAGCGTGCTGATATTTGACGAAACATTAACAACAATGAAGGTCGCCGGATTAACGACGCTGGTCGCGGGTATTGTGCTGATTAAATCAGGTACCCGTAAGCCGTCTAAAGTGCAGAAGGAGCAGAACCATGCAACAGTTTGAGTGGGTTCATGCGGCCTGGCTGGGGTTCGCCATCGTGCTGGAAATTCTGGCGAACGTTCTGCTGAAATTCTCCGATGGTTTTCGCCGTAAGCTCTACGGCCTGATGTCGATTGCCGCGGTTCTGGGCGCGTTCAGCGCGCTGTCCCAGGCGGTAAAAGGGATTGACCTGTCGGTGGCCTATGCGCTGTGGGGCGGTTTTGGTATCGCCGCCACGCTGGCCGCAGGCTGGGTGCTCTTCGGTCAGCGTTTAAACAACAAGGGCTGGATGGGACTCATCTTGCTGCTTGCCGGTATGATTATGATAAAACTCGCCTGACGCTCATAAAGCCATCCTTTACAGGCAGCGAAATTCGCTGCCTGTATTACGCTTAGAAAAGCAAAACCCTGAAGAGGATGGCGGATGTATCGCACATTAAGCTGGCGCAATATTCCCACCGCGAGAACGTTGTTTGCCATGGTCTTTATGGCGGGCATCGGCTTAATCATCTCCGTCGTCGCACTCCTCTATCTTTCCCTGCATCTTATCAGCACCAAAACCAATGAAATTGATGAACACCGCGCGGCGCTTTCCGTGCAGGGGGCCATTCAGACATCGGTCAACCGCGTCTCCTCGCTGGTGCTGGATAACGCCGTCTGGGACGATGCGGTGCGGGAGGCCTACCGTCCCACGCTCGATACCAACTGGTTGTATAACACCTGGGGCGCTGGCTTTAAAATCAACAACCTCTATGATGGCACCTTCGTGCTTGATGAGCATTTCAACGTCATCTGGGGATCGTTTCAAAGTCAGCCATTTCAGGAGACGAATCTCGATTTTTTCGGTAAGGGGCTGAAGGCGCTTATTGCTCAGCACGCGCGCGCCTTATCAGGCGATAAAAATATCTATGCCGGGATCAGCAAAACGCGAAGCGGCGTCGCCTTTGTGGGTATTGGGCTGATTCGCCCGATGGTCGGAAGATTACAGGTGACCGACGGAACGCGCCGCTATCTGGTAATCACCCGTCATCTGAACGCCAGAATTTTATCCGACCTGGGGTCGACCTTTCAGATCGATAACCTGCACTTTACGCCGGATAAAATTAACGAACTGAGTATGCCGCTGCGCAGCTCGGCAGGGGAGCTGCTGGGCTATCTTAACTGGCAGGCACGGCTTCCGGGAGCGCAGGCCGCCCGGGCGGCATCCTCTGATATCACCCAGATTGTCGTGCTGGCATCGGCCCTGATCCTGCTCTTTATTCTGGTGAGCAGCGTGGGGCTGTACAAGCTTGCGCGCGGAGAAAGCCAGGCGCGTCTGGTGGCCAGAACGGACTGGCTAAGCCATCTGCCGAACCGGCGAGCGCTCATCGAGGCGCTGGATCGGGTGAGCTTACGCGGAGATATCGACGTCAAAAGCGTGGTGTTTATCGATCTGGATGGCTTTAAAGACGTGAATGACATCTACGGCCACAGCGTGGGTGACGATCTCATTGTGGCGATTGCGAAAACGCTGAGTGAACGCGTGCCGCCGGGGGGAATGCTGGCGCGTATGGGCGGGGATGAGTTTGCCATGACAATCGGCGGTGATAAGGCAGAGACACAGGCCACCGCTTTTGCCGTGTCGGTGCTGGATTCTCTCTCCGCCCCGATTCAGCTGGGGGAACGCACCATCCATATCGGGGCCAGTATCGGGATCGCCAGCGGAACCCTGATTGAATGCACCAGTTCCGAGCTGTTTCGTCGCGCCGATATTGCCATGTACCATGCCAAAATGAGCGGGAAAGGGCGTATCACCCACTACGACGCCGAGCTGAACAGCGCCCGTGAGCGCAAGCTGGCGATTGAAAATCAGATCCGTAACGGTCTGGAGCGCGATGAGTTTGAGGTCTGGTATCAGCCGATTATTGACGCCCGCAGCCAGAAAATGAGCAGCGTCGAAGCGTTAGTCCGCTGGCCGCGTCGCCCGGAAGGGCCGCTGGGCCCGGATACCTTCATCGCCATCGCGGAGACCAGCGGCCTGATTTACAAACTGGGCCAGTTTGTGTTGCAGCGCGCCTGTCAGGACCTCCAGCCATACGGTGACTTAACGCTTTCCGTTAATATTTCTCCCGCACAATTCCGCGATCCCGCCTTCGAAGACAAAGTGGCCAGCGTGCTGGAGACCACCCATTTCCCTGCCAACCGACTGCAGCTGGAGGTCACGGAGTCTTATGTGCTGGAAAACCCGGAGCGTGCCCGCATGGCGATAGCCAATCTTAAAGCGCTGGGCACCGCGGTGGCGCTGGACGACTTTGGCACCGGCTATTCCAGCATTGGCTATTTGCGGCGTTTTAACTTCGACACCATCAAGATTGATAAATCCCTGGCCGGGCTGGTGGACCACGATGAACAGGCGGCCGCGCTGGTGAGCGGCACGGTGCGGATCGCCAACGCGCTGGGGATGGCGGTGGTCGCCGAAGGGGTCGAAACCGAAAGACAAATGAAACTGCTGCGGCTGGCTGGCTGCGATCAACTGCAGGGTTTCTGGTTCAGCCAGCCGATGCCGATTGAGTCAATCAGGGCGTTACATCAGGTCAGACGATGCTGATTTACTGCTGCGCCAGCGCTTCCAGCTTGTCGCGAAAACCGGTCACGGACAAGGCCCGGTTATCGGCCCGCCAGCGATCTTTCGCCGCCGGTGCAGAGCTCTGCACGCCAATCAACTGCCAGCCGTTATCTGTTTTCAGCATCAGCGGTGAACCACTGTCGCCCGGCAACGTATCACACTGGTGCGAGAGTACGCTGGTTTGCGCCCAGCCCGTCACAATACAGTCGGTGTGGGTGTAAAGGGTATCCAGATGGTCGACTGGATAGCCGGACTGCGTCACCTTCCGGTCGGCGGCTTTCAGCGCGGCGGTGAGTGCGTCTTTATCGCCGTCAAATAACGGCAGCGGCGTAATGCCGGAAGGGGGGTAGCGTAAAACGATCAGGCCAAAGTCCCATGAGGCGGCCGCCGGTGGCACGATCCAGCCGTCACCATCCGGTTTCAGCCGTTTGCCGAGAGACGGATCGACCCGGCCTTCAATGCCGTGTATTTCATAGCGCCAGGTCCCTTTTTGCGACACAAACCGCAAGGCCACCGCTTTATCCGGCTTGCCGTTTGGCGGCGTTAACAGACAGTGGCCTGCCGTCAGGGCAAGCTGAGGGGTGATCAGCGTCGCAGTACATAAGTTACCGCTGGCGGTTTCCAGTTGACCTATAGCATCCCATGGCGCCTGGGTGGGATCGGCGACGCGCGTACGGTCGTCATGATTGAAAAAAAGCGTCTTTAGCTCTTTCGCGCTAATGGTGTCATCACCGCCATCATCCGCATGTGAGAATCCAGAAAAAAGACCAAACGTTCCCAGTAACAACACAACAGATTTACGCATATCTCACTCTGGTGGGGGTAATTATGATTATTAAAAGTGAACCCTATGAAAATACTATAGACGGGACAGCGCTAAAGTGGGAGTAAAATCAGCGTGCTACATTCAGGAAAGATAAAAATGGCTGGCGATGAGCGCGCATAAAATAAGCAGGATCAGAATCAGCTCAAACCGATAGCGCCGCAGCATACGCCCTCCGGATAAAAAAAACGGCGCGGAACCTGTTCCGGTTCAGCGCCGGTTTACCAACGTGCCCCGAAGGGCACGGTTTAGCTTGTACTCTTACGCAGCTGGCTGTGCAGCTGGTTTAGCAGCTTCGTGTTTTACTGCTTTTTTGTGATGCTTTTTAGCAGCCTGGGCTTTCTGCTCTACAGCCGGTTTGGTCGCTTTTTTGTGGTGCTTTTTAGCAGCCTGGGCTTTCTGCTCTGCAGCTGGTTTGGTCGCTTTTTTGTGGTGCTTTTTAGCGGCCTGGGCTTTTTGCTCTGCAGCCGGTTTAGCGGCTTTATGATGTTTCTTGTGATGGACAGTTTTTGCTGGCGCCGCGGTGGTCGTTGCAGCAGGTGCCGCAGCCGCCGGTGCAGCAGTGGTTTCAGCAGCGAACGCAGCAGAAGACAGACCCATAGCAGCGGCAACAACCAGAGCTAATACTTTTTTCATGTTCATACCCTCGAATTTGGTTTTTCATTTAACCCCACTGCGGGGCCGTTGAAAGAACTATATCCCTGTAAATTCGGGGTTTCCGTGAGTGATTGGTATCGGCGTGTAACCATATGTACATTGCCGGGGTCCTGCACAGACGGCTCCCTCTCCCATGAGGGTGTACGGGCTGGGGTGAGGGGGAACATACGGCTTCTCTACCTGAGGTCCCTCATCCCCGGCCAAACAGATTACAAATAACGGGAGGTCAGATGCTCGCGGAAGTAACGGATATTCAGATCTTCACCCGTCGCCTGGGTGATTAACTGCGACGTGCTGAAGCGACTGCCGTGCTGCCAGATGTTCTGACGCAGCCACTCAAAGAGTGCGGAAAAATCGCCCTCAGCGATGGAGGCCTGCAGACCCGGAAGCGCCGTTTTGGCCGCATGGAACAGCTGCGCGGCATACATGGCCCCCAGCGTATAGGATGGGAAGTAGCCAAAACCGCCGTCGGTCCAGTGGATATCCTGCATGCAGCCGTTGCGGTAGTTGTCTTTGGTGGATAACCCGAGCCAGGCCTGCATTTTCTCGTCCCACAGGGCAGGGATATCGTCCACTTCGATCTCGCCGTTGATCAGCGCGCGCTCAATCTCATAGCGCAGCACCACGTGTGCCGGGTAGCTCACTTCGTCCGCATCGACGCGGATATAGCCCGGCTTCACGCGCTGGTTCCAGGCAATAAAATTCTCTTCGCTGAACGCCGCCTGGCTGCCAAAGCGGGCGTGCACCGCAGGGAGAAGATGTTTGAGGAAGGCTTCACTGCGTCCCAGCTGCATCTCAAAGAACAGGCTCTGGGATTCGTGGATCGCGGTTGAGCGGGCCAGCGCAATCGGCTGTCCTGCCCACGCGCGCGGCAGGTTTTGTTCGTAGCGCGCGTGTCCGGTTTCGTGGATCACGCCAAACAGCGCGCTGAGCAGTTCATCCTCGTCGTAGCGCGTGGTGATGCGCACGTCTTCCGGCACGCCGCCGCAGAACGGGTGCGCACTCACGTCGAGGCGACCGCCGTTAAAATCGAAGCCGAGCATTTTCATGGCTTCCAGGCCCAGTTCGCGCTGTGTTGCGGTCGGGAACGGGCCCTGAGGAGGAACAAACGAACGTTGCGCCTGCTTTTCCACGACGTTTGCCAGCAGGTCCGGCAGCCAGGATTTCATATCGCCGAACAGAACGTCCAGACGGGCGCTGGTCATGTCGGGCTCAAAAATATCCAGCAGCGCGTCGTACGGTGTGCAGCCTTTGGCTTCCGCCCGCAGGCGCGCCTCTTCGCGGCTGAGTTTGACCACCTCTTTCAGGTTGGCGGAAAAGCCCTGCCAGTCGTTGGCGGGACGCTGCGTGCGCCAGGCGTGCTCGCACCTGCTGCCCGCCAGGGATTTGGCTTCCACCAGCGATTCCGGCAGCAGGGTTGCCTGCTGGTAGTGGCGCGTCATTTCGCGCAGGTTGGCCTGTTCGACGTCATTCAGATCTTCTCCTGCTGCCGCCGCTAACAGGTCGCCGACTTTTTTATCGGTCAGGATCTGGTGCTGCAGGACGCTCATCTCCGCCAGCGCCTCGCCGCGCGCGGCGCTGCCGCCGGGCGGCATCATGGTAAACATGTCCCAGCTGGCGATGGAGGTAAGGTGCGAGAAGCGGGAGAGACGCTGGAAGGTTTTCACAAGTGACTGATAGGCTGATATTTTTTGCAATTCTTATTTCCTCATGCCGGGGATGTGTTTCAGGGAGCATACAATGAAACGGACCCAATTCCCCAACATTTCCCACGCGGAGGAAATCTGTGCCGATCTCCTCCGTTGAAACCGTCCCCGGCATTCCGGGAGACGGTTTTCGGTGGGCACTCAGGACTTATCGCGCATAACCTGTTGCAGGATCGCCAGCGCCTGGTTGAACTGGGCGTCCGGAATGGTCAGCGGATAAAGGAAGCGGATCACGTTGCCGTACTGGCCGCAGATCAATAACAGCAGACCCTGGGCGAGCGCCTTTTGCTGGATCGCCTGCGCGATGGCGGCCGACGGTTCACGGCTCTCGGGGTCAAAAAACTCCGCCGCAATCATCGAGCCTCTTCCCCTTATCGCCACGAGCGCAGGGAAGGTGCCCTGAATCTCCTCCAGCGTGGCTTTCAGCCGATCGCCCAGCTGACGGGCGCGCGCGCACAGCGACTCGTTGTCGATAATCTTCAGCACCGCGTGCGCGGCGGCCACCGCAAGCGGGTTGCCTGCATAGGTGCCCCCCAGGCCGCCGGGAGCCGGCGCGTCCATGATTTCGGCGCGGCCCACCACGCCGGACAGCGGCATTCCGCCTGCCAGGCTTTTAGCCATCGTCATCAGGTCGGGTTTGTCCGCGTAGTGTTCCATCGCAAACAGTTTCCCCGTTCGGGCGAAGCCGCTCTGCACTTCGTCGGCAATCATCACGATCCCGTGTTCATCACAGATACGGCGGATGGCGGCCACCAGTTCTGGCGGGGCGACGTTGAATCCGCCTTCACCCTGAATGGGTTCAAAAATAATCGCCGCCACCTGTTTCGCCTCAATATCTGCTTTGAACAGGCGTTCTATCGCCGTGATGGCATCCTGCGTCGTGATGCCGTGCAGCTCGGAGGGATACGGCACGTGATAAACCGAGCCCGGGAAGGGGCCAAATCCCAGCTTGTAAGGCGCGACCTTGCCGGTTAAGGCCATGGTCATATAGGTTCGGCCGTGAAAGCCTCCCCCGAAGGCAATCACGCCCGGTCTGCCGGTGTGGGCCCGGGCGATTTTAATGGCATTTTCCACCGCTTCCGCGCCCGTTGTGAAGAACGCCGTTTTGGCCGGGCTCTGCACCGGGGCCAGCTCGTTAAGTTTTTCGGCCAATGAAACGTAGCTTTCATACGGCACAATCTGGTAGGCCGTGTGGGTGAACTGGTGAAGCTGTTTTTCCACTGCGGCCACCAGTTCAGGATGACGATGGCCGGTATTCAGTACCGCGATCCCGGCGGCGAAATCAATATAGTCGTTGCCTTCCACGTCGGTGAGCGTGGCATTCTCCGCCGAGCGGGCAAAGAAATTACACATTACGCCAACGCCGCGCGGGGTGGCAGAAAGTCTGCGCTGATGAAATTCCTGGTTACTCATGTCAGATACCCTTTTGTCGAAACGATCATACGCCAAGACGATCGCGCAGGCTGTAATACGCCGCGCCCATCGCCGTGAATGGAATCCGCAGGCTGCGGCCGCCCGGGAAGGGGTAGTGCGGGAGGTTGGCAAACGCATCAAAGCGCTCAGCGTCACCGCGCAACAGTTCCGAGATCAGCCGTCCGGCCAGGTGGGTGCAGGTTACGCCGTGGCCGCTGTAGCCCTGCATGTAATAGATGTTTTTATCCAGACGACCAAACTGCGGCATACGCGACAGGGTCAGCAGGAAGTTGCCCGTCCAGCGGTAGTCGATTTTGACGCCTGCCAGCTGAGGGAAAGTTTTCAGCAGCTTTGGCATCACCAGGCGCTCGACATCGTCCGGATCGCGCGCGCCATACACGACGCCACCGCCGTACAGCAGGCGGTTGTCGGCGGTGAGACGGTAGTAATCCAGCAGGTAGTTGCAATCTTCCACGCAGTAGTTATTGGGGATCAGCGTGCGGGCGAGCTCTTCCGGCAGCGGGGCGGTGGTCACCACCTGGGTGCCGCAGGGCATGCTGCGTTTTGCCAGCTCCGGTTCGATCTTATCGCCCAGATAGGCATTCCCGGCGACGATCACGTAGCGGGCCGTCACCTGACCATGCTGCGTGCTCACCACGGCCGGGCTGGTGTGCTGAATGGCAGTCACCGGGGACTGTTCATACACCCGCCCACCGTTCAGGCGAATGGCGTCCGCTTCGCCGATCGCCAGGTTCAGCGGATGAATGTGCCCCCCGCTGCGGTCCAGCAGCGCGCCGGTATAGCGTTCGCTGTCGACTTCCCGGCGGATGGCGCTGGCGTCCAGCAGCTCCAGCTGCGTGTTGCCGTAGCGTTCCCAGTTGGCTTTTTGCTCCTCCAGCGTCTCCAGCTGCTTATGGTTTAGCGCCACAAACAGCCCGCCGGGACGATAGTCGCACTGGATCTGATAGCGCTGGATACGCTCCCGGATGATCTCCCCGCCTTCAAACATCATGCTCCCGAGCATTCTGGCGGCATCGGGCCCGTAGTTTTTCTCGATCACGTCGATGTCGCGGCTGTAGGAGTTAACCAGCTGGCCGCCGTTGCGTCCGCTGGCGCCGAAGCCGATGCGCGCCCCTTCAAGGAGCACCACGTCATAGCCCATTTCGGCGAGATGCAGCGCGGAGGAGAGGCCGGTATAGCCGCCGCCCACCACGCACACGTCACAGCTGATCGATTCGTTAAGCGTCGGGAAAGGTTCGTAAGCGTTCGCGCTGGCCGCGTAGTAGCTGGTGGTATGTTCGGTCATGATTGAGGCTCCATGGCAATCCAGATGGTTTTCAGTTCGGTAAATTTTTCCAGCGCGTGCAGGGACTTATCGCGACCGTTGCCGCTCTGCTTATAGCCGCCAAAGGGGACGGTCATATCACCGTCGTTATAGTTATTGACGAAGACCGAGCCGGCTTTCAGGCGGCGGCTCATGCGGTGCGCGCGGGAGAGATCGCGGGTCCATACCGCCGCGCCAAGCCCGTATTCACTGTCGTTGGCCAGCGTTAAGGCTTCCTCTTCGGTTTTAAAACGGGTGACGACCAGCACCGGCCCGAAAATCTCTTCCCGGCAGAGCGGAGAGGCAGGGTCGATGTCGACGAAAATGGTTGGACCGACTGCGGAAGGCCATGATTGTTCCCGCCCGTCCAGCAGCAGCGAGCCTTTCCGGGTTCCCTCGCGAATAAACGTGTGGACGGTATCGGCGTGCGCGGCGTCGATGAGCATTCCCATCGTGCTGTCAGGGTCGAGCGGATCGCCCGGCTGCCAGTGGCGGGCCTGCGCCTTCAGCCTTGCCAGGAAGTCATCAGCGATGCTGTCTTCGAGCAGCAGGCGGGTACCGGCGATACAGACTTGCCCCTGGTTATAAAAAATCCCGGCGGCGGTCGCGCTCACGGCCATGTCCAGGTCCGGACAGTCGGCAAAGATAATGTTGGCGCTTTTGCCGCCCGCCTCCAGCCAGACGCGCTTCATGTTGCTTTCTCCCGCGTCCTTCAGCAGCTGCTTGCCGGTACGGGTAGAGCCGGTAAACGTCAGCACCTCGACCTCCGGGTGCAGTGCCAGCGCCTGGCCCGCTTCGTGGCCGTAACCGCTTATCACGTTCAGCACGCCGTCAGGCAGGCCCGCCTCTTTCGCCAGTCCGGCCAGCCGCAGGGCGGTGAGCGGTGATTTCTCCGATGGTTTCAATACCACGCTGTTGCCCGCGATCAGCGCCGGGCCCAGCTTCCAGCAGGCCAGCAGCAGCGGGAAGTTCCAGGGGACGATGGCCGCGACAACTCCGATGGGCTCGCGCACGATCATCGCCAGCTCGCCCGGCCCCGTAGGCGCCACTTCGCCGTAGACTTTATCCGCCGCTTCGGCGTACCAGCGAATGGCGCGCGCCGCGCCGGGAATATCGTCGCGCAGGCTGTGGCGGATGGGTTTACCGGTGTCCAGCGTTTCCAGTAAGGCCAGCTCTTCGCCGTGACGTTCCATTAAATCGGCGAGCGTATTTAGCACGGCCTTGCGCTGCGCCGGAGACGCCTGCGACCAGTCACCGCGCTCAAATACCGCACGCGCGGCCTGAACCGCGCGGTCCACGTCCGCCTGTTTGCCCCGTGCGACGTTCGCCAGCGTCTGCTGGGTCGCGGGATTGACGGTGTCAAACGTGGTGTTATCGGCGGCGTCACAATAGGCACCGTTAATAAATAACCGGGTCTCAATGGCGCTGTTTTTTGCTTTATCCTGCCAGTAAGTCAGGTGCTGAAAATGCATATTCACTCCTTTCTTTCGCAATCAGATAAATAAAGGCATGGCCGTTTCAGGCAATACGAAGCCGTGGGGCATCCCGGGAATTAACCCGTTAAATGCCGACAGCGATCGTTTTTATATTTCCCGGCGTAAGCGCGCTTACGCCGGGACTGAGTGGTAATTAGAACGTGGTAGGGGTGTGGGCACTGATAATGCGGCAGATGCCTGCCGAGGTGTTGCTGAAGCTGTGCGGTATGCCGGTATTGATGGCATAGCTTTGCCCCGCAACCAGGTGATATTGCTGGCCATTAATGGTCAGCAATATTTCACCTTCCAGTATCGTACCGATCTCCTCACCCTGGTGTTTGATCCTCTCTCCGGTCGTGGTTCCAGGCTGGTAAGTTTCAAAAATCATCGCCAGCGTACGGTTCGGATTTCCGTTATGAACCAGCTTCATCGAAACCCCCTGACTGCCTATTTCGATAAGGTCTTCCTGATTAATAACCACCTGCGGTTCATCAGGTTTTTCCGGTTCCGAAAAGAATTCCGAGAGCGACAGCCCATAAACTTTCAGCAGCTTTTGCAGCGTACTGATAGCAGGACTGACTTTGTCCTGCTCAATGGTGCTGATGGCACTGTGTGTTAACCCAGACAGTTCGGCGGCACGCCGCTGCGAGAGACCCAGCTGCTGGCGGATCTCAGACAGACGTTTCCCTGGCGCCAGTCCGTCATCGCTCATAGTTGCATTTCCTTTACGGTAGTGGTCAAAGCCGTTGCTTCTCGGCAATGTGGCTTTGACAGGCGGTGATAAAACCTTCAAACAACATACGGGACAGGGCGTACTCGCTGCTGTTCCATTCGGGGTGCCATTGCACGCCGAGGGCAAAAGGGTGGTCATGAACGCTGACCGCCTCGACCAGCCCATCCGTCGAGCGGGCCTCCACGCGAAGCCGTGGTCCTAACGTTCGTGCACCTTGCCCGTGTAACGAGTTTACCCAAAATGTGTTACAGCCTGGTATTAATTGAGACAGCAGTCCTCCCTCCTGAACCTGAACTTCATGAGACGGGGCGTATTGTAGCTCAACCGGCAGTTCAGGATCTTCCCGGTGCTCGAGCAGGTCGTTCTGCTCGAACAGGCGGCGATACAGCGTCCCCCCCGTCGCAACAACGAGTTCCTGCAGCCCCCGGCAGATGGCGAAAATGGGGATGCGCCTTTCGAGCGCGGCGGCAATCAGCGCCATACTCAGAAGATCTCGCCCGGGATCGGCGTCAGGCTCATCGCCGTTTTCACCATAAAGGTGCGGCTGCACGTTACTTGGGCTGCCCGGCAGGTAAATTCCGTCAAGCGTTGGCAGCAGAGCGGTGAGCAGCTCTGGCTCTGCCAGCGCATGCGGTAAGGCAATCGGTAAACCCCCCGCGTTAATAATGGCATTCAGGTACTTTTCTTGCAGGGTCTGGGTCTCATGACCCTTAAGCCTGTTTCTACACATCACCACGCCAATAACTGGCTTGTTCATTATATTTTCCATGATCGCCCTCACAAAGTGGACTAAATTTAGGCCATTTTCGCCTGATAAACGGCCTTTTCGTTCAATATTTTCTCAATCTAGCAACGGGATCTGCCTTTTGCAAACTTAATTTAACATTTGACAAACAATTTATTTGCATACAGATTCGATAGGGTGGACATTATATTTGACAGTCCAGAGCAGCGAACGCAAATCCCAAAAACGGTGGTAAATCATGGAAACCAATATCGTAGAAGTTGAGAACTTTGTGCAGCACACGGATGAGAGGCGGGGCAGCGCCTTTACGCAGGAAGTGAAGCGCTATTTAGAAAAGTATCCTGACACCCAGTTTATTGATGTCCTCCTGACCGACCTGAACGGCTGTTTTCGCGGCAAGCGCATCCCGGTTGCCGGACTGAGCAAGCTTGAAAAAGGCTGCTATTTCCCGGCATCGGTTTTCGCCATGGACATTTTAGGTAACGTCGTGGAAGAGGCGGGTCTGGGGCAGGAGCTAGGCGAGCCGGACTGTATCTGCGTGCCGGTGCCGGGCACCCTGACGCCGTCCGCCGCCGACCCGGAATACATTGGTCAGGTGCAGCTCACCATGGTCGATGAAGATGGCGCTCCCTTTGACGTTGAGCCGCGGAATGTACTCAACCGACTCTGGCAGCAGCTGCGCCAGCGCGGCCTGTTCCCCGTGGTAGCGGTAGAGCTGGAGTTCTATTTACTTGACCGTAAACGCGATGCCGACGGCTATCTGCAGCCCCCCTGCGCGCCGGGCACCGACGTGCGTAACACGCAGAGTCAGGTCTACTCGGTTGATAATCTTAACCATTTTGCTGACGTGCTGAACGACATTGACGAACTGGCGCAGCTGCAGCTGATCCCCGCCGACGGGGCAGTGGCTGAGGCCTCCCCGGGCCAGTTTGAGATAAACCTGCACCATACGGAAAACGTGCTCGATGCCTGCGATGATGCGCTGGCGCTTAAACGTCTCGTCAGGCAGATGGCGGAAAAACATAAGATGCACGCCACGTTTATGGCAAAGCCGTATGAAGAACATGCGGGCAGCGGGATGCATATCCACATCAGCATGCAAAACAACCGAGGCGAAAACGTGCTCGCAGACGCCAACGGCGAGGATTCCGCGCTGCTGAAACGCGCGCTGGCCGGGATGATCGACTTGATGCCTGCGTCCATGGCGCTGCTGGCACCGAACGTCAACTCCTACCGCCGTTTCCAGCCGGGGATGTACGTGCCGACGCAGGCGTCATGGGGACACAATAATCGCACCGTTGCCCTGCGTATCCCCTGCGGCGATCGCCATAACCATCGGGTCGAGTACCGGGTGGCGGGCGCTGACGCGAATCCGTATCTGGTGATGGCGGCGATTTTTGCCGGCATTTTACATGGGCTGGATAACGATTTACCCCTGCAGGAAGAAGTGGAAGGCAATGGTCTGGAGCAGGACGGGCTGCCGTTCCCGATTCGTCAGAGCGATGCGCTGTGGGAATTTATGCAAAACGATAGCCTTCGCGAGCGGCTGGGCGAACGTTTCTGCCACGTCTATCACGCCTGCAAAAATGATGAATTGCTGCAGTTTGAACGCCTGATTACCGAAACGGAAATTGAGTGGATGCTGAAAAACGCCTGATGACGTGCCCCGGTAAGGGGCCGCTTTGTTTCATCTGACACGTATCACCAAACGGCCTGCGCGGAGCCTGGCCTAACTGTTCGCTGGCACGCCAGCTTTCTCCCGGGAGTCGCGTTATGGAGCGCAGGCGGCACAGGGATTTTCTTAACGACACTGTGTGACGAGGTAGGAAATGATGCAGATGTTCAACTATCCGCAGGGCGAAGGGGGCCAGTCAGGCGCCTGCTGTGAGTGCGAGCCAGAGACGGTGCGCTGGTACGATCGCGTGTGTTCTTTACAACTTCCCCCTTTGCTAAGCAGGTTTGCGTTAAGGACAGCGCGATTGCAAACCACGGTAAGCATGGGGGGGACGGTTTATGGCGACTAACACCTCTCTTGACTCGCCGCGCATGGCCGGCAGAACCCGGCTGCGCAGTTCCCTCAAGCTCTGGCAGGTGGTCATGATGGGGCTGGCTTATCTGACCCCCATGACCGTGTTTGATACCTTCGGTATCGTGTCCGGTATCAGCAACGGCCACGTGCCCGCCTCGTATCTCCTGGCGCTGGCGGGCGTTATGTTTACCGCCATCAGCTACGGCAAACTGGTACGACAGTTCCCGGAAGCGGGCTCCGCGTACACCTACACGCAGAAATCGATCGGCCCCCATTTAGGTTTTATGGTCGGCTGGTCATCGCTGCTGGATTATCTCTTCCTGCCGATGATCAACGTGCTGCTGGCGAAGATCTACCTTTCCGCGCTGTTCCCTGAAGTCCCGCCGTGGGTCTGGGTGGTGGGGTTTGTGACGATTCTGACGCTGGCGAACCTGAAGAGTGTGAATCTGGTCGCCAACTTTAACACCCTGTTTGTGCTGGTGCAGATCGCCATCATGGTGGTGTTTGTCATACTGGTGGTGCACGGTCTGCATAAGGGGGAGGGCGTCGGCACCGTCTGGTCGCTCCAGCCGTTTATCAGCGAGAACGCACACCTGATCCCGATTATTACCGGCGCGACTATCGTCTGCTTCTCTTTCCTCGGCTTTGACGCGGTCACCACGCTGTCGGAAGAGACGCCAAACGCGGCGCGGGTGATCCCCAAAGCCATCTTCCTCACCGCTTTGTATGGCGGGCTGATATTTATTGTCGCCTCGTTTTTCATGCAGCTCTTTTTCCCGACGATCGCGCGCTTCAAAAACCCGGACGCTGCGCTGCCGGAAATCGCGCTGTACGTGGGCGGCAAGCTCTTCCAGTCGGTGTTTCTGTGTACCACGTTTGTGAATACGCTCGCTTCAGGCCTGGCCTCGCACGCCAGCGTCTCTCGCTTACTGTATGTGATGGGGCGTGACAACGTGTTTCCGGAGCGGGTGTTTGGCTACGTGCATCCGAAATGGCGTACGCCAGCCCTGAACGTCATTATGGTTGGGATAGTGGCGCTGTCGGCCCTGTACTTTGATCTCGTGACCGCGACGGCGCTGATCAACTTTGGCGCGCTGGTGGCGTTTACGTTTGTTAATCTCTCGGTGTACAACCATTTCTGGCGGCGCAAGGGGCTGAACAAAACGTGGAAAGATCGGTTCCACTATCTTCTGCTGCCGCTCATTGGTGCCGTCACGGTCGGCGTGCTGTGGATAAACCTCGAAGCGACGTCCCTGACGCTTGGCCTCATCTGGGCGGCGCTGGGGATCCTTTACCTGACATGGCTCACGCGCCGTTTCCGAAAACCGCCTCCGCAGTTTGAAGCCGGTAAGATAGAACAGGCCTGGGATTCCTGAACGAAAAACGGCACCAGTATGCTGGTGCCGTTTTTCGGGAAACGGACGTCCGCCCGCGAGCATATTATCTCAGACGTTTATGCAGGCTTCCCCCCACGAGCAACGCCGCGCACAGCATCAGCGCAATAAACCCGCCCACGCCGTTCCAGCCGTAGTTATGCCAGAACACGCCGCCGAGCGTCCCGGCGATGCTGGACCCCAGGTAATAGCTAAACAGATACAGCGAGGATGCCTGGCCCTTGGCGCGACGCGCGCGTGGGCCAATCCAGCTGCTGGCGACCGAGTGGGCGGCGAAGAAACCCGCGGAGAAGAGCAGCATGCCGGCAAAAATCAGCCACAGGGAGGAGAAGAGCGTCAGCAGCAGGCCGACCAGCATCACCGATGTGAAGAACAGCATGACCGGGCCGCGGCCATAGCGGGCGGTCATTGCCCCGGCCTTCGGTGAACTCCACGTTCCGGTCAAATACGCAACCGAGAGTAAACCGACAAGAGCCTGGCTCAGATGCCACGGCGAGAGCATCAGGCGATAGCCAATATAGTTAAACAGCGTGACGAACGAGCCCATCAGCAGGAAGCCGGTCAGGAACAGGCGCGGCAGCCCCTTGTCGCGCCAGTGCAGGCGGAAGTTGATAAACAGCGTTTTCGGGCGCAGCGATGTCGGGCGGAAATGACGCGACTCCGGCAGAATTTTCCAGAACATCAGGGCGGATGCCAGCGCGAAACAGCCGATGACCGCCAGCGCAATACGCCAGCTAAAGAAGTCCGTGAATACCCCGCTCAGCAGACGCCCGCTCATCCCGCCAATCGAGTTCCCGCTGATGTATAGCCCCATAGAGAAGGCAACAAAGCTCGGGTGGATCTCCTCGCTGAGGTAGGTCATCCCGACTGCCGCCACGCCGCTGAGCGAGAGCCCAATCAGCGCGCGCATCACCAGAATGCCGTGCCAGCTGGTCATCATGGTCGAGAGTAGCGTACAAACCGAGGCCAGCATCAGCGCGGTTACCATCACCTGTTTACGGCCGATGGCGTCGGACAGCGGCCCGGTAAAGAGCAGGCCAATCGCCAGCATCCCGGTTGAAATAGAGAGGGATACGCTGCTGCTGGCGGGTGAAACGCCAAACTCATGGGAGAGCACGGGCAGGATCGGCTGAACGCAATAGAGCAGGGCGAAGGTCGCCAGACCGGCGGAGAAGAGCGCCAGCGTGACGCGCATAAATTGGGGGGTACCACGTTTAATGAACTGAACCGGCTGCGATGCTGCAGGTAAATCATTGATATCGCTTGCCGGATCGATACCAATCGTAGTTGTACGACTCACACAGTTTCCTTGCTTAAACATCCCCGTGATTTCTGGTGACGGGTATGACCACACCTTCAGGGTAGGAAAATGTAAATATTCTGTCTAATATATTAATAATCTCAAATGATACTTTAAAAATATGAATATCGAGCTGCGTCATCTCCGCTACTTTGTCGCCGTCGCCGAAGAGCTGCATTTTGGCCGCGCGGCGGCGCGGCTGAACATCTCTCAGCCGCCCTTAAGCCAGCAGATTCAGATCCTGGAGCAGCAGGTCGGGGCGCGCCTTCTGGCCCGCACCAACCGCAGCGTGAGCCTGACGGCGGCGGGTAAGCAGTTTCTCATCGACAGCCGACAAATTCTGAGCATGGTCGAGGACGCCGCCGCCCGGGCAGAACGGCTCTATCTCGGGGAGGCCGGAGAGTTGCGCATCGGGTTTACCTCGTCCGCACCGTTTATCAGCGCCGTCTCGGAAACCCTGTCGTCATTCCGTCGCCATTTCCCGGATGTTCATATTCAAACGCGCGAGATCAATACCCGCGAGCAGATCGCGCCGCTCAATGAAGGTTCGCTGGATCTGGGGCTGATGCGTAATACCCAGCTGCCGGACTCGCTGGCGTGGGAGGTGATCCTGCGCGAGCCGCTGATGGCCATGATCCCGCACGATCACCCGCTGGCGTCGCGTCCGGCGGTTTCGCTGGCAGAGCTGGCAAACGAGCCGTTTGTCTTTTTTGACCCGCAGGTCGGAACGGGTCTGTATGACGATATCCTGGGGCTGATGCGCCGCTACGATCTTGCCCCGGTCATCACCCAGGAAGTCGGGGAAGCGATGACCATTATCGGCCTGGTCGCCGCCGGGCTGGGGGTGTCTATTCTTCCGGCCTCCTTTAAACGGGTACAACTGCGCGAAATGCGCTGGGTGACCATCGCCGAAGAGGATGCCGTTTCAGAGATGTGGCTGGTCTGGGCAAAACATCGCGAACAGAGCCATGCCGCACAGCGCTTCAAACAGCAGTTGATGAACGCCTCCGCCGGGCGGCATTTTCAGGGAAAAGTGGGCAAAAATGTGCAGTAAATCACATGGCTAAGTAAATATTTGACGGCAGCCCTGCAAGTGCTTCACCATAGCCAACAGTTTATTTCGAAGCTCGAAAATAAGGGAGTACGAGGTGGTCGCTGATAGTCAGCCAGGGCATATTGATCAGATTAAGCAGACCAACGCTGGCGCGGTGTATCGCCTGATTGATCAGCTTGGTCCGGTTTCGCGTATCGATCTTTCGCGCCTGGCACAGCTGGCACCCGCCAGTATTACCAAGATTGTCCGCGAGATGCTGGAAGCGCACCTGGTTCAGGAGACGGAAATTCAGGAGCCGGGCAGCCGTGGCCGTCCGGCAGTCGGGCTGGTGGTGGAGACGGAGGCCTGGCACTACCTGTCGCTGCGCATCAGCCGGGGGGAGATCTTCCTTGCGCTGCGCGATCTCAGCAGCAAGCTGGTGGTGGAAGACCGTCTTGATCTGCCGCTCAACGCTGAGGAACCGCTCCTCGACGCGATTGTTTCGCATATCGATCGCTTCTTTATTCGTCACCAGCAGAAGCTTGAACGCTTAACGGCCATTGCCATCACCATGCCGGGTATTATTGATACCGAAAATGGCATTGTTCACCGCATGCCGTTTTACGACGATGTTAAAGAGATGCCGCTGGGCGAAGTGCTGAAAAACCATACCGGCGTGCCGGTCTATATTCAGCATGACATCAGCGCCTGGACCATGGCGGAGGCGCTGTTCGGCGCGTCACGCGGGGCGAGGGATGTGATTCAGGTGGTTATCGATCATAACGTCGGGGCAGGCGTCATTACCGACGGACGTCTTCTCCACGCCGGAAGCAGCAGTCTGGTGGAAATTGGCCATACCCAGGTCGACCCATACGGTAAGCGCTGCTACTGCGGGAACCACGGCTGTCTGGAGACCATTGCCAGCGTGGAAAGCGTGCTGGAGCTGGCGCAGGTCAGGCTCAGTCAGTCCATGAGCTCCTCGCTGCACGGACAACCCCTCACGGTGGATTCTCTCTGCGCCGCGGCGCGTCAGGGCGATCTGCTGGCGAAGGACATCATTACCGGGGTGGGGAATAACGTTGGCCGCATTCTGGCGATTATGGTGAACCTCTTCAACCCGCAAAAAATCCTTATTGGCTCACCGCTGAGCCAGGCGGCGGAGATCCTCTTCCCGGCGATTACGGCCTGTATTCAGCAGCAGTCGCTTCCCGCCTACAGTCGGAACATTGCGGTAGAAAGTACCCAGTTTTCCAATCAGGGCACGATGGCCGGCGCGGCGCTGGTCAAAGATGCCATGTATAACGGCTCGCTGTTGATCCGCCTGTTACAGGGTTAACTCTTTTTTGCAGATGTAAGAAAAATTGCGCTATCTCAAGCCGGGTAGCGCACGCATCCCGTAGACTTCCTCCACTGAATTATTTACCTGGTTTATATTTTCGAAGCATACCCAAGAGGTGGAGTGAGTCATGCTTAAGCGTTTCTTTGTTACTGGTACAGATACCTCTGTCGGCAAGACCGTTGTATCCCGCGCATTGCTGCAGGCGCTGGCAGCAAGCGGTAAACGCGTGGCAGGGTACAAACCGGTCGCAAAAGGGAGTAAAGAGACGCCAGAGGGATTGCGTAATAAAGACGCCCTGGTACTGCAAAGCGTCTCGTCACTGGAACTGCCTTATCACGCGATCAATCCTATTGCGTTAAGCGAAGAGGAGAGCAGCGTGGCGCACAGCGGCCTGATTAATTACCCTCTGCTGTCCAACGGTCTGGCGAGCCTGTGCGAGAAGGTCGATCACGTGGTGGTGGAAGGCACGGGCGGCTGGCGCAGCCTGATGAACGATCTGCGCCCGCTGTCGGAATGGGTGGTGCAGGAACAGCTTCCGGTGGTGATGGTGGTGGGGATCCAGGAAGGGTGCATCAACCATGCGCTGCTGACGGCGCAGGCGATTGCCAATGACGGCCTGCCGCTGGTTGGCTGGGTGGCCAACCGCATCAACCCTGGTCTGGCGCACTATGCGGAGATCATCGACGTGCTGAGCGCTAAACTACCCGGACCGCTGGTGGGTGAACTGCCTTATCTGCCTCGCGCCGAGCAGCGCGAGCTAGCGCAATACATCAATCTCTCTGCCCTCAGTGGCGTGTTGACCGTAGATCGAGTCGTGGCGTAACGTCCGCGACAGCACGGACGCCAGCACGCAGGCGACCAGCAAACCGGGCAGTAAAAAATATTGCCCGGTCATTTCACAGACCATCAGCGCCGACATAATGGGCGCATGCGTGGTCGCGGCGAGTAGCGTCGCCATCCCCGCCAGCCCAAGCAGAATCGCCGTCTCAGCGCCCGGCAGCCACAGCGCGAAAAGCTGTGCAAACAGCATCCCTGTCGCCATGCCGACAAACAGCGTGGGCGTGAATACCCCGCCCGGCGCGCCCGATCCGCTGCTCGCCAGCACCGCCAGCAGTTTACAGATAAAGACGCCTGCAACGATCGACAGCAGCGGTGGGGCGAGCAGAAAAGCCTGCACCACGCTATAGCCGTTCCCCCACACCTTCGGCGTCAGAAGAGACAGCAGCCCGACGATCGCACCGCCGAGCGCCAGCTGCCACGGCGGCGAAAGCTTAAGGCGCAGGAACAGCCCGTGGCTGAACGCCATCAGCCACATCAGCAGCGGTCCGCAAAGACCCGCCAGCAGCCCCATGGCGACCAGCAGGGCATAATCAGTTGCGGTGAGTGTGCCGCTCAAATGGACCGCGTAGAGCGTGCCGGTTCCCGGCGCCAGGAGCTGCGTGGTGAGAAGCGCCACTACCGCCGCGATAACCACGGGCCCGAGCGAGGCCAGCATCAGGGTGCCAAACAGAATCTCCGCAATGAACAGGCTTCCGGCTAACGGAGCATGGTAGGCGCTGGCCATCCCGGCCGCGGCGCCGCAGGCGATCCATAACTTCCATTCAGATTTGGGCGTAAAGCGCCGGGCAAAAAAGGAGGCGGCGAGGGCGGCAAGCAGGATCATCGCCCCTTCACGCCCGATGGCGCTTCCGCTTGCCACGACAAGCAGCGAGGCAAGGGATTTCACCAGGCTGGCGCCGTAATCAAACTGACCGTCGCCGGTCTCCAGCGCTTCCATATAATCGGTGGGGGCATGAGGCCGCTGGGCGGTCAGCCGTTGCCATCCCCATAGTAACAGTCCCGCAGCCAGCCCGCCCAGCGCGGGCGTCAGCGCGCGCCGCCAGGGTGAGAGCGACGCGGCGGCATTCACCAGGCTGCCGCTGTCGTTGCTGAGAAGCAACCACTCCAGCAGATACATGCTGTGGCGGAACACCGCAACGGCCAGCGCGGCCAGCACGCCGGTGACGGTAGCAATCAGCAGTCGACGAAACATCGCGCGGATGTCGGGGTACGTATGAAGACGTTGCATGGGTCGCGAGTAAACGGGAAAGATACAATATTGTGGCGGGAAATCGCGGGGTTAGCAAAAGGTATGCGTGCGGAAAAGCCGGGCAATGCCCGGCCGGAAAGATTAGCTCTCGCTATGTATATTCAACGCCCGACGCGTACGACCTGAACTGAGATACTCGGCTATATAGTCCTGAGAAATCTCGCCGTTGTAGCGCCCGTCCTCATCCACGATCGGCATCCAGCTGGTGTTGCTCTCATACAGGCGTGACAGCACCACGCGCAGGTTGTCTTCGGCTTTGCCGGTCATGCGGAACGGATGCAGGATGTCGGCGCAGGTCCCGCTGGCGTTACGCGCTTCGCGACGCTTCACAAAGCCCAGCGGCTTGCCGTGCTCGTCCACCACGGTGATGGCGCGGATATCGTTATCATCCATGGTGGCAAAGGCCTCTGGAAGCGGGGTAGAGCCACGTACCGTGATAGTGGGCTGCTGGTCGGTGACGTCGCCCGCCGATACCAGCAGCAGACGCTTCAGCGTGCGGTCCTGGCCGACAAACGAGCCAACAAACTCATTCGCCGGTTTCGCCAGCAGTTCGTCCGGGCTGGCGCACTGGACGATTTTCCCCTGCCGGAACACCGCAATACGGTCGCCAAGCTTCAGGGCCTCATCGATATCGTGGCTGACCAGCATGACGGTTTTTTTCAGCTTGCGCTGCATCTCGAGGAACTGGTTCTGGATCACCTCGCGGTTGATCGGGTCCACCGCGCCGAAGGGTTCATCCATCAGCAGCACCGGCGGATCCGCCGCCAGGGCGCGGATCACGCCGATGCGCTGCTGCTGGCCGCCGGACATCTCGCGCGGGTAGCGATTCAGGAACTTATGCGGATCCAGCGCCACCATATCCATTAGCTCTTCGGCGCGGGTTTTACAGCGTGCTTTATCCCAGCCCAGCATGCGCGGTACGACGGTGATGTTCTCTTCAATAGTCATGTTCGGGAACAGGCCAATCTGCTGGATCACGTAGCCGATGTTGCGGCGCAGGGTGACGGTGTCCATCCCGCTGGTGTCTTCGCCGTTGATCAGGATCGTCCCGCTGCTCGGCGTAATGAGGCGGTTAATCATCTTCAGGGTGGTGGTCTTCCCGCAGCCGGACGGGCCGAGCAGGACGCACATTTCCCCTTCGGGCACGTTCAGGTTGACGTTGTCGACGGCCTTGAAGGTCTGGCCGTGCTTCTGTGAAAAGTGTTTGGTGAGGTTTTCCAGTTTTATCATTATCTTATCCGTTCTATCAAATTCAGTGAGCACTTGTAGTTCAAAGATCCAGACGTGACGCGGGTTAGACTATTTTAGGTGAAAATATAAGGTTCTATCGTACGTACAAAAATCTCAGACTGTTCTTACACAGACAGAAACGGCTATACATGGCGTAAGCGTTACAAAAATTCTACGATCAACATCGTCCTCAAGACTCGTGACCACAATGAGGCTCTCAAGAACGCTACGCTCATGACGATGAAGTTTCTTGAATACTCGTTAACGCCAAACATGGACGTTAAAGCAATCGGGATATTGCTCAAGAGCATCGTCCAAAATGGCAAGCCTACAAGCCGTTCTAACAAGCTTAAACGTTAATGTGAAGGGGATCAGGTTCAGGAAGCGTTACAGGAAGCTATGCAGAGCGTAGCGTAGCCTTGCGTAGTAGTTTCGAAGAAATCAACGAGCCACTGTAACAGGTGGCTTTTTTATTTCGAGGAAATCCTCGATTTAACTGCTAATATTTCAGCAGTTAAAAAAATAAGCCCGCTAGAACGCTTTATAAGCCCTTCAAGCATGTAAGCAATGTGATTGCCTATCTTAGCCCATTTAAACGCTCTGTAGCTCGTCTGGTGCATCCATTTTGATCAGATAACCGTTGCAGCTATGGCTGCATCGCTAGGGGGACAAATTTGTACCTCTGGAGCAGGTACACAAATATGTGGAGCTAAAGCTAGGGCTGCAAATATGCAGGGCTAGAAATCTAGCAGTGGTAGAGTCACAAATATGTGACCCTAGAACAGGTGGCTTATTACGTCGGTAGTAAGAAGGGAGAGAGCAGAGCACAATTTTGTGCTCTGGTAATTAACGCGGTAGTAGTAAAACCATCCCAATAAAAAAAGGGAACCACATTAGGCTCCCTCTCTCTATTTTCTAAAGGAACAATAATGTTCCTTTAACTATTTTATTAATTCTTTGATCTTATCTAGAAGCTTACTATATTCTTCTTCAAATCTTTTATTATCACGTTCTTCTGCTTCTTTCAGAATACGTTCAGCTTCAATCTGTCTTTCTTCAATCAACTTCTGCTTACGTTCTTCAATCTGCTTTTTCAATCGTTGTTTAAATTCTTCTACATCGAGAGAAGCAACCACAACAGGGTTCTCTAACAGTTGGTAGAGTGGTGTAAACAGATCGGTGTATTGATCAACAGCGTCTACAGGAGCAGGTGAACGATGATAGGTTAAGCCTCTTCTCCATCGTGCTAGTTGAGCATAGTTGAGCTTAGGCTTCTTTCCTGTACCTTCATAAGCTTCCTTCACAGCATCTAACACAGCAGCAGGTTTCACATCCTTGCTTATCTTCAATGCCTCTTTCATTCTACGTTCTTGAGGCTGTGTACCATCCCCTAAAAGGATTAAATTAACATTCTTCATCATCATTTATCCCTAAAAAGCTAAGGGTGCATGATAACAGGAACAGGGCTATCCTGTGAACAATACAGCCTTTTGTGTTCACTCTTGCTTCTGCTTGGTTATGTCTTCATACACTTTCTTGATCATTTCCCAATTATCAATATCAACACCAACTGTTTTCTTAGCCTCAGTACGAAGCTTAGTATCAAGGCTCTCTATCTTTGAACGCCAAACATCAAGCCTGTAACCATCTATCTGATCTTGTGTATAACCTCTGTCAATACATACCTTCTTATCTGCAAGAGACAGACCATCATAATCAAGAGCAGCATCAGACACATTGTTAGACGAATCGTCTAACCATTCAGGAAACACAAGACGCATTTGTTTAGCAATGGCTTCTGTTGTCTGCTGTCTTCTTTGTTCAGTGTAACGTTGAATATCAGCAAGCTCCTTAGCCTGTTCCTCAGCTATGATAGAAGCATGAACAGCAGCCTGATTATCCTTGCTGGCTATGACAGGAACCAGAGCATTAAGCGCCTCAGCAGCTTCTAGACGCGCTCTAAGCTTTTCAAGCTCTGTTGCATTGCTGAGTTGTCTACGTTGCTCTCAGAGGTTCCTACAGGCTTAGAATTACGTTTGTTAGCTGTGATACCAAGCAGCTTATTCATCTGCACAGCATCAACCTTACCACCTGCTTCTACAATGGCCTTAACAGCAGCAGTTTTAGTAAAACTACCTTTGTCATACTCAACTTTGAGTTTCTTGCTTTCGGCAATACGTTTGTTACGTGATGCTGTATCACGAGCAGGTGTTTTAAACACATCCAGATCAATCAGAGTAACTATTTGCTCGCTGTTTAAAATAGCCATTATTTAATGCCACCTTTAACAAAATTGATTGAAGCAACTAGGGTAGATAAAAAACCAACCCACACAGCAGGGAGAACACTGATAAAAGTGATTAACCCAAATAACATTGTAATGTCGCTAATATCACCATCATCCATATGATTGGAGATGAGGAATAATACGAACATAACACCAGTTACTTTCAATGAAAGCAAAGCAACTTTATTCATTAATCTGTTTCCTCTGTTTCAACACAGCGATGTTTAACACCTTTTGGATCGTAATCAAAGAATATGTATTTCAGATCTGACGGATTAGTTTCATCAGCAGACATTGTAATTTTATGACCTGCTACATTGCCCCAAATGAAAGAAAATTTACGAGAGTCTTTACCATCATCTGCACCTGTTATTGGGTACATAACGCCATTAAAGAACATTTTAAGTAAATCATTACCATTACGGCTATCAACTACATAATGGTTTAACGTTGTGCAACGGATGTTGAAATTAACCCATTTTTCATCCTGTGCCATTGCATTAACAGAAACAGCAGAAAGAATTGCAACTAAAATAACCTTTTTCATTTCTTATCCTTCATTTCTTTAGCCCATTCTTCAAAGCCTGTATTGATTTTCTCTTGCCAATTTTCTTCTGGAGCACGAACAACTTTCTTTGCTTGACGAAATAGATACATCAGACCACCAACAATAAGGGTTACAATACCAACACTACCGAAATATAAAGACCCTTCAAAGAACTGCTCATTGCTAAGCCAAGTGAATCGCCACGGATAATCTAGACACTTCCGAGCCGTTGATAATACTGGTTTT
>OJUA01000028.1_pt1 | contig 61841 bp, 54 predicted proteins | sample 1599821 | NCBI WGS metagenome assembly OJUA01 (sample SAMN04436921, study PRJEB24849) | human gut metagenome | biome: human gut; feature: NICU; material: stool | host: Homo sapiens | place: USA: Saint Louis, MO | collected 2012-05-14
TGGTCGGCGGTTTTCTTGTCGATCAGATACCCCTGCGCCGCGCCGGTGACAAAGGTGCCTTCACGGTAGAATTTCTTATCGCCACCGGCGGCGGCATACATGTCGTCATGCAGCGGCTGCCAGTTTACGGCGGTAAAGGTGGCGTCACCGGAGGCAATCGAGGTGTAGCCCACGTTGTAATCCACTTCGCTCGGCGTGTTAACCACATAGCCCAGTTTTTCCAGCGCCCGGCTGACCAGCAGGGTCTGGAAGCTCTCTTCCGAAATAGTGCTCTGCACCGGCTGCACGGTAATGCCTTTGCCCGGCAGGTCAGCCGCGAACGTGCTGGTGGAGACAAGGGTGGCAAACGCTGTGGCAAAAAGGACGTTATGTCGCATCGTTGTTCCTTATTTTCTAAAGGGGCGGGTGAGTAACCCAACAGGGCCGGTGGAATACCAGCGACGGTTGCCGCGACTGCGTGAATCGCGACCGACGGCCTGGGTCAGGCGGTCAAGAATAATGGCGAGGATCACAATCCCGACGCCGCCGACGGTAGCCAGCCCCATGTCGAGACGGCCAATGCCGCGCAGCACCATCTGGCCTAAACCGCCAACGGCGATCATCGAGGCAATCACCACCATCGAAAGGGCCAGCATCAGCGTCTGGTTCACGCCCGCCATGATGGTCGGCATCGCCAGCGGGAGCTGAACCTTAAACAGCATCTGGCGCGGGCTGGCGCCGAACGAGCGTGAAGCCTCAATCAGATCCGCAGGCACCTGATTGATCCCGAGAATGGTCAGACGAATAATCGGCGGCAGGGCAAAGATAATGGTGACCACCACGCCCGGCACGTTGCCGATGCCGAACAGCATCACGATAGGCACCAGATAGACGAACGCCGGAGTGGTCTGCATCGCATCCAGCAGCGGGCGAATTATCTTCGCGGCCCGCGGGCTGCGCGCCAGCCAGATCCCCATCGGCAGGCCGATGACGATGCAGAAGAGCAGGGCGGTCAGCACCAGCGCCAGGGTGATCATCGCCTGCGACCAGGCCCCAATCGCGCCGATGGCAATCAGCGAAATCAGCGTGGCGACACCCATCCCGGCGCTGCCAAACTGCCAGGCGATCAGGGAGAACAGGATAATCGCCACCGGTGCCGGCATGCCCAGCATCAGCTGCTGGAAGCCGTTCAGGATGTAATCCACTGGGATGCGGATCCCCTGGAAAACCGGGCGGAAATGCGTGACCACCCAGTCGATCCCCTCCGTGACCCAGCTGTCCAGCGGGATCAGCGTCTTGTGAAACGGATCCATAATATTGAAGTGCTCTGGCGCAGGCGCGGGTGCGCTGTTCAGCCAGTCCGCCGCACCGCCACCGTCGGCGGGTGCTGGCGTGGAACCCCACGCGTCGGCGGATTGCGCAGCGTTGTCCGCCGCTTCAGTGGTGCCCCACGGGTTAGTTTGATCAGCCATTATTTGCCCCCTCGCGATCTAAAGCCTGCAGCAGCATCCGTTTGGAGATGATGCCGACGTACTGTTGTTCCTCACCCACGACCGGTACGGCGCAAGGCGCCTGCCCCACGTGAGAGAGCAACTCGCTGAGCGGCGTTTCGGCGTCCACGGCAAGCGGAGCGTCAATTAACGCCGCATCGATGCCCTGGTTTTCGCTGAGCGCGGTTTTCAGAGAATCGATGGAGACAACGCCGACAAATTTATTGCCGCGTTCAACCAGATAACCGTATTCACGGTCTTCGTCCTGCAGGAGCTTCAGCGCGGAGCGCGGGCCGAAGCCAGGCGTTTTACGGATAATGCCGTTTGGCGTTCGACGGGCAATATCTTTGGCGCTAAAGACCTGGCTAATATCCACGCCGCGGAAGAAGGTGCGCACATAATCATTTGCCGGATTATTGAGAATTTCATCCGGCGTGCCGACCTGCACCACTTCACCATTTTGCATAATGGCAATACGGTCGCCAATACGCATGGCTTCATCCAAATCGTGGGAAATAAAGACAATGGTCCGCTGATGTTTCGCCTGTAATTTTACCAGCTCATCCTGCATCTCGGTGCGAATTAACGGATCGAGGGCAGAGAAGGCTTCGTCCATTAATAAAATGTCTGGATTAATGGCTAATGCGCGGGCTAATCCCACGCGCTGACGCATACCGCCGGAAAGTTCATCCGGGTACGCATGCGCATAATTTTCCAGCCCTACCTGACGCAGGGCGTCAAGGGCTTTTTCCTGACGTTCCTGCGCGGGTGTGCCGGCTAATTCCATGCCGAAAGCGGTATTATCCAGCACCGTCATGTGCGGCATCAGCGCGAATGACTGGAATACCATCGCAATCTTCTTTCTGCGCACCTCGCGAAGCTCGGCGTCTGATATTCTGGCGATATCCGCGCCGTCAATCAGCACCTGTCCGCGGGTGGGTTCAATCAGGCGATTGAGAAGGCGAACCATAGTGGATTTACCCGAACCGGATAATCCCATGATGACAAAAATCTCGCCTTCTTCAATGGCCAGACTGGCGTCTTTAACGCCAAGCGATAGCCCGGTTTTTTCCAGAATTTGCTCTTTCGAAAGGCCTTTCTCAATATATTTGAATGCGCGCTGAGGATGCTCGCCAAATACTTTATAAAGATTTTTCACTTCTAATTTAATTGCCATGCAATAGAGAGTGTCCTGTTATTTGTTTATGTCGATATGATTACCATGGTAAATTGTTAACGGGCATAACCCTAACATACTGAGAATCTGAGACAACCCTGGGTTTGCTTATGACGTAAATTTTCAGGGAGGCGAAATGGCTGAATTTCCCATGAGTAAAGGGCTGAGCGGGATTTGAATTTTTCTCAATTTTTTGCTGCGGCGTCGGGGAATTTCGCCTGAATCGGGTGATTCAGGCGAATAGGGCGCGGAAATGACAGTGTAGTTGTTTTGTAAATATTGGAGAGGAAATTGTTGGGTTTATATTAAATTAACGAACGTTAACGTTCATTAAAAATCCCAGTCCTCATCCTCGGTTTCCACCGCTTTGCCCATCACGTACGACGAACCCGATCCGGAGAAGAAATCGTGGTTTTCGTCGGCGTTGGGCGACAGCGCGGAGAGAATCGCCGGGTTAACCTCCGCCATCTCCGGCGGGAACAGCGCCTCGTAACCCAGGTTCATCAGCGCCTTGTTGGCGTTGTAGCAGAGGAAGGCTTTCACGTCCTCCTCCCAGCCGGTGCCGGCGTAGAGTTCCTCGGTATAGCTCAGCTCGTTGTCGTACAGATCCATCAGCAAATTGAGCGCAAACCCTTTAAGCTCCTCGCGCTCCGCGTCGCTGACCTTTTCCAGCCCTTTCTGATACTTATAGCCGATGTAATACCCGTGCACCGCTTCATCCCGAATGATGAGGCGAATCAAATCGGCGGTGTTGGTGAGCTTGCCTCGGCTCGACCAGTACATGGGCAGCCAGAAGCCAGAATAGAAGAGGAATGATTCCAGAAACACGCTGGCGATCTTCTTCTTCAGCGGCTCGTCGGCCCGATAATACGCCAGTACCAGCTCCGCCTTTCTTTGTAACGACTCGCTCGCTTCGCTCCAGGCGTAGGCCGCGTCCACGTCTTTGGTCTGGCACAGCGTGGAGAAAATCGAGCTGTAGGAGCGGGCGTGCACCGCCTCCATAAAGCTAATGTTCGACATCACCGCCTCTTCGTGCGGCGTCAGCGCGTCACCCATCAGAGCCGGTGCGCCAACGGTATTCTGAATGGTGTCCAGCAGCGTCAGGCCGGTAAAGACGCGGATCGTTAGCTGCTGCTCGGTGTGGCTCAGGGTTTGCCAGGCCGGAATATCGTTGGAGAGCGGGACCTTTTCCGGCAGCCAGAAGTTGCTGGTCAGGCGGTTCCACACTTCCAGATCTTTGTCGTCCTGGATCTTGTTCCAGTTAACGGCGCTCACGCGTGACAGTTTCATCCTTTCTCCTTACAGCGCGCAGGACACGCAGCCTTCGATTTCGGTGCCTTGCAGCGCAAGCTGGCGCAGGCGAATGTAGTAGAGCGTCTTGATACCTTTCTTCCAGGCGTAGATTTGCGCTTTGTTGATGTCCCGCGTGGTGGCGGTATCCGGGAAGAACAGCGTCAGCGACAGTCCCTGATCCACGTGTTTCGTCGCCTCGGCGTAGGTATCGATGATTTTTTCCGGGCCAATCTCGTATGCGTCCTGATACAGCGCCAGGTTCTCGTTGGTCATAAACGGGGCAGGGTAGTAAACGCGTCCGGTTTTGCCTTCTTTGCGAATTTCAATCTTCGACACGATCGGGTGAATGCTCGACGTGGCGTGGTTGATGTAGGAGATAGAGCCGGTTGGCGGCACCGCCTGCAGGTTCTGGTTGTAGATGCCGTAGCGCATCACGTCATCACGCAGCCGCTGCCACATCTCGCGCGTCGGCAGGACGATCCCGGCGCGGGCAAACAGCTCCCTTACTCGCGCCGTTTTCGGCTGCCAGTCGCCTTCCAGATACTGGCTGAAATACTCTCCGCTGGCATAGCGCGACTGTTCAAAGCCCGCGAAACGCTGGTTGCGCTCGCGCGCCAGCATCATTGAGGTATGCAGCGCGTGCCAGGTGACGGTGTAAAAATAGAGGTTGGTGAAGTCCAGCCCTTCCGGGCTGCCGTAGGCGATGCCTTCCCGCGCCAGGTAGCCGTGCAGGTTCATCTGTCCGAGGCCAATGGCGTGCGACGCGGCGTTGCCCGCCTCGATGGACGGCACGCTGCGGATGTGGCTCATGTCCGACACCGCCGTCAGCCCGCGAATGGCGGTCTCCACCGTGCGGCCAAAGTCGGGGGAATCCATGGTGTGGGCGATATTCAGCGACCCGAGGTTGCAGGAGATGTCTTTGCCGATCTCCGCGTAGTCCAGATTCTCGTCATAGCGGGAGGCGCTGTTGACCTGCAAAATCTCCGAGCACAGGTTGCTCATGTTGATGCGCCCGGCAATTGGGTTTGCGCGGTTCACCGTGTCCTCGTACATGATGTACGGATAGCCGGACTCAAACTGAATTTCGGCAAGCGTCTGGAAGAAATCGCGGGCGTTGATGGTTTTTTTGCGGATGCGATCGTCGGCCAGCAGCTCGTCGTACAGCTCGCTTATCGCCACGTCGCCAAAGGCTTTGCCGTAAATCCGCTCAACGTCATACGGCGAGAAGAGCGCCATGTCGGCATTCTCTTTGGCGAGCTTAAAGGTGATATCCGGGATCACCACGCCGAGCGACAGGGTTTTGATACGGATTTTTTCGTCGGCGTTTTCGCGCTTGGTATCGAGGAAACGCAGAATGTCGGGGTGGTGCGCGTGCAGATAAACCGCGCCCGCGCCCTGACGCGCGCCAAGCTGGTTGGCGTAGGAGAAGGCATCTTCCAGCATCTTCATGACCGGGATCACGCCGGAGGACTGGTTTTCGATGCGCTTAATCGGCGCGCCCGCTTCACGCAGGTTCGAGAGCAGAAACGCCACGCCGCCGCCGCGTTTGGAGAGCTGCAGCGCCGAGTTCACCGCGCGGCCTATCGACTCCATATTATCTTCGATACGCAGCAGGAAGCAGGAGACCAGTTCACCGCGCTGGGCTTTGCCGCAGTTGAGAAAGGTCGGCGTGGCGGGCTGGAAGCGGCCGGAGAGGATCTCGTCGGTGAGCTGTTGCGCCAGCGCTTCATCGCCCTGCGCCAGGGTCAGCGCGACCATCACCACGCGATCTTCAAAGCTTTCTAAGTAGCGCTTACCGTCGAAGGTCTTCAGGGTGTAGCTGGTGTAGAACTTCCACGCGCCAAGGAACGTCTGGAAACGAAAGCCGCTGGCGTGGGCGCGTTCAAACAGCTTCACGACGAAGGCGCGTGCGTAGCGGGTGAGGACGCGGGCGTCGTAGTAACCTTCGTTAACCAGGTGGTCGAGACGTTCATCCTGGCTCGCGAAGGTCACGCTGTTGGGCCGCACGTGGGCGGCAAAAAAGGCGTCCACCGCCTCACGGTCTTTATCAAACTGAATGCGTCCCTCCCGGTCATAGAGGTTAAGCATCGCGTTTAATGCGTGGTAATCCGGCGTCGCCTGTATTACCCGTTCTGCGGTTGTCGTTGCCAAAATTCGTTCACTCCTTTACGCACGTTTTCGACGTCCTGCTGCGTCCCCATCAGCTCAAAGCGATAGAGATACGGCACGCCGCATTTTTGAGAGATGACATCTCCGGCGCGGCCAAAGGCGTCGCCGAAATTGCGATTCCCCGCCGCGATCACGCCTCGGATTAGCCCGCGGTTATGCGGATCGTTCAGAAAGCGGATCACCTGGCGAGGCACTGCGCCCGCCGTACCGCCGCCGCCGTAGCTGGGCACCACCAGAATGTACGGTTCTTCTACCCGGATGCGCTCCCGCTCGTTAAGGGGAATGCGCACCGCAGGCAGCCCGACGCGCTCCATAAAACGGAGCGTGTTTTCCGAGCTGCTGGAGAAGAAGACCAGCCGAATCATGCCCGTGCGGCCTGCGCGGCGATGCGGTTGATCATGTCCGGACGGAAGCCAGACCAGCTGGTCTCCCCGGCCACCACCACCGGAAGCTGACGGAAACCCTGCGCGCGAAGAGTATCGGCGGCCTCGGGCTGCTGGTCAATATTCACCATCTCAAACGCCACGCCGCGGCTTTCCATCGCCCGTTTGGTCGCGTGGCACTGAACACAATCGTTACGAGTGTAAATAATAATGCTCATGATTCGTATTTCCATTTAAAATGAGAGAGCGGCGCGAATCATCGCGTCAGGTTGTATGTATCTTGCTAAAGGGAATACTAGATGTAGTTGTCTTAAGTTTCAACCATACAAGATATGGGAAATTTAGATTAATGATGCCCTGATGATGAGCACAGCGGGGCAGGGGGTGTTGTACGGGTTTTTCAGGCTTGCGGGCATTAAAAAGCCCCGGCGCCAGCGGCGACCGGGGCTGATGGCTCGCGCTTACTTACGCAGGCTAAGCAGAGCACCGACGAAGATCCCGACTGCCGCTACCGTGCCGAGCGTGCAGAGCGGTTTTTCGCGCACGAAGGTCGTTGCGCAGCTGACGGCATCGCAGGCAGCCTGTGTGGTACGCGTGCGGCCATTTAGGCGTGCGCGGGTTTCACGGAGCAGAGACTGAGCCTTACGTTTTGCGGCATCCGCTTCGTCCTTCGCGTCACTTCCCCAGGATTTCAGCACCTCTTCCAGCGTGTCTGCTAATTGGCTGACATCATTACGAATATCCTGAGCGTCGTCGTTAATATCGTTTCGGTTCGGTCTGTTAAACATACGATCCTCCGTAATTTTGTGTTCCCGTTCAGTTTAGTTCAGAAATTTAATATCTGAAGCGCATCACGCGATATCCGCCAGTTTATGGACTATTCTGAAAGCCCTGCTAATGCTGAATACTGTAAGGTTGCCGGGCAGGAAAAGATAACGAGGAAAAGATATGTATTTACGACCTGACGAGGTGGCACGCGTTCTTGAAAAAGAGGGATTCACCATGGATGAGGTGACGCCAAAAGCGTATGGATATCGCCGTGGCGAGAATTATGTTTACGTTAATCGTGAAGCAAGAATGGGACGTACCGCTCTCATTATTCACCCGACGCTGAAAGACAGAAGTCTGTCATTTGCTGAGCCTGCCTCGGATATTAAAACCTGCGATCATTATCAGCAATTTCCGCTCTATTTAGGCGGAGAGACGCATGAGCATTATGGTATTCCGCATGGTTTCAGCTCGCGTATGGCGCTGGAACGGTTTTTGAAGGGACTGTTTGGCGACGTACAGTAAATTTGCGACTGGCCTGCGCCAGTCGCTTCACATCACGCTTTAGCCTGGCTGTACTGGCTGACCTTAAACAGGCGGCGACAGTAGTCGAGGAAATAGCCATACACCGCCCCCATCAGCATTGAAATCACAATATTCGAACTGACCGCCGCCGCGATCTGGTGCCAGTCCGCGCCCACCGTCAGCAGAATGGCCACGTAAACCGGCGACTGGAACGTCACATAAGCCAGAACGTCTGCCAGGTTTTTCACCCAGCCTGCGGGGCTGATACGCCGCGCGAAGCGCATGACGGCATCGCGGTATAAACCGTAAGGCCAGGCAATAATAATATTGACCGGAATCGCCACCAGACGAGAAGAAAGTGACTGCTCGAAGGACATTCCGGAGAGGAATATTTCGATCAACATGTTCACAACGGAACAGTAGACAACCATCGCGAAAGTATCCGCCACAGCATGGCGAAGGCGTGATTGCGGTGAGAACATGTCTGAACTCCTTGAGAAGAACACAAAAGAAACGATTTTCCCGAAGCGGTTAGTGCTTTAGGTTGGTTTGTTTGACGTGTATAGCGTATATCTCTACGTTTGAACTAACAACTAGTGATTAATTTTTATTTAATCGCGTTTTGTCCACAAAATTCTCTAAAATTGATGGTTTTTTGTTCGCTTCGTTATAATCTGTCTCGTGCGATGGTTTTTGGTTTTAAATCATTAGCTTAACTATCTTGATGTTGAAAGGTGAGTCAGTGCTTTTGTGGGTAGCGCAGAATGCTGAAATTTTGATTAAGGTTGACCCTTTATATTGCAGTGATGATTGAATCCCTGCGTATCGCTCAGACGTTATAAGATAATATTAACGGCGACAGTTAAACATATTTACGCTATTGACTGGCCAGCCTGCGGGTAGATATTTCAGCGGAAATGAATTATTCTGTCGGTGATTTATCTATTTACCCTAAACAAAAGGTTTTCAAATAATATGTCTTTGACGTTACAGAATCTTAATAATATCCGAACTCTGCGCGCCATGGCACGCGAATTATCCCTGGACGTTCTTGAGGAAATGCTGGAAAAAGTCAGGGTCGTTGCTGAAGAGAAACGTAGTGAGCTGGCGGAATTAGAGCAGCAGAGAGCCGAGCAGCAGGAGAAAATTAATGCTCTGCTGGAGCGGATGAAAGCCGATGGTATTTCACCGACCGATCTGCTGGGCTCTGAACTGGCGCAGACGGGTAAATCCACGAAAAAGCGTAAGCCGCGTGAAGCGAAATACCGCTTTATTGACCAGAACGGTGAAGAGAAAACATGGACCGGCCAGGGCCGTACGCCGAAGCCTATTGCCAGCGCGCTGGCAGAGGGGAAATCACTGGATGATTTTCTGATCTAATGCGTAAACCGGGCGGAACATACCGCCCGGCACTCTTTTCAGCAGACGCCGAAATCACCGTCTTCGGTATACGGCGCCAGCTCGGCGGCTTTCAGGGTATATTTCTCGCCTTGTTCATTGCTGGCCTGTACCGCCACCACGCTTTCACCGTTCACTTCGAGCACTTTCAGCTTCGGGCCGCCTTTACGCGGTTGTACATAATCACCGACAGAAAACATATTACCTCCTCATCGTTTTAGCGATCTTCACCTTAGCCCACGTATGACACCGGGTACAGCGTATTTCACCGATTACTGCTTATGAGGTACGCCGGTTCCAGGGCATCACCTTCAGCAGCTGCGCCATGCCGCAAAAACCGGTCACACCGGCGAACAGCAGCCCGGCCCCCACGAAGCCGCTGAGCAGGAAAAAGCCGTCTGAGACGCTATAGCCCAGCACTACGCCGCAGAGAATGAGCAGCCCGGCAGTGATTTGCACCTGACGCATCAGCGGCAGCGGCTGGGTTTTGTCTTCGACTGTCAGCAGACCCGCCTGCTTCCAGCCCTGAATGCCTCCTTCGACCACAAATGCCTGAGCGGGGGCGGCAGCCTGCGCAAGGCGATCGGCATTGCCTGAGGTGCGTGCGCCAGACTGGCAGTGAAAAATCACCGTTTCACCCGCCTGCGTTTTAAGTCCGCCGGGTAAGGTATCCAGCGGCACGGACTGCGCGGCGGGAATATGCTCGCGGGCGTACTCGTCGGCATCACGAATATCAATCAGTTTTGCGCCATCGGCGATGCGGGCATTGGCCTCGCGCGGCGAAAGAAGGGGAAGTGACATGGCGGCTCCTTACGGGCAATAAAGGGTTTTCAGGGTGCTGATAAGCTGATGCACCGCGTCGTTTTTAATGAAATAGAGAATGCGCTGCGCCTCGCGGGTGCTGGCGATCAGGCCTTCCTCACGCATGCGCGCCAGATGCTGCGACGTGGCGGAAGGGCTCAGACCCGTCGCGCGGGCCAGCTCCCCCGCGCTGGTGCCGGGGGCGCCGCACAGCGTGCAGAGGATCAGCAGCCGACGCGGGTTGCTCATCGCTTTTAAAAGCGTTGCGGCCTGCTCTGTGCTGGCCTGAAGCTGTTCGAGTTCAGTCATAGTACTTTAGAGTTTGCTTAATTAAGGTAATGCTAAAGTAATTGTGCGCATTACGCCAGCGTCAAAAGCGTAAAAGAGGGTAAACGCGGAGCAGGGAACTGGCGCAGACAGGTAAACTGGCTATGCTTAGAACTGGTTCTCTCTATTATTTTCAATGGATTAGCTTGCACGGAGTGTTAATATGGGTTTTTGGCGTATTGTTTTTACCATCCTGCTGCCGCCGCTGGGCGTGCTGTTGGGCAAAGGGCTTGGCTGGGCGTTTATCATCAATATTCTTCTGACGCTGCTGGGCTACTTCCCCGGCCTCATTCACGCATTTTGGGTACAGAGCAAAAGCTAAGCGCGCCACAGTAAATCGCTATAGATATCGGTCAGCACACCCGCTGGACCAAACTGCTGTTTGATCCAGCGCGTGACCTGGCCTGTCGCGGCATGCTGCGTGGCGAGCAGCATGCGCGAGTCCTGACGCGGGTTATTGATACGTCGCGTCACCAGCAGCCCGTCTTCCACCGCGTCCCGCGCCATATACTCCGGTAAAAAACCTATCCCTTCGCCCAGGATCTGACACTGGCATTTGGTATTAAAGTCCGGCACCAGAATCGCCTCCTGACCGTGCAGCAGCCAGCCCACCTTCTTGTTAATGGTGTGTGCGGTATCTTCCACCATGATGTTGGGATACAGGCGCAACTGGCTCTCCGCTATCGGTTCCGGAACGAACGCCAGCGGATGCGCCGGCGCAATGGCAAACACCCAGCGGATGGCGCCGATCTCGGTGTAGTCAATTCCGCCGCCGTCGAGCAGCGTGTCCGGTGCGCCAATGGCGATATTGGCCTGGTTGTTGATGATCGAATCCCACACGCCGTTATAGACCTCGGTGGTGACGGTGATCTGGCAGGTAGGAAACTGCTTTTTCAGCACCTGCAGCAGCCGCGCGGTATGGCGCGGCGTATATAACAGCTGGTTGATACAGATGCGCACCCGCGCCTCGATGCCCTGTGAGATGGTATCAATCCCGCGCTTGATGGCGTGGAAGTCGTTAAGTAGGTCGGTGGCTTTGCGGTAAAAGTAGAACCCGGACTCGGTCAGCTCAATGCTGCGCGTGTTACGCACAAACAGCACCACGTCCAGCCCGGTTTCCATGCGCTTGATGGTGTAACTGATGGCGGAGGTGGTGACCCCCAGCTCGGCAGCCGCCTTGCTGAAGCTGCCGAAGCGGGCGGCGGTGGTGAAGGCCAGCAGGTTCTCTTCGGTAAAGATGGAATTCATATCACAGCTTCCTCAGTCATCAGTTTTGAACATATTTTAACAACGCCTTTACAACACATTTGAAGCCGATCACAGTTCTGACTCTTTACGCAGAGCCGCGTCATGCAAGGCTTTTTCAACCATAAGGATAATGCAGCCTGAGGCGCTAAAAAGCGGTTAAACATAAGAAAAAGGTTGCACGGACGCACGTTTTATCCCGACCGTTGAATTTATCTCAACAATGAATTCACTGTCGATGAATCATTTTTAAGCGGATTCTTTTATGACCAGGCTGTTGCTATTCTCGGGTCAAGAGCAATAAAACATCGGGAGTCTGAATATGTCTGCAACTGAACTGGTTACGGAATTTCTGCTGGCGGCAGAAGAGGGAAATAGCGATGCGCTAAAAGCCTGTCTGGAAAAAGGCGTGGATATTAACGCCACTAACCGCCAGAAAAGAACCGCCGTTACGATTGCCAGCCTGAAAAAACACTATTCCTGCGTGTCGTTATTAATTGCCGCCGGGGCAGATATTGATAAACAGGACCAGACCTGTTTTAACCCCTTCCTGATCAGCTGCCTGACGAACGATTTAACCCTCCTGCGGCTGGTATTACCCGCGAATCCGGATCTCGACCGCCTTACCCGCTTCGGCGGCGTGGGCATTACCCCTGCCAGTGAAAAAGGGCACGTGGAGATCGTGCGCGAGCTGCTGGAAAAAACCGACATTAACGTTAACCACACCAACTTTGTCGGCTGGACGCCGCTGCTGGAAGCCATTGTGTTAAACGACGGCGGTGCGAAACAGCAAGAGATTGTGAAGCTGCTGCTGGATCACGGCGCGAACCCGCACATGACCGACAAATACGGCAAAACCCCGCTCGAACTGGCGCGGGAGAAAGGCTTCACTGAGATTGCCGACCTGCTGCTGGCGGCGGGCGCGTAAGACGACCGGTCAGCCCGTTCCGGCTGGCCGCTAATTTAAAAAAGCATTTTTACCGACGTGCATTTTGCGCGACGGCGGCCCCCTTTTATCCGCAAACAGGTGCAAATAATGCCAACGAAAATCGTGATTAAAAAGAATACGTATTTTGACTCCGTGTCATTAATGTCCGTTTCCACCAAAGCCAATAAATTGCCGGGCGTCGAGCAGGCCTTTGTCGCCATGGCGACGGAAATGAATAAGGGCGTATTAAAAAACCTCGGGCTGTTAACGCCGGAATTAAATGAGGCGAAAAACGGCGACCTGATGATCGTCATTAAAGGCGACGCGGCAAATGATGAAACCCTGGCGGCCATCGAAGCGCTGTTTACGCGTAAAGAGAGCGCGGGTTCCCATGAAGCGCGCTACGCGACGATTGCCAGCGCCAAAAAACATCGCCCGGAGAGCAACCTCGCGGTGATTTCCGTCAACGGCACCTTCGCTGCCCGCGAAGCGCGCCAGGCGCTGGAAAACGATCTCAACGTGATGCTCTTCTCCGATAACGTGTCGCTCGACGACGAGCTGGCGCTGAAGCAGCTCGCGCATAAGAAAGGGCTGCTGATGATGGGGCCGGACTGCGGCACCGCCATTATCAACGGCGCGGGATTGTGCTTCGCCAACGCGGTGCGTCGCGGGCCGATTGGCATCGTCGGCGCGTCCGGCACCGGCAGCCAGGAGCTAAGCGTGCGCATCCATGAATTCGGCGGTGGCGTGTCGCAGCTGATTGGCACCGGCGGGCGCGATCTTAGCGAGAAGATCGGCGGCCTGATGATGCTCGACGCCATCGACATGCTGGAAGCCGACGAGGGCACAGAGGTGATTGCGCTGATCTCCAAGCCGCCTGCGCCCGCAGTTGCCGAAAAAGTGCTGGCCCGCGCGCGCGCCTGCCGCAAGCCCGTCATTGTTTGTTTCCTTGGGCGCAATGAACCGCCCGCCGATGAGGACGGACTGCAGTTTGCGCGCGGCACCAAAGAGGCGGCGCTGAAGGCCGTTTTGCTTACCGGCATCAAAAAAGAGTCCCTCGATCTGCACCCGCTCAACTGGCCATTGATCGAAGAGGTGCGCGCCCGCCTGACCCCGCAGCAGAAGTACATTCGCGGCCTGTTCTGCGGCGGCACCCTGTGCGACGAGGCGATGTTTGCGGCGCTTGCGAAATTCGACGACGTCTACAGCAACATCCAGCCGGATCCGGCTAAGCGCCTGAGCGACATAAGCGTCAGTAAAACCCATACCTTCCTCGACTTTGGCGACGATGAGTTCACCAACGGCAAGCCGCACCCGATGATCGACCCGACCAACCGCATCAGCCGCCTGCTGCAGGAGGCGCGCGATCCGGAAGTGGGCGTCATCGTGATGGACTTCGTGCTGGGCTTCGGCGCGCACGAGGATCCGGTAGGGGTGATGATCGAGGCGATCAAAGAGGCGCAGGCCATCGCGAAGGCCGATAACCGTCCGCTTGAGATCCTCGGCTACGTGCTCGGCACCGACCAGGATCCGCAGTCGCTGGCGCAGCAGTGCCAGCGGCTGACCGACGCAGGCGTCATCTGGGCCAGCAGCAGCACCAATACCGGATTACTCGCACGCGAATTTGTCTGCAAAGGGGAGAACGCATAATGACCACCTTATTTAACCAGCCGCTGAACGTCATTAACGTCGGCATTGCGATGTTCAGCGACGATCTTAAAAAGCAGCACGTACCCGTGACCCCGCTCGACTGGACGCCGCCGGGGCAGGGCAATATGCAGGTGGTGGAAGCGCTCGACCAGCTGGCGAAAAAACCGCTGGCGGAGAAGATTGCCGCCGCTAACCAAATCGCCCTTGAGCGCATTATTCAGTCCCATCCGGTGCTGGTGGGCTATGACCAGGCGATTAACGTTGTGCCGGGGATGACCCGCACCACCATTCTGCACGCCGGTCCGCCTGTTACCTGGGAAAACATGTGCGGCGCGATGAAGGGCGCGGTCACCGGTGCGCTGGTGTTTGAAGGTCTGGCGACGGATCTGGAGGATGCGGCCAGGCTTGCCGCCTCCGGGGAGATCGCCTTCTCGCCGTGCCACGAGCACGACTGCGTGGGCTCGATGGCGGGCGTCACCTCCGCGTCGATGTTTATGCACATTGTTGAGAACAAAACCTACGGCAACCGCGCGTTCACCAACCTCAGCGAGCAGATGGCGAAGATCCTGCGCATGGGCGCCAACGACCAGAGCGTCATCGATCGCCTGAACTGGATGCGCGATGTGCTCGGCCCGATGCTGCGCGACGCGATGAAGATTATCGGCGAAATCGACCTGCGCCTGATGCTGGCCCAGGCGCTGCACATGGGCGACGAGTGCCACAACCGCAACAATGCGGGCACCACGCTGCTGATCCAGGCGCTGACCCCGGGGTTGATCCAGGCGGGCTATCCGGTTGTGCAGCAGCGCGAGGTGTTCGAGTTTGTCGCCAGCAGCGACTACTTCTCCGGCCCGACGTGGATGGCGATGTGTAAAGCCGCGCTGGACGCCGCCCACGGCATTGAATACAGCACCGTGGTTACCACCATGGCGCGCAACGGCTACGAGTTCGGCCTGCGCGTTTCCGGCCTGCCGGGGCAGTGGTTCACCGGCCCGGCGCAGCAGGTGATCGGCCCGATGTTCGCGGGCTATAAGCCGGAGGATTCCGGGCTGGACATCGGCGACAGCGCGATCACCGAAACCTACGGCATCGGCGGCTTTGCGATGGCGACGGCCCCGGCGATTGTCGCCCTGGTGGGCGGCACGGTGGAGGAAGCCATCGACTTCTCCCGTCAGATGCGCGAAATCACTCTTGGCGAAAACCCGAACGTCACCATTCCGCTGCTCTCCTTTATGGGGATCCCGACCGCCATCGACATCACGAAGGTCGCGGGCAGCGGCATTCTGCCGGTCATCAATACCGCCATTGCCCACAAAGACGCGGGCATCGGCATGATAGGGGCGGGCATCGTTCACCCGCCGTTTAGCTGTTTTGAAAAGGCGCTGTTGACCTTCCGCGATCGCTACTTTTTATAAGGCATGCATCCATGAAAAACATGAAACTGGAGTGGAAAAGAGGTGACTGGGCGGCGTATTTCGGGTTGATGACCAACAACCTGACCAATCTGCTGACCATGATGGGGTTGCTCATTTTTGTCGTCGGCATCCCGAAGGAGATTGTTTATGGACGCATTGCGCCAGCCTTCGGGCTGGCGGTATTGGCCGCGAGTATTTGCTATGCGTGGTTCGGCATGCAGATGGCGCGCCAGACCGGGCGCACGGACGTCACCGCGCTGCCGTCCGGCCCCAGCGCGCCGTCCATTTTTACCGTGACCTTCCTGGTGCTGATGCCGGTCTATCAGCAAACGGGCGATGCGGAGTTCGCGATTCAGATTGGCCTGGTGTGGTGCTTCGTGGAGGCGATGATCCTGGCGGGCGGTTCGTTACTCGGGGAAACCATCCGCAAGATGATCCCGCGCACCGTGCTGCTGTCGTGCCTCTCCGGCCTGGGCCTGCTGCTGCTGGCGATGAACCCGATGCTGCAGGCGTTCGAAGCGCCCACCGTGTCGTTCATCGTCCTGCTGCTGATCTTCATCAACTGGTTCGGTAAAAAGCCGATTTTCGCCAAAATCCCGACCGGTCTGCTGTTGCTGATTGCCGGTACGGCCCTGGCGTGGATCTCCGGCCTGCAGAGCCCGGAAGCGATCAAAGCGTCCATGTCATCGTTCGGCTTTAACCCGCCGCAGGTGCACGTGGAAGGTTTCCTGCAGGGCTTGCCGCACGCGCTGCCGTATCTGGCCTCTGCCGTGCCGCTGGGGCTGGCGAACTACATCTTTGACCTGGAGAACATCGAAAGCGCTCACGCGGCCGGGGATGAATACCCGACGCGCAAGGTGATGCTGGCGAACGGTCTGGCGTCGATGCTCGGCTGCCTGATGGGCAACCCGTTCCCGGTGACGGTCTACGTCGGCCATCCCGGCTGGAAAGCGATGGGGGCCAGCATCGGCTACACCCTGGCATCCGGCGTGACCATGTTCATCGTGCCGCTGTTCGGGCTGGGAGCCTTTATGCTCGCCATCATCCCGATGACCGCCATCGTACCGATTCTGGTGTTTATCGGCGTGGTCACCGCCAACCAGGTGGTGAGGGAGACGCCGAAGGTGGAAGTGCCCGTGATCTTCATCTGCCTGTTCCCGTGGATCGCCAACTGGGCGCTGACCATGATGAACAGCGTGATGGGGGCGGCGGGCACGAATGCCGCCAAAATCGGTACCGATGTGCTGCACAGCAAAGGGATCTACTACGAAGGACTCGTCCATCTGGGGAACGGGGCACCGCTCGCCAGTATGCTCTGGGGCTGTATCGCCATTTTCGCCATCATCAATAAACCGCTGCGCGGCGCCGTGGCCGCTGCGGGCGGGGCACTGCTGGCGCTGTTCGGGGTGATCCACGCGCCGGTGGTGGGCTTTGCCGAAGGCAGTTCGCTGATGTTCGTCACCGCGTATCTGATGATGGGCGGCATGTTTGTGGTGAAGCATTTTCTCGACAGCCGGGAAGTGACGAGCGCTGCGTCGGGTACTGTTGCGAAGGAACACGTATGAAAGAGCTTATGGTCGTTGCCATCGGCGGCAACAGCATTATCAAAGACAACGCCAGCCAGTCGATTGAACATCAGGCGCAGGCGGTTAAAGCGGTGGCAGAGTCGGTGCTCGAAATGCTGGCCTCCGACTATGACATCGTGCTCACCCACGGCAACGGTCCGCAGGTGGGGCTGGATCTGCGCCGCGCCGAAATCGCCCACGAGCGGGAAGGGCTCCCGCTGACCCCGCTGGCAAACTGCGTGGCGGACACCCAGGGCGGCATCGGCTACCTCATCCAGCAGGCGCTGAACAACCGCCTTGCCGCGCGCGGGGAGCAAAAAGCGGTCACGGTCGTCACGCAGGTGGAGGTGGATAAAAACGATCCCGGCTTTACGCACCCCACGAAGCCGATCGGCGCGTTCTTCAGCGAGGCGCAGCGCGACGAGCTGCAGCGCGCGCATCCGGACTGGCACTTTGTTGAGGATTCGGGCCGGGGATATCGTCGCGTGGTGGCCTCCCCGCAGCCGCTGCGCATTGTCGAGGCCGATGCGATCAAGACCCTGACGCAAAAAGGCTTTGTGGTGATTGGCGCGGGCGGCGGAGGGATTCCGGTGGTGCGCACTGAGCAGGGCGATTACCAGAGCGTCGACGCGGTGATTGATAAAGATCTCTCCACCGCGCTGCTGGCGCGCGAGATCCGCGCCGACGTGCTGGTGATCACCACCGGCGTGGAGAAGGTGTGCATCAACTTCGGCAAGCCAAACCAGCAGGCGCTGGACACGGTGAGCGTGGCGCAGATGACGCGTTACAAAGACGAGGGCCATTTCCCGGCGGGCAGCATGCTGCCCAAAATCGTCGCCTCGCTGGCGTTTTTACACCACGACGGCAAGCGCGTGATTATCACCTCGCCGGACTGCCTGCCCGCCGCGCTGCGCGGGGAAACCGGTACCCATATTATTAATGAAGGAAGATAAGATGAGTGAAAATAAAAGCCGCCGTGAATTCATCAGCCAGAGCGGCAAAATGGTGACCGCCTGCGCGCTGTTTGGCGCGACCGGTTCCGTCGCGTATGCTGCCGACTCCGCAAAACCAACCTGCGAGACGGGTAAACCGATGACCATCACCGCGAAACATTACTATCTGGACAACGTGCTGCTCGAAGCCGGGTTTAATTTTGACGGCAGCGTGGCGACGAGCACCCGCACCGAGCTGACAACGCTGGAGATCAAAGACGGGAAAATTGTCGCCCTGCGCGATAACGGCAGCCACGCCGACGCGACCCTGCCGCACTACGACGCGGGTAAAAAGCTGATGCTTCCGGCGATGCGCGACATGCACATTCACCTGGATAAAACCTTCTACGGCGGCCCGTGGCGTTCCCTCAACCGCCCGGCGGGCACCACCATTCAGGATATGATCCGCCTGGAACAGAAGCTGCTGCCTGAGCTCCAACCCTACACCCAGGAGCGTGCGGAAAAGCTGATCGACCTGATCCAGTCGAAAGGCTCCACCCTCGCCCGCAGCCACTGCAATATTGAGCCGGTTTCCGGCCTGAAGAATCTCGAAAACCTGCAGGCGGTGCTGGCGCGCCGCAAGCCCGGATTTGACTGCGAGATCGTGGCGTTTCCGCAGCACGGGCTGCTGCTGTCGAATTCCGAAAAGCTGATGCGCGAAGCGATGCAGGCCGGGGCGCACTACGTGGGCGGGCTGGACCCGACCAACGTCGACGGGGCGATGGAGAAATCCCTCGATCTGATGTTCCAGATTGCGCTGGACTACGACAAAGGTGTGGATATTCACCTGCATGAAACCAGCCCGGCGGGCGTGGCGGCGGTGAACTACATGGTCGAAACCGTGGAGAAAACCCCGCAACTGAAGGGCAAGCTGACCATCAGCCACGCCTTCGCGCTGGCGACGCTCAACGAGCAGCAGGTGGATGAGATTGCTACCCGCATGGCGGCGCAGCAGGTGACCATCGCCTCCACCGTGCCGATTGGCACCCTGCATATGCCGCTGAAGCAGCTGCGCGATAAAGGCGTGTTTGTGATGACCGGCACCGACAGCGTAATCGACCACTGGTCACCGTACGGTTTAGGGGACATGCTGGAAAAAGCGAATCTCTACGCCCAGCTCTATATCCGCCCGAACGAGCAGACGCTCTCCCGCGCATTAGGTATCGCGACCGGCGACGTGCTGCCGCTGAACGACAAAGGCGAACGCGTGTGGCCGAAAGCGCAGGACGACGCCAGCTTTGTGCTGGTGGACGCCTCCTGTTCCGCCGAGGCCGTGGCGCGCATCTCCCCGCGCACCGCGACGTTCCATAAGGGCAATCTGGTCTGGGGTACGGTGGGCTAAAAGCGAGCCGGGTGGCGGCTTCGCCTTACCCGGCCTACTGAAACCCTCAAATCGTAGGCCGGGTAAGCGCAGCGCTACCCGGCAATGTTTTATACTGGGCGTCACATTATTAAAGAGGGATCTGCCATGGCACAAATCATCTACGACAACCCGGCGTTTTTCGAAGGCTACGCCCAGCTTCCGCGCTCGGTGCAGGGGCTGGACGGTGCGCCGGAGTGGCCCGCGCTTAAGGCAATGCTGCCCGATTTAACCGGCAAAGCGGTTATCGATCTCGGCTGCGGCTACGGCTGGTTCTGCCGCGCCGCGCGCGAACTGGGCGCCTCTGAGGTCACGGGCGTTGATATCTCCGAAAAGATGCTCGCCCGCGCAGCGGAGCTTACGGCGGATCCACAGATTCACTATCAGCGGAGCGATCTGGACGCTCTCAAGCTCGACGAAAGCAGCCTCGACCTCGTCTACAGCTCGCTGGCGCTGCACTACCTTCCGGAACTGGACACGTTATTCGCCAGGGTTCAGCGCGCGCTCAAGCCCGGCGGCAGGCTGGTCTTTTCCATGGAGCACCCGATTTACACCTGCGCCTCGCGTCAGGGCTGGCTGACCGACGATAACGGCGAGCGGTTCTGGGGCGTGAACCATTATCAGGACGAAGGCCAGCGCGTCAGCAACTGGCTGGCGGATGGGGTGATCAAATACCACCGCACGCTGGGCACCACGCTTAACGCACTGATTAAGGCCGGATTAACGATAAGCAACGTCAACGAATGGGGGCCAACGCAGGCGCAGATTGACGCCTGGCCCGCGCTGGCCGAAGAGGCGGAGCGCCCGATGCTGGTGCTGATCGCCGCCCGCAAGGATCAGTAGCCGACCTTGTATACGCGCCCGGTCTGCACGCCTTCCACGCTGCGACGATAGGCTTGCGCCACCGTGGCGGCAGGCACGCTTTCGAAGCCCGGGAAGAAGCCATCGTACGTGTCGACCGATTCGGTGAGCACCGTTGGGCTAATCAGGTTGATGCGGATCCCGCGCGGCAGTTCGCAGGCTGCGGCGCGAACAAACCCTTCCAGCGCGGCATTCACCGTGGTGGCATTTACCCCCTGCGCAATCGGCTCGTGCGCCACGATCCCGCTTATCAGCGTAATCGAGCCGCCTTCGTTCAGGTAGTGCTGGCCGGTCAGCGCCAGACGCACCTGCCCGAGCAGCTTATCCTGCAGGCCCTGGTTGAAGTCACTGTCCTTCATGGTCGCGAGCGGGCCGAAGTAGAGGCCGCCGCTGGCGGACACAATGGTATCCACCTGGCCGATTTTCTCAAACAGCGCCTGAACGCTCGCCTGCGAGGTGATATCTACCTGCTCGTCGCCCTGCGTGCGGCCCACGCGGATGACCTCGTGGCGACGACTCAGCTCATCCGTTACCGCACGACCGACCGTACCGCTGGCACCAATAATGACGATTTTCATAGCCGACTCCTTATGTTGTGAGCCTTCATTCTTTAATAAATTAAAAGTCGGATAAACTGGGCTAAAGTTAGAAGATTGCTAACCAGAGGTTTGGAATATGGATAAGCTTCGCAGCATGGAGACGTTTATTGCCGTGGTGGAAAGCGGCAGCTTCACCGGCGCGGCGGCGCGGCTGGAGATGTCGGCGGTGATGGTGGGCAAATACGTTGCGCTGCTGGAAGCACAGTTGGGCACCCGACTGCTGGAGCGTAACACGCGCCGCCAGAGCCTGACGGATGCCGGACGCGTCTATTTTGAAGAAGCCCGACGGGTTCTGGAGCAGGTGTCGATTGCCGAAAGCGCGGTTGAACGGCTGCGTGCCACGCCCGCAGGAACCCTGCGCGTCACGGCGCCTACGTCGTTTGGCGGCTGCGCGATCGCCCCGCTGACGGCAACCTTTTTGCAGCGCTACCCGGAGGTACGCATCGAGCTGGATCTGACTAACCGGATGGTCGATCTGGTGGAAGAGGGCGTCGATCTGGCCATTCGCATTGGCGACATTCGCAACGACGATCTGGTGGCGAAATACCTGTGCCCCTACAACATGGTGATCTGTGCCGCGCCGGACTATTTAGCGCAACACGGCACGCCGCAAACGCCAGACGATCTGGTGGATCACCTCTGTCTTTCGCACACGGTGTGGACCGCGCGCAACGAGTGGCGGCTGCCGGGCGTGGAAGGGGAGGTCCGCTGGAAGCGCGATGCCGTTTTACGATGCAATGACGGCTACGGCTTACGCATGGCGGCGCGCGCGGGGGCGGGGCTGTTGCTGCAGCCGGAGGTGCTGGTGGCGGAAGAGCTGGCAAGCGGCAGGCTGGTTCGGGTGCTGGAGCCGTATACGCCCGCGCCGAGGCCGGTGCATTTACTGTGGCGTCAGGATTTGCGGCCGCTGCCTAAGCTGACGGAATTTATTGCCCATATTCTGCTAAGATTGGGCACAATATAAAAAAAGAAGGTAATCAAAGAATGTCTGCAAACAAACTCGCCCGCAGCGCGCAGGGCCTGCAATCCTCTGCCATCCGTGAATTATTAAAACATAGCAAAATGGCGGGCGTGATTTCGCTGGGTGGGGGTATCCCAAACCCGGACCTGTTCGATCGCGAAGGGCTGAAAATTGCCTCTGATGCCGTCTTATCGCAGCATTTTGGGGAAGCATTCCAGTATGGCCTGACGGAAGGCGTGCCGGGGCTGCGCGAGGAAATTAAACGCATCTGCGAGGGGCGCGGCATCACCTGTAAGGCCGATGATGTCGTCATTACCTCCGGCTCTCAACAATCTCTGGACGTGCTGGCGCGCGCGTTAATTAATCCGGGCGATACGGTTGTCGTTGAGCGTCCAACCTATCTTGCTGCGCTGCAGGTCTTTGGCCTGGCGCAGGCCAACTTTGAATCCGTCGGCACCGACGGTGACGGCATGAAGGTCGATGAACTTGAGGCGTTGGTGGCAAAGAAAACCATCAAAGCGGTCTATATCGTTCCAACCTTTGGTAACCCAGGTGGCGTTACGCTGTCTGAGGCGCGCCGTAAACAGCTGGTGGCACTCTCGAAGCGCTATGACTTCGTGATTATCGAAGACGATCCGTACAGCGAAATTAACTATACCGATGACGTCTTCCGCCCGTTAATTGCCCATGCCAAAGATATTGGCAACGAAGAGAACGTGGTGTATACCTCAACCTTCTCTAAAATCCTCGCGCCGGGTACCCGCGTGGGCTGGGTGGTGGTACCGGAGTGGCTGAAGCGCGCGGTGGTGAACCTTAAGCAAACCACCGATCTGCACACCAGCACGCTGTCTCAGCTGATGACATACGAGTACCTGAAGACCGGCCGTCTGGCCGATCAGATTAAAACGATCCGCGAGGCCTATCGCCAGAAATACCGGACGTTCGCCACGGAGCTGGAAGCCGAGTTGGGCGACGTGATGTCGTTCCACAAGCCGAAGGGCGGCATGTTCCTGTGGGCGAAAATGAACAACGGCATGAACACTACCCGCTGGCTGGAAAAAACCTTAAGCAACGGCGTGGTCTTTGTGCCGGGCGAATTTTTCTACTGCAACGAGCCGGACCAGACAACGCTGCGCATGTCATTCGTCACCCCAACGGATGAGCAGCTGATAGAAGCGGTTCGACGCCTGAAAAAATCGCTGTAAAAGACCTGCGCATAACGGTGGTTTTGCCGTTATGCGCAATACGCGTTCAGGGCGGCACGGGCCGCAATCGTCCATGGAGATCTCCATGTTTGAATTTCTGATCGGTGTTGTGACGCACACGCCCGTCTGGGTGTGGGTGCTGTTTATCTTCCTTATCTCCCGCGGCATTAAAGCCCGACGGCCCGCCACCGTGACGCTGGAGCGGCTTGCCATTATTCCGGGCATCTTTCTTATCTGGGATATTTACGATCTGATAGTCTATCGCACGCTGACTCCCGGGACTGTTGCATTGTGGACGGCGGGGATCCTTGCCGGTGCCGCGCTGGGGTATGTCCTGATTAAGCAGGCTGTGATTACCCGCGCAGAGGCGCCGCGCAGCCTTTACCGCCAGGCCGACTACACCGCGCTGCCGTTTATGATGCTGGCGTTCGGGGTGAAGTATGTGCTGGGCGTGATGAGCACGGTCTCTCCCCAGACGATGCAGCAGCCCGCCATGAGCGCGCTGGCGATCGTCTCCGGCGGCGTGTTTGCCGGCGTCTTTATCGGGAAATTTGCGCGCTATGTTGGAGTCTATGTCGCCCGGGTTCCGGTCTGATGCCCTCACCCCAACCCTCTCCCGCAGGGAGAGGGAGAAAACCATGTAGGCCGGGTAAGGCGCAGCCGCCACCCGGCGATTGACTACCGCTCCCTCAGCGCCTCTTTCGCCCGGTTGAACGGCTTAATCAGATAATCCAGCACCGTTTTCTCGCCGGTCTTAATGTCTACCGTGGCAATCATCCCCGGCACAATCGAGAAATGCCTGCCCGCCTTATTGACCAGGTAATCCTGGCTGGTGCGGATAAACACCCGGTAGTAAAACACCTCCGGCTTGGCCTCGTCCTGAATGGTGTCCGGGGAAATGGTCTCGACCACGCCGTGCAGCCCGCCGTAAATGGCGTAATCGTAGGCGGTGATTTTGACCAGCGCCTCCTGGTTCGGATGGATAAAAGCGATATCACGCGGCGAGAGGCGGGTTTCGATCAGCAGGTGATCGTCCACTGGCACAATCTCCATCAGCTCGCCGTTGGGCGGGATCACCCCGCCGATGGTGGTGACCTTGATGTTTTTGACGATCCCGCGCACCGGAGATTTAACCGTCAGACGGGTGACGGAATCCTGACGGCCCTTGAGGATCGCCGACACCATATCCACCTCCGCGTTGGCCTTGGAGAGCGCCTCGCGCGCCTGGACGTAATACTGCGAACGCACGTCGGTGAGCTTCAGCTCCAGATCGCTTTTCTGCCGCTGCAGGCGCAGCACCTCCACGTGGCTGGCGGCCCCGGTCTTTACCAGCCGCTGGGTAATGGCCAGCTCTTTGTTAGCCAGATCTAACGCGGCGCGAAGCTCCCGCTGGGTATCCTCCAGCTGGGCACGGCGCGAGTTGTACAGCCGGGTTTCGTCGGCAATCAGATCCGGCCATTTCGCCAGCGAAGGCGGGAATTTCAGCGGCAGATCGTTTACCTCGGCGTACAGGCGGGCGCTGGAGGCCAGCGAGGCGCGGTAGCGCGCCGCGCTTTCGCCGACGTTTGACTCGGAACGGGTCGGATCAAGCCGCGCCAGCACCTGCCCGGCCTGCACCTGATCGCCCTCGTGGACGTTCAGCTCGGTGAGGATCCCGCCGTCGAGAGACTGTAAGACCTGCTCGCGCGAGCTGGGGATCACTTTCCCCGATCCGGTTGACACCTCATCCAGCACGCCAAACCACGCCCAGACGCCCAGCACCACAAACATCAGCAGCGAGAAGATCACGATCCGACGCGCGCCGGTGTAGCCGCTTTCGGAGTCGAGGGCGTTATCCAGATCGTCCATTGCCGCCACGTCACGCTGACTGATTTTCATTTTTCCACTCCCGTCCGGTTGCTGCCTGTTGCTGCTGCATGCGGCTGTTGCTCAGCGCCTGGGCTTTTGGCGCGTCCATCACCAGCATGCCCTCTTTCAACACCACGACGCGCTCCACCAGCTCCAGCACCGGTACGCGATGGGTGGCGACGATCAGGGTGCGGTGCCCGAGCCAGTCGCCCAGCCGCTGGATGAATTCCCGCTCGGTGTGCTCGTCCAGCGAGGCGGTGGGTTCATCCATCAGCACAATATTCGGATCGCGCAGCAGCATTCGCGCCAGCAGAATCGACTGGCGCTGCCCGCCGGAGAGTCCCACGCCGTTTTCCATGATCGGGTAGTCCAGCCCCTTGGGCAGCTTCTGCACGAAGCTCGCTGCGCCGGTCAGCTCCAGCGCTTCAAAGATCTCTTCGTCGGTGGCGCGCGGCATGCCGAGGGTGATGTTCTCGCGCAGGGTGCCGTAAAACAGCCGCGCGTTCTGGGTCATAAAGCCGACGTTGCGCCGCACGTCCGCCACGTCGAGATGCGGCAGGCTGAAGCCGTCGAGCCGCAGCTCGCCCGCCGCCAGGTCCATCCCGCCCGCCATCGCCTGCAGCAGGGTTGATTTGCCCGCGCCGTTGCGCCCGAGGATCGCCACTTTCTCACCGGGCTTGATCTCCAGCCGGTTAATGCGCAGCGCCATGCGCGGATCGTCCGGCTGATAGCGGAACTGCGCCTGCTCGAAGAGGTAGTGGCCGCGCAGCACGTCCTGGCGGATCGGCGTCTCCTCGCGCTGGTTTTCGGTGGGAAGCTGCATGATGCTGTCCAGCCCCTCTTTTGCCGCTTTGACCTGCTGCCAGCGGGCCAGCACGCCGCACAGCGTCGCCATCGGGGCGATCATGCGGGAGGCCAGCATCGACGCGGCGACCACCGAGCCGGTGGTCAGGGTACCGTCGATCACCATCGGCGCGCCGACCACAATCACGGCGGCGTAAACCAGGCTCTGAATGGTCATCCCCCAGCTGATCAGGTTCTGCGTCAACTCGCGGGTGCGCAGGCCGGATTCGGCGGTGATCTGGATATAGCTGTTCCACTGCTGCAAAAAGCGGTTTTCCGCCTGCATCAGCTTGATGTCTTCCAGCCCCTGCACGCTCTCCACCAGCACCGCGTTGCGCAGGGTCGATTCATGGGCCGACTGCTTTGCCAGCTCCGCCAGCTTCTTCTGCAGCAGCAGGCCGGGCAGGACCATGATCACCGCCGCGACCGGGGCGATCCACGCCAGCTGCGGGGCGATGATCGCCAGCACCACCACGAACAGGAGAAAGAAGGGCAGGTCGACAATCGTCGAGATGGTGGACGAGGTGACCATCTCGCGGATCTGCTCCAGCTCGCGCAGCTGTGAGATAAAGCTCCCGGTTGAGCGGGGAATCGCGCTGTTGCGCAGCCGCAGCGCGTGGCCGAAGACGCGATCCGAAACGCGCATATCCGAGCGCTTGCCGAGCAGATCCATAATGTGGCCGCGCGCCACGCGCAGCACGAAGCCAAACAGGGTGGCGATCAGCACCCCGATGGTCAGGACGTACAGCGTCGGGTAGGACTGGGCGGGGATCACCCGGTCATAGACCTGCATGGAAAAGACGATCCCGGAAAGCGACAGCACGTTGATAAACAGCGCGGCGAGCATCACCCAGCTGTAGGGGCGGAGATCGCGCATCACCAGCCGGTAGAGCCAGTCCGGGCGATATTTTGAGATATAAGCATCCACGCGGCTGTCCTTCAGCGCGGCGAGAGGACGCAGGGCAATGACGTGGCGGATGGCGGGCAGCATGGCCGTCATCGACAGCCGGTTGGTGTAGGTCTGGTCGTCGAAGAAGCTGACTTCCAGCGTATCGTCGCCGTCGAAGTGCTCGATCGCCCCGACCCGGCCGTCATTCAGCGCCACCACCACCGGCAGACGCCAGCTGTTGATTGACTGCTGGTCAGCGGTGAGCAGCTGAAACGACAGCCCCGCCTCACGCGCCAGCTGGGTGAGGGCGGGCACCATCGGTTTGCCTTTCAGCCACGGTGCGCCTGCGATCAGCGCGCCGGGCGAGCAGGCGACGCGGTAGCGGGTGGCGATAAAGCCAAAGGCCTGCGCCCACTGGGCCAGGGCCGCATCCGTCATGTTTTCACCTTGCGGGATATCACGCTGCTTCATGGCTGGATCTCCACGGTCTGGATGGTGCGGTTATCAAGGTCGAACGCATGACGCAATTGCCCGGTGTTATACAGGCAGTTGAGCTGTAGCTGGTGCAGCTGACCAACGGTCTGCTGCTGGGTGAAGCGCGCCTGATAAACCTCCTGTTCGGCGTTGAGCACGTCGAGCAGGGGGCGCGAGCCGAGGTCCAGATACTGCTGCTGGTACAGTTCGCGGGTGCGTGCGCTGAGCGCCTCCTGGCGACCCTGAATTTGCAGCGTGCTTTGCAGGCTCATCACCTGGCTGCGGGCTTCCAGCAGTTTCTGGCGAACGTCAAGGCGCGTGCGCTGAATGGTGGACTGTGCCGCCTCCACCGCGTGTCCGGCGGCGTTACGCCGGGCGGTGAGGCCGCCGCCCTGGTAGAGCGGCATCTGCACTTTCACCCAGGCGGAATACTGGGTGCGATCCCGCGTGTCGCTGCCCGCGTAGCGATCGTTCATGTAGTGGCGCACCTCCGGCTCCAGCGAGACGGTGGGCGTCATCTGCGCGTCGGCGTAGTCGAGGTTAGCCTGGGCGACGTTAGCCTGCGCCCAGGCGGCGAGTACCGCGGGAACCAGGCGGTCGTCCGGCTCGGCGACATCGCAGCTGCGGGCCAGCTTTTGCGGAAAATCATTGCTGATCGCGTTCAGGCTGTTCCAGCCGAGAAAGCTCATCAGCGTCGCACGGGCGCTGTCCAGGCTGGCCTGGTATTGCATCAGCTGGGCGCGCGCACCTTCGATACGGGCATCGGTCTGTACCACGTCAGAGAGCGACGTAGCCCCCTCGTCGTTACGCTGGCGGGTCAGCGTGCCAATGGAGGAGAGGGCGTCAAGCTGCTCTTTGGCGGTGTCGACCATCTGCTGCCAGGTTTGCACCTGTACCATGGCGACGGCGGTATCGTGGGCGATGGTGTCGATACTCACCAGCACGTTAGCCTGCTGCTGGGCCACGCCGGCGCTTTCGGCGCGTACCTGGCTGGCCACCTTGCCGAAGTCGTAGAGCATTTGTGAGAGGGAAAGCACCAGCGACGGCGTAAAGCCGTTCTGGTCGCCGTCGTGGGAATACCCGTTGTCCACGCCGGCATTAATCTGCGGATAGTATTTTGACTTCGCGACGTCCACCTCTTCGCTCTGCTGGTAGAGTTTGCCCACGGCTTCGCTGATGGCCGGATGCCAGGTGACGGCACGGTTGACGGCCTCGCCAAGCTGTAATGAACCGGGCGCGGCGTTGCCCGCCACCGGGGCTACGCGGCCGTTGAGCGAGGGGAGTTCCTGCGTTTCGCGAAGCTGTCCGGTATTGATCGTTGCCGCCGGATTTGCGCAGAAAGCGGGCACAGATATCAGGCAGCACGAGAGCCACCAGTAAGGCATCTTCATTCCCATGTCATGTCCCTAATAAAAAAGTACAGCTTTATTATTAATGCCCGGGCGCTGTGCGCCCGGGTCATCTGTTGCAGGTGCTATCAGGTAATGATGTGTTGCTGGTTAACAAGCTCGTCGTACGTGGTCTGAACGTTATCAAGCGTAACGAGTGCAGTATTAGTGTAGGTGGACCCTGCACCATCACGGTCGATGGAGATCACAGTGTTGCTACCGCTTTGTGTGACATGGATATAATTCCCCAACGAGGCGGTATTACCGTCCCAGCCCACCAGCAGATCGCCAATGTCGATCTTGTCTCCCTGCGCCAGCGAGAACCCGGTCCAGTGATCGCCTCCGGCGCTGCTGACGTTACCCGCCGTGGCATTCCCCACCGTACTGTTCAGCACCTGGTAAATCAGCGTATCGCCGTAGGCCGTACCGGTGATGGCGTCGTTATGCTCAGAGCTGATGAACTGCGGCGCCATATTGATGGTCAGCGTGGCGCTGTCCGTTCTTCCTGCAGAGTCGGTCAGGGTGTAGTTGAAGGTCTCCTTCGAGGTCATGGTTGAGAGCGATACCCCGCTGTTCAGGGTATAGGTGTAGTGTCCGTCAGCGCCGATCGCCAGGATGCCGTAATGGCCGGTGATGTTCACCGTTGCGCTGCCGGTATACGGATCCAGCGTGGTGGTCACGCCGTTGTAACCGGTCACGCTCAGACGGGTATCCACCGAGTGGAGCTGATCCAGCACGCCGCCAGAGTCGGTGCCGTCAAAGATATTGCCGTTGACGGTGTGGCTGCCGGTGACGTCGAAATTACTCAGCGAGTAGGTGGTGCCGTTTACGCTTGGCGTGATGGTGATGGTCCCGACGCTGAGCCCCGGTACGCTACCGGTAAAGCTCAGCGTATAGGTCCCGGCGTTGAGATCCAGCCCGGTCAGCGGGACGTCGATACTGCCGCCCAGCAGCGAGGCGCCGCTGAAGGAGCCGCTGCGGATCGCGCCGTTGGCATCGCTAATCGTCCAGTTCACCGTCAGCCCGCCCAGCGCCAGCAGCGAGGCCACGCTAAAGTGCAGCGACGCGTTGTGCAGCGCGGTGTTCGGGTCGACCACGAAGGTTCCGCTGCCGCTGCCCTGGGTTGATGAGAACAGGGCCGTCGTCCAGCTGGCGACGCCCACGGTGGTATCCGAGTAGACCGACGTGTGGTGCACCGAGGTAAGGTCCATCGTGGCGCTGACATCGTTGACCGCATTCATTGCCTGCGCGGTTGGGGTGATGTTGAGCGATGCCGTATCCTTCGAGCCGTCAGGCGCGGTAACGGTGTAGACGAACGTATCCGGCGTGCTGATATGGTCCGCGACCACGCCGCTCCTCAGGGTATAGGTGTACTGACCGGACGCATTGATGGTCAGCGTGCCGTATTCCCCCTGAATGGTGGTGGTGCCGCTGCTGTTGACCGTCACGCCGTTCACTTCGGTAACCAGCGTGCCCGCTGGAACCGGGTCATTCGCCAGCACGTCGCCGGTGGTCGTTTCGCTAATACTCGCCACGCTGTAGACATGGTCCTGCAGGACGCTCAGCGTGTAGGCCGTCAGGGCGGTGATCCCGGACGCGGTATTCAGCAGGAACAGGTACTCCCCGGCAGGCAGGTTCAGCGTAAGCTGCGGTGACGTGCCCCCCAGCAGCGGCGCGCGCAGCCAGCCCGACTCGACGCGTACCTGCTCGAAGGTCTGGGTCGCATTGTTGAACTTATAGACGTACAGATCGAACACCGATGCCAGCGCCACGCCGCCCACGGAGGCCTGGATGGTCATGGTGCGGGTCGTCCCTTCCTCCACGTTGTAGATAATCGGGTTGGTCAGGTCGTCCAGCAGGTTAAGCCCCAGCGTGCTGCCGAGATTAATGCCCACCAGGGTAAAACCGTTCTGAGACGAGGCGCCGTTATTCACCTCACTCACGGTGGTGTCAAAGGTCAGCGAGGCCGTGTCGTCCACTGCCACAATGCCGTTGATGACCGTACCGGCACCCAGAGACAGCACCAGGTTTGCCGACGCGCTGACGCCGTTATGGGTGATGGTGTAGGTGAAGCTCTCCGTCCGGCCAACGACCGCGGCGCTGGTATCAGTCAGGTTGTAGGTATAGCTGCCGTCGCGGTTGATGGTCAACGTACCGTATTTGCCCTGGATCACCGTGCCGTCGGCGTTCACGCTGGTGGTCACGCCCTGCGCGTTAGTGACCGTGGAGATAGTGGTGCCGGCCGGCGCGTTGTCGCTGCCGGCGGTCGGGTCCGTATCGAGGATCACGTTGCCGTTGAGGCTGGTATCGCCCGTGACCGTACCCGGACCGGTCTCTTTCACCGCCACGTCGAGGCTGGTGTAGGAACCTGTCGCCAGCAGGTTGGTGTTGTAGCTCAGCACGCGGTAGTTGCCGTCGGCCAGCCCGGTCAGGTTCAGCGAGACGCCGGTGGCGCCGAGGGTCAGGAGATCGGCAAACTGCGGCTGGCCGGTATCCACCACGGTTGTCCAGACACCGTTGACGTAGTGCTGCACCACCAGCTCAAGGGTATTGAGCAGAGAGAGCACCGCTCCCGTGGCATTGGCGTTTACCACGATGTCCGCGCTGCCGCCGTTGCCCACCGTGAAGTTCACCTGCGCGGTGTCATTACCGATCAGCGTCAGGACGTTGCCCACGGCGCCGACCAGCAGGAAGCCGTAGTCGCTGTACTGGCTGTTGGTGACGGTCGCCGTGGTGCTGAGGTTCAACTCCTCAACGTTATTGCTGGCGGAGAGCGGCACCACCGGCGCAAGGGCAGAGCCCGGCAGGGAGGTGTTGCCTGCGACGTCGGTCGCGGTGATCTGCAGCGTCTGACCTTCGATCTGTTTGTTAATGAAGGTGTAGCTGTAGGTGCCGTTGCTGCCCGCAATGGCGGTCACCGTTGAACCGTCCGCAAGGCGGATAGTGACGGTGCTGCCCGCCTCCGCGCTCCCGGTCAGGATGCTACCGTCGGCGTTGAAGGTGCCGGTCGGCGCCGTTGGCGCGGTCGTATCGACGATAATCGTCGTCACGGCTGACGCCACGCTGGTGTTGCCCGCCGCATCGGTGGCCGTAGCGGTAAAGTTATGCGTGCCCTGCGTCAACGTGGTGGTGGTTTGTGGCAGGGTCCAGTTGCCGCTGCCATCGGCGGTGACCGTGCCCACCAGCGTGATGCCGTCGTAGATCCGAACCGTGGCATTCGCTTCGGCGGTTCCGCTCAGCGTTGGACGAGTGTCGTTAGTCGGGTTCGTACCGGTCACGGGCCCGGTGACGCTGCCGACATCATCAATGACCGAACTGATGACCGGCGCGGCTGGCGGGAGGGTATCGACGTTAATCACATACCCGGCGGTGGGGGCGCTGGCGTTGCCCACCGCATCGGTGGCGGTGAAGGTCAACGTGTGCGCGCCGTTGCTCAGCGCCGGAGATGGCGTAAAGCTCCACGCGCCGCCGGTCGCCGTCACGCTGCCGATCTGTACGCCGTTATCAAAGATTTTCACCGTGGCTCCCGCTTCCGCCGTACCGCTGAGGGTCGGCTGCGCGTCGTTGGTGAACCCACCGTTGGCAACCGGCGTCGCCGCATTGCCCACGTCATCCAGAATGCTGGTCAGCACAGGCAGCGCAGGCGGCGTGGTGTCGACGGTGAGGCTGAAGCTGGTGGACGACACGCTGGTATTGCCTGCCGCATCCGTGGCCTGCGCGGTAAAGCTGTGCGCGCCCGCGGTCAGCGGAGGGGTGAGCACGATGCTCCAGCTGCCGCTGCCGTCCGCGGTGCCCGTGCCGACCAGGGTGGTGCCCTCATAGATCTTCACGGTGGCAAACGGTTCGCTGGTCCCAACAAGCTGCGGCTGGGTGTCGTCGGTTGTCTGCCCGGACGTGAGCGGGCCGGTGATACTGCCCACGTCGTCGATTGCCTGGCTGATAACCGGCGCGTTCGGTGCCGCGGTATCAACAATCAGGGTAAAGCCCGGCGAGGTCGGGCTGACGTTGCCCGCTGCATCGGTGACCGTGGCGGTCCAGGTATGGCTGCCGTTGCCCAGCGGCGCAGATGGCGTAAAGCTCCATGCGCCGGTGCCGTCCGCCTGCACGGTGCCGACCGGCTGTCCGTTTTCATACACGGTAACCGTGGCGTTGGCGGTCGCGGTGCCGTTCAGCGTCGGCGTGGTGTCGTCGGTGCTCTGCCCGGAAGAGAGCGGGGTTTGAATACTGCCCACGTTGTCACCCGCGGTCGAGATGACCGGCGCTAACGGCACGCCCGTATCGACCGTCAGGTTAAACGGTGCCGTTGTGGCGCCGGTGTTGCCTGCCGCATCGGTCGCGTTAAAGGTGATGGCGTGTGGACCTTCGGCCAGATCGCTGCCCGGGGTGAAGCTCCAGTTGCCCTGGGCATTGACCACCGCCGTGCCAATTTCGTTGCCATCAACGAGCACGTGCACGGTAGAACCCACTTCGCCCGTGCCGCTGAAGGTCGGACGCGCGTCGTTGGTGCTGTTACCCGACGTGAGCGTCCCGGTGACCGGACCGACATCGTCAACCACGCTGGTGACTACCGGTACACCAGGGGCTGCGGTATCCACGGTAAAGGCGAAGACCGATGAGTTCGCCGAGGCGTTGCCTGCAGTATCCGTTGCATACGCGCGCAGGGCGTAGCTGCCGTCGCCCAGCGGCGCGGTCGGCGTAAAGGACCAGTTCCCGCTTCCGTCAACGGTCGTTGTACCAATCTGCGTGCCGTTATTCATGATGTGGATAGTGCTGCCCGCCAGACCGGTGCCGCTGATGGTTGGGGTGCTGTCGTTGGTTACCTGGCCGCTGGTGAGGTTACCCTGGACGCCGCCAGAGACGTCGTCGTTCACATTATCCAGCGTCGGAACCGTCGGAGCAGTCAGGTCAACCACCACGCTCCAGGGGGTGGAGACCGCGCTGAGGTTGCCCTGCGGGTCGGTCGCCCGGACGGTGAAGCTGTGCGAGCCTTCGCCGAGGGCGGTATCAGGAGTAAACGTCCATGTACCCGTGTTGTCAGCCGTGACCACGGCAATCTGGGTGCCGCCGTCGAAAATGGTCACCACGCTGTTTGCGTCCGCTGTCCCTGTAAGGGTTGGCGTGGCGTCGTTGGTGAGCTCGCCGCTGACCACCGTGGTGGCGGCATTGCCCACATTATCCGTGACGTTGGTGATGACCGGCGTGGCGGAAACGGAATCCACCACGACGGTGAAGCCCGCCGAAGGACCGCTCTGGTTCCCCGCCGGATCGGTCTCGCGGATGGTCAGGACGTGATTGCCCTCTGCCAGGACAGGCGTGGTGTAGCTCCAGGTGCCGGTATTGCCGATTACCACACTGTCCAGCAGCACGCCGTTGTTGTAGATCGAGATGGTATCGCCCACCGCGCCGGTGCCGGTGAGGGTCGGCTGGTTGTCATTGGTGGTCTGGCCGCTGGTCAGCGGGCCGGTGCCCGGGCCGACGTCGTCAATCACGGCGCCGATGGTCGGCGTGCCCGGCGCGGTAAGGTCAACGGTGACGCTGGCCGCCGGAGAGCGGCCGCTGGTCTGGCCGTTGAGGGCCGCAGTCACCTCAAAGGTGTGCAGCCCCTCGCCAAGCGCGGCCGGCGTATAGCTCCAGTTGCCGCTGCCGTCGGCCGTGACCGTCGAGACGGGCGTCACGCCACCGTCCAGGTAGATAGCGATCTGGCTTCCCGCCTGAGCCGTACCGGTGAGGGTTGGGGTGGTGTCGTTGGTCGTTTTGCCTTTCACGTCGCCAATGATTGGGTCGACGTCATCGTTGATGGCCACGATCACGGGCACGTCAGGAAGATTCGGAAGCGTACCGGTGACGTTATAAGTTGCATCAACGCTGGTACGTCCGGAAGCATCGGTCGCGGTCACGGTCAGGGTCGCGCCATCCTGCGGGGCCGGGCTGACCGCAATGGAGAAACTGCCGCCGGTCGCCACCCCGGTACCAATGACGTTACCGCCACTATCCTTAACGGTGATGAGTGCACCTGCTTCGGCGTTACCGGTCAGCGGTGTACCTTCTGGAGCAAGGCTAAGATTGCCCGGTGCGGTTGGGTCCTGGGTATCCACCGTCACGCTCAGTGACGCTGAACCGTTTGACGGATTGCCTGCCTGATCGACTGACGAGACAGTAAAGGTATGCGAACCATCCAGGAGCGTTGTGCCTGCGGTCCAGCTCCAGCTGCCGTCCGGCTGGATCGTGATCGGCACCCCTGACGGGATACCGTCGACGGAGACGATAACGGTAGTGCCGGGCTCGCCGGTCCCGGTTAGGGTCGGCGTACCGTCGCGGGTGTAGAGCACGTTGTTGGTGAGCTGGCTGTCTGAGACGGCATTAATTTGCGGTATCCCGGGCGCAACGGTATCGAGCGTGACGGTAAAGACCGAACTCGGCGCGCTGAGGTTGCCCGCTGCGTCCACGCCCGCTACGGTAATGTTCAGCGGACCGTCCGTTTGCGCTGGAAGCGTCAGGCTCCATTCTCCGTTCACCACCACGACACGGCCCAGCTCGACGCCGTTGTTGTAGACGATCACCGTCTCACCGTTAACCCCGGTTCCGCCCACTGTCGGCGTGGCATCTGTGATAAAGCCACCATCAGGCGCGCCGCCCACTGCACTAATCACCGGTGTATCCGGCGCCAGGGTATCCACGATGATCGTAATCGCTGACGACGGGTCAGAGACGTTGCCCGCTTCATCGGTGGCGGTGGCAGTATAGGCGTGGCTGCCCTCGGCAATGTCGCTGCCGGGACGCCAGCTCCAGTTGCCGTTGCTGTCTACCGTGACGGTGCCCACAACGGTCGGTGTACCGTTAACGGTGTCAGTGATGTTGATAACGTCGTTTGGCGTACCGGTGCCGCTCAGCACCGGGCGCGGATCGTTGGTGGTGCCGCCATTGGGGACGGGACCGGTGATCTGGGTGACGCTGTCAGTAATGACCGGTGCTGCAGGCGTAGCCGGCGCCTCGGTATCAATGGTGATGGTGACCGGCTGCGACGGGGCGCTTTCGTTGCCCGTGCCGTCCATGTTGGTGACGGTCAGGGTGATGTCATAGGTGCCGCCAGCCAGGGGGGATGGCGGCGTCCAGGTCCAGTTGCCGGTATTGTCCACGACAGCGTCGCCGATTTTGACGCCGCTGTCGTAGATCGTCACGGTATCACCCGGATTGCCGGTACCGCTCAGGGTCGGCGTGGTGTCGCGGGTGATTTCGCCCGGGTTCAGCGGCGTTGCTGTGCCGTCAGGATTGACGGTAATGGCCGGGATATCCGGCGTGGCAGGCGCAACGGTATCCACCGTCAGTTCAAATGGCGTTGAGATGGTGGTATTGCCCGCGGCGTCCGTGGCGTGCACCGTCAGGGAATGCGGACCGTCGGTGAGCGGGGTCACGGGCGTGAAGCTCCAGCCGCCGCTGCCGTTGAGGGTGGCGGTGCCGAGCAGAGTCGTGCCGTCATAGACGGTGATCACCGTGTCTGCCGGGGCGGTGCCCTGCAGCAGGGGGCGAGTGTCATCCGTGGTATCGCCGCTGTTGAGCGAACCCTGTACGCCGCCGACATCGTCGATCACGGTGGCGATGGTGGCCGCCGCTGGCGCAGTGATATCGACGTTCAGGGTGAAGTCGTCTGACGGCTGGCTGGTGTTACCCGCCGCGTCGGTGGCGACGACGCTAAAGGTATGAGGACCTTCGTCAAGCGGCGTGGGAAGGGTATAGGTCCAGGTGCCGCTGCCGTCGATCGGGATCGTAATAAGATTGGCACCATCCAGGCGAATGGTAACGGTTGAGCCCGGTTCAGCCGTGCCGCTGAGCGTTGGCGTGGTGTCGTTGGTGCTGTCGCCAGAATTGAGCGCGCCGAGGCGCTCCGGCACATCATCCAGCACCTGGGTAATGACCGGCGCCGCAGGCGCGACGCTGTCAACCGTCAGAGTCCAGGTGTTGGAGACGGGGCCGGGGTTGCCTGCCGCATCGGTCGCGACGGCGGTCAGAGCGTGGGGGCCTTCACCAATTGAGGAGGAAGGGGTAAAGCTCCATACGCCGAGGCCATTGGCAACGGTTGTACCGATTTCAACACCGTCCACGCGCAGGCTGATCGTCGCGTTTGCTTCAGCGGTACCGCTGAGCGTCGGGGTGGCGTCGTTGGTGGTCCCGTTCACGTCGATCGCGCCGGTCTGCCCTGGAATATCGTTTACAACCTGTAAAATCACCGGGGCGCCAGGTGCCGTCCCGTCAACGTTAATTGTCCACGTGTTTGATATTCCGCTCGGGTTACCGGCGGGATCCGTCGCCTTCGCGGTCAGCACCCAGGTGCCGTCGGTCAGCGGTGTGGGCGGCGTAAAGCTCCACTGGCCGGAGGAGGGAACAACCACCGTACCGAGGGCATCGCTGCCGTTATAAATCGTGATGGTCGAACCTGCCTCGCCCGTGCCGTTCACGGTCGGTGCCCGGTCGTTGGTCAGCCCATTCTGGGCCACCGGGCCGGTGGTGGCCTGCACGTCATCAATCACCGACAGGATGACCGGGGTCTGCGGCGGGGTAATGTCCGGTGCCGCCGCGGAGGTGGTTGGACTGGTGTTGCCCGCCGTGTCGGTGGCGTCAGCGGTCAGGATTTCGCCATTGATCCTCGGCGGGCTCAGCGTCAGGCTGAAGTTCCCCTGGCTATCAACAACCACTGTGCCAAGGGTGAAATCGCCTTCACGGATGGTCACCGTGCTGCCTGCTTCTCCGATGCCGCTGATGGTGCCGCCATCATTCGACACCACGAGGTTTCCTGGGGCTGACGGCGGCGTGGTGTCCACGGTAAAGATGATAGGCTCAGAGGCCGTACTCTGGTTTCCGGCGGCATCGGTTTCAGTGACGGTGATCGAGTGCGTTCCGTCCGGGAGCGGGCCCCATGGGGTAACGCTCCATGTACCGTTAGGCAGCACCGTCGTTGTGCCAATCGCCACGCCGTTATCGTAAATGGTGATGGTTCCACCGGGTTCGCCCGTTCCCGCCAGAATCGGCTGCGAGGCATCGGTAGGCACGCCCGACGCGATTGTTCCTCGGATAAGGCCCGTATCGTCGAGCAGCACAATCGCGGTGGGCGCTGTCGGAGGGGTGAGATCGACGGTGAGGGTGAATACCGGTGAGGCTGGTCCGGTGTTGCCGGCGGCGTCGGTTGCCCGTACGGTAATCTGGTGGGTGCTTTCATTCAGGTCGACGGACGGGGTGAATGTCCATGTGCCATTGCTGGCGACGACCGCGGTGCCAATGGCTATTCCGCCGTCATAAATCGTCACGGTGGAGCCCGCTTCGGCGGTGCCGGAGAGCTGCGGCCGCCGATCGTTGGTGCTGCCGCCGTTGGTCACCGTCCCCGTCTGAGGGGCGATATCGTCGATTACGCTGCCAATCGTTGGTGCATCGGGTGCGGTGAGATCCGGTGCGGTGACGCTTGAACCCTGGCTGGTATTCCCGGCGCTATCCGTTGCGGTGGCAGTTACCTGCTCGCCGTTGGTCAACGGTGTCCCGAGGGAGACGCTAAAGTTGCCGTCGCTGCCCGTTTTTCCTGTACCAATGACGTTGCCGTTCGCGTCTTTCAGCGTGATGGTACTGCCGGGTTCGGCGGAACCGGTGACGGTTTTACCGTCTGAGGAGAACTTAAGGCCGGAAGGTGCATTTGGTGCAGTCGTATCCGGATCGGCCGAATTGTTACTGCTGCCACCACCGCCGCCACCGCCGCCGCTACTTGCCGCGGCCGCGATGCCCCCTGCAGCGGCAATACCACCCAGGGCCCATGGCCAGATGGCGGCGCCACCGGCGTCACTTCCTGACGCCGCAAGCAGCACGTCCGTGGACGCGATAGATTCGTACGTGGCGGCCCCGGTCGGATCTTCAATCCACCATAACGCGCCGTTGCTGTCCTGCAGAACCAGCTGGCTCACGCCCTGCGCGTCCGCCACATAGAAGTTTTTAAGGGTGATCACCTCGCCGGAGTGCAGTGTCACCAGCAGGTCGTTACCGCTTCGCGCGAAGTGTGAGACGCTCGCTCGCTCGACGTGAAGCTCAACGACAGAGGAATGGTTCAGCGTAACCTGTGTGCCTTCCAGGGTCGTTTCTACGCCAGTAAGTTTTGAAATAACAGAGATTTGGCTCATTTTGTTATTACTCCAGCAGAAGTGTCATGAACGGCGAGCAAGACGAGCCATCTCTGCTGAAGGTAAAGGGCGCCCCCGGCGCAGCTGCTGTTATAAAACAGCGCTCACCGTAGATTTCAGCGCGCACGATGCCCGCCATGCGTCAGAGTGGCAACATCAGAGCGAATCTAATAACTTATGAAAAAACCGTTTAATGGGTGTTTTGTATTTTATAAAACCCTGTAATTAATAGAGGAATTGATTTCTGGAATATAAAAATGATATAGACAGAAAATGAGGGTTGTGCAAATTAGGCTTTGGTAAATAAAGATGGAAACAATGAGTGGGGCATTAATGGATTGCTCTTTTTTATAATTTTTGTTTTTTATATCATTGTTTTTAATGTCTTTTTGTTTTCTTTTGTGGTGCTGTTATTTAACGTTTACGACCCGGTATGATAATTGGTAGGGAGCATTTTAAATATCATGTCAAACGTTATTATTTAAGCGAGCTTAATGTGTGTTTAAGTTAGGGTAACGTTTTTGATGTAAGATATATTATGTCACTTAGGTAATGAAATATATTCTTGTATAGGGTTAAAACTCTGCTAATAGGCGCAAGGAATAATAACGAGAAAACAAAAAATAACCTGGTTTATTACCTTTACAACTGAAGTGCAGGCAGGGTTTTAGGACAGAAAAAAATTCACCGAAGAATGAATAAAAATCCTCACCCGGACGTTTACTGACGTCACTCCCCACTCACCCTGGAGTTTTATATGCGCACAACCTCGTTTCGTTTGATCCCGGTGCTGATTTTTTCTCTGCTGTCTCCACTGGCGCTGGCCATGGGCAATAATAGTACCGAGAGCAAAACGCCTGATTGTCCTTCCGGACAGGTGTATGACAGCGCCACGCAGAAATGCGTGCCGGACAAGAGCAGCAGCCTCAGCGACCAGGACAAAACCAACTACGCGTACCATCTCGCGAAGAAAGGCGAGTACCAGGCGGCGCTGAACCTGCTGGATTCGCTGAAAAATGGCAACACGGCTGAAGCGTGGAACTATCGCGGGTTCGCCACGCGCAAACTGGGCCGAACGGACGAAGGGATTGGCTATTACCAGCGCGCGCTGGCTATCGCCCCGGATTACGCCAAAGCCCGGGAGTATCTCGGTGAAGCGTGGATGGTGAAAGGACGTCCCGACCTCGCGAAAGAACAGTTGAAGGTCATTGCCGGAATCTGTGGCCAGTCCTGCGAGGAGTACCGTGACCTGCAGGCCGCCATCAATGGACACCCGGAATCCTGATTTTCTCGTGGAGGGAAAACCCATCGCAACCCGTGAGGTTCGTCAACAGCTCGCCGCACACCTGCCGCGCCTCTGGCGCTATGGGCTGGTGCTGTCGCGAAACAGGGATATCGCCGAAGAGCTGGTTCAGTCCACCTGCGTGCGTGCGCTTGAAAGAAGTAGCCAGTATAGGCCGGGCACGCGCATCGACAGGTGGCTGTTCGCGATCCTGCACTCCATCTGGATCTCTGAGCTTCGGGCACGACACGTTCGCCAGGGGCAGGGATTTGTCCCCAGCGACGAGCTGCTGGCACCCGACACCCGCGAACAGGATGAGACGCGCCTGCATTACCTGAAGGTGATGCAGCGCGTTAATGCGCTGCCCGAAGCCCAGCGCAACGCGGTATTTTTGGTTTATGTCGAAGGCTTTACCTACCAGGAGGCGGCGGAGACCCTGGCGGTGCCGATCGGTACCGTGATGAGCCGACTGGCGACGGCGCGGGCTCGGCTTGCCAAATCCGCTGACGCACTGCCTCCGGTAAAGGAGAAACGCTCTTGAACGCGCACCGTTTTGCACCGCCCTATAACGACGACGCCATCGTGGCCTGGATAGATGGCGAGATGTGCCGCGCCGACGCGCAGTTATTTGAAGAACAGTTAAAATGTGACGAACGCCTCGCCGGGCGAACCGACGAACTGATGAAAAGCAGCCAGGATTACGCCGGGGCGTTTGCCTCCCTGCTGGATGATGCGCCTCTTGAGAGGATGCAGGCGCGTCTCGCGGCACTTCCCGACCCGCAGGTCTCGACGGCGGCTGGCGTCAGCCGACGGGCGCTGATCGCCGCCTCGGCCAGTTTTTTGCTGGTGGGTTCCGGGCTGGGGTATCTGCTGCGTCCCTCAGCTGCGCCTGCGGATGAGAACGCCCATATCCGCGACCTCGAAGCGCAATATATGTCCCTGTACAGCGTCGAGACGCTGCTGGATATGGACAGCGCAACGCCGGTTCTGCAGCGCGGGCTGGAACGGGCCGCGCAGGACATCGGCATGACGCTAAACCTGTCGCAGCTTACCCTGCAGGGGGCAGAGCTTAAAATGGTGCGCATGCTGCGCTATGAAACGACGTCTATCGCGCAGATAGCCTGGATCAACGCCGACTACGGCCCGATGGCCCTCTGTATTTCGCCTGTTGATGAGAAGACGACGGTCTCGCTCCAACAGGAGCAGCGGCACAGCATGAACCTGGCGTGGTGGCAGGAGGCGGGCTATCAGTTTGTCCTGATTGGCCGCAACCCGCCGTCTCACCTGCGGGGAAACGCTGAGCGGCTGCAGCGCGTGTTCTCAGGATGACGGCACCTTGTTAGTCTGTATCGCAATGGCGATGGCAATACGATCGTCCACGACCAGGGCAAACTTATCCATCCCGTAGGACGCGCGTGATATCGCGGTGGTGGCATCCAGGGTGAGGGCCTGCGCATGCGGGTCTTTCACCGCGGCCTCCAGGATCACCGGCCGGGCAATGTTTCGCACGGTCAGCGTGCCGAACACCCTGAACCGTCCGGCGCCCTGGTCGACCACGCGAGAGCTGATGAACTCGATGGTCGGGTAGTGCTCCGCATCAAAAAACATGTCGCTTTTTAATTGCCAGGTGAGCAGCGTGTTTGAGGCCACCAGGGTGGCCACGGGAATGGTGACGTGGATGTGGTCGTCAACGTCGTTATCCGGATTGAGCGTTACGGCACCCGTCACGCCGCTGAACGTCGCCCAGGAGAGGATGCCGCCGAAGGCATGCCACGAGAGCCGAATGGCGGTGTTTTCGGTGTCGATAAGGTAGCTTTTTGGGGCAGCATGCAGGGAAGGGCATAACAGCAGAACGGTCAGAAAGGCCAAAAGGCGATACATAGTGGTTTCTCCGATAAGTGCGCACTGCGTAAACGCCTGAGGTGCTAATTATATTCGAAGAAATAAAAAAGGCCGCAAGCGCGACCTTTTCGTGAGTATAACGACTTACTCAGTGACTTTCTTTTCCAGCTCGCTGGCACCTTCTTTGGTTTTGTTCCAGCCTTTCTCCGCGCCTTCTTTGGTGGCATCCCACCCTTTCTCGGTGCCTTCTTTGGTTTTATGCCAGGCTTTCTGGGAATCTTCGCTGACCTTGCTGCCAAAGCTTTCGCTTTTACCTTCCGCAGCATGCTTCTGTTTCAGCTTCAGCTCTTCACCTTTGTTCTGCTCTTCGTGCAGTTTTTGCTTCGCCTCGTTGGCGTTTGCGTTCGCCGCCGCGACGGTATCGTCAGTTGCATGTGTGGTCGCAGCAAATACTGGGGAAGCCAGCAGAACGGCAGATAATGCGATAATTGTTTTTTTCATAATATCCTCATTTAACGTTATCGGTTATGAGCGTGGTTCAGCATGGCACAGGCGAAACGGGATGGCTTTAGGAAAAAACTGTAATGAGATCAACATGCCCTGATGAGAGGTATTTAGCCTGAGGATTATCCAAAGGATAAAACGCCTATTTCCGCGAGGGCAGCGAGCGTCAGGAGAATGAATATGATGACGGTTATGGGTCTGTACATGGTGGCGTTCCTTCCGGGTTAAGCGGCTATTCCGTAGCGCTGGGTGGGGGTGTTTTTTTATTCTCCATAGGGGGAGGGGCGGTGTCGTTGATGTTGGTCAAAGGGAGAGGGTAGCTTCTCAAGCGAGAAGATGAATGAGCTCTGTCAGGGCTGGACGTAGTGATTGTGGTGGAATGATCGCAGATTCACTCCCTTCTCGCTGGCGGCTCGCTTGTTCATGGCGGGTTCGATCAATACTCCGATCTTGATTTTGTCGTTGTGGTAGACCCTCTCTACTATGACGAAATCATGGCTCAGCGTATTGTGTTCGCCGGAACACTGGGTCACCTGCTCCATGCTTTCACCGGGGAACATGTGGGAGAACCTCGTCTGCTTAGCCATGCTGAAAGCCGGAGTCCGGGCCTGAAAGGTTTTGGTCTGTTCCGCCCCCCATGTTCAGACGACGTTTGCTAAAAAATGGTCGTCTGAATTTCGGTTGTGAGGTTCTTCCTGAGTGCTTAGATTCATTTTCAATCTATCGAGAGGATATGAATATGAACTTTGCAGAACGCCACTATCAGCATGAGCCTCTTCTTATCGCCAACGTCTGGGATGCCGCCAGTGCTGTCGCTGCGCAAAAAGCAGGCTATCAGGTACTGGGAACGTCCAGCGCGGCAATCGCGTCCACACTGGGATATGACGACGGGCAGGGAGTACCGTTTGATGAGCTATTTTATATGGTCACCCGGATCCAGGCTGCCAGCAACCTGCCAGTGAGCGTTGACATGGAAGCAGGGTATGGTGATTCAGCCGAAGAGATAGCAGACAATCTGCAGCGCCTTGCTCAGACAGGTGTCTCAGGCGTTAACCTCGAAGACAGCCGAGTCATAAACGGGGTTCGTCAGCTTGACGATGCCTCTGATTTTTCCCGTAATTTGAGATCAGTGTGCGATACGCTGAGAAGCGAAAATTATAGCCTGTTCCTGAACATCCGGACTGATACGTACCTGCTCGGGCATAAAGACGCGTTGCAGGAGACAATATTACGGGGTCAACGCTATAAAGCTGCAGGTGCTGACGGCCTTTTTGTTCCCTGCCTCACGTCAGAGAAAGACATCAGCCTCATTACAGAGGCAACGGGTTTACCTCTGAATGTCATGTCTATGCCCGATCTTCCGTCATTCGACAGGCTGAAACGGGCAGGGGTAAGCCGCATTTCAATGGGCAATTTTGTTCATTCAGCGATGCAGTCAACGCTGACTGATGTCATGCATGCGATCCGATCTCGTCAGACGTTTGAAGGACTTTTTGGTGATGAAAATAACCGATAAAAATCTGTGTGATATCTGGTATCAGGCATTACTTGAACGTGCTTCAGACTACACTGGCGTGTTTTTTGTTGGCGTCAAAACCACGGGCGTATTCTGCATTTCGGTATGCCGGGCGCGAAAACCCAAACGCGAAAATGTCGAATTTTATAAAGATGCCAAATCTGCCCTGGCGGACGGCTTTCGTCCCTGTAAGGTCTGCAGACCTGCGGAAAATGCGCACAGCGCGCCATTATTCGTTGAGCAGGCGCTTGCGCTTGTCAGGCGCGATATCAAATCCCGTGTAGCAGACGCGGAGCTTCGTCAGCATGGCATCAGCCCGGAGCGGGTAAGGCGCTGGTTCCTGCAACATCACGGCATCACTTTTCAGGCTTTCCAGCGAATGCAGCGGGTCAACGTTGCCCTGCAGGAGCTGAAAAGTGGACGAGCGGCGACTGACGTTGCGCTGGACAATGGCTATGAATCGCTGAGCGGCTTTGGTTATACCTACAAGCGGCTTACTGGCGCAGCGCCGACTCAGGCAACCCAGGTGATAGTCATTCACCGGTTTACCACGACGCTTGGACCGATGTTTGTCTGCGCGACAGACCGGGGAGTCTGTCTGCTGGAGTTTACCGATCGCCGGATGTTAGAAACAGAATTCCGCGATATCCAGCGTTTATTTAACGCCAGAATCGTCACCGGCGAAAACAGCCATACCCGGCAGACAGTAAAAGAAATCGGCGAGTATTTTGCCGGAACGCGCCGACAGTTCGATCTCGCTTTAGATGCTCCGGGCAGTGATTTTCAACAATCCGTCTGGCATGCGTTGCGTGCGGTTCCCTATGGACAGACCTCACACTATCAGGCCATTTCACTACGGCTTAATAAGCCCAATGCTGTGCGCGCCGTCGCTGCAGCTAATGGTGCCAACCGGATTGCGATTGTGATCCCCTGTCACAGGATAATTGGAAAAGAAGGGACGATGACAGGTTACGGAGGGGGGATTTCACGCAAAGAATGGCTTATTGAGCATGAGAGAAATTATGTTTAATGGCGTGATGTTACTGTGTCGTCGGGAAATTTTACGGACTTCGCGGGACATGTTGAGGGTACAAAAAAGCCCGCAGGGCTTGCGCCGTGCGGGCTTTCAGGACTTCATCAGTCGACTCTGGTGATCGCCGATGGAGAATTTTGGGCTGGCGTCCCTGTGGTTTATCATCCATTCCATTGATTTTTAATGTTATTTAAGGTTTTGATTTTATGAATGGTTCTAAAAAGGAACCATAAATATTAATGGTATGAGTTCTCTCGATTAGCAGATTGGCAAATTGTATCAAAAAATAACAAATCCTCATTTCAACTCCCAGTTGGTAGCTGAACTGCGTAAGCAGGATCTGCTTTCCACCGATTAGTGTATACGGTAGTTTTTCAACATAACTGAATTGTACCCGTAGGACAGTACCAGCATAGGTGGAGAATGAATTTTGAACAATTGGTCACCAGAGCATACAAAAGACATCAAGAGTTGGTTTAAGATTGATACATATCGCAAATTTGAAAACCTCTCATTGCTCCAGTTCTACCATGAGATATGGGCCCGAAACTTGTTCTTTAAGGAGTATCGAGAAGAGTTTGAGAGCAGAACTCTTATGGGTTACTTCTCAAAGATTTTCAGCGGCAACCCTTTTTTAATCGAAGAAGGGCAACTGGGATACATGACTCCTGCTAACAAACTTTTCCAGCCTCCCCATTTTTTTCTAACAACCCTAGATCGTCTCGCTGAAACGAGCATTATTGCAATGCAACGTGGAGGTTTTCTTTGGCATGAAGGTGACAATTATTCTATAAACGCAGAGCTTCGAGAGGAATCACTTTCAGACATTATGCCAGATCAGTTTACACGAACAGTCATGTTCGAGATAGATTTGGCCAGTGGCACAGACGAAGAGATTGCAGAGTCGCTTAAAGCGGCATTACCGCAATGGCGTAAAGTTAAGGGTATTGATGAAAACCCATTGGAATCTGTTCGTTTTGGATACGGAACTATCAAGAAACTCATCAGTTATCGTGTAATACCTATGCTGGATATCCTGGTGTGGGCAGCCGTTAAAAAAATCCGTATCTCTGACGACAGGTTATCCAGACTACTATATACAGACGATGACGAAGAAAGCGAAATGAGGCAGTCCAGTCAGATAAAAGATACTGACAGGCCATTGGCTCTTAAAGCCAGCACGATTGATTTTATCAGGCAATTCCATTTCTTCATTAATAAGAATAGTCATTTGAAGAATATGAAAGTTTCAGATGTGGTTAAATTGTCTGATTGAGATTTAAAATCAATTTTGAAAATCTACCCTTCTTTGAAGGGTAGATTGTAAATTAAGCTAAATAGTACTCTCGAATAACATATCAGATATGTTCATCTCTGGTGACCAAAGACCATTTTGCACACGGAGGTAAGTTTTACAGAGAGAAACTATTTTTGATTCATCTCCAAACTTTATTTTTTTCCTCTCAATTTTAGTTAAAGATTCAAAGGCAGTATTTGTGTAGCCATTAGTTGCAATAAAAATACCTGCTTCATGTTTTTCTTTAACAACTATATTGAAAAAAGAATCAACTAAATTTGAGCCTACTTTATTACCACATCTCCAATGTTTAACTTCAACAATATAGCTTTTAATCTTCCCTTCCATTTCATGCTGAATAATTATATCTTTACCTCCATCTTTACTTGAAGGTGTTAAGGTTACCGAAAAACCTATCCCTTCAAAAGTTTCCGCCAAAAGCCTCTCTAAGTCACGCCATTCTAAGCTGTCAAGAGCTTTGGGGTTTTTAGCAATGGCCTCAATAAATGCTTTAGATGCAGTTTTAATAATAAAGTTAATTTCATGTTCAATATTTTGGTCTTGATCTTTTAACGTATAAACCCAGTCTCTCAAAGATGTAAAGTCATAAAGTTCAAGCTCTTGAGGATGGTTAGAAGCTAAATTTAATGCACTATCAGAAAACCCATTTGGGCTGAAAATAAAACTTCTTTTAAGATCGGAAAGTTTGGCTTTATTGATTATTTGATTAACAATACCTGTATCGACTTTTCTGTTTCTATATACTTTTACTTCAACACCAATCGAGTCTTTATGAAAGTCTGAATTTTCACCTTTGCTTATAATCATGTCCCATTCATTAATAGAGTTACTTGGCAAAGGTTTTAGCCGGACATTTCTATGAATCGACTCATATCCTTCACTTTTAAAAAGCGGGAGTAATATGTCAGGTAACAAATTTTCAACAGTCTGAGCTTCATTCGCATTTTTAAGCTCCTCAATACGATTTATTATTTGTTCAATATCGATTTCCATAGTTTCCCATTAAACTTTGTTTGACATTTAAGCGACCATAAGTAGTACTTTTATCTTAAGGACCTCGGAGATAGATGTACGATAAATGGTACTTAAAGGTAGCATTCTGAGTGTCATTTAACCAAAAATGATCCCTCATCTAAGGTAACGGTGAGCAGCAGACCTAAAGGTACATTCTCAATAGTCTGTACTTTTTCTGAGATATTGTAGATCTGAATGACTGAGAATGCTTTATAAGACTTAGAGGGCTGCGGTAGCCGGGCTATCTTAGGGCTTTAACAGGGTAAAACCATACTCGATGATTCTGTTAAGGAAGATATCCCAAGTTGTTGATATCAATATATCAGCAACCTCTAGCACTGACCACTTCACAACCAATTGTCTTCCCAAGTTCAATCTTCAACGAGTTATCCACTCTTTCACCTATCTGTTTACTCTTCAACTGCTGTTACAGACACACATTTGGCAAAAAAGGGGAAGTTCAGGTGCCCTCAAATTCCTCTGTTCTGGGCAGCACGAGCTTCGAGAACCCTATACAGAGTAACAGTAGAGAACTCCTGTATAAGGAGTTTCACTACTTTCTCTTCGTAACTTTTCGTACAGTTGCCCCATCACAACGGCAAGGGATAACGAAATGAACAATCAAGCAACTCGCCTCATACGCTTACCGGAAGTTCTCGAACGAACTGGCTACGGAAAAGCCTGGATCTATCGTCTGATCAGTGAAGGTCGGTTTCCGGCACCAGTGAAGATCGGTGTTCGTGCCGTTGCTTTTGTCGAGAGTGAAGTTGACGAGTGGATTCAATCAGTTATCGAAACAAGTCGAAATAATGTTGCTTAGTTAATTTGGGGAGACATGTTATGAATATCGAAGAATTTGTGAGTGAAGATAACCATATGTGCAATTTAGGCGATGATCTTTTTTACAAGATCTTCGAACCCGGAGCAATTTATGATTTACCCAATAACGAATTTAATAAAGAAATCATTTACTGGCTCAGTCAGTACCTTGTAGGAAACTTGAGAGAGCCCTTAGACTCGATCTCTGAGCTTGATATTTTCGAGCAGTTTTATGTTTACGAGACATGGTTCTCGCTAATTAAATGTCCCGTTGAAATGAGAAATCTTTCAAAGCGAATAATTCAATACCAGATTGGGCTGAAAACTCTTTTGTAAAAATGTAAAGTTTGGCCCCATATTTTGGCTTAAAACCTTACAAAATAACTTACATTATTTTGGTTGCCGTTTATTAGCAAGGCAGTGAGATAGGTTTCGAAGTATTAGGTGTACATAAATTAAACTAGATCTACCAGATGATAATTTGACAGGAATAATCGTCTATCTCACTGTTTTAATTTAAATAAATGGTTCTAACGATCCAAATAAATTTGTAAATCTGCGAAATGCTTATTATTAATATATTGGAATTATACTTTTTGTAAGGTTTAGGAGGAAAATATGTACAGTATTTGTGTCGATTCGTTTATGTTGGAAAATGGTGAGAGGTATTGCCATGTTGTAAATAAAAAAACTGGTGAACCATTGTATTATCCAAATTTGTATATAACAACACAAGTCAGAAATCGGTCAGAGTCTATATCAACAATGAAGGTTATTGCCGGTAGCATTTCATTGTTATATCGATTCTTTATGAGAAAAAATATCAATATTGATGAAAGAATCCAGAAGATGCAGTTTCTTGCTCCTTATGAAATTGAGGATTTGATTGAATTCTCTTCATTAAATTTCCGAGATGGAGGGGATGGTAATTTTAGGATTTCAAATGTCAAAAAACCAACTAAGTATTTTCGGATTACAACAATAGCTAACTATCTAGAATGGCTATGTAAAATTCTTCTTTCTCATACAGGTCAGAAAGATACAATCAAACAGATACTTGTTTTCATCAACAACATAAAAAGAAAGAAACCAAGAAACAATGACAAATATGTTATGGATATCGAAAAGAGCTTAGACAAAGCTCAACTGGATTCTTTGTTTAGCATTCTTTCTCCAGGAAGTAACTTGAATCCGTTTACGGAAACAGTACAAAAAAGAAATAACTTAATGTTCCTATTATTACATTGCTTTGGCATGAGAGCCGGTGAACTTTTAAATCTGCGAATTGGTGACATAGATTTTGCAGAATCAACAATAGCAATAAGGAGGAGAGCAAATGATAAAATAGATCCACGAGTTTATCAGCCATTAGTGAAGACTTGCGAGAGAAAATTAATCGCTGACACCAAACTCATATATGAAATTTCGGATTATATTTTGAATGATCGTAGGAAAGTTAGAAATTCTGATAAGCATGATTTTCTGTTTATTACGTATAAGAAAGGAAAGACCCAAGGGCAACCTCTGTCATTTTCCTCATACCATAAGATAGTGAGTGTTGTTCGTCAATCCTCCACACTTCTAGGTGGATTGACGGGTCACAAACTCAGACATACATGGAATTATGAGTTTTCGAAAGCAATAGACAAGAATCAGGACATATCCGATGAAAAAGAGCAACAAATCCGTTCTTATCTCATGGGATGGCGACCGGGTTCAGAAACTTCAATAATTTATAATCGCAGGCATATTTTTGAGCTATCGAAAAAAACTGCACTTGAGCAACAAGAGCAACTATTCAAAGGAGAATTTGATGAATAATTTAATTAAATACAACTCGGATAAAATGTCTTTGCATGAACATAAAATCGTCAGTTCGATTGAAAACAATGGAATCAATATTACAAACTTAATGTATGCTATGAACGAAAATTTGGTTTGTGGATTTGTATATACAGTACAATATTATTTTAATAGCAACAGCTATTTGTATGTGAAAAATATTGTTAGAAATATGGAGAGTCTTATCCGTAAACTATCTCCTACTCATATTGATGATAAGGTTCTAATTGAATATCAAAATAAGAAATTATCAAAAGCCCCAGCATCATTTCGTGTTTTACGACCATTTTTGATTAAATGGTTTGAGTTAGGATATCCTGGAATAGATGAAAGTGCGGTAGAACTGTTAAAGCATTTGGACCTAAAAATAAAAAAATCTGATCAGTCTGTGCTTCAAGATGATCCAACAGAGGGACCATTAACTAAAGAAGAACATACTTCTTTGATTAAGGCTATGAATCATTCATATAGAAAAGGTGAACTGTCACTGCCACATTATGCAATATCACTATTGATCAGCCTTACAGGTAGAAGACCTCAGCAGTTAGTTATGTTGAAATACAAAGACCTTCTTCAAAAGAGCTTAGATAATGGAAAAGTAGAATATGTAATTTCAGTGCCACGAGTTAAACAACGGGGTAAAGAACTACGATATCGAGAACTTGCAATAATATCAGAGGTTGCATCAATTGTTCAATTGCAAGCTAATCAATCAGTGAAACTTGTTGAGCAAGCTCTTGGAAAAACTCTTGATGATTATTCTAAACGAGAAGTTCCTATCTTTTTAAATGAGGAAAAACTCTCAGATTTATCCATAACAGGTTCAATTCTTCTGGAGTATAATAAATTATATGCGAAGCCTACAATTGCTAATGTAGCATTGAAAAATATTGTTAATAATGGGGGTATAATATCCAACCGTACCGGTTCGATACTAAATGTTACTCCTCGTAGGCTTCGTTATACAATAGCAACTTTGCTGGCTAAGGATGGGCATAATGTTAATACTATAGCTGAATTATTGGATCATTCCTCTACTTCAAGTGCGGGGATTTATATTAAAAATCATGCTGACAGTGTTGAAAGGATTGATTCCGCAGTTTCAGAACAGTTGTCATTTGTCGCTGATATTTTTATGAATGGAATCACTTCGAAAGAGAATTATCATATTAAGTTTTGCTCTTCAAGAAAATGCATAAGTCAGAATTTAAATAAAAATTTCCCTTGTGATAAATGTGCTTTCTTTATGCCAGACGATATTGATGAGGTAAATATCAAATGAATAATATTATTTTATTTAAATCTAAAAAACAACTTACGGCAGAAAGCAACTATAATGAATTTATAAAGTTTTGTCGCTATCAACTGATCGGACTAACCCAAACTCAGGATTGGGACCAGTATGCCTGGAAAGGATATGTCACATTTAGAAAAATAGGGGTTGGAAATAAAGTCTTTGATTCCAATGACGCAATGCACGAAGATTATATCAAGTTTGCGAAAGCATATATTAGATATCAACACTCATTGAAACCATTGAAAAATTATGGGGCTATTATGATGGCCTTGCGATGTCTCGAACAGGCTCTTTTGCAGGTTCAGAACACGGGTCTCATTTATAATGTTACAGCCGTTGTTTTCGATGAGGCAATGCAGATCGGAAGTAAATATTTTGAAGGTAACGTTTTGGCTAAATGTGGAATACAGCTTGAAAAAATATCAAAGTTTCTATGTGAACATAATCTTGTGAAGTCAGGATATATCTCATGGAAAAACCATGTGAAACAGAAAGTCAAAAATAATTACCTTCCTGAGATCGAGGATTATCACCGACGCGATAAGTTACCAGATGAAGAGGCATTACTCGCTATTGCTGATATTTTTTCTAAAAATGATGAGTTACTGAGCCCAAGGGATAAGTTCACCAGTTCAGTATTTGCACTTCTACTTTGTTGTCCGAGCAGAATCTCTGAGATTTTAGCCTTACCTGCTGATTGTGAGATTACACAAATAGATGGCAAGGGTATCGAAAGATATGGGTTGAGATTTTATTCGGTTAAGGGGTATGGCCCTAATATCAAATGGATTCCACGGGTTATGATACCAGTTGCAAAGAAAGCGATTAGAAGATTACTTTCCTTATCACAAAATGCAAGAGCACTTGCTCACTGGTGCGAAAAGCACCCTGATAAATTTTACCGACATGAGCTTTGCCCAATAGTTGATGAAAAAACTAAATTGACCGTTGTACAAGTTTGCCATGCACTGGGGTATCATTTATTTGATCATAAATCATGTGTTTTAAAAATTAAAAGAACGAGTTTGGATGGTGGAAAAAGTTTCTTAAACTCCAATGATTATAATTATTCATTGTGCGAACTATGGGAAATGATTAGTTCTGGTTTTAGCAGAGACTTTCCATGGTACGATAAAGAGAAATCTATAAGATTTAGTAATGCTTTATGCTTGCTCAATGCTGATCAATTTTCTTTATCACGAATGGCTTCAATTTTCATATTTTACAAACCGACTAAAAGTTTCTTCTTTAGCGATATACAAAGTAAAAGAAGCTTTGAGGTGGGATATAAAAATATATTTGCACGATATGGGTATTATGATGATGAGGGTAAACCACTACTTATTCGCTCACACCAACCACGGCACCTATTAAATACAATAGCTCACTATGGTGAAATGTCTGAACTTGATATAGCTAAATGGTCTGGTCGTATTAATGCTAATCAGAACAGAGTTTATAACCATGTGTCGGAAGAAGATATGTTAGATAAAATCAAAGCTATTAAATTGATCAAGAGTAATTATTGTAAGAAAGAGTCAATTCCCTCAATTGAATCGCCAGTTGACTTCGATAACCTTTATCAAGGGGCAATTCACTTAACAGAATTTGGTTACTGTGTGCATAACTATTTGGTTCAACCTTGTAATAAAATTAATCAGTTTTTGGAATGTGACAATGAGGCACTGGACATGGAATCAATTGATAGAATAAAGCTTGAATCTATCCGAGAAAAAGTAACAAAACTGAAGAGTATAACGCAGACCGCTTGTGAAAATGGTGATTATGGTGCAGACAAATGGCTGCAACACCATGAGAAAAATTTGGAAAGAATTAATAAACTATTGAATAATTGAAACAGGAGATACATATGGCAAAACATTTAAACAGGAGTGAAATAAAAACAATTACAAATATTATATTGGCTTGGGACGGCAAAATCACATGGGATGATTTATGTGAATCAGTATATAAAAATCTAAACAGAACCATCACAAGGCAATCTTTAAGTGCTCATAATGAAGTTGTTGAAGCATATAAAAAAAAGAAAAATTTGTCCAATTTGAAAAAATCAGGTCTTAAAAAACCAGCAAATTTAACGATTGCGGCACAACAAATATTAAATCTAAAAGCCGAAATTGAAATGTTAAAAAAACAGAACAATAGATACAAAGAGCAATTTAGTTATTGGCAGTATAATGCTTATAGACATGGTCTCACTATGGAACAATTGAATAGACCATTTAATAAAAAATAGCAATTGATAGGTTACACCTATTGACAAGTTAAATAAATGCGATAAATATAAACATATGGTCAGGAAGACTATTTCAATTATGCAAGGATGCATTTTATGGACAAAAAAATCATCAATCCAGAGTTTACTCTGGAAGAGCAACTTATCATTATAATTGATAAATATATATCAAAACGATACCAGCCCGGAGATAAAAGTTTCTCCTATCATTTATACTTAGTGTTCGTTGGCTATCATTTAAAGTATTTCTACCCAAAACAGCTATACACTCATTCTAATCGCAACATAGACAACATTATGACAATGTTTAGTTCTGTATACAAATGCCTTACAAGTAATCTGTTGCGACAGTTAAATAATAAAGAAGCTGTTCTTAGAGAGCTAAACTCCCTTGTTAATTACATTGATAATAACCAGAACCAGGCAGAAGATATTTATAATACTTTTAAAGCACAATATGAAATGAAAGTAATTGAGGGAGAGTTAACTCATGAAGTTCGCGTAAGAGCCGTCAGGTTATAGGCAATAAAAAGCCCCTATGCGGGGGCTAAAAGAGACTTCTTGATATAGGCTACTACTGAACTTCTTTCCAGTTACCATCAGCTTTCACAAGCTTTACAGGCTTTGTCTGTTTCATGTTGCTAATAGAGGCATCGACAATGCAGTTATAAACATTGTTTGCTTCTTCTGTGCAGCTAACTTTCTTCACATAATCGATTCTTAAAAGATCTTTTTCGGGAATACTTGAGTTCAGAGCTTTCATACTTGCATTTGATCTATCTACAACATTTTTGAAAGCATTGTATATATCGTCTTGCGATGGTTCACTGTTACATGCAGTTAGAAGACATGTAGTAAGGATAACTGCAAGGATTGAGTATATTTTCATTTTATTATCCAGAAGTAATTAATTAAGAACGCCCGTTTTGGTGTTGTTATTGTCAGTGGAGAACGTCCATTTGTTGACAATTTCGCCTTTGAAATCTATTTCAAGAGTTTTAGACTGAGTCTGCGAACCGCCAGTAAACAGCCCTACAACTGGAATGAAAGTTGTTGCATTGAACTGATTGTTATACATAAAGTATCTCCACTGCTCATTTCCGTCATCGAGTGTGGTTCTTGTATCAGGCTCACCTAATTTAGTGAGTAATTCCGTCTTAGTTGTTTTGTTTTTAATGATCTTTGATTGGAGGCTTTGAGGTGTTTCGTTTTTAAGGTTCTGGTTCCCTGATGTTGAACAGCCAGAAAGCAGGAAGACAATAATAAAAAAAGATGACTTTATAAATCGGTTCATTTACTTTCTCATTTTAGGTTTGCGGTTGTGTGAAATTAATTTCACCGTATAAAAACAACTCTGTCTGCATACGTTTTTTTAATTTTATAGATAAGAATAATGATGCTTACGAAAAACGTAATGACTGATACAAGAGTGCTGCCAGTCCACGAAAATGCTAACCACGCGAGACCAAATGCAACGAATTGAAACAGGAATGCCACACTGAGCGGGCTTTCACCGTAAGCGATCTTTGCATGGCAGCCTTTACAAATCCGCACACCGTGAGGACTTTGTGTAAAGCAGAACGGGCACTTTATTGTTTCGTTTTTCATAGCAACCCCAGGGTGGAAGATTTACTGCGTGTTTGTAGGGATTCTCGATGGCTGGCTGGCTAAAGTAAAATCACTTGTACCGATCGATGTTTGAATCATGATAGGTAGTAACTATCACAACTAGATTATCGATCTGTAATAACGATCAATTTATTATTGACTTATCCTAAATTTACTACTAACAAAATAATATTGCTGTCAGGAGTAAGCTGTAAGATGTTGTCTATAAATGAATTTTCCTTTCTTTATGTAGAAGTCGGGTTGCATAGAGTTTTGAAAAGCCAGGGTGGGGTTTGTGAAGAATGCTCTTACCGTAGCTTCGGAGAAGCTCTATGAGCCGTTGTAAAAAGGGAAACCAGCTACTGAGCCTTAGATGCTTTTTCTGTTGTATTGCATTCTTTTGAAGAATCTTCTCAACGATCTCGTTTCGTCTGTCTTCTCTGAGTCGCAGTTCGAGTTCAGCAATTTTTTCACTTATGCTTTCCCTTGGAATATCCGTTGTTGCAACATCTTTTGCAGGAGCAGGAGCAGGAGCAGGAGCAGGGATAGCTTCCTTTATAGCCTGCATAGCTTCTAAGTGGTCGGGGTCGTAGTTAAGCCGATTACTGAGATTTGCCCAAGAATAGCTTTTACCCAATTGCGAAGCTTTGAAAGCAATATCGCGGTAAGAAAATGAGAAGCCGTTCATTTTCCCGGTAGAAGCGACATTCGCCGTCCAGCCGACTTCTGCTTCTTCCAGCCTCTTGATAAAAGTTAAAAGATCAGGTGTATCTGCCAAACTTTTATCAAGTATCTGCTGGAGAGCTTCTTTAGGGGAGGGAAGGCCAGTCCGTTCTGAAAGCATCTGTTCATTACGGGAAACTTTTCTTCGCTTCTGTTGCTTTGGTGTAATGGAAGGTGCTGTCTTGGTCACTGTCAGACCGTGAGCGATTTCGAGTTCACTGATGATCCGTGTGCTTATAAGATTTTCGTTCCTACCCAAGTAGAGTTTCCCACCGGCCATGTCGATCCTGCTGGCAATGATGTGTATATGCTGGCCATCGTCGTCATGAAGCACATAGCAACGGAGATGAGTATCACTGAACCCTATCCTCTTCATGTAGTCGTCAGCTATGGTTACCCATTGGTCATTCGATAATGTTTCTCCGTCAGGCAATCGTAGCGAGTTGTGCCAAACTGGTTTTGCGACATCCTGGCGAAGATGCTTGGTGCTATCGAATTCTGCGATCAGTTCACAGGCTGAATCACCTAACATGTTCCCGCCAATGACGATTGGATCACTTTTGTGGTGTGCTCCCGATTGCAATACATAACGAACAACACCAGCGAAGCTCTTACCCCTCTTGATCTTCCGCATACCCTTCACGAGGGACACTCCAAAAATCTGTTCTTAACAAGTTGTGACGAAGCTCTTCAAGTTGTCGCTTCACAGCGAAAAGCTCTGTATGAGTAAGCTGGCTATCTCTGCTCTTACCATCGATATGGATCGCAATTCTATTTAGCTTTTGTGATATGTCAGTTAAAGCTTTCCAGGCTTTGGTATTAATCGCAGGTATAACAGGAGGTAACTTTTGAAGGGAAGCCATACGAATCCACTCTCCCTTTTTATAAGAGCCTCGCTTAATATTCAGGAGTTGCAGTTCTTCAGCATTCAAACGGACACTGACACAATAGCTTCTTACTGCTTCTGAAGGAATTTTACTTTTATTAAAACCACCACGGCGGGAAGTTTTGGATAGATCTATATTATCTGTATAAATACTCTCTTTCATATAAACTCCATTTTATATGTTACTGATTGATAAGCATAATCCGTATGCTTCATATATCATTTATACAATTAATTAGTAGTTTGTCAATCAGCAACCTTGATTGTGTAGGTGTTCTTTTATTGTCTGACTGAAAGGAAGCAAGAAAAGCAAGGGCTTTATAGAACGGTGCAACCGCTTCTATAAATTAGCTCTTGCTTGCAGAAAATAAAATTGACTATTAAATATTTTGGCGTTAATGATATTAATGAATGTCTTTTAACTGGAGGTTTCATGAATATAAAAATGATATTATTTGTTTTGATAATTAATGTGATCGGTTGTGCTGATATTATAGTATTTGGAAATAATAATGAAAACATCCATGTATTCATTAGTAGTTTTTTCTGTCTCGTTATAGTTCACTCAATACTTTTCTTTCCTTTGTATATTATTCACCAACTTAATAAGTTAGGAGAGTAGTTCTAAAAGCCAATTCCAGCGTGAATTTTTATTGTTTTTCATACTTTTTAATAGATCATATGCACTAATATAAAATTTTACACTTATGAAAATGCAAAAAAGCTGAAGCACAAGAAAGAGTATTGTAAGTCTCATCCAATCGGGTATGAAGGATAGTATAGTTATATGGAAGTTTGATATTTTTAAAGAGAGACTACATGCTGTCAACATTCCCAAAAAAAAGGAAAAAGTATCAGCCTGCTTCTTTAGAAGCTCTCCCAGGTATGGATAACAACATTTATAGTAAAAAAAACCGAATATCATAGGGGAGAAATATATAATTTCATAAAAATTAAAATTATTTCTAATCCCGATGATGAATAAAAACGTTAATAATAAGTATAAAAAAACATACAGCCTTATAATTGGCGACTGGAACAAACTTTGTTTATCAGGAATATTATAAGTTTCAGAGAATGCTAACCCATTACTATAAGCTGTAATAGTAATTGAGTAATAAGATGGAGTGAAAAGTCGCCTTATCCTTTTAATTTTTATTTCTAATTCTTCTTTGGCTGCTATATTACCAAATTGGTAAAAAAATTTGGTAATAGCTTTATCTTTTGCTGTCTCTACACTCATACAATTAACTCCTTTTGTCATTGTAAAAGGCTAATTATTTATTCATCATTTCGGTATAACTAAAGTTCCAAATTTTCTTGTCAATGCCATTTGGAGTCGATGTTTTAAAAAATAATTGTTGTAGACCATTATAAAAATAGGCGATAGATTGTTGATTTTCTTGCCGACCAAGCCAGTTTCTAACCACCATTTTGAAGAACTGAGTATTCTTATTAAACAATGCCTTGTTTTTCTTCCTTTTCAGACCATGTGTTGATTCTTCATTCAGAATCTTTGTATCGTATTCTTCTTTGATTGCGATAATGTGTGGTTGAATTTCTGTCAGATAATATTCTTTCACATATCCTTGATTGAATATGTCAGGATTACGCCAAAAAGTTGAATCATCTTCTTGTAAAATAGTTTCGGCGTGTTCGAAAAATAATTCTTCTGGAGCTTTTTTTCCTGGGAGAGAAATAGTGCTTTTACGAATATCACCCTCATGGTCGCCGTCGAATATACAAATCGATTTTAGAGATGTCTCCATAAGATGAGGATCATCGAAAATTGTTTTAAGATTATTAGCTCCAATTGAACAGGCAACTAAATGGAAATAATTCCTTATTATAGCTAATTCTGGAGCTTTAGTTATCCAATAGTTGAAAATTTCGTCGAAGAAAAAACGAGCTTCAGGATCTTCCATAAATACGGGAATCTTGTTTCTATTGTAAGTATCATCACGAGTTTGATTTTTTAAAAACATAGTGATTTTTAAATAATCAGGTTCTTCCAATTTGAAAACACTTGTATAATCATTAATTAGATATAAGATATTGAACTTTTCTTTAAAAGCATATTCAAGTAAAGAAAGACTATGTGTGGTAAAAAATACTTGTATCTTGTAACTTCTTGCATATTCTCTAATCTTTGCTAAAAGTCTTAACTGTAATGAAGGATGTAGAGTTGCATCAAATTCATCGATTAAAAGTATGCTTTCTTTAATATCATTTGAAACTAAAAGAGACTCAAAATAATAACGGAGACTTACTAAAGCCTTCACTATTATAAATAAATTATCTTCACCAGAAGAAATAGTGTTGGAATCAATTTCGGGATTGTCTGTGTCAAATAGTGGACCCGATTTAAAATCTCCAATATTATTGGATTCGATGTTGCTTATACTTATCCCTAAAAAATCCTTATATAGTTGGGATATATAATCAACATATTGATCTGGTAGATTAAGTGATATTTTCGTTAAGTCGTCATCTTTTGTTTCACCAATAGGAAACAATCTCGACAATCCAAGGTACAAAACAGGTTTTGCTGGGAGTGATTGTTTTGGCCCCCCTCTCGGATATAATGGTTTTATGGCATATCTTTGTGCTTCGTCAGGATTCGTTGAGTTGTGCTTTCTAAAATCAAGAGCACTTCCATCTAAATAGTTTATTGAGAATAAATTTCCTTTAGTTCCTTCCGCAGGATCTGTATAACTTTTGGATTCTCTTACAATAGCTTCCATTTTGGGGTTTGCAATTCTGTTTATAGTTTTTATTACTTTTAAGCAATTGTTATTGTTATAATTAGGAGACCTTACTTTTGGCATCTGAAAACCATTACTAATCAAGTGTAGTAATGTCGTTTTACATGTACCATTTGTACCTGAGATGATGTTAACATCCTTATCGAATGAAAAATCGATATCGATAAGTTTCTTGAATTTTTTGAAGCTAATATCTTTGATCATTTCAACTCATCCTTAAAATCAAATCTCAGGGATCTTTACCCCATCGTTATAAATAATAACCTCAAGCCCTTTCTTCTTATCCTGAGCCGTATAATTTAATGAATAATCAGCCATATTAAGGTCCTGATAGATTTCTCTTATCTCATTAACATTATCGTAAGAAACAATCCAGGGTAGTGTGATATTTCGCAAGGTGTTAGCGATTTTTACATGATCATCATGCAAGTAAAAGTTACGATATAGCTCGGCACCCTTAACATAATAAGGTGGATCAAGATAAATTAGGCTTTTTTTAGGCAATGTTCTTTTTTGGACCAATAGAAAATCTACAGCATCAAGATTCGATACGTGAATTTTATCTTTATAGGTGCCAATTAATTTTATTCTTTTTATTAAGTCCTGTTTATTAAACCTGGCATCTAATTTCCACTTTCCTTTTTGTTCTTTACCGCCAATGACTCCTGCTTTTAGAATTCCTGAGCGGTTTGTCCTGTTCAAAAAGAAAGTCGATAAAGCGACTTCAAGCATACTATATTTATCATTATTAAGTAGTATGTCTCTTTGTATGTGCCAGTTCTCAATAGTTACGGGGATTTCGTTAATCATTTCACATAAAGATTCGTTATGATGTACAACGGCAGACCAAAAAGCATAGAGTGCTGGGTCTATATCATTAATGAAAATGTCCTCAACAAGACCGTTGAGTAGCAAACCTAAGGCAACACCTGCTCCGCCAGCATAGGGTTCCGCATAGCAACCTCCTACTAAGTCATTACAACGGAGAATTTGCTCTATATGTGGAGAAAATTTTGCCTTACCTCCAGGATAACGGAGGGGAGTTTTGAAATGTGAAGGCTTTGGCATCCGTTATCAACTCAGTAAAAAAATAATCGCAATTTTACCATGTTACCTTCATTGAATCCATCAAATCTATGTGTAAACACAAAGATGAACAGTGGGCTTACTAAGTGAGAAAGGGATGTTGCAAATGCTAATGATTTACTCATTATCCTGTTGCTTTACTTTTTTTGCTAATTCGAGTATTTCTTTCAGATATTGCAAATTATTTGCTACATTTTTTAGTGCTAATGCTCCAAGTGATAATCCTAAAAGAAAAGCCAACCCAAATATAATTAGTGTATTTGTTGTGCCAGAATTGAAGAGCCCTTTTGATAGGGTGTCACCTAATTTGTTTAAGCCACCAAAACCTTGAATTGCTGAGTATGCCAATCCTATTATTGATAAGACAGCAGTTTTTTCTCCAAAAAAATCATTGATTCTTAATTTCACTCTTTGTATTTTAATGTTTAACCAATCAATCGCATAGTTCAATTCAGTAATCGAGTAAGGCATAAGTTTTTCTATATTTTGTTCATCATTGTCAATTTCACAAATTAAGTCACTGAAAATTTCCTTTTTGAAGTTGAGCATGAATTTCACACCAGGGATTATAGGCGTAAACAAATAAACTATTCCGGCAACAGAATTGAGGGCATACAAAACCAATGCAGGTAAGATAAATTGTTCTTTGGGAAGAACAAAAAGCTTATAGATAACTGCCATTATGACCATTAAAATAAGAGAAAAGAGAGATGTGAGAAATGAATATACTTGGACCTTTCTAAGTAAGTTGCTTTTTTTATTTATCTGATTATAGGGAGCATAAGCATTCATTTTGCTTATTGTTTTTATAATTTGGTTTACTCTATACATTTTTATATTTCCATTAATAAAGTTAATTATTTTTATATAATCAGGCAGCAATAGCTTTTAGCCTGTGAGCTTGCACATAGTCACTCCACCATTGCATGAGAACTACCCGTTCCGCGAGATACTCAGCACGATTGTAAGCTGCAATTATTTCATCTTTCTTCGAGTGGGCAAGGGCCGCTTCTAAGACATCTGTCCTGAACTTACCAGACTCCTCTGCGGCCGTTCGTGCAATAGATCTCATTCCATGGGCTACAAGCTCTCCCCCAAAGCCCATACGGATTATGGCAGCATTAGCTGTTTGTTCATGCATATGGTTAAGAGGAGCCTTTATGCTGGGAAACACCCATTCACGATGCCCACTTATCGCTTTCATTGAATCCAATACTCGCAAAGCTTCTTTGCTTAGTGGTACTTTATGTGGCTTCTTCATCTTCATAAAATCGGATGGTATGTTCCACATGCCGGTTTCTATATCAATATCAGCCCATCTCGCACGAGCGGCTTCACCTGGACGAACCCAGGTCAGCAATT
>OJUA01000029.1_pt1 | contig 61761 bp, 55 predicted proteins | sample 1599821 | NCBI WGS metagenome assembly OJUA01 (sample SAMN04436921, study PRJEB24849) | human gut metagenome | biome: human gut; feature: NICU; material: stool | host: Homo sapiens | place: USA: Saint Louis, MO | collected 2012-05-14
GAGGAGCAAAGCGACGATGAGGTCCGCACATCTCAAGTACCTGAACGAAGTGAAGGTAAAACAAGGGTGATAAGGGATTCAGCTTACCGTTTACGGTATTGAAACTTTCGAGCAAAATTCCATTCAAATTGTCGCAATACCAAGTTGCAACAGTACTTACTGTTTACGGTATGCGCCGAAGGGTTCGAGACAACAGAGGAGCAAAGCGACGATGAGGTCCGCACATCTCAAGTACCTGAACGAAGTGAAGTTAAAACGAAGGTGAAAAGGTAACAGTTTTTATCGTTTATGATTGTGTATTTTCATATTTAATGTAAAAGGGCGAATCTTTAGATTCACCCTTTTTTGCATCTTAGTTTTTTTGAATATGGATTTGTCGATTTTCATTCTATAATTATTTTGTAACCCAGAGCGAAATACTTGAATTATAGAGATGATAGTTCGCCTTAGTTTTTATGAATTCAATTGTATCTTTGATAAGGTTATACTATGGATAGTTAATTTAGTCATATGAGTTGGGAGGTAATGAATGACTTGTAGAATTGGATATTTGAAATTGTAAATGTCAAAGGATTTGTTTTGTTTATATGTATTTTAGGAGGAATTAATATGCTACCATTATTTGCAGCAGCAGCGGCCGCAGCCGCATGGGAAGGTTTTGCAGCAGGTGTATTATTAGGTGTGTCCGTATATCAAGCCGTTAAGTCTGATGACTAGTTGTTGGTTGATATATTAAGAAAGGTAGATGATAGTATGTATCCATATATAGGCTTTGTCGTATGATTAATAGTATGTAAATTATTTGAGGACTAATGTAAGGAGAAAATAGTATGAAACAATTGTTACAATATAAATTAGTAGAAAACAGGAGATGTAAGTTTTAAGGATTGTATTAAAAGGTTTTAATTGTAATGAGGTGAAAATATGGATGAACTATTGGATTTAGTAATAGAAATAGCTGTTGATGAAGCAGTAGATTTTATACTAGACGAATTATTTGATTGAGTATAGGAGAGGTGTACATGTCAACTCTAATAGGATTACTATTGTTGTATATATTCGCTTGGTATCTTGAGGATTAATAGTAAAAGTAATGATGGAATATAATTGTATATAGGCCTATTCATATGATGTCGTATGGATAGGTCTTTTTATATGTAGTAGATAGACTAAATCCTTTTTTAGGTATTCAAATTAAGTTAAAGGTTATTAAACTTAGATACTATCTACATTTAATTAAAAATAAGCCATAAGTCAGAAAGAAAACGATAAAGAATATTGACGTAAAATCGAGAAACCCTTATAATTACTGTAACCTTAGAAAAATCATTTACCATCAGTATTTACTTATACTTATCGGTATCTTTGATCAAATGGGAGCCCAATCTGACCGTTTACGGTGTGAGGTTTGCTAAAACTTAATTTTAAGCCCCATGAATACTGGCTTTCTGAGGTATGCTGTTGCAACAGTGCTTACCGTTTACGGTATTGAAACATTAGAAATGTTTAAGAATGTTAAGTTAGTCATGATTAGTTGCAACAGTGCTTACCGTTTACGGTATTGAAACCAATAGGCGTTTAATGTACGCCCAAATTGTTGGGTTGCAACAGTGCTTACCGTTTACGGTATGCGCAGAAGGGTGCGAGACAGCAGAGGAGCAGAGCGACGATGAGGTCCACACATCTCAAGTACCTGAACGAAGTGAAGGTAAAACGAGGGTGATAAGGGATTTAGCTTACCGTTTACGGTATTGAACCCCATAAAATTGCTTAGGCAAAATTTCTGTAGCCGTTTCCGGTTGCAACAGCACTTACCGTTTAGGGTATGCGCAGAAGGGTGCGAGACAGCAGAGGAGCAAAGCGACGATGAGGTCCGCACATCTCAAGTGCCTGAACGAAGTGAAGGTAAAACGAGGGAGATAAGGGATTCAACTTACCGTTTATGGTATTGAAACTGGTCAGGTGCGCCATAGTTGGAAGCATTAATCCAAGCGTTGCAACAGTGCTTATCGTTTACGGTATGCGCCGAAGGGTGAGAGATAGCAGAGGAGCAAGGCGACGATGAGGTCCGCACATCTAAAGTGCCTGAACGAAGTGAAGGTAAAACGAAGGTGATAAGGGATTCAGCTTACCGTTTACGGTATTGAAACGGTGTCATTGGGTCTTCAGAAACAGTAATTACTTGCCCAGTTGCAACAGCACTTACCATTTACAGTATGCGTCGAAGAATGTGAATATCTAACTTAAAAATTACATAATAATAAAGAACTGTGTTCTTGTGTATGTCACACAAAGATACAGTTCTTTTTTTGTTCCTAGTTTTTCTGATTAGTTCACTTTCAGTATGATTCGTATAATGAACTCAATAAGTTTAATTGGTCTTATATAGGAGGTAGTATATGGCAATGTTGTTTTTATCTTTATTGGTGTGGTTTGTATTACCATCACGGAATGATTATTAAGGAGGGTATTATGGAAAATTTACAGCAAGAATTAAAGTCTATGTTGTCCTTATCAGGGCGTATGAATCGTCGCTCTTATTTTATGAATTTGTTGATGATTATTGGTATTGGCTATCTTGGGGGCCTTTGTATTAGTCTTGCCCCTGTATCAAAGTTTTTCTGGGTATTGGGTTGGTCAATCATAGGGTATTCTGTTGTTCGAGAGTTAGCTATTGCATCGCGGCGTATTCATGATTTAAATGGACCAACTTATTTAGCAGGTATTTATATTGTGGCTGCTATAATAGCTATTTTTGAGCCCACTTTGGCTAAAATAATGGGATTTGTAAAAATTGGTTTAGTGCTGATGCCAGGGGATGAAGATCCTAATAATTATGGTGAAAGACCAGAATCAATGATTGTTGTTTAGTAAAGGAGTGAATGGAATGACTGGCTTCATAGGGATATTTTTATGTGGGATTGTATTGCTTATGATTTTTGATTCTCTGACTAATGGTAGAAAGTAAAGATACAGGAGGTTCTGATGCGGTATCTTATTTCTTATGATATTTCCGATACTAAAATTAGAAATAAGGTAGTTAAGTATTTAGAATCCTTCTGTTACCGCGTACAGTATAGTGTGTTTTTATGTGTTCATGCTCACGTTAGAGTAGAAACGATTGCCAAAAAACTCGAGGTACTAACACAAGGGGATGAAACACGGCGCCTCCTCATCGTCTCTATTTCTGACACAGCTAAGACACCTATATGGTGTAATAAAATGATTCCATTAACAGAGGATAAGATGTTGATTATTTAATTTTTTAGGAGGTTGTGATGTTAGAAACTTTATATGTAATGACACCTGGTATATCGATACGACAAGATGGAGGATTGTTAGTACTTGAAAAAGATCATTCTGTTATTAAAGAAATTTCTATAGCGACTGTATCAAATCTTGTATTAGGCCGAACGATTCAGATTTCTACGCAGGTTATGTTTTCTTTAGTGAAGCAAGGTTCTCTCATTCAGTTTGTAGATTATAAGTATCAGCTTGTAGGGACCTTAGGGGATGAGCATACGACTTTACAACGTTTGTTGTGGCAAGTAGCATGCTTTCAAAATCAAGAATTTGCCTTAGATGGGGCAAAATATATTGTTCGACGTAAGATTAAAGGTCAGATAGCCTTGTTGAATCAGTACAAAAAGAGTAAATGCATTCCAAATTTTGTGGCTATACATAGAACGATGCAAGCGTTGCTGAAACGTGTAGAAAGAACAAAAAAAGTAGACACATTACGTGGTATAGAGGGATTAGCATCTAGGACTTATTTTTCTGTATTAGGGCATGTATTATCTGAACCATGGGAATTTTCTGGCCGTAGACGTCATCCTAGCCCTGATCCTGTTAACGCTATCTTGAGTTATGGCTATTCGTTTTTAGAACGGGAAGTACGTGTCTGTTTGTTGACTGCTGGTTTAGATGTACGCATAGGTGTTCTACATAGCACGAATAATCGAAAGGATAGTTTAGTGTACGATGTAATGGATATATTTAGACAAGATATAATCGATCGCTTTGTATTAAAAATATTGAATCGTCATATGATACTCCCTGAAGATTTTGATCTATCAGAACGAGGTTGTTTTTTATCTAAAGAGACCAATAAGAAATGGGTGGAGCTTTATGAGGACTATATGAAAGCGGAGCTTTCTCGCCTTGATAATCTAGCACCAAGAAAATGGATTCAACAAGAAATACAAGCTTTTATTTCATATCTCAAATCGTTAGGTGAAACAGTAGATATTGAAAAATCTGAGAATATATCTTGATAGTAGGAGCCGATGTATATGTAAAAATATGGTATCAGCCTATACATTCGTGTAATTATATACAATTTATAAAATATGAAAAATCTTTCATAAATCATGTATTTATGAGTGATTTTTTTTATACGATTTGCTATCATTAAAGATGAATAATAAATGAATTTTGTTTTGTGGTTTGTATAGTGAGGAGTGGTTATGTTTATCAATCATACGAATCATCCTTCTCAATATTGGTCGGATGAACAGTTGGCAGCAGCTCATCAATATGGTGAGGTGGTAGATATACCATTTCCCCTCATTGATCCAGCGTTACCATCTGGTGAAATTGGGCAGCTAGTACAGGAATATGCAGGGAGGATTATAAGTCTCAATCCACAGGCTGTCTTGTGCCAGGGGGAATTTGTATACTGTCACGCTTTAGTGGAACGACTATTAGCAGTGGGAATTACTGTATTAGTAGCCACTAGTGAGCGCTTGGTGAGTGAATCTTACGAAGCAGGCATAAATGAGAAAATCGTCAACTTTCAGTTTGTTCAATTTCGAGAATATTGTCATTTATAAATGTTGTGTTAATAGGTAAGGAGTGAGCCTATGCAAGTAAATGCCATATTGTTTGATGTGCAGTCTATTCAAAAGTATATTTTTGCTAACAATAAACTGAAGGCCAATGTTGGAGCATCGTTTATTGTGGATAGATTGTTTGAGGATGTATTGTGTAAAGAAATTATCAATAAGCTTGGGGTAGAGGCTGACACTACATCTTGGTTGACTCGTAGTGATAGTATTACATCTCTTCCAGAACCTGTATACGTTGCGTATATTGGCGGCGGTAATGCTCTGGTTCTTGTAGATGATAAACATGAAAGTTTGGTTCAAGATATTGTTAAGAAATTTACTACTCAAGTCTTGGTGCAGTATCCAGGTCTAAAAGTAGGTGCCACAACTGGTTACATTACTCTTGATGGAACACAGTTTTCTGTAGATCTCAGCAAGTTATATAAACAACTGAAAGCTAATCAATTTGCATTGAATCCAATTGTGCATCCTGCCAATACAGGTTTGACAACCATTTGTGATTTCAGTGGTGATGTAGCAAATACAACGCAAAGCTTTGGTAGTGATAAGCGCTTAGTTGCTACATCCTTCACAGCTAAATTTGAAGCCTTTGAGGCTGCGAATAGCCGTTTGAAAACAGACTTATTTGGTACGGAAACGACTGATTGGGTATTTCCATCTGAATTTGAAGAGTTAGGTCAAAACCAATCTACCGAAAAGAGTAAAACAGGTATAAATGATATTGCTATCGTTCATATCGATGGTAATAACATGGGTGCTCACTTTAGACAATGTAAAACATTAGAAGAACGAAGTGCTCTTTCTAAACGTGTAGCTACAAAAACATTGGAGAGCTTTAAAGCATTGGTACAATGGATTATTGATAAATATGATATTCTTGATGAAAACCTCGAATTGTCTAAGAATATGTTGCCAATCCGTCCGATTATCATTGGTGGCGATGATATTACTTTTATCTGTAATGCTCGTATTGCAGTGCAAGCATCTCACTATTTAATGCAACAACTCTTGAGTGATAAGAACGGCATGTCCATTTCTTCTTGTGCCGGTATTGCTGTAATTCCTACGTCTTACCCATTCTTTAGAGGCTATGAAATGGCAGAGCAGCTTTGCGATAGCGCTAAATCTAAAATGCGTGAATATAATGCGGTGCACAAGGTTAATGAGTCTTGTTGGATGGATTTTGCCTTCCTTCATGGTGAAACAGCACCTACCTTGGAGCAATTTTTCGCTAATGAATATAGTAGCTTAACCGGTAATATGCATTTTGGGCCATATCAAGTGTTTAATGATAATATTGAGGCTGAAAAAGATATATTTGCTCTTTCAAAATTATTAGAGTGTACACATCAATTTATTTTGGTTAAGGATAAAGCATATTCAGGTGATTTACTGGCCCATAATAAGGTCAAAGAATTGCGTTCTGTATTACAAGATAATGAACATATGTGGACTGTATTCCTCGAGCAGCTGCGCAACACTAATAAATTTATGCCTACTGTATCTGGTTGGGATGCTTTCAAAGAAAAACTGTGGGCTAAGGTAAATGGTAAAATGCGTACGCCATATGTTGATGCCATAGAATTAATGGATTATGTTTTGCCTGGATTGGAGTAAGTATGTACACATTAACTATTAAATTATTGTCGCCAACGATGCTTATGTCCGGCCAAGGCGATGTCAACACGGACAGCACTATCGTCCATGATCGTTATGGAATTCCTTTTATTCCTGCTAAACGTGTGCGTGGTGTTTTATATGAAAGTGCCATTGAAGTAGCTGAAATGATGCATGCAGCAGGTTTGAATACCTTTACTATTGATGATGTAAAGGCATTGTTTAATCGCCTTGAAGGTGCAGAGGATAACCCTAGATTATCTATTTCTAATTTAACAATTGCTGATTATGACGTGGTAGCTAGTGAATTAGCGGCTCTTGAAGAGCAATATCCAGCAGTGTTTACGAAGGAACGTGTCCTCGAAGAGTACACATCTATGCGTTATTACACATCTATCGATCAAGTAACAGGTACAGCACTAGAGGGGACGTTGCATAACTCTCGCGTTCTCAATAGAGGTCTTGCTTTCAGTGGTCAAATCGATGTGGAAGATATGACGGAATTAGAACGATTGATTTTAGCATGTGCAGTGCGTAATTTGACTGGCATTGGTGGTAAACGTAATCGTGGCTTTGGTCAAGTGGAATGCATAATTGATGACACATCTTTTGATTTAGAATCTTTAGGGGGTACATTATGGAACAAGTAAATATTACGATTACCGTTAAATCCCCAACGCTTATTGCGAATTCCTCCACGGCAGGTGTATTAACATCTACACGTGGCTCTATTGATGGTCGAGTATTGCGCGGTCTTTTTGCATCTCAGTTTATTTCCTCTCATAAGCTTGGTAGAGAAGCTCATAAAAATCAGGATTTTATGAAGTTATTCTATGGTGACTTACGATTTGTTGCGGCCTATAAGCATACGCCAAAAGGTACGTCCTTCCCAGCACCGTTGAGCTTACAAAAGAACAAAAATGCAGAAGGCTATGCCAGTGATGATGTCGTAGACTTCTACACCGGTAAAGATCTTTTGGGCTTTAAAGGTGTTAAAGGTTTTATCATTATAGATGGCAAAGAATGTAGTCCTGTACAAATTGAAACGGCTATTAAATTACATATGTCTCGATCCTTAGAGCAAGAACGTGTGCAAGGTCGCAGTAATGAGGGCAGAAATATTTTTAACTATGAATACATTGAACCAAATCAAGTGTTTGTTGGCTGTGTGGTGGGGCCTAAAGCTGCATTAGAAGAGTTTGTACGTCAATTCCCTAAACAGTTGGATTGTCATATCGGTCGCTCTCGTCGTACTGAATATGGTCACTGTCTCGTTGAAATTGGTGATATTACAGCTGTTCCAACGCCAGTAAATAGTGGTAACTCTGTATATGTGCGACTTCATACGCCATTAGTGCTAGGTAATGAGTCTATTGGTCATGTAGTAGCTCAAGCAGTCCAATCAATTGGTTCAGATATCTCTGTAGGTACTGTGTTTGCCTCTTATCAAGAGGAGCAAAGCTTTAATAGTATTTGGGGCGTTCGTAGTAGCGCTGAAGCGTCTGCATCTGCTGGTAGTATCGTAGAGCTTGTAAAGGAATCTGGTTGGTCTCAAGATGATCTAGATAAACTACAAAATATCTTGTATAACGGCATGGGTACTCGACTTCAAGAGGGCTACGGTCAAGGCCGTTTATGGACTCCTGGCGAGTTCAAACTAGTGAAATTAGGTAAGCAAGAAGTACCTAAGCTCAAATCTTTACATATGCCAACACAAGAAATTGCAAAAAAGGTATTGGAAAAACAAGTTATTGTAAATGCTCGTTTGCGTGCTGCTCACGATGTAAATACGTATATTAAACGTACTATGTCTAGAAGTGGTATATCTAAGCATTTTGCATCTGTACTATTGAATGAACTTGGTACAAATCATGAAACTGGTCATAAGCAATTACAACAATTCTTGGAAGATAAGAAGGCAGAAGGGCAAAAGAAAAATGAGCCTAGAGTTATTGAAAAGAACTTGCGTGAGTTCCATTTAGAGCATGCTTATACGCGCAGTGAAACAAAACGTGTTAACTTGATGGAGTATATCATTGATTTTGATGCGCCTACACTAGTGGCAGCTTGCTTAGCAAAATCTGGCGAAAGTGGAACATACTACGAAATTCCTGCTGAATTAGTCGATATGGTAGGGCTCGACAAACAAAAACTTTCAAATGTAGTGGCCTACGAATATTGGACATATTTCTTTAGACATATTAGAAAGATTAAGTAAGGAGGACCGTCGTATGTTAAACTCTGCAAGTGTAATAGGGCGGTACACTCTAGCTGGTACTGTCAAACTCACAAGCCCTCTCGTTATTCGAGCTGGTGTTAGTAATGATATTTTAAATGATACAGTAGATGATATCGTGGTAACCTATCACGATGGTCAACCATTCATTCCTGGTACATCTTTAGCAGGCGTATTACGCCAAGCGATTCAAGGCCTTGAACCTGTATCTGAAGATGTATTATTTGGTTCCATTGCTGATAAAGGTACACAAAGCGCATTACAGATTAATGATATTCCATTAAATAATACAAATATTGTCATTCGTGATGGCATCTGTATAGACGATGTGCGTGGTGTTACTAAAGATGGCGCAAAATATGACTTCGAAGTCATCGAGTCTGGTGCGACTGGTCGATTACATATCGATTGCGTAATTCGTCAATGTCACGCAAATCAAGCGGATAAGATTGAGCGAGCTCTGGTAGCACTAGCTAATCTACTTAAAAATGGCATCTCCGTTGGTGCTCGTACGGTGAATGGTTTAGGCCGCATAGCATGTAAAGATATTTCTTTAGAGCATTATGACTTCACTAAGCCAGAACATGTAAAAGCGTGGTTACTACGTAAAGCGGGTACATCTGTTGCTATTCCTGAGCGATGCATGATTGCTGAAAAAGACCTTGTTATAGATATAGAATGCTGCTTAGAAGATACAGTTCTTATTAAATCTATTTTCGAAGAGGCTTGGGAAGATAAGTCCGTAGCTCTCTTTATTCCAGGAACATCCATTAAGGGCATATTACGTCACCATTGTAGCCGTATACTACAGGCATTAGGCCGTAGTAATCAAGCGGTAGATGCACTCTTTGGCTATAGCATTGAAAAAACAAATGAAAGCCGTAAAGGTCGTGTCATGGTAGATGAAGTTTACTTTGATAAATCTTTTACACAAGAGGAACAACCTCGCATTCGCGTGGACCGCTTTACAGGTGGTGCCATGAATGGTGCTTTATTCCAAGATCATCCTGTACGTAAGGGGAAAGGTAAAGAGTTAGTATTCCGATTGCGTATGACTGTTAAAGACTGTAGTGATAGTGAAGCGGGCCTTGTGCTACTCCTTGTAAAAGATCTTATGACAGGTCAAATTACGTTGGGCGCTAATCGTACAATCGGTTATGGCCGCATTAAAGGTAACTCTGTTGCGGTTCAATATCATGGTGAAAGCTATGGTATCGATGGTACTGGTAAGGTTACGGAGGGTGAATCCACTAAACTTGAAGCTTTGGTACAAGCGTTACATCAATCTACAGAAGATACAATGTTAGCTAAGGAGGGTGCTCATGAGTAAACAATTACATAGCCATGAAGGTGTATATACACGTACTTGCGGCATATGCGGCCCTACAGCTAATGTGAACGTACTAGCTGTAGTAAATGAATACATGAAACAAGAGGGCCGAGTTATTACTTGGTCTGTCCATGAAGTTAAATGGGGCTATTACAAGCAAGGTGGATTCCAATTTTCTGATGGGACAACTGATGTAGACTTAGCATATCTACAAGATATGCGTATCTTTAATGAAACAGAAGAGTTGCGTCTCACCGTACAACATGGTGAGATTGTGTATCGCTATATTAACGATGAATCTGGTGAATCCGTAATATACGTTGATTCTTCCTCTCGTATGATTGGTGAAGTTGATGCGGGTCGTACGCAGCTAAACCGAGTAGAAAGCTTTATAAGCTTAATTGATACAGGCCGTAAACTTTCACAAATTATCCCTGTATCCACTACAAAACAATACTGTTATTTAACAACACGTAATTACATTGGCTATTTAGATAATCATCAAGCGAGCTATACAGATTATCGATATGTCAAAATTGAAGCTAAGGAGGTCTAGTATGGCTGGTAAAGGTAAAAGTAAAAATAGACATGCTGCTAGTGCGGCCTTCTTTGCACGAAATAATCCAGGTATGGATGTTGAAAAAGTAGCCAATGAAAGACATTCCGGTGGCAATCGTGGCGGTGGACAAAATCGCTCTGGTGGCTATAATAATTCCTACAATAATCAAGGTGGCAATCGCAGTGGTGGTAACAGCAAATACCCAAGTGAGCCAGCAAGTGCAGCGTACAATTTTGTACGCTTGCCAGAGCATGTAATTCCAGCTGAGTTTTATAATGGTCACTTTGAAGGGGTTACAAAAGATGTGCTAAAAGCATACTGTGATCATGTACAACAAGCTGACACACATACAGGCTATATCGACCTTACGATTACTACTGAAACACCATTATTCATTGGGGGGCCATCTAAACAAGACGAGGATACACCACTTGAATTTTATGGCGGCCAAGATAATCCTACAATTCCGGGGGCAAGCCTTAAAGGTATGGTAAAACAAATCTTCAAGATTGTTACAGCTAGTAGCTTTAGACCATACCAACGGGGAACGGGGCTTGGTGATTTCGAAGATAGATATCTTTATTTCCGTGATTTTGCAAGTTCTATTAAATCTCTCAAAGAATACTATGCTTCTCGCATGGTAGGGATGGAAAAGAATGGCAAAGGTGAAATGAAAGCTGCTACAAAAGCAACACCTGGCTTTATCATTCAGACTGTAGACAATAACTATTTTGCTGTACCTAGTGAATCTAGAAAAATGTCGTATTCTGGCGATTATGAAATGCAAAAGAAGAAAGATACGCCATCTATTGATTGGAATGATGAGTATGTAAATATCCATACAGGTAGAATGAACTCTAAAAAATCTTACATGCGCATTACTCGACCTGGTAATTTTGAAGGTAAGCGCATTCCGATTCTTCAAGAATGTATCGACAGTTATAAAGACGATAAGAACCGTGGTACATTAAATCTATTGGATAAAAAAGTCGGTAAATCTGGTGATGCAGCCAAGAATTATACTCGTTGTGATGATGTTAAGTTTGTAGTGCCATGTTTCTTCTCTGAAAAAGATGGTATTGTAGAGCATTTTGGTCATGGTCGATTCTATCGTATTGCATATGACTTGAAAATTAGCGATCACTTACCAACTACATTAGAGCAACATAATAATGGTGTGGATCTTTGTGATAGTGTATTTGGCTACGGTGATAATTGGGCTGGTCGCTTATTCTTCTCCGATGCTCATGTTGTGGGACCTGTGAGAATGTGCCAATCTGATTACCCACATCCATTGATGGGGCCTAATCCAACATCCTTTCAATTGTATTTAGAGCAAGATGTAGATAATCACTCTACTTATAACCATTGGGGACACGAAGGGGCATCCATTCGCGGTTATAAAATGTACTGGCATCAACCTTTAGCAAAAGCAAAAGATTGGACTCGTACAGAAGCGGAAAAAGCCATTCAAGGTACTCGTAAAATCCGTCCAGTTGATACTGGCGTTACCTTTAAAAGCCGCATTCATTTTGAACGTTTAAGTAGCGTTGAACTAGGTGCATTGTTGATGTCCCTAGATTTAGATCATTACTCTGGCGGTAATCGTCGTACATACTATAAACTTGGTATGGGGAAATCCATCGGTTTTGGTAGTATTAAACTAGAGTCTGCTGTAACGGTTTTCGATAGTAAAGAACGCTATGGTAGCCTATTTGGTGGGGATACTTGGAATACTGGAGCTAGCATAACTACTCCTAATGAGTATGTGGAATCCTTCACTCAGTATCGCGATAATGCATTAGGTTCTAACATATCCTCTTATAAAGCTATGCTAGATGATTTATTCATGATGTTAGATTGGAATATTGCGAATGGTCCAAATGCAGCTAAGAATTGGACCGAAGGTATTTCTATGATGACTATTAAGAATAATAAAATGGATCCTCGTATCAAATACCGTAGCAAGTTAGATACACCTAAATCCTTCATCGCAAAGTGGTCTAAATAATGCTTGGAACAGTTACGATTGCTTTAGAGGCTCAGAATAGAGGCAGCTTGCCTGCCTTTCCTGGGCGATACTTACATGCGGCACTTTTCTCTATTCTTAGTCATGTAGATGCAGATGAGGCTACATGGTGGCATGATATGGAAGGAATAAAGCCTTTCTCACTACAATTATCCTTTAAAGAGCCTCGTCAAGATAATATTATTCGACGTGGGGATATCTTATATTTACATGTTTCTGTATGGCATAGTGAGTTATGGGGATTACTAGAAGGCATATCTGAGGGCTTAGAGGTAGTCTTTGGTAGACTACGAACTACAATTGTAGGGGTTCGTTACGGGGCACCGTTTAATCTACCGTTGAAAGTAGATAATGAACTAGAACTCATCAGTCGCCGTCTCTCTGCAAAACCGGCGAAATACATAACCTTTGAGGTTATGATGCCTACATCCTTTAACGGAACCTATGGAGATATAACATTCCCTACATCAAGTCTTATTTTTTCTTCTCTCGTAGATAAATGGAATGCTGGCGATATGACGGATGTATTAGACAAGGATTTAATACGAACTGTTGCTGACAAAGTAAGGCTTGAACGTTGGGAGGGGCATACAAAACGAGTGTTTTATGGTCGTGATCGAGGGCTTACTGGTTTTGTAGGTAAGTTTACCTTTAATATCTCCAAATTAACAGAAGAAGAAAATCAACTAATTACTATTTTGGCTCTTTTTGGACAGCATTGTGGCATAGGTCGTTTGTCTAGCCAAAGTCTTGGTCAAGTGCGTGTGATATTACAAAACAAATAGGGTTTATAGTCCGTACAGCTGAATTCTATGGGAGTTCAAATATAGTTACTCTCAAGTAAAGAGGTCTTAAAGGCATCTGTTATAGATGTCTTTGAGACCTCTTTTTTTGTTCCTAGTTTTTTTGATTATCTCTATTTTTGTTTAATCCGTATAATGAACACACAAGTTAAACCTGAGGGGTTGAAACATCAAGTAGCATGATAGTTCTCCTTTTAAAAATAAATTTTCTCCTCTCTATATACATAAATCTCCTTTGTTTGGAGACCGTCCTTGACGGTTTGAAATTGAGTGATGGGCACTCCACAGGTTTAACAATAATTATGTAGTCTTTATACATGGAGGTTCATATGGAACAGTTAATTAGACGTTTTACTTTATCTAGCAATGAATATTTATCTTGTGACTGTGTTGGTTATTATCGTGACTTGTATTTGCGCTTTCGTGAGCCTGGAAATCCTGATTTTCTTAATACCTTAAAAAATACATTGAACAACTATTGTCCTAGTGTCCTAAAATCTGCCCGTCAGGAAGTGTATGATAGAGTAAAAAGGGATATACCCGATATCATGAAGGCTGAAAATCTTGAGGAGGCGGTTGTTGCCGTTGTACCTAGATCTAAAGCATTTATGTCACCTAACCAGTTGGGCTTCCGCGATGCGGTGCAAGAGTGTGTCAGAATATTACAGGCCAACGGATACTCAGGTATCACAGATGGCATCAGTTGTATTATGCGACATACAAATACGAAGACAACACATATTCATAAAAATTTGCCAGGCTTTGATAATTGTGGTAGCGAGCCCTATGTGGGGATTACAAATGACACTTGTCATATCAATGCCGATGTAGTTCGAGACAAAACGGTTATTTTAATTGATGATATTTATACAAAAACAGTGAACGTTGATGAGGATTGTATTCAGGCATTATATGATGCGGGCGCAGCTCGTGTTATATTCTATGCTGTGGCATACACCTACCGTCGTTCTTCTTATAGAAAAGGGGCATAATATGAACATTTCACCGATAGCTTTAAAAATCTGGGCCGTCCATAATACGACGAGTCGCATTACAACGAGAAAAAGCTTTCATGATAACTGGAAAACAGAGGATGAGTTCCTCGACATGATGAGCGATATTCCAAACATCGATGATGTAGTGCATGACCTATCCGTTGCGGTAGATGACATGGACTGGATGGATGGCGCGGTATGCTGCTTTGATGCGGATTTTCCAGTTATTAATGAAAGCGCCCCTAAAGGGGATCGTCCGTATCTCTTGTTTTATAAGGGTGACTTGTCTTTGTTGAGTGATTTGAATCGGAATGTGGCTGTTATTGGTTACACAACGCCGAACGAGGACATCATGGCTCGTGAAAGTAAGATTGTTGAGCAATTAGTACAGCGCGGTCAGCATATTGTGAGCGGTCTTGCAAAAGGTTGTGATGCTATTGGGCATACCGTTTGTATGGATTACGGAGGAAAAACAATTGCCATCTTGCCATCACCATTAAATGCTATTTCACCGGCAGACCATCGGGACATGGCCCATCAAATTATCGAAAAAGGTGGTCTTGTTATTTCTGAATACTACAATGGGCCACGTAGTCGTAATGAAGCGATTAATCGTTATGTAGAGCGAGATCGGTTGCAAGCGTTATTTGCCAAGGCTGTAGTGCTCATCGCAAGCTATGAAGGCCGTGATGGAGACAGTGGATCCCGCCATGCTATGGGAAAAGCACATTCTTACGGACATCTTGCCTGTGCTATGTACGATGAAACGACAGATAGCGAAGTGTTAGAGATGAAACTGAACCGTAGCTTGCTTTCACAACAAAAAGTGCGGCAATTAGTGACAATTCCAAGTGCGGTAGGTGCTGCGGGGTATACATCGGTAACGGTGGATGACCTAGTAGGCCTTGTAAATCCAGCTCTAGAGGCACAGCAAAAACTATTTTGATATGTATATGAATAAAGGAGGTTCTCATGTTTCACATTGTAGATGTAGATAATACATTGGTCTTTACCGATGAATTAAATACAGCTGGCTATGTACACGCTTTGGCATGTATGGAATTAGAACCTCGTAAGGTGGTCGTGCCACGTATTACCCGTGAAATCGTACAGGAATGGTATCCCCAGCTGTCAGAATATGACTTAGTTCATATCGCTACCCTAAAACAAGCATATGTAGAAAACCACTTGGATATGTCTCAATTGAATTCCTCTGTAGCTCGTGTGCTCAGCACATATGGCAGAGAGCGATGTGCCTTATGGACAGCGGCTAATCCTGAACGGATACGCATGTTGCTAAGACACCATATGGTCACTGATTATAGAGCGATACGCTTTAGCAATAAAACAGAGAACGATATATCCCATGCGGTACAAGATTTCTGGGTGCTCTTTGATTGTGAACCAGAGGAACTATGCTTTCACGAAGACAATCCTGAGGTCATTAACCATCTGCGAAAGCTAGGTATGACTGTAATGGCTGTTGAAGTGAAAGCGGAAACAGTTGCATAGGGTATTAAATAGAGAAATAAGATTTAATGTAATAATTGAGCAAATAGCTGTCATATGTTAAACCGTTTGAATAAAGAGAGTTTGTTATTATGTAGTGTTATGCATAGGGAGGATTTATGAGATTTTTAACCTTAAGTACAACAGGTATATTTAATGCTATTCGACCATCGTTGTTTCCACCTATAGAAGGAAAGGAAACAACGACATTTTTGCTTGCTTTGGATTATTATGTACCAGATCGATGTTTCCTAGAGGATGAACAAGAGGATGTGAAGGCAGCTCGAAAAAGTTATGATTTAGAGTGTAAACGTATTCGTGCTTTTGTAAAAGCACTTTGCAATGACTGGGGAAAACCTATAGAGGAGTTGCGAACAGAAATTATCAATTGTTTGCCAGAGTTTATTAGTCATGGTACCTATAATGGGGAACCATTATTATCTGAACCTCGTGATGGATATTATACTATTTATCCTATGTATAAAAGCTATCGAGGTAGGGATATGCTATTCCCAACACATCAATCTTCTAAAGAGGAGGCTCAGTATATATTCGATCATATGCTTAGATATTTTTTAAAGGCCTTCTTTGAACCAGATGCTTTTTTTGGTTATTTAGACGGTGCATTTCATATTGATACCCCCTTATCTGTCACAACAGTTCAACAGATTTTGGAAAATCTCGAGCGTGAAGCAGTACCATCTCCATTGTCGGTTTCCTCAATTTCCAATACCCATACCATGGACGAACCTACGATAATTAATACAGAGTTCCTATTAATCGCTGATGCCTTTGGTGCTTACATGGTACAAGCAATGGAAGGTGATACAGAGAGTGAACAGTTAGCTGCTTTAACAGAGGATCCATTTGTCTGTGAGATGTGTTGTAGTTTACATAAGTGTTTTATGATTAACAATAGATGTTTTAGCATATCCATTTATGATGAATGTAATATTTGGATAGATAAATTATTAGATGCTTATGCTGTACATGATTATTCACAGATTCTTAGCATTTATAATGATGAATTTCCATCCTATGACGATGGGGTGATTGGCTATGAGAAACAGTACCTTTTAGGTCCTTTGCTAGATAACCTTGTAAAAGACCTTACACGAGAAAAGCTGTTAGTTCAGTTATCTCCAAAAGATGAGCAACGTAAGGACTATCTTAATTTTATACTCACTCATGATGAGTCCGTGCAGTCTATTTTTGAGGAGATATATGAAAAACGTTTGGATGGACGAGATATCTATAAGCAGCAAGATTTAGCAAAAGTACTAACTCTAGATGTGCGTCTGTGCTGTACCTTTTATTGTATGATTGACGCATGTCGACATGCCTTTAATAGACATATGTATGCCTCTATTCTACCGATTGCAGACAAGTTAGATGCTCAACTTGCAAAGGCACAAATTTCTGCGACAGATACTTGGCAAGTTGAGTATTTGGTGAAAGTATCTCGCATATCTCAGTGGTATCGAGCTTTAGCCTATGCTTGTTTAGGAGATGAAAGAATAGAGCCAATACTACAAGATCTAATGGTTATGCAACAACAAGATCCAGTTTTGTATAAAGAACAGATGGATTCTATTTTTGAGAATTTAGACGATCCAGAACATGCTTTTAATATAGAAGATTTACGCTATGCTTTGCTACATTATTACATAGAAACCAATAATCAACTTGGCTATGAACGGTATATTAAAGAATTATATCCACCAATATTGGGAATAGATTCAGACTATAAAGTACAAAAGAATATTCTGTTATACGGTGAAGATGGTAAGTCCTGTGAAAATTATTCTAATAGAGATTTCTATTTATGGCTGAAAGCGTTGTGGACGTTCTACTTAGATGATATTGATAAAGAATTTTGGAATGAAATAGCAGATCAATGGGAACAACAGGACTATATACCTATTTTTTATGGCATAAATGACTATGAGCTATGTGCTAACTATATGATTAAACTAGCTGTTCATTTTGGAGATATCCAACGAGCTGAGAAATATAAAAAAGAATTTGATATGGCTATTCCTAATAAGAAAGAACCTATGGAGGATGCACCAAGTGGGTATAGATGGCCTTTCTTCGACTACTACCTAATAGCGCAAGTTAATGAATCGTTAGGAAATATAGAGATAGCGAAAGAACACTATCACAAAGCCCTTTCCTTGGCTACTTTCGGCGAAGCACGCTGGGAACAATACGAAGAACAACATGGTGGCATATGGAAGACCTACAAAGACTTCGGCTATAGTGGACCAGATTTGAAATTTGAAGATTGGATTAAAGATAGTACCGTGACTTATGACACCATAGAAGAATATAAAAAAGTATTAGATAAGTATGTATTTTATATGTATAAATAGAGACTATATAGAGAAATTTATATACCTGTTTTTATAAAGGTTTCCATGCAAAATTTTATATATAGATTGAGGTTGTGAGCCTAAAATATAACTATATAGTTATAATCTTTATGCCTTAAAGATAAAAAAATAACCCGCCTAACAAAATTTTAGGCGGGTTATTTTGTTTAAACTATTTATTGAAAAAGATAAACTATCAAAATTTTATTAATAGTATTTCCTTAAAATATAATGAAAAGAAAATGAATTAAATATTGACGCAAAATATGAAAAACCTTATAATTACTATAACCTTAGAAAAATCATTTACCACCAGTATTTACCTATGCTCATCGGCATTTTTAATCCCATGGGAGTCTAATTTGACTGTTTACGGTGTGAGGTTTGCTAAAACCTATTTTTAAGCCCAATGAATACTGGCCTTCTGAGACATGCTGTTGCAACAGTGCTTACCGTTTACGGTATTGAAACTAGATATAAATCTAGAATCCGGTTCAGGTCTTGTTGTTGAAGTTGCAACAGTGCTTACCGTTTACGGTATTGAAACTTTCGATATATGTCTTAGTATGATAAGTTTTAGTAAGTTGCAACAGTGCTTACCGTTTACGGTATTGAAACTTTAGCTTCTAATTTTTTATAACCAGGCTTAATGGTTGCAACAGTGCTTACCGTTTACGGTATTGAAACTCACATTTTGATTTTTGTGAGTTATATGGATGTCCAAAAGTTGCAACAGTGCTTACCGTTTACGGTATTGAAACCGCTACGAAATGAAATTCAGGCGTTGGCTTGAGTCAAGTTGCAACAGTGCTTACCGTTTACGGTATTGAAACTATATAAAATATCACAATCTTTATAGCGCGAATTATTAGTTGCAACAGTGCTTACCGTTTACGGTATTGAAACTTTCTTAAAAGCGAACGCATCTATTTAAGTTCGTCAGTTGCAACAGTGCTTACCGTTTACGGTATTGAAACTTAATGCACGCTACAGTAGCTCCGTTAATTTTTGTGTTGCAACAGTGCTTACCGTTTACGGTATTGAAACTTCACTTCCCCTGCAAAGCGTTCCATCCTCAATTGGGTTGCAACAGTGCTTACTGTTTACGGTATTGAAACCGGCCATGGAAGCCAGAACCTTCATAAAGAGTACTGTGGTGTTGCAACAGTGCTTACCGTTTACGGTATTGAAACGAGTAAGCTTCAAGCATACCACAAGTATCAGTGATTAGGTTGCAACAGCAATTAACGTTTATAGTATATTAATAGAACCATTATTTTTAGTTTGATATATTGATAGAGTTATCTCACTAATGCCAATGGTTCTATTTCTTTTGTTTATGGTATAATATAGCTAGATTTAAAACTCGGAAAACCAAATCTGCGCCGTTGTTATAATGGTGCGGTTTATCGGCGTTATTTTAGTGGGCTAAAGTGCTTTTTAGGTCGGTTTTGTAATCTCCGCCGTTTTTTGCATTTTCCGATCAGTAAATACCTGTGATTTCAAAGACAGGGTTAAATAAAATAATCCCCATTAGGGGACGGAAACAAGACATCGGTCATTTGGATGAAGCTACGAATAACTTTAGGATGTTAAATAAAATAATCCCCATTAGGGGACGGAAACAATTTTTAGTAGATGTAAACAAAGATATTTGTAAGGAAAACTGGGTTAAATAAAATAATCCCCATTAGGGGACGGAAACACATGGTCATCGGCGATACTGATAGAGCGGATAAATTGATGAGTTAAATAAAATAATCCCCATTAGGGGACGGAAACAATAGCCCACAGGGCGGAAAGAGGTCTATTATGGCAACTGCAAAAGTTAAATAAAATAATCCCTATTAGGAGACGGAAACCCGCCACCACGAATACCCTTAGTGTTCGCCAACGGTACAAGTTAAAAAGATAATCCCCACTAGGAGTCGGTTTTTATCTCAAAAACTCATATGAGTACAAAAATATAACCAGTATATTCTTTTTAGTGAATATACTGGTTTTTTGTATAAATCTGGTAGTTTTCTATTGGATTAAATTGGAAATGAATATATAATGAAAAAAGAGAGCTTTAATTCTTAGTAGTGTTTGGCGGCGATGTGAAGGCTAAGACATTTGTACTGCTGTAGAAATTCAATCGTTATCATCTTTAGACCCAAATTGATTCCTTAGCGTATTCATTTGTATAAAAGGAGGCGACTATATGTCATCCTTATATGTTACAGAAGCAGGATCGTTTATCAAGCGTGACGGTGGTCATGTTGTAGTTGGTCGTAATAATGAGGTATTGTTCGAGGTTCCTTTAGAGCGAATCGAAGATATTACTGTCTTTGACTCAGTATCTATAACAAGCTCATTGGTAACTGATTTTATTGAACGTGGCGTACCGATTACATGGCTATCTGGTTATGGCAAGTATTTTGGTACTATAATCAATACGAATACTATTGACATTAACAAACATAAGAAGCAATTTGATCTGTTAGATGATAATGCATTTAGAGTGGCTATGTCACGTAAAATTATTCGGGCAAAGGTGCGTAATCAGCTGACTATTCTTCGCCGCTACGCACGTAATTTGGAAGAGGATATCAATATAGATGTACAGATTGCGAATATTAAATCTGTACGTAGTCATATTGGTGAATGTATGCGTGTATCTGAACTCATGGGGTATGAAGGGCTGATAAGTCGTCTTTATTTTGAAGCACTCGGTAAAATTGTGCCATCTGCCTTTGCTTTTACAAAACGTACAAAACAACCGCCTCGAGATCCGTTTAATGCCATGCTCGGATTAGGTTACAGCATGCTGTTTAATGAAATCTTAGCTGGTGTTATTAATGCAGGTCTCCATCCATTCGTAGGAGTCATGCATAGCCTAGCTAAAGGTCATCCAGCCCTCGCATCTGACTTAATTGAAGAATGGCGGGCGCCAATTATAGATTCTATGGTGCTATCTATGGTGAGCCGTAATATGGTAGATTTATCCGAATTTGATAATTCTGATAAAGGTTGCTACCTGACAGCAGAGGGGCGTAAGGCATTTCTAATGGCCTATAATAAGAAAATTCGTTCTGAAAATCAATATATTGATGATCGTAAAAGCTATCGTGAATCTATCTATAAACAGTGCAAGCAATTTGCTAGTGCAATTATACACGAAGATGTAGATTTGTATACGCCATTGGAGATTCACTGATATGAAAAAGTTTATCGTCCTAGTTATCTATGATGTGGTGGATAATAAAACGCGTAACCGTCTTGTTAAATGCCTGGAACGTTATGGCGTTCGTGTCCAAAAGTCTGCGTTTGAAGCATTGCTTAATAGGAAACAATATGATGCTATGATGCGGCGAGCTAGTAAGATGATTAACCCTATAGAGGACTCTTTACGAGTCTATGTCCTTGATGATATTATAAACATTTATACTTGGGGGATTGGAGAACGTAAGGAACAAGACTGTATCGTACTTTAAATATAAATAGTTACTCTCGATTAATACTGTTACGATGTAGAGGTGTAATTAACAATAATAGAATCATTAATATTGGTAAAAGTATTTTAGGGATTGATGTTTTGTATTGATGATTCTATTATTGTATTATCTATTTTCTTATATGATATAATGGGTCTAGAATTTAACTCCTGAGAAATTAAATCTGCGCCGTTGTGATAGTGGTGCGGTTTAACGATGTTATTTTAACTTGCTAAAGTGCTTTTTGAGATTAATTTGTAATCTCCGCCGTTTTTTGCATTTTGGAACCAGTAAATATCTGTTGTTTCAAAGACAGGGTTAAATTAAATAATCCCCTAATGGGGACGGAAACCATTATATAACTTATGTAAGAATAATAATATGTATTGAATTGAGTTAAATTAAATAATCCCCTAATGGGGACGGAAACTCTTTCACTACAGATTCATAATTAAAGCCTGTTTTAAATGTTAAATTAAATAATCCCCTAATGGGGACGGAAACTACGTTGGAGAACCAACTTGATATGTCAATCCACCATATTTAATAGGTTAAATTAAATAATCCCCTAATGGGGACGGAAACAATATCCCAGTCTTTTTAATTGGAGGATATTATGACTAAAATAGGTTAAATTAAATAATCCCCTAATGGGGACGGAAACATATACCAGAAGATTTGAGTATTGTGGATTTAGAGTATCTAGTTAAATTAAATAATCCCCTAATGGGGACGGAAACGAATGTTTAGCGACAGAGCGTTCGGTTTCAATGCATACTATTAGTTAAATTAAATAATCCCCTAATGGGGACGGAAACTTGCATTTGTTCTAAGTTAGCTTTTAATAGTGCTTTTTCACTGGTTAAATTAAATAATCCCCTAATGGGGACGGAAACCATCAGCGATACAACCGCTCTCATCGGAAATAGGACAGCCAGTTAAATTAAATAATCCCCTAATGGGGACGGAAACCTGCTGACAAATAAAACCAAACTCAAAACAAACACTATAGTTAAATTAAATAATCCCCTAATGGGGACGGAAACATATCATAATAGCGCTTAGGAATTCCAACTGCAGCATACGTGGTGTTAAATTAAATAATCCCCAATGGGGTCAGAAAAGCACTATCTTATTATTTGTAGATAGTGCTTTTTCTTATTTTATATAAATATTAATTTTTTACGGTTGCCATTTCGAATATCCAAATCCCATCATAATAATGCTCACTACAAGCATGCCGTTACCAAGGGTAATGGCGCTTTCACTTGTGGCTAGGCAGGTAATAAAGGATCCGATGCCCATAATGATTGTGCCTAGTATAGCAGATAGTTTATGAATTGCCATGATAATCACCCTTTGCTTTCACTAACAACATTAGGTTTAACAATATACGTAATGAGTGCGTACAGTAGGGCTCCGATTACAATCCCGTTCAGCGAAGCCAGTCCAAATGGTATGAATTTAACACAGACCAATGCGATGGCCCATGTGATCCATGGAACTAGATTCCATTTTTTGAAAGTCGCTTTGTTGTAATCGATATATTTTCCACGATGAACCAGGTAAAAGTCTGCTAAGATAATACCGCATAGTGGCGGAACGATGATGCCCAGTGTACTTAAGAATACAAAGAGAGAGTCGATTTTATATGGTTGTGTCATTGTTGCTAATGCAGAGATAGCAATGAGCACGGCTAGCATAATATTTCGGTTCAGTTTGAAAGAGTTTGCTAGGTTCAATGATGTGGAATAGAGGTTCGCACCATTTGTAGTGAAGATATTTGTAGTCAACAATAGTAAGCTTGGGAACACGAGGCCAAAGCTTAATAGTACGTTGATTAAGTCACCATCATTCATAGCAACGCCTGCGATAGCACCGCAACTGATCATCAAGGTATTGCCGCCTAATAAACCAATTGTGCTCGCTGTAATAACGTCTTTCTTGCTTTTACCATAGCGCATAATATCGGCGATACATGTGGCAGTAGATAGAATCCATGTACCGATAACGATGGTAATACCTGAAAGTAAATCGATAGGTTGTAATGGCACATAGTTAAACAATTCTTGCCAGCCACCGATTGTTTGAACCGAGCGAGCCGCCGTTCCTAGGGAGAGGAATACGATGGACGGAATCGCAATATAGCCGAATACAGCAAGGGATTTAATACCGAGAACTGCAAAGATACCCATGATAACGGCGCTGAGCATCATAGCAATGACTTCACCCGTATAGGAAAGATTGAATACTTGAGCAATAAAATGTCCATATAAAGCCGCTTGAATAGTGTACCAACCTAGATTGACGATAGGTACGAAGAGAGAGGCAATTCTAGATCCTTCCTGACCGAAGCTGTATCGAGTCAAAAGGGCAAAAGTAAGGCCTGTTTTATAGGCGATTACACTCACTAGACCTGCGATGATACATAAGAAAATATTCCCTAGAATCATGGCTAATAGTAATTCGTTGAAAGTCAGCCCCGCAGCTAACCCGCCACCAGCCATCATACTAGTAACAAGAAAAACAAACCCAGTCCAAACGATGGTGAGAGAAAAGCAGGACTTCCTTGCCCCTAACGGGACAGGCTCTCTAGAGTACTCATTATCTGTGTTTGTATCAACTGGTTCTACAAACTCTAATTTCTCCTTACTCATACATCTATACTCCTTTACGTAATAAAAAAGCTACCATGATGTGTTTTAAGATTTATATAAGCATGGTAGTAAAGACCTATTATGTAGTGTAAATATAGTGGATTTCTCTAATAAAGGATACATATTTAATTTGTCATAAACGAATGGTATTTGTCTTCATTAAAACATAGGTAGAATGAATATTCAATATGTATACTATGCATAATAAGCAATGTTGAGAACGATAGATTCTTTAGTGTTAATATTGTAAAAGCAAATAGATATTGTGACTATAATATAGTAAGAAGGTATGAATAGGTGTTACTCCTATGAGATCCTAGTTATAAATAGGCACGTTCTCAAGAGTATAGTATATATACTGATGAGAACGTGCCTTTGCTGCATTACTGGATGTGGTTATTGTTTTTGGAGCTTTAGTGCCCTTATTTGCTTTACAAAAAGCAAATAGCCCTCCGTTGCCTAGTGTAACTAGATAACGGAAAGGCCATTTCTTCATGTTTTTATGTAACTAGAGATGAGCCTGACGGTACGACTCGTCTGACTATCTTCTTATATTATAATAAGGTTATTATATATCGTCAAATTTTGATGAACACGTGTATGGCATACAGTTTGATAATGTCGTTGTAAAATAAGAAAAACTCCTATTGGCTTTCACCGATAGGAGTTTTTGGTTTTATAATTGTAATTTTATAGTACTTTTAGGTCTATTATTAAGTCACAGATTATAACAAACTGATTATATTTCTTTTACATCATCAGGTATAGCCGGTGGAGCCGGTGGTTTACCCATCGCTCTTTCAATGAATACGACAGATACAAAGACGATGAGGCTGACGATGGAACCGAAGATGATGGACATAATACCATATGGGTTGCCAACAAATTCCCAGTACACACCTGCGATGGAGCCGAGCACGATGGACCAAATGCCAGCGCCAGCTGTTGCATTTTTCCAAGTGAGGCCTAGTAGGAATGCAGCGAATGGGCCAGCAGATCTCATGGTGAAAGCAAATACGAGCATTGGAATGATGGCTTTGCTTACGAGGGAGATAATGATGGCGATAATGCCGAGGAATAGTACGCATAGACGGCTATATTTAGTGAGCTGAGCATCGGTGAGGCTTTTACCAAAATGATGTTCCACAATATCCTTGGTAAATACAGTTGCGGCGCCTAATAGGTCGCCTGCGCCTGATGAAAGTGTGGCCGATACGACAGCGGCCATAACGAAGCCCGCCATTACTGGAGGCATGAGGTTAAGTGCTACCGTTGCCACTGCATTGTTGGCTTCAATTCCGGGGAATTCAGCTAATGCTACAAGGCCTAATACGGCAGGAACAAAGGCGAATAGAGCCATAATAATCCCGCAAATGATAGAACCGAGAACGGCCGTTCTTTCATTTTTCGCTGCGAAGTACCGTTGAACTGACTCTTGTCCAGTGGAGAAGGTCATGAAGTACATGATGACAAGGCCGATGATGGTTTTCCAACCCACCTTTGTAAAGCCTAGCTGTTCAGGTGGCAATTTTGTCACTACCGACTCCCAGCCGCCCACATTGTGTAAGACGAACGGTACCGCGAGGGAGAAGCCCCCAACGAGAACGAAGAAGTGGATTACGTCCGTCATCGTTACGCTCCACATGCCGCCGGACATGGTGTAAATTACGAGTACCGCGCCGCAGATGAGGATGGCGAGCTCTGTTGAAAGTCCTGTGAGAACGCTAATAATGGTTGCAGTTGCTGTAATCTGTACGCCTGCCAGTGTAATCGTTGCCAGCATGGACAGAATGGAAGTAATGAGATGGCTAGACGCGCCGAAACGACGGCCGATGATCTCCGGTACAGTTGTTGCCATGGCACGCCGCAAGAGTGGTGCGATGAAAGCAACGAGAATAACACCAATCCCTGCAGATACGACGTACCAACCTGCAGATAAACCCCAAGAACCATACGCTTTCGCTGCTACACCTACGGTGCTCCCACCACCGATTTCTGTAGCGGCTAATGTGCCTGCCGTCATAAGAACCCCAATACGACGACCTGCGAGTAGATAGTCAGTACTATCTTTTACACGAATATGACAATATATGCCGACTAATAAATTCAGTAATAAATAGGCGCAAACAATAACCCAAATAATAGTCAGAGAATCCATATGACACCTCCAAAAATTTACACTATCTAGAGATTCATACTAAATCACCCTTACTACTTGCGGTGCATATATCAAGTATAGTTTAATTATCCATAAAAACTGGGGAAAATACAAAGAGGAGTTTCTTGGAACGTTGGAGAATGTATATATATTAGGAACTAAAATATAAAATTATTAATCATAGGCACAGCCTTGTTTGCATAGTATACTTATGTTAATAAGACTGTGCTTATTTTATTGAGAGACAAGATTCATTTTTTGAGAGAGGTTTTTATGATTCAACGTATTTTGATGCTAGCTCTTGTGTTGCTGGCTTTCACCATGCCTACAGAGGCAATTACTTATCAGGAATTGAAAACGTCGCCACAGTTTAAGCTTGTTTATTCTCAGTCGATGAATGGGCCCATAGAGAGTGGTGGCTTGTATATCTATTTAAACACTTATTCGATTGAGGCCCTACGCTATGCACCGCCACAGTATTCCTTGCGCGGGACTTACTATATTGTGATGGATACGTCTTATCAATCTATCATCAATGAGAGACAGCTCACCGTGGATTATGATACTAACTATTCGTTAGCGACACTTATTCATTCGTCTCGTATCATGAATCCGAGCCCGTCTATGCTGGCTTTGATTGAGGCTAGTGAAAGTAAGTCTGGTTTAGCTATGACAGGGGTAGATGTAGCGAGATATACATTTGATGGGGCGACAAAGCCAATGCATTATGTAAACGATACGCGTAAGGTCCCACTTAACCGTAATAATACTATTATATATGATATAGCGGATGCTATGTTTGTATCTGTATATCAGCAGCATTTTGATGATATTGTGGCCCAATGAGGTGGATGATGAAACGCATATATTTACTTTCACTATGGTTACTAAGCTGCCTCGTGTTGCCAATGCAAATCCAAGCCGTATCACAAGCTGACTTATTAAACGCAGAACGATTTGAACACATCGATTCGAGTGCTGACTCTGGAAGAGGAGATGGAAAATATTTGGATCTTTCATCTGTTAAGTCTGTAACGGCGCCGAATGGCCATCGTCGTATTGAAGCCGTCATTTATGTTTCCATGCCTGCTGCGAATATGATTCAAGGACTTTCAGTACAATACGATTACCAAATGGATCGTTCTTTGCGCCATTTGATTAATGATCATGATAGAAGTTTAAAACAAGGTGATAAGACCCCATATATCTCTATTTGGCGTGCAAAGCAAGGAAGTTCAGGAATTACAGGGACCGTTAATGATGGCGGTACCTATTACAATAATGGACAAATTCGCCAACAACGTATATATGCAGAAAATCTAAAAGCTATGATTCTACCTGCTGAATTTGGTGATGAAAAATATAAATTGCCTAATTTGATCTATAAAAAGATCTTTGGACTATCTTATGATGATGAGTTGTAATATTTATGTATGGCACTAGAGTGGTTAAAACAGTGAATAAACATAGATTAAAGATAAAACTTGTTTTTGGACTCCTAATAAAGCTTGTACTTTTACTTATTTGGGGAATCTCTATTTGGGCTTTCTATACATTGCTCTATGATCGATATGTATTAGAAGCATATCCATTAAGGGATTATTTGCCAGTATTGATATTTACCTTTGGGAATATTTGGGTTTTACCGTGGCTTATTTTGTGGCATGAGAAACTATATCCAGCGTTTGATAAACCAAAAATTTATTATAGAGTGAAAGCTTGGTACTTTTCTTTGAAAGACCAATCTTTAGTGGGGACATTTATCTTTTATAGTATAGATTTTGTTATAAAGCTAGGGATATTAATGTATGGCACTATTATTGTTTTAGCTATTGTTATTTTTGTGTTTCTTACCTGGCTCCGATTCTGATTATTATTGGACTGATATTTCATTAGCTTTTGAAAGCTCCTAAATACGCATATTAGATTTCTGATATATTTTTAACTTATTTACATAATGTAAAAGCCAAGCTATTTATAGTTAGGAATAACTTGGCTTTTATTAGTTTATTCGTATATTTATATAATATAATGCTTATTGTATCGCATATTAGTTCGTTCTATAATAGACTTAGGATAGTTAGGCGAGGTTGGGCCTCTCTTCGTTTTTGAAGGGAGGGTTGCTTATGAGTGGTTATAAAATCATTATGATTATCCTTGGGATTTTATCAGTCATGATATCCTTTGGAGCACTTGTGGCGCTTATTTGTCTAGAAATAGCAAAATAGCCCTTCGTTTCTTCGGAAATTAGATAAAACGAAAAGGCCATTTCTACATGTTATTTGTTTGTGAGATGAGCCTGACGTCACTACTCGTCTGACTATCTACTTATATTATAGGGATAAAGGGATATATCGTCAAATGGAGATAAACCTTATATATACCAATTATAGATATATCATACATATACTAAATTATAAAATTATTAATAATAGGCACAGCCTTGTTTACATAGTATACTTATGCTAATAAGGTTGTGCTTATTTATGTTGTAATGTGAGAGAAAAAGAGAGGGTTTTATGTTACGTAAAAGTTTGATTATCATGGCTGTACTAGCTGCTTTCACCATGAATGTAAGCGCTGTACAGATAGAAGTGCCAGCAGGACAGCCACCTATACCAGGGGCAGATGCGAATATCCCTGCCAATGCCTATGAAAACTATCGGGCCGGTAGCTTGAGCAATGTAGGAGCTAGTGATGTTATAAAATTACATTCTGAATCTAAAAAACGCATGGACATGTATGTAACTGACTGGGGACTAACACGAGATGAAGTCAATCAGATAGCAAGCGATTCGGAGAAGTTGATGGACTTACTTGTTAATGAGTCTGCAGTTGTGTTGTTGCATGATGAGCGTAATAACATTCGGGCATCTGTTCCTGGACTACTATTAGCAAGTAAGTATTACCCAAAACGCAGTGATGGTGAACGTTTATCTATTGTAAGAGAGAATTCCATATTTTTTGCGATTGGTACAAAACAGAATTATGATGATGCATTAGGCAAATTAAAATCAGAGCGAAAAGGGGAGTTTACATATCCGGGTATCACACATGGTAAATGGGCTATTGAAACTGAGTCTTTCGGTGAGAATACGCCTGCTATGGTTGCTGTAGTTGGTTTATTTAATCAACCGAATCAAGAATATATGGTAGGTCTTAGCTACAAAAATCAGCCTGTTACCGGCAAGCTCGAGCACGTTATGAGTAATTATGTAATTCCGTCGATTCGATCGTTAGATGACATGGATCATTATAGTGAAAGTATTCAATGGGATAATTTCACATATCGTATTCCTAAAGGGCTCAAACTAATAGCACAGAAATCGTTAAAGGACTCTGCCGAAATGAGAGACTATCGTGGATCAGGTATCCGACTTATTGTAGCTAAGAAACCTGTAAAAGTAGATGATAAATATATCTATTCATTTATTGACGAGATTTCGGAAATAAAGCCAGAAAGTCAAATCATAGGTGATGCACCTATTCAATCAGCATCTGTTTGGAATAATGGCGTTCCTAGTCTTTTAGTAGATAACTATCAACCAGGAAAAACGTCTTTAATGCATCGATTCTTACGTGATGACAAGAATGTATATATAATGAGCTTAGTTTATATTGATGGGGCTACGCCATATTCTCATATTCAGCTGCGTAATACGGTAGAATATTCTGATTTTGCAAATGTTGAGACACTGCGGAATAAAGTAATCCGTATGCAAAGTAAAGATAAAATGTAATTCAGTTGTTTATAAGATCGTTCAGGAGAGAGAACATGAAAAGAAAATACATGATTACGGGGCTTGTTATCGGCCTGCAATTGGTAAGTGGTTATAGTTATGTGACAGATGCAAGTTGGTTGAGCAAAACGTGGGATCGCCTTGAAACAAATGCAGCGAAGCAGTCTTATGATTGGCCAAAAGCCGAACAATATAGACATTATAGTATTGGTCAGTATGTAGGTGAGAGATTGTCACAAGAAGAACTTATGGTGCTTGGAGTTCCATTAGGTAGTACTTTTGATGCGGTGAAAGCCAGTCTAGGCCAACCAACAAAGGAAACTAGATATGGCTTATCCTATGGTGGGGTAACTTTTGGTAATACTGTATTGGGAGGTATGGATAATACTGTTACGTATATATCGATTACGAATCGTGATGCGGTAACTTATAGAGGAATAGCTGTGGGAGACTCTATGAGAAAAGTCTTAAAAGTTTATGGGCGCCCAGATTACATTGATTATGATGATCGTTGGTTTTATGGATTATTACAATATAGAACTGATATGATGAACGGCATACTATTTGAACACAAAGGAGATAAAGTAAGTAAAATTATGATTTATAAATGATTATATTCTTACCATATCTATGAAAAAAGCCGAGCTTTTAATTCATAGAATTAGCTCGGCTTTTATTACTGTATTCATATATTTGTATAATATAATGCTTATTGTATCGCATATTAGTTCGCTATATAATAAGCATAGGATAGTTAGACGAGGTTGGGCCTCTCTTCGTCATCGAAGGGAGGGATAAGCCTATGAGTGATTATGAAATAATCATGCTCTTATTACAGGTGATAACTGTGGTTATTGCTTTTGGAGCTTTAATAGCGCTTATTTGTCTCACAAAAGACAAATAGCCCTTCGTTATCTTAGATGATTCGATAACTGAAAGGCCATTTCTCAAGCTTTTTTGTTTTCAGAGATGAGCCTGACGGTATGACTCGTCTGACTATCTACCTATATTATAGGGGTAAAGATTTATATCGTCAAATTGAGATAAACTGGAGGTTCTTATGAAAGCATTTGAAACAAAGGATTATAAAGCTTTTACCATGTTTGAGAATCGTTGGGCTCTTGTTACGGCTGGAATGCTTGATGATTTTAATACATGTACGGTTAGTTGGGGCAGTATGGGCAACATATGGGGCCCTAATGGTGGCGATATATCCACGGTGACAGTGTACATTCATCCAGCGCGTTATACTCAAGAGTTTATGGCGAAATATGATACCTTTACAGTTAGCTTTTTCTCTGAAAGTTATCGCAAGGCTCTTGGTTATTTAGGTTCTCATTCTGGCCGCGACGAAAATAAGGTGGCAAATTCTGGCCTAACGCCAGTTGTGGCAGGCGATGGGGTAACTTTCAAAGAAGCAGAGTTAACTTTTGTATGTAAAAAGCTATATGAACACCAATTCGATGAAGCCCACTTAGCAGATAATGTAAAGGAATATTATGCAGCGAATCCATCTATGTATACTCAAGTTGGTAAAGATCGCTGGGAACCACATTATATGTACATCGGAGAAGTAGTTGAGGCTATAGGAGTCTAGTTTTATATAAGATTTGTTCATGTTGAGAGAATGATATGATTAAGAGCGTGTTTTTAATAGGTTTTTGTTCACTTGGCTTTATGGTAACGGCACATGCTGCCAATATAGATCTTCCTGGTGGAGATGCCATGGTGTCTGATACTGCTTATGAAAGCTATTCTTATAATAGTGTTGATATGGATTTGGTAGAGGCTCAGTTTAGACGTCACTCAGGCCCTGTGGTAGCACAGACTGTGAAAAATGGGCGTAGGACGGTAGAGCAAGCTAAGGCATATATGGATGGCAATGCCAAGTTTTTAAAACGCCAAGCTAATCAAAGTACGGTGTTCATCTTTGACGATGGTACACAGCATATTCGCTTTTCTATGCCTTATCCAAGTCTTGAAAGTAAGGCGATTAATGATAACACTAATTCCGTTGTTAATGTCGTAAATGGTATCCCTCAATATTATATTAAAAGTATGAATGCAGATATCGTAGTCGATGTGGATGATAAGACTACCTATACGGATCGTGCCTTCACATATAAAACGGTAAAAAATGGTCAATGGCAGCAGAAGTATGGGATTATGACACGTATCTCTGGAAAAGAAGAGAAAGCTGAGCCGCGTACGAGTACGGGTGTTGAGTTTTCCCTGCCTAGTGATACGAACCATGTGTATCGTGTTAACATCATAAATCGAGGTAATGGCAATCCAGATCATATTAGGTATGCAGAAGGGGCTTTAGCGAATTATGTGATTCCATCGGTAGAGGATACAAAAGCGATAGATCGCTATTCTAATGTTGAGAAATGGGGAAACTTTGAATATCGTGTGCTCAAGAATAGTACGAGAAAAGCCGATTATGAGCCTACCTCCTATGGTGAGGAAACGCGCGTTTATAAGGGGGGCGATATAGTGCAGCTGATTAAGCGCCGTCCGATTTTTTCAAATGATGAAAAACATTTTTATTCAGGTGCTTTTTCTACGATGGATACGATGAGCCGAAAATACCCATATTCAGTTAATGATAATGCGACCATTTGGCGTAATGGTATGCCTGCATTTAGTGGCAGTGTAAAATTTGATAATGGTATTAATTATACATATTTTACAATCCGTGATGATAAATATGTGTACAGCATTGAAGTTGCTTATAAAGCCAATATGGTGAAGACGTCTTATCATGATATTCGTAATATGGTAGAAATGGCAAAATTGATCAATCATCCGCATAAGCAAGCGTTTCCTGCGTTGGAGTACCTTTGGGAAGCTGATGTTTTTAAACTGCCTTAAAGCTAAACTAATATTTTGTCTATATGTAGATACACTTAGGTATAAAAAGAAATAGAGAGAAATAAAACAGTCAGTATTGTGATTCAGTACTGGCTGTTTATTTACATATCTGATAGTATTAGGTTATTTTTGAACAGTGTTTTAATATGTATCGATTTCCTATGCTTCTGGAAATAGAACGTGTTCTTGCATTTTAAAATTAGGATTATTGGTAGAATCAAAGAACTCAATCATATTCCGTAATTTTTGAACTTCCTCAGCACTTAAAAACCTTGGATAGAAGATAGTATAAGTAAAACTATATATGCCATCATAGGAGTTAAAGTTTAGAATGTGATCATCCTTATTAGGTTCATAGCTGTGTATGGATAGACCAGGGATGTTATTGTTCCATACAACTGAGTAATTGATATAGTCTGATGCTGATGGATGGTAACGGTAAATATCCCAGAACGTATTTAAATCAGTTTTAAAATTGTAATGACCGTTTATAACAAGTTCGTGCGCATATGGGTTTCTAGGAACATTGTCAGTAGAAACAAAGAATGTTATATCTCCTTTTTTGTAGTATCTAATATCTTGGTGTTCAGAGCCCTTACTTTCACCTTCGTATATGGCGTCTTTTGGTACGCGGTATTGTACACCGTTTAAGCTTTCTATGCGTGAATATTGATTTAATTCATTTAGGTTTTGTACAGAGGGAAGCACATAATTAGCCAATAATTTATCTGTAGGAACCTTGTTCAGGACGGGGTTGTTATCATAATAGACAAATCCTGCGTGATATAAGGGATGACGCATGTTATAGCCCTTAAATTTAAAATTGATCGTGTCGATGGTGAGCGTTGTTTTTTTACCGTTTTTAAAGTGTGGCATCTTCATGCTATCCCAAGTGCTGTAGGTAACAGTAGGATATGAAAATACAGTGCCCTTTATATCAGAAATCTGTTTGGAGGACTTTCGTTTCGCATTGTCTTGCAAGAAATTACGGACGTCTTTGTCTGTTAGCTTTTCATAAGCTATTTTGGTGTTGCGCCAGTCGTAATCTTTAAAATCTGCGTAGTCAATTTCTAAATTGAGACTTCCATTATTGGTTAACACTCGATAGTCCTCAATGGTTCGACTTGGATTTTGGTAACGTCCTATATGATAATCACTTTTTATGCCCGCTACTGGGAATGAAAGGCGAATTTGGTTGTATTGATCATGAACGGAAATGACCGTATTATGGTAATTTTGACCGCGATATGTAGAGGCTGCTTTAGTATACTCAATTTCGTTTTTATTAATACCGTTAGCCTTGTCCGTTAACTTTAATGTTTTCACATAGTTTGCTACATCCTTTTCAATATCAGGGTTCGTGGTTTGGTAATTTATGTAGGCATCCTTGGAAAACTTAGAATCTGCACCAGGAATATTAACATCGATGGCTCCTATTGGTGATAATATAGTGCTCATGATGAAAGCACACGCTAATAGTGGTAGTTTAGTCATGGTGGTATCTCCCGTTTACATTTCTATATTTATTAGTATTGTAGTAATCCGTAGGTTATGTCATTAAGTATAATTATATAACTAAATGAATATATTTTTAAGTGACATGGAGCGTGTTTTGCTTACATGCTATTACTTCCTGTAGGACATGAGTGCTTTTTTATAGATATTGTAGGTATATTTTTTGAGCACAATGGCAGTAAGGTGACGAAAATTATTATTAGTGACAACTAAACTGCTTTTATTAGTGAAAGCCTTAATACATACATGTAGCCCTTTATCTATTAAAATGGATAAAGGGCTTTTAGAATGATGAAATAGAGAGGAATAGCTTTATAGTAACTTCTTTTGTTGATCAGTACTATAAATAGTGTAAATTGATAAAATTTTTATAAAATATAATCCCACAAGAACTGCAAAATCTGATATAATATTAATATGAAAATCGATGTATGTAAGGACTAAACAATGGTGTATATGAAGTGATTTTCTAGCCTAGAAAATCGCTATATCCTTGGTATTCAGTCGATATAATCGGAATGTTGTATATATGAAATGACTACGCAAATGCGTAGTTTTTATTATTTTTTGTTTGGTGTAGGTAGTCCCATGAGTGTAGTGAAGCCCTTATTATGGCTATTAGAACCGTATATTGTATACAAAGCCTATTTGTGGGGTGCCCGTTTCATGGCACAACCCTTCACGTGGGAAGGCGAATTAGATTGGTTTGCTTTTATGTTAACCCTATTGCTCGTCATTGATGTGGTGGCGTTGCCCTTGGTGATCTTCTATTGCCCTGGTTTGAATCCTGGGGTACGTGTTCCAGACTGGATTCGCCGTTTAGGAATGCCTATTTACACCGTCCATAATTGGCTTGATAGTAAGGTGGGTGGCGACACATCTACGCCGATTATATGGCTTCGTAAAGCCTTGCATTCCTTGCTTTTATTCATTTATTATCTAGTGTCATTTTATGTGGGTGGTCATCTCATAATGGGCCTCGTAGTAGCGCTCATGTATGACGTCCTCGTATGGGCTCATGGAGGTGTGTGATGACGACTTGTGAATGGCCGACGACGCCTTTATATCAGGATTACCACGATTACGAGTGGGGCCGACCAATTCATGATGACCAACATCAATTTGAACATCTTTGTCTTGAAAGTCTCCAATGTGGACTCAGTTGGCTTACGATTTTGAATAAACGGAACATCATTCGAGCATGCTTTGATCATTTTGATATTGATGCGGTGGCTGCTTATGGTGAAAGCGACATTGAACGCATCATGCAGACGGTGGGGATGCTTAAGCATCGTCCTAAAATTGAAGCCATTATCAATAATGCTGCTGCTTTTAAACGTATTCAATCTGAATTTGGTTCGTTTTGTAACTATATTTGGGGATTTACAAATCATAAAACGATTATTTATGAAAACCATCCAGAAGGTCATTTTCCTACAAAGAATGGTTTATCTACGCGGATAAGCAAAGACTTAAAGCAGCGGGGCTTTAAGTTTGTAGGTCCTGTTACAATTTATTCGCATCTACAAGCTAGTGGCCTCATCAATGATCACGGTAAAGACTGCCCTTGCTTTGAAGAGATTAATAAAACAGCAGATATCGTATGGTTACCTGTAGACGATGAAGCGTAAGGGCGATAAGTATAAATTAGTTAACAATAGTTTTTATGCATACTTGTGTTTACATAATTGAATTTGTTGTTATGTGGAATTGGGTGTACACTAAAGTCGATGAGGCGATAGCGACTCATCTCATGTCGGCCCGCTTTATATATAAACACATATACTCTCTCTCTCCTAAGTGGGTCTATCATTAGTTCTCTCTCAACGCTATAAACTATACAGAGCCTCTATCTTTATTGGATAGAGGCTTTTTGCTGTATATAATGCTATAAGAGGAGCAATGCTGTATTAGGGAGACCTATAGCAGTATGAATCAGGCTCTATGTATGGTCCTAAAAAACTTTAATTAATCCAATTTCAACTATATATTTTATACCATATAAATTGATTTATTTCGATATGATTGATATACTGAAGTAAATTGATAGTGTTACTTTCACAATTAAAGAAGGGAAATATATGATTGGTTTGGGAACGGCCATTAATGTTGGCCTCATTATAGCTGGCAGCCTATGTGGCCTCGCGTTTGGTCGCTTTATGAAAGAAAATTTAAAGCAAACGCTCATGATTGTGAGCGGTATTATCGTGCTTCTCCTCGGTATGAGCGGGGCCATGCAGTATATGCTCGTCATTGTCAATGGATCTCTACAAACAACGGGCCCTCTATTGATGATTATTAGCATGGTTGTAGGTGCCGTTATTGGCGAAATTATTGACCTCAATCATTGGATTACCGTATTTGGTGACTGGGTGAAAACTCGCACTGGCAACGCTGGTGATCCAAAGTTTACGCACGCCTTTATCACGGCATCTTTGACGTTTACCGTAGGTGCTATGGGTGTACTTGGTTCCATTCAAGACGGTCTTACTGGAAATTATCAGACATTACTTTTAAAAGGCATCCTCGACGGCATCATCGTTATGGTTATGGTATCCTCTATGGGTAAAGGGGCGCTGTTCTCCTTTATTCCTGTAGGTATTACGCAATGGCTCATTACGGCTATGGCACATATTGCAGCGCCATTGATGACACCTAGTGCCATCGATAACCTATCCTACGTTGGATCTATTCTGATTTTCTGCGTTGGTATCGACCTCATCTGGCCTGGCAAAGTACGTATTGCAAACCTTTTGCCAGCCATCTTCGTGGCAATGGGACTTACATTTTTGCTATAACTAGTATTATAAATAATACATAGATTTTTATTAGAGACCTATATTCTCTCAACCTTTAATATGTATTTTATACATGATACGGTCGAGGATGTAGGTCTTTTTACTTTTTAAAATTAATTTAGTTGAAGTGGGAATTAATGATAGTTTTAATTCAATTATGACGATAGGGTAAATTGATTACATTCCGAAATAGGTGGCCAGTAGAGTCATCTCAAGTGTAGGAATTAGATGATGTTTTATAGAATCTTTTTATTAAAATTATTTGTAGAATAATTTTAATTCTATGTATAGTTTTTCATCAAGTATATGTTATTGAATTATACCTGTTAAACAGGTATAATCAAAGGAGAGATTCTATGATTATCGGATTTGTAGATTATCATTAATAGAGAGGAAATTAATATGGAAAAGTTTATTCCTACACCTACCATTAGTGAAATATTAAAAGAAGAGTTTATGGATCCATTAGGACTATCTGCATATCGATTGGCTAAGGATATACATGTGCCTGTTTCACGGATTCAAGAAATATTGAATGGTACACGATCTATTTCAGCAGATACATCGTTGCGTTTAGCGAAATACTTTGATGTTTCGGAAGGGTATTTCTTGCGTTTACAGATGGATGTTGATTTGCGTACAGCAAAACTTAGTGAGGGGATGGATGAAGTATTATCCTCTATTGCACATTGTGCTTCATTAGAACCCGTAGATTGTCAATAAGAGATTGATAATTTTCGATGTATTTGGTACAATTATCTTAAAATAGTAAGTTGTTATAACATTGAATATTGATATAAGGAGAACCTATGTTATTCGTTGAATATCCTAAATGCACAACATGCAAAAAAGCAAAGAAATTCTTAGATGATCATAACATCAAGTACACAGATCGTGACATCAAGTCCGAAAACCCTACAGCTGAGGAAATTGCTGCTTGGTATCCACAATCTGGTAAGGATTTGAAAGCATTCTTTAATACGTCTGGTATGATTTACCGTGAACAACAATTAAAGGATAAATTGCCAAACCTTAGCGAAGAAGAAAAACTAGCTTTATTAGCATCTAATGGCATGCTTGTAAAACGTCCTATCTTGGTTCTTGAAGACAAAGTACTCGTTGGATTTAAAGAAGCAGAATGGATTGAGGCGTTGAAGCTCTAATTTCATATTAGTTAACCGAAAGAACAGGTCTCTAAAAGCCTCCATAGCGAGCTAAGTCGTTTTTAGGGACCTGTTCTTTCTACGTTTTAATAAAGAAATTAGAGCTCACAACTAAGGCCTCTTTACGGCTAAGTCATTTTTAGAGATAGGGGCTTTTCCTTTTATATGAAATTAGGATCTTCAACTAGTGCCTATTAAAATGAGCTCCATAGCGAGCTAAGTCGTTTTTAGGGACTTGTTCTTTCTACGTTTTAATAAAGAAATTAGAGCTCACAACTAAGACCTCTTTACGGCTAAGTTATTTTTAGAGATAGGTCCTTTCATTTATTAAAAAATTTGATTTGTATATTTCTTTTATGTTTTGTATAATAATTACACCATAGCAATACCCCTATGGGTATTTTTAGGCGTTAGCAATATAAGTGTTAATAGTATTATTTATAGAAGTAAAAGGTATTTCCGGATTAAGTAAGGCCGGTATCTGATTTATAGAGAGGTCTATATGAAGTTTTTACAGTCTTTATCAGCGCAGGTGTCTCTGCGTACGCAGGGGGCTATTTTGGCACTCGGCTTGTTATTTATCATATTAGATGCGCTTACGGAGCCTATGAACCCAGCTATTGATTTGGCGTGGGTAACGGTCATCATTTGTGGCTTGCCATTGCTCATCAACAGCGTGCAAAGTATTTTGGATCATTTAGAGATTCATGCTAATTTTCTCATCGTGATAGCCATGGTGGCTCTTATTGCGATTGGAGATTACCATACGGCGGCTTATGTAGGCCTCATCGTACATGGTGGCTTCTTCTTAGAGCAGCTTATTACGGGCGATGTACACTATACATTGGATGATGATATGTTGCCGACCATGCCTACACAGCTTGTAACCTTGCGTCAGGGCATCAACAATTATTCATCCGTTATCGTTGTGGCTGTCATGTTACTTTCCATGGGTTCCTATGCATTGACGCAGAACTTTATGCATACCATTACATTGCTAGTTATTCTTTGCCCATGCTCTTTGGAACTTGTTCTTGTGGCACTCATGATGGGGTCTCTTGTAGATGAAAACTCTCCGACGGCGGGGCTTTCAAAAGAGGCGAAACAATGCCATTTGGGCCTACTCATCGTGTCCATTTTGTTCCACGTTGCTATCATCGGTGCTGGCGTGTTAGGATCTATTAATCCTGTAACAGCTGCTGCATTGCACGGCTTGGCGCGACTCGGTCTCGTGTATAATTTGAAAGTATTAAACGGCTCCTTGTGCGTCGCATAAAAAATTAAACTCCCCTAGTAATCCTAAGATTACTAGGGGAGTTTTGTATATACAACAGTGAGTTGCACAGTATGTATTTTACATTACGTATTATATAGTACGTAACGTATTATATGGTACGTAACGTATTATATGGTACGTATTATACAGTACGTATTCTATTGTTGTCCTTTGTCTCCAAGTGTGAGGAGTAGGAATACGATGGATAGGATACATGCACCGACGAGGGCAATGAAACCACCATCCCAACCGTAGAGGTCAACCATGAGACCCATGAAAGCACCAGCACCGGCAGAACCGATGAGGTAACCAAGAAGGCCTGTAAGGCCAGTAGCACCACCTGTTGCTACGCGTGGTACCATGTCCGCCGCTTGAAGGCCAATCATCATAACAGGACCGTAGATGAGGAAGCCGATAGCGATGAGTGCTAAGTTATCGATGAGAATATTGCCTGCAGGGTTAAACCAGTACACGAGGATCGCCAAGATAACGAATAACATAAAGCAAATCGTAGCTGGAGCACGACGGCCACGGAATACGCGGTCACTCAAGTAGCCACTTACGAGCATGCCTGGAATACCAGCCCATTCGTATAAGAAGTAAGCCCAACGGGAACCTTCTTTTGTGAAGCCTTTCACAGCGGTTAAATAGGTCGGAGCCCAGCTAACTACGCCGTAACGGATGAAGTATACAAAGATATTTGCAATCGCAAGATACCATAAGTATTTATTATGCAAAATATATTTGTAGAAGATTTCTTTAAAAGTACTTTTTTCTTCATTTTCTGTATGTGTATGAACGACTTCATGTTTGTATTCTTCGATAGGTGGTAAGCCACAAGATTGAGGCGTATCTTTCAACAATACAAAGGTAATAATCGCTAGCACGATAGAGATAAGGGCAGGGAAGAAGAAGATACTATGCCATGTACCGAATAGGTAGATGCCAAGCGTAGCAAGAGGAGCGATGATGCCGCCACCTAGGTTGTGGGAAACGTTCCACCAGGACCACCAAGCACCGCGTTCGGAACGGGAGAACCAAGTTACCATGTTTTTCGCATATGGAGGGTAGCCCATACCTTGGAACCAACCGTTTAATAAGGCAAGAACGCACATGATAGGAATACTGCTCATAACACCTGGTAAGGTGCCGAATAATAACATAACTAAAGCACTAAGCAATAGACCTACTGTGGAGAAGTATTTTGGGTTAGAGCGGTCAGACGCATTACCCATAACAAATTTACTTACGCCGTAAGCTACGGATAAGATGGTCATAACTATACCAAGATCCGCTTTGGTGTAGCCGTACTCAGCAATCATGTACGGAACAGCTAAACTAAAGTTTTGACGGATCAAATAGAATGTAGCATAACCAATAAATGTACCTGCAAAGACTTCGCGTCGAAGACGTTTGTAGGTGGAATCGATTTGCGCCTCTGGTAAACGTTCAATATGAGGAGCAGGAGAGAAAATCGACATCGTTACACATCCTTTCTACAACATGTCAATTGTAATGATACCATGTAGGGTATGTAGTCGACTATACTTAATTTTTTATTATAATAAATAGTTATTAGAAAACTGAATTATGGATAACATTAATTAGGGTGAAATAGTATTGAATAGGTTGAAAATATCAAAATATCTTCTATGTAAAAATTATCAATTTGCAAATATATATATATGAATAACTGTTCATGCATTTGCGTAATGAGGCTATGCATGAATAATATAATCTTATTGAATCCGCATTTTTCCTGTATTTTTGAGTGTATATGAATAATTGTACATATTTTGTTATTGACACAAGGTAATGCGAAAATCGTTAGCTTGGCTGACCGTTGGGCCACATGGATTGTAGTGATTGCGTTATTGGCCGCGGTTGGCACCTATGTGGTAACTGGAGAAATCATTCGTGCCGTAACCATCCTCGTTGTGTTCTGTCCTTGTGCTCTCGTATTGGCAACGCCGGCAGCGATTATGGCGGCTATTTCTAATGCGAGCCAACACGGTTTCCTCGTGCGCCGTGGTAATATTATGGAACGCTTGGCGAAGGTTGATACGATGACCTTTGATAAAACAGGTACCTTGACCTATGGTACACCTGAGGTGACCGCCGTTGAGACTGTGGGGTCCATGCCTACTGATGAGTTGTATCGATTGGTTGCTTCGGTAGAGACTAAATCTGAGCATCCATTGGGCAAAGCTATCGTGAATGGCTTTGCTACTCGTTATGGTGAAAGCTTCGATTCCGTAGATTCTTTTCGTATGGTCCCTGGGAAAGGCTTAGAGGCGACTGTACAAGATAAAGCCGTTTTGGCTGGTAATGAAGCAATGATGACCTTGTCTAATATTTCTATTGCTGACTCTGTGAAAGAGGCTGTTCATGAGCATTTGAATCGAGGTGCATCCATTGTATATGTTGCTGTGGATGGTGTAAACGATGCACCAGCCCTTAAAAAATCCGATGTGGGTATCGCCATGGGCGGTGTTGGTAGCGATATCGCGGTAGAGGCAGCAGATATCGTTCTCGTAAATGACAATATTAAAGAAATTCCTCACCTCGTAGCCTTATCTAAACGCATGATGACTACTATTAAAATTAATCTTTCTTTCTCCTTGCTTTTGAATTTCGTAGCTATCATCTTGGCTATGATTGGTACATTATCCCCAGTTTGGGGCGCCCTCGTTCATAACGGTGGTAGTCTTCTCGTAGTAGCGAATTCTGCACTACTCTTACGATGGGCTTACAAATCTAATCACATAGTAGATGATGATCATTCCGTTCTCATGAACGCAGCTCGTAAACGCGTGTTTGAGGCTTAATAGTAGTTCATTATAAATAATAAGTATGGAGTGTGTGTATCGATTTGATTACTAAATCGATGAGCGTTAAAAAATAATATAGTCAATAAAAAGCGCTATCTATCCCTAAGGAAACTCAAATAGAGTTGTGGGATAGATAGCGCTTTTGTTTCACTTATAGTATGAAATCGATGGTTTCTAGTGTTGATTAATCAATATATGTTACAGGATAACCTTTGGCTTCGATTTCACGGCGGTTAAGACCATTTGGTAGATCTGGGTAGCCGATAGCGAGGCTAGCGTAGACTTTTTCGTCTTCGCCGAGGCCGAGTTCACGCATTTTAGCTTGAATGCGTTCGTTGTCTTGGAGGTGTCGAATTTGATTAACCCAGCAACTGCCAAGGTCGAGTTCATTGCAAGTAAGCATCATGTTTTGCATAGCACAAGATACATCAGCAAAGTTATTAGCATAGTTTGCTTTACTAGCTAATACGATGAGCACAGGTGCATTATAGTGGAATACAAATTTGCCTTCGGCGGACATCTTAATGATATTCACCATGTAAGGTAAAGTATTTTCTGTAATCGGCATTTTGCCGTATTCTTCTTGAATGAGTGTTACTAGTTCTTGAAGCACATCTTGGTTTGTAATGACCATGAAATGTGTTAATTGTGTATTACCGCCAGATGGAGCGCGGCGCCCAGAATCAAGGACTTGATTGATAAGTTCTCGAGATACTTGATCTACTTTAAATTTACGTGTACTATGACGAGTTTTGATGCACTCTAAGGTGTTCATATAGGCCTCCTATTATAAGTTAGCTTTGATATAGAATTTCTTTTATTATACTACAAGGAAGGTCCTAGTAGGGGACGTATAATTTCTTCCTATTAATTCTATAGAAGTGCCTAATTATTAACGAATAAGAAAATAAATATTAATTAATTGACAAATTTAAAAATATCTGTTCAAAGTGGGCTTTTTGCGTTGACTGTTTACCGTAAAATTGTGTACAATTAATTAGTAGATAATTGTGTGCATATGGAGGTAGAATATGGCAGAAATTGGTGTACTTGAAGGGTACAAACATAAAGAAGATGTTCCTGATTCAGAATATTTAAGATTGGAAAATCAATTGAGCTTTCCACTCTATGTAGTGGCAAAGGAAATTGTTAATGCATATCGTAGTCACTTAGATCCTTTAAATTTGACATATACTCAATACATCGTAATGATGGCATTGTGGCAATATGGTGATTTATCCGTTAAGGAATTGGGACAAGTATTGCGCCTTGATTCCGGTACATTAACACCGCTTTTAAAGAAATTAGAAGCCAAAGCATTCTTGAAACGCAAACGCAATCGTCAAGATGAACGCGTAGTTATGGTAACCCTTACTGATACGGGCAAAGCATTACGTGATGTAGCAGTTCATATACCACGCCGCTTGGCTGAATCGTCAGGTCCTATATTTGACGTAGAAGAGACACGTCAATTGCGTATGTTGCTTAATAAATTGCTAGAAGCAATCGATAACGCAAATGCAAAAACAGCAGAGAACATGAAGGGCTAATTTGATACAACCTCATATGCATATATTCTGTAACCTTGGAAATCTAAAAATTTTATTAAAAATGTGATATACTATACATATAGCGTATTGTATTCAAGTCATGTGAGAGTATGACTGATTCGTGATTTGCCCTCGTGGCACAAAGGAGATCATTATGAATAAAAATTTATTAGGTGCATTTGTATTAGCCGGTACATTATTAGTAGGTGGTGTTGCAAATGCAGCAAACTGGAATGGGTTAGCTAACTACCCAGAGGTTCCAAATAGTGCAAATGGTACAGAAACGTATTTCTTTGATAAAGCATCTGAGTTTAAAGGTATCGATAGCAGCCGTAACTACGTATTTGGTGTTAATGTAATTAACATGCATAATAACCAATACGGGGAAGCTACATTGTTCAAATATCTTGTTAATCCAAGCTTACATACTGTATATCGTTACGCTCCAGATGGTCAAGTTTACCAAATTCAACCTGGAACAAATGAGTTCAATATGTTTATGGCTGCTTGGAAAGAAGTATACGGCACAACTTTCGAATTCCCAGCGTTATAATCTGATGGCCCGTGCCGTAATAATTACATAACTATTGCTGGTGAAAGCTCCTTTTGGGCTTTCACCAGTGTTGTTTATGGAGGTTTTTTATGTCTAAATCTGAATTTGCTCAAGCCTATACGGAGCGTATGTTCCCTGATATTGCAGCCCCAGCAGGTTATATTGATCCAGAGTTTGAAGTATTGTTTGATAATTTTGCCTTTGATGAAGTCATCACCGAAGAAGGCCGTAATGTACCGGCAAAGGATCGCTTCTTAGCCATTCTCGCTACATTAGTAGGCGCCTCAGCTGTTGATGAATATGCATTAATGCTACCGGCAGCATTAAACTTTGGCCTTATTCCTGATGAAGTGGTAGAGCTCATTTATCAAGCGGTGCCCTATCTTGGCATCGGACGTGTGCGCCCATTCTTTAAGGTGACCAATAAGATTTTTGACTATCGAGGAGAGGCTATTGTTGATTCCTCTCGCAGCACTATTACTAGTGAGTCTCGTCTAGAAAAGGGCGTAGAAAAACAAGTGGAAATCTTTGGGGAGTCTATGCGCAATTCTTACCAAGAAGGGCCAGAAGATACGCGTCACATCAATAAATGGCTTGCCAATATGTTCGGCGATTACTATACGCGTAAAGGCCTTAGCGTGGCTCATCGTGAAATGATTACCTTCTGCTTCCTTGCGGCTCAAGGTGGCTGTGAAGCTCAAGTCAAGGCTCATGTAGAAGGCAATTTGAACGTAGGAAACAGCAAACAATATTTGATTAATATCGCATCCCAATGCGTGCCGTATATCGGCTATCCCCGTACCTTAAATGCCCTTCGTTGCATTCAAGAAGGCTACACCGCATGGGAAGCTAAACAATAAAGGAGTTCTATGTTTGATTTAAATCCGGTTCAGATATTAGCAAGTATTCCTGCTATTATGATCGTTTTTTCTATCTTTGGATATGCAGAGGCAAAGGTAGCAACTTGGTTTGGTGATCCAACGCCACGTCTGGCGGGACGCCTCACATTGTCACCAATGGCACACCTTGATCTAATTGGTACCATCTGTATTATTCTTGTTGGCTTTGGTTGGGCAAAACCTATGTCAATTAATCCATCTTACTTTAAAGATCCACGACGTGATATAAGTTTGCTTGCCTTTGCAGGTCCTGTGGCAGGTCTTATAGCAGGCTTTATATTCACCTTTATATATATGCTCTTTGGAAAATTAGGCCTCATGGAGTCCCAAGGTCTTGCCATGGTTATGCAATATATTATTTTATATAGTATTGGCTTATCAATCTTCTGTTTGATTCCGTTCCCACCATTGCCTGGTTTTAATATTATCTTGCCGTGGTTGCCTACAGAGTGGCAGATGAGATATTACCAATTAGGGATGCTTAATTTATTATTCTTTATCATCCTTATTAACACACCCATTATTTCCATGGTTATTCGTCCATTACAACAAACGATATTTAAAATCTACTTTGCCATTATTGGGCTCATACTATAATTATATTTTGTGAAAGTTTCTACCATAAAGATAACATCTTTATGGTAGTTTTTTATAGATAGATTTAGTTTATATATATCGTGTATTTGTTCATTCTACTGTTTTTTTTATAGTAGCAGTTTAACTTTTGACTGTTCTTTAGATTTTACATTAAAAACTATCGATATAGTTCCTCAATTGTGTTATAATAAATACAGAAATCGTAAATTTTCGATATAGCAATATTATAGTGCATCACTAGATATTGTTGATATAGTAAATCGATACACTAAATCGATACACTAAATTGATACTGTATATAGATATTCAAGTGAATAAATGAGGAATTACATATGAATTTTGAAGAAAATCAAGTGCCAGAGGCGATTCTGGACAAGCTTACAAAGGTGTGCACATGTCGTAGTATTACGCGCAAAACGATTAAAGAAGCCATTTTAGATGGTGCTCATACATTTCCACAAGTAAAAGAAGCAACTCGTGCTGGCACGGGCGCTTGCGGTGGCAAAGGCTGTGGACCTCGCATCGTAAAGCTCTTAGCGGAAATGAAAGAGCAAGGCAAAATTTAATTTGCGAAATGTAACATAAACATTATACATCCAAAATGTAAGATACATAGTTTACACCCCAAAATGTAAACTATAATATTTACACAACAAAAATGAAACATATAAAGATTGTTATTTGATTCTCTCAATGGATATACCCGTTGGGTTCTCGAGTAACAATCTTTTTGTTTTGTAAGATACAAAGATACATGTACTATAATGCTGCTTGCCGTGTGTTGGTTATGTTGGGCTCGTTTATATTTTTTGATATACTATACATAATACTTTTTAGAGATTTAAGGGAGGTATGCATGTTTCGACGTTTCGTAGCAGCCACTATGATTGGTGCATTAGCACTCACAACGGGTTGCGGTTTACATAATCCATTTACTTCAAAGGCAGAGCCTGTGACCTATGAGTCCGTGGCACAAAGCGAACTTTCACCGGAGCAAAAGGTGGACAAGTTAGTGGCTAATATGTCCGATGCAGACAAGGTGGGGCAATTGTTGATGATTGGCATTCACGGCACAACGTTGAATGATGATGCTAAATTCATGCTCAATGAGTACCGCGTGGGGGGCATCATTTTATTTGATCGAAATATGGAGTCCAAGGATCAAGTTAAAACGCTTATTGCAGACATTAATAAGGCTGGTAAAAGCGCGGGCTTAACGCCATTGTTCATCGGTATTGACCAAGAGGGTGGTGCGGTAGCGCGCATGGATGATAAGCTTATCAAGGTTCCTCCCGCTGAGGAGGTAGGCAAAATGCCCATTGAACAAGCTGTATCTTTGGCAAAACAGTCTGGTGCAGAACTAAAAGACTTGGGATTCAATATTAATTTTGCTCCTGTGGCGGATTTGGGATTAACCTATGGCCGTTCCTTTAGTACGAACCCTGATGAGGTCGTTCGCTATGCAGGCGCCGTTGGCAAGGCTTACGATGAAGCGGGCTTGTGGTATTCCTATAAACACTTCCCCGGCATTGGCAAGACTGACGTAGATTTGCACGCGGACACAAGCATTGTTCCTGTATCTAAAGAAACGCTGCTTTCAGAGGACACAAAGGTATTTATAGATCTCATCAAACAGTCTAAACCGAATACCTATACAATTATGGTATCTCACGCGATGTATCCACAAATCGATCCAGACCATCCGGCTAGTTTATCGAAGGCGATTATTACTGATTGGTTGCGCAAGGACATGGGTTACAATGGCGTTGTCGTAACGGACGATATGGATATGGGAGCCCTCGCTAAACACTATACCTTTGGTGACATGGCGGTGCAATCCATCCTCGCAGGCAGCGATATCTTGCTTGTGTGCCACGAATACGAACACATGCAAGAGGCTTACAATGGCCTTATGAAAGCCGTGAAAGACGGTCGCATCTCAAAAGAACGACTCGATGAATCGGTGAAACGGATTTTGCTTATGAAAATGAGCAAAATTTAGAATCATTACAATAGAAAAATATATAGTGTATACATAACGAGCTTTCAAGGATTTTATTAAACCGATAGAGAATTAATAGGTAAAGTGATTCTCTGTCGGTTTATTTTTTATTGTATAGTTTGTTTTGTTAGGAGTGAGGTATATGGCTCGGAGAATTATGTTGAACGGCACGTCTTATTTTGGGCAAGGCGCGATTCAGGAGATTGTGAACGAAATTAAGAATCGCCATTTCAAAAAAGCCCTCGTTACATCTACGCCAGATTTATTTGAATTTAAAGTGGCTACAAAGGTTACGGATTTGCTTGATGCGGCAGGTATTGCTTATGAAATCTACGATGGTATCAAACCAAATCCTACCATCGAAAACGTAACGGCTGGTGTTGAGGCTTGTAAGGCGGCTGGCGCCGATGTTATTGTTGCTGTTGGTGGCGGTAGCCCAATCGATACAAGTAAGGCAATTGCTACTATTATTACGAACCCTGAGTTCGCCGATGTACGCAGCCTTGAAGGCTTGGCGCCTACTAAGAATCCTTGCTTGCCAATCATCGCTGTTACTACTACATCTGGTACGGCAGCAGAGGTTACTATTAACTATGTTATTACGGATGTTGAAAAGAACCGCAAATTCGTTTGTGTTGATCCTCATGACATTCCAATCGTTGCCATCGTGGATCCTGATATGTCTGCGTCTATGCCAACAGGCCTTTGCGCTGCCACAGGTATGGATGCCCTCGTACACGCCGTAGAAGGTTATATCACAAAAGGTGCGTGGGAGCTAACTGATATGCTCCATTTGAAAGCTATCGAAATTATTGGTCGGTCCTTGCGCAGTGCCGTGGCCGGCGATTACGCAGGTCGTGAAGCTATGTCCTTAGGTCAATATATTGCAGGCATGGGCTTCTCCAACGTAGGCCTCGGCATTGTTCACTCCATGGCGCATCCATTGAGTGCTGTGTACGATATCCCTCATGGTAAGGCTTGTGCGATGTTGTTAACAGCAGTATTGAAATTCAATGCCCCTGCTACAGGTGAAAAATATCGTGAAATCGCGCGTGTTATGGGCGTTCCGCATGTAGATACTATGGATGAAAGCACCTATCGTCAGGCTGCAATTGATGTAATTCAAAAATTAGCTGACGACGTAGGCATTCCTAAATCTCTTAGCGAAGCAGGTGTAAAAAGGGAAGACATTTCATTCCTCGCTGAATCTGCTTTCAATGATGCATGTACACCTGGTAACCCACGGGACGCATCTTTAGAAGAAATAATCGGCATCTATGAATCCATATTCTAATTAGCGTCTTTACATATTTCAAATGCCTCCGAATGTGTAAAGAAAATACATTTACACACTTGTTTAACAAAACTAGCCATCTCTTTTTAGAGGTGGCTAGCTTTGTGTTTAAAGCGTCATCTATTGTTTTGTGACTCGGACCTTTGATCTCGTGTTCAGTGAGAAAGCTATTTTTATACGTAATCCTTTCTTGAAAATGGTGGTTTACATAAGTATACTAAGGATATAAATGCATAGTTCGTGTAGACCTATGTCGGCAAAGGAAGGGTTGGTTTTGGTCACTGCTAAGGAGGATGTTATGAAATTATGGAAATTTAATAAGCGTAGTTCTACCTTGGCAGATATGTCCATGAATCGAGTGCTCTTAACGGAGCTCATTGCAAAGGGTGCTCTTGTTGGGGTGATTGCCGGCTTTTTTGGGGCATCATACCGCTATTTGATACTTGAATCAGAGCATATCAGGTGGCATTTGATGGATGATATTACTATGGAATGGGCCATAGGTTGGCTTGTGGTAATGGTCATTTTTGCGTTTATTGTAGATCGATTGCTCGCATGGGCGCCATTGTCTGGTGGTTCTGGTATCCCGCAAATCGAAGGGGAAATGCTTGGACTCTTTGATATGAAGCCCTATCGGACACTAGTATCTAAAATGATTGGTGGCGTACTGACCGGCTTTGCAGGATTTTCCGTAGGTCGTGAAGGGCCAGCCGTACAGATTGGCGGCTCTGCTGGGAAGATTGTGTCCTACTGGATGAATTCGGGGCTACGAGAACAGCGTATTTTGACATCCGCAGGTGCTGGGGCAGGCTTAACAGCTGCCTTTAGTGCGCCCGTATCGGGAGCGATGTTCGTCTTTGAAGAGGTACATAAAAGCTTTTATCCGTATCTCGTTGTACCAACTTTCGTGGCAACTTTGATTTCTAACTATATTACAGTTAGTATCTTTGGACTTACACCAGCGTTAGGCTTTACGGTGACCTCAGGGGTTCCTATTGAATATTTTCCAATATTGCTCATGGTTGGTGTTATCATGGGGCTATGTGGCGTGTTATTCTGCCGTATGATTTTTGCTTTCAAGAGGTTCTTTGATTGGTTCAAATGTTCTCGATTCTTGAAATTAGCCCTTACCTTTGTGGCAGTGGCAGCCATTGGCTTTGATTCGCAGCTCCTCTTGGGTGGGGGCAATGACCTTGTGGGTCAGCTTGCCTTTCAATCTCATGGCGTATTGCTCTTAGGTGGCATCGTATTAGGCAAGATTTTACTTACCACCTTCTGCTATGGCAGTGGTGCTCAAGGGGGCATATTTTTGCCCATGCTTGTAATTGGTGCCGCAACAGGTGCTTTTTGTGAAAGCTTACTTTCAACCTTAGGACTTATTTCTCCTGATTTTGTACCACAGTTCGTTATCTGTGCCATGGGTGGCATGTTAGCGGCCGCTATGCGGACCCCAATTTTGGCGATTTTGCTCGTTCTTGAAATGACGGATAGTTTCTCTAATATTTATGCTATCGGTATCGTTACGCTCGTGGCCTATCTTGTGGCGGAGCTTTTAAAAGAACCACCTATTTACGATTCCTTGTTGCAAGCCATGAGTGGTCAAAGCAATCTAGAGTCTGTGCAAACCTTCTTTCAAACGAAGGTGCCTGTGGTGGCAAACTATACAGATGTACAACTACAAGACTTAGCATTACCAGATGGTACACTCATCGTAAGCATTCGGCGTAACGGTACCTACATTGTGCCACTAGGAGACGTGAAACTCGAACCGGGGGATGAATTACAAGTCTCTTGTGAACGGGGCCGATTGAAGGCGGCGAAAGAATTTTTCCAATCAAATTAGCCATTATATGTAAAGTTAATCGTTGATTCGTGGTATATATTAGGAGTAGTTTATGAAAATTGTGAACGCTACTGAGTCAGATATATTAGAATTGTATCGATTGCAATTGCTTACCTTTGAAAGCGAAGCGGAGATGATTGGCAGTCGAATGGTTCCTGCATTGATGGAGTCGGAAGAGGAGTTTAAAGCTACTTTCACCCAATGGCATACCTATAAACTGGTAGATGATGCGGGAAGAATCATCGGAGGTATTCGCTATCAATATGACGATGGAGTGGTAGAGGTCGGTCGCTTGATGGTGCATCCAGACTATCGGCAACAAGGGTTGGCTCGAAAATTATTAGGCTTTGTAGATGAACAATGCAGCCAAGACCGGCGTGTATTATATACATGTACGAAAAGCTGGATCAATATAAAGCTATATACAAAAATGGGGTATAAAGCCGTTAGAGAAATACAGGATGACACGGGATTATCCTTTGTATATATGGAGAAACAATAATTCAAACGGCATGGGAGGTTTTAATGTGCTTGATAATATAGTGATATTTTATATATTCTTTACCATAGTTGGCTTTTTAGCAGCTATGATTGGCACCATCATCGGTGCCGGTGGGGGCCTTGTGTTTGTGCCTCTCTTTATGTACTGGTTCCCAGAGTGGTCTCCATCTATGGTCGTAGGAACATCGCTTTTTTCTGTTATGTGTAACGCCATTTCTGGATCTATAGCTTATCTTAAGCAAAAAAAGGTATACATTAACGCTGCTATCATCTTTAGTCTTGCTACCTTTCCGGGGGCTATTTTAGGTGCCCAAATGTCTGGATGGTTCTCTGGTAAAGGCTTTATGTTTGCCTTTGGATGCTTTATGCTGTGTGCATCCGTATTGATTGGTTTTAAAAATTTTAGAAAAGGGGAAAGAAAGGAAGAAAGCCTTACTCTTGAGCAGTTGAGCTATAGTAAATCTATCGGTATTAGTATTAGCTTTTTTGTTGGCTTTATTTCGAGTATCTTTGGTATCGGTGGTGGACTCATCCATGTGCCGGCTTTGATTTATCTCATGGGCTTTCCTACCCATATGGCAACGGCTACAAGTCAATCTATTCTCGCTGTATCAACAACGGTGGGGGTTATTACACATTTAATTGAAAGCCACATCATTTTTAGTATTGCTATCCCTACTAGTATTGGCGCTATCTTTGGTGCTCAAGTAGGTGCTCGTATTGCAAAACGTCTCAAAGCAAAAGCTATCCTCGCCCTCATGAGCATAGCTGTCTTTGCATTGGCGGTACGCCTCATTCTTAAATCTGGTATTTTGGGATAATATGGTTTTATAATTAATCTATCTTTAATAAGCATAATTTAGTAAAGCTCTCTAATGGTGATTCGTAAGCGTTTATCATTAGAGGGCTTTCTGTATTTTCAGCATTTTATAAAAGGGTATAACTAAAAGTCATAGAGAACTATAAATGAGAATGAAAAATTTAAAATATATAAATCATACTATTTTTATGCATAATGTTGGTAATGTATTTACTATAGAATTATAGGTGGTACGAATCGTTATTTAGAGAGGTTTTAGCATATAATTACTGACTATATCTATACATGCTTAATAAATAAGGATTCTTGATTGTATATGAGGAAAAGTGGGTACATGATAATGCTAATGAGATGTACTTTCAACTGAGGGAATAAAAGGGTAATGCATATCGATTTTTATTAGAAGAGATATAAATTATGCATAATTATAGTGAGGAGAATGAGAACGGCGTATACTAAAAGTAATAAATTCCTTAAGAAAGGATAGGAGGAAATAGAAGTGAGTACACTTATTAGAGATTATGAACGTTTTGCCAAGGAGGCAAATGAGATTTGTAAAGGTCGCGTATACACCGATCATTTACGTCGTTATGCATATGGCGTTGATGCGTCTTGCTATAGCTATTTACCAAAGGTAGTTGTTAAAGCTGAAGATGAACGAGAAGTAAGACGGCTTATTCGTTTGTGTCAGCAATGTGGGACACCATTTACATTCCGTGCGGCCGGCTCCTCCTTGTCTGGTCAATGCTCCAGTGAAGATGTGCTCATCGTATGTAATGATGGCTTCAAGAAAATGGAAGTTATTGATGATGGGAAAGCCTTAAAATGTGAATGCGGTGTTATCGGTTCCGATGCGAATGATTTATTGAAACCGTACAATCGTAAAATTGGTCCAGATCCTGCAACGCTTGCCACAGCATTAGTAGGTGGTATCTTGAATAATAACTCCTCTGGTATGTGCTGTGGTACGGCGCAAAACTCTTATAAAACAATTCGGTCCATTCGCGTTGTGTTATTAGATGGCTCCATCCTTGATACGTCTGACCAAAAGAGTATTGATCAATTCCTTAAAGAAAAACCTCAAATGGTAGAGGATATCTTACAATTGCGTAAGGATATTTTAGCCGATGAAGAATTGACACACTTGATTCACCATAAGTACAAAATCAAAAATACCACAGGTTACGGCTTGAACTCTCTCGTTGATTTTGAAGATATTATCGATATCATTAATCACTTGTTCATCGGTTCTGAAGGTACATTGGGCTTCGTGTCTGAAATCGTATATAACACTGTTGAGGACGTACCGTATAAAGGCTGCGGTCTCATGTTCTTTAAAACATTGAACGATGCATCTCTTGCTGTTGTAGCCTTGGCTAATATGGGTCGTGACAAGGTTGTTGCTGCGGAAATGATGGACTATCAATCCCTTAAGGCCGTTCAAGCGCTAGACAATGTGCCTGACTTCGTTCGCGAAGTTCCTGAAGGTACAAGTGCTATTTTGTTCCAAACTGAAAGCTACTCCAAAGAAACTGTCGATGAAAACTTAGCTTTTATTAAAGATAAATTGAAAGATATTCCAACAGCTATTCCAAGTCTTTACTCCCAAGATCCTAAAGAATACGATTCTTGGTGGGCTATCCGTAAAGGCATTTTGCCAATCGTTGGTGGTCAACGTAGAAAAGGCACCACTGTTATTACAGAAGACGTATGCTTCCAAATCGAAGACTTCACTAAGGGCATCGAAATGCTTACCGAATTATTCCACAAATACGATTTCGTAGACGGTGGCGTAATCTTTGGACATGCGTTATCTGGTAATGTTCACTTTAACATTACACCTGACTTCAGCGATCCTAAAGATACTAAGAACTTCGGTGACTTGGTAAAAGAAATGTCTGAACGCGTCTCTGGCTTCGGTGGTTCTTTAAAAGCTGAACATGGTACAGGCCGTATGGTGGCACCGTTTATTGAAATGGAATGGGGGCGTAAAGCGTACGAGATCAACCGTCGTATTAAAGCTATCTTTGACCCTGAACGTATCTTGAATCCTGATGTTATCATTACTGATGACCCAGATGTGTATAAGAAAAATCTTAAAGCTCAATGCGTTATCGATGATGCTTTTACAATCTGTATGGAATGTGGTTTCTGTGAAAAACATTGTCCAAGCCGCAATTTAACATTGACTCCTCGTCAACGTATTGCATTGTTGCGTGAAACAAAACGCCTTGAAAACGAAGGCAATTTCACATTGGCTGCGGAACTTAAAAAAGGCTATGAATATTTTGGTGTAGATACCTGTGCTGCGTGCTCCATGTGTAAAGGTCTTTGCCCGCTCAGCATCGATACTGCTCAAATTGCATTATCCATGCGCCGCATCGATCCTCCAGCACCGGAATTAGCTAAGAAGATTTACGATAATTTTCCTACTACACTTCAAATGGCTCGTGCCGGCGTAAGTCTCGAAGGTATTGCAGGTTCTATCGTTACACAAAAAGCGATTTCCAAGATTACAGAAGGCTTACATGGTGTAACAGGTATTACTCCGTACATTCCTAAGACTACACCTAAGGCCAATCGTTACAGATTGAGAAGCCGTATTAAACCGACTAATTTTGAAAAGGTTGTATACTTTAGTACTTGTGCGAACCGCGCCTTCAAACCTAATCAAGGTTACGACGATGAACGTAGCTTGCAACAAGTAGTGGAAAGCCTTTGCAACAAGGCCCATATCGATATTATCTACCCTCAACATATCGAAAACCTCTGCTGTGGCTTGAGTTTTGAAAACTATGATGACGTTCATGAGCGCGCTGTTAAGGACTTACACGATGCATTGATGCAAGCATCTCAAAACGGTAAATATCCAATCGTGATTGATCATAGTGCATGTTTCAACCATGCTTTCAAATACATGCCAGACTTAGAAATCAATGATATTTCTGAATTCTTGTGTAAATACGTTGTACCTCATCTCGATATTGAAAAATGTGATGAACGGGTCATCGTACACAAACAATGTAAGATTAAATCCTTGAATAAATCTCAATATATTGAAGATTTGGCTCGTCTATGCACAGACCATGTATTTAACATTAAATCTTTTGCATGCGATGGCTTTGCTGGTCAAAAAGGCTTCTTCACACCAGAACTCAATAAATCTGCTACCAAAGACCTCGCTAGTGAAATCGCTGAATACGGCGCAACATTAGGCGTAAGCTCCAGCTCTACCTGTGAAATCGGTCTTGGCGAAAGCGGTGGCATCCCATTTGTTGGTGTTGCATTCCTACTAGACCGTTGCTCTAAGGCTAAGAAATAAGTCTTGTATATCTATTGCTATTTACTTAACGTTGCTAGTAGTTTATGTTAAAGTAACTGGTAGTTTATATTAATGTTGCTTTAATATTGCTCGCAAATTATGTTAAAACTAGTAATAGTTTTTTAGGGGTTTTATGAGATTTATTGCTAATTCTTTATTTTTCTAAGAAATGTGGTATACTAAACGTAGGTAGTAGAGTGTATGAAATTACCTGCAATATAACCAAAAAAAAGGACGAGTGGCAGCTCGTCCTTTTTCTTGCTTATTATTTGTTTTTATTGTTAAGCCAGTAGCTGTAGGTAGTTACAACTAAGGCAACAATAATAGGGGCAAGCAAGGTGCCCCAGAGTGCATAAAACAGCTCCTGCAATATACCACCTCCTTTCGGGAGGTATTTTATATTATATCATCATGCTAAGGAGTCTTGTATATAATTAATGATCGGAGAATTCTTAATGAAGAAATTTGTGCTTTTCTTTCTTTTAATAATAGCTCTTACGGGATGTGGATTGAATCAAAATACGAATAGTAATAAAACAGAATCAAATGCAACTAGTTCTGCTACTGCAACTGGTTCCTCTACATCTGCTGCGGGAAACAGCCAAGCGACTACCAAGCAAGATGACCATCTAATGGCAGCAAAGCAAGCCTTATCCGCTGGTGAGTATTCGAAAGCCATAGACGAAGCTACAGCGTCCATTAAGAATAACGCTAATAATGCAGAAGCCTATTCTGTACGTGGCTTTGCAACAGCATTAAACGGTGATGCGGCTAAAGGTTTGACAGATACTAAAAAGGCTTATGATTTAGACCCTAATAATGTGGCCAATTACTATAATATGGCTATGGTTTATAAGCTACAAGGTCAGTTAAACGATTCTAAACAATGGTTTGAAAAGGTATTGGAAAAGGACCCTAGTAACACTTGGTCTGTGTATGGTATTGCTACCATTTATGCAGACCAAGGGGATGATACTAAGGCCCTTGATTGGCTAGAAAAGGCTATAAAAATTGATCCTTCTGTAAAAGCTGTTGCAGCTGAACAAGACCATTTTGAACGCTTTCACAATAATAGGCGATTTAAAACATTGGTTGGGTTATAGTTTTTAAATCTATTGAGCAATTAATAATACTATTAGAGTAGAAATGATGTTTCCTGATTCTATTAGTCGCTTGACAAAATTGATACATGACTTTTATATATTAATCCTATTCATAAAAATCATATTAGTATATAATTAATATGTATAAATTAGGTTGTGTATTGATGAAAGGAGAGGATTCATCATGAAACCATTTGGTAAAAGGGTAGTAATGGCTGTGTTGTGTGCGGCGACATTGACATCCCCATTTTTTTTGAGCGGTTGTAGTATGTCAGAGTTATGGCAGGGTACTGAACAGAGCCGTAAGGAAATTGCGCAACGGTCTGAGCAGGATCAGGTGCAGTTATTTAATCAATATGTGAAAGCTGTAAGTCGATACAATCGCATGGCTGTAATGTTTGATTATGCGAATACGCCAACTCTTAATGAGTTAAAAGCGGGGCAGCATTTAACTGTATTTAATGCACCGAACTTTAAGCAGCTACAAAAAGAATTAGAAGAGGCCAAGCAAGCCGGTATTCCTTATGATGAAATGAAGGAGCCTTTAGATAAGCTGCTTTCAAAATTGAATGAAATTACACCGGTAGCGGAAGAGCTCGATGCATACTATAAATCTAAAGGGTATACCACAGACAACTATGCTAAGGAGCAACAATTAGGTCCTAAATATGTTCAATTGTATGAGCAATTTGTTCCTATTTATGCTGACTTTGATAATGTTATGCATAAAATCAATACGGACCGCTTGCAACAACGGTTGCAACAATTGCGTGATGCAGGCAAGAAAAATGCAGCTGCAGCACAAGAGGTTCATTTGCGACTTACTGCGGTCCTAGAAAAGATCGATAGTGAAAAACAACTAGACGTAAATGCTATCAATCAAGAGTTGCAAGCTATTGGTGATGTATCAAATGGTATTACTAGTCCTAAGTATGATTCTGTTAAAACCTCTGTAAACTCTACAATTGGGGCAATCCGTACCTATATGGGTTCAAAACAAGATAATGACTATAATCGTATGATTGAGGCCTATAACCATTACATTTCTAATCTGAATACGACCAATATGAATGAGTTAGATTAACATGAGTTAGATTAATACGTCTATATAAAAGAAAGCTGTATCAAATGAGAGTATCATTTGATATAGCTTTTTAGTTGATATATAGGATATACCTTACTTTTTTAGGCTAATGCGCGTTGTAATTTGGCTTGATAAGGAGAATAATACTAAGGCTATCCAGATACAACCGAAGGCAATCATCTGTGGTGTGCCAAAGCTTTCACCAAAGTAAAAGATGGCTAGCAACAAGGCAATGGTAGGGGATACATATTGCAGGAAGCCTAGTAGGTTGAGCGGCAATAGCTGCGCACCATAGGAGAATAGCACCAATGGAACAGATGTAGTTAGACCGCAGGCTATGAGCAACATGGTTGTATACCAGTCTGTGCCGAAATAGGACCACACGGTATTATCGACCATGGTCGTATATAGTAAGGCTAGCGGTGTTAATAGCCAGGCCTCAAAGGCGATACTCGTAAAGGGAGAGATGAGTAGTTTCTTTTTTACAGCCCCATAAAGACCGAAGGAAACGGCGAGGATCATCGACACTAATGGCAAGGATCCTACCTGATAGGTGAGTAAGGCGATGCCGATGGTAGCGATGAGGACACTCAGCTTTTTGGGTATCGATAGAACCTCTTTAAATAGGATGACACCTAATACTACATTGAAGAGTGGGTTGATGTAATAGCCAAGGCTCGTGTTCATAACTTGATTATTGGCGATGGCCCAAATGTAGGTGAACCAGTTTACGCTGATGATGACTGCCGCAACTAAAAGTAGGAATAGTTGTGAACGTTGTTCTTTTAGTAATTGAAAGTCATTTTTGAATTGTTTAAAATGTAGGCCAAATACAACGATCGCCATGCAAATACCTGACCAGATAATGCGTTGTGCCAGTATATTATACGGTGAAACATGGTTTAATAATGCCCAATATAGAGGGAGTAAGCCCCAAATTATATAACAACTAAGGGCTGTGATTAACCCTTTTTTACTTGTATGGTCCATAATGCCTCCTCGTGATAGTACTTATTATATCATTAATCCTTAAATTCTTAACTCATGCATTTTAGTTATTGCATATGATTTTCAGTTATAACTTTAGTTTTGGTACTTATGATTAAATGTTATGTTCATTGACTTTGTGCATATTGTTACACTATATTGGACTTAGAACAACGAATATAGAGAATAGGTGTCGTAAGACTTAATAGAGAAATCGGTATAAGCCGATGCGGTCCCGCCACTGTAAGGATGAGCCTGCTTTCATATATGTCACTGGAGTAATCTGGGAAGGCGAAAGCGAGGTGATGATCCCGAGCCAGGAGAACTGCCTATTTGATAATCACCGTTATGTACCTACGAGCGATAGGAAGGGGATTGGGGTATGCTGGCTACAGTATTTTTTAGTGTACCTTTCAATAAGAAACCTTACGTGTCACTTTAGGTGGCACGTTTTTTATTGCCCTTAGAGTGGATGTTGAGTATATGCGTCAAGTTTTATAGACATTAAACCGATGGACACATTTTGAGGTTGATGTGGTCCAATAAGATAAAGCTCGAGTGATTCATATATCTAACAATTCGCAGGTACGGTGCGCTGTTTCTCGGTATGGTTTCGAGTTGAAAAGGAGGCACATATATGTCTGACAAAAAGACTTCAAAGGATGCTGAACGTGATTTATTAGCACCTGTATCCTTTGATGAGTTTAAGAAACCTACGTATGAACAATGGCAGGCCGAGGTTGAAAAAGCGTTAAAAGGTGGCGACTTCCATAAGAAGATGTTCACTAAAACCTATGAGGGAATAACGTTACAACCAATTTACACGCCTGCATTGCATGGAGAAAAAATTCCAAAGGGTGTATATCCTGGAGCAGGTGAGTTCCTACGTGGCACAAAGGCAAGTGGTTATATTAAAGACTCTTGGGGCGTATCCCAATATGTAGACGAATCCTTTCCTAAGGATGCTAACCATGCAAGTTTATACGAAATTGTAAAAGGTGGCACCATTCACAATATTCGCCTTGATGAAGCAACACGCCATGATCAAGATGTGCAAGTAGGCGCAGCTGTTGGTATCGGCGGTACATCTCTGTCTACTATGGATGATTGTAGCCAATTGATTGAACGTTTTAATTTAAAGGAAAATCCTTTATACATTGAAACAGGTGCTTCTGCAGCTATCTTGCTCGGTATGCTAGCCGCTACGGTGAAAGGCTCTAAAAAACAGACCTCTGACTTGAAAGGTCTCGTTGGCGCAGACCCTATTGGTGTTTGGGCTAAAGATGGTACATTGCATATGTCTTTAGATACAGCCTTTGATGAAATGGCACATACTGTTGTATGGGCTAAAGAACAAGCTCCAGAGCTTAAAACTGTACTTGTATCTGGCGATGTATACGCTAATGGTGGCGCTAATGATGTGCAAGAGGTTGCTTATGCATTGGCAACAGCAGTTTGCTATGTGCGTCAATTAGCACAACGGAACATCGATATTCATACTATTGCTAAAAGCATGATGTTTACATTCTCCTTGGGGGCAAACTTCTTCATGGAAATTGCTAAACTACGTGCATTGCGCGTGCTTTGGGCGCGCATTATGGAGGCCTTTGGTGCAGAAGAAGCTGACCGTGCTGTTCATGTACACGGCAGAACATCGGCTTTCACAAAGACTGTATACGATCCGTATGTAAATCTGTTGCGTAACACGACACAGGCATTCTCCGGCGTTGTAGGCGGTTTGAATAGCCTTGAAGTATCTCCATTTGACCAACCAATTCGCAAAGCTGACGACTTCTCTCGTCGTATTGCCCGTAACATCCAAGTTATGTTGCAAACTGAATTCGAGTTGCGTCAACCTGTGGACCCTGTAGGCGGTTCCTGGTATGTGGAAACATTGGCAGCCGAATTATGTGAAAAAATTTGGGCTGAGTTCCAAACTATTGAGGTTAAAGGTGGTATCGTAGCAGCTTTGAAAGAAGGCTATCCACAAGCTCAAGTTAAAGCAGTTCTTGACGAACGCTTCAAAAACCTTGCATTCCGCAGAGATGTGGCTGTAGGTAACAACATGTATGCGAACATGACTGAAGAATTGCTTGATCCAAAACCAGAAAATCAAGAAACATTGCGTCAAAAACGGGTTGCTCAAATCGAGGAGTACTTGGCAAGTGCGGAGCCAGATGCGGTTGTGAAAGCACAGGCTACCCTAGAAGCAGGTACGACAGAGCCAGGCGCTTTGATTGGTCTTATTGAACTCGGTGCATTGCAAAAATTAACAATACGTCAAATCCGGAAGGCTTTAGATGCTGGCGATATTGCTTCCGAAACCATTGAATCCATTGCAGCTCATCGCTGGACTGAACAGTTTGAAGCACTTCGCATGCGCACTGAGAATTATAAACAACGTACGAAAGATAATGT
>OJUA01000032.1_pt1 | contig 56360 bp, 49 predicted proteins | sample 1599821 | NCBI WGS metagenome assembly OJUA01 (sample SAMN04436921, study PRJEB24849) | human gut metagenome | biome: human gut; feature: NICU; material: stool | host: Homo sapiens | place: USA: Saint Louis, MO | collected 2012-05-14
CATTTTTTCCGCAATACAATACCTGATAAATTTCCTCGGTTATTGGCATTTCGACACCGAAACGGTGCGCCAACTCGCGGACTTCTTTGGTATTGCGATAGCCTTCCACCACCTGGCCAATCTTCTCCTGCGCGTCTTTCACATCGCTGCCCTGTCCGAGCATCATGCCAAAGCGGCGATTACGAGACTGGTTGTCGGTACAGGTCAGCACCAGATCGCCCAGGCCAGCCATCCCCATAAAGGTGGCCGGATCGGCACCCAGCGCTTCGCCCAGGCGGGACATCTCGGTCAGACCGCGGGTGATCAGCGCCGTACGGGCGTTGGCACCAAAACCAATGCCGTCGGACATCCCGGCGCCAATCGCAATCACGTTCTTCACCGCGCCGCCCAGCTGCACGCCGATAAAATCGGGGTTGCTGTAAACGCGGAAGCTCTTGCCGCAGTGCAGCAACTGCTGGAGATCGTCGGAGAAGGCCCGATCGGTGGAGGCCAGTGAAATCGCCGTCGGCAGGCCAGCGGCCAGCTCTTTCGCAAAGGTCGGGCCGGAGATGACCGCCAGCGGGATCGCATCACCCAGCGCTTCGCGGGCAACGTCCTGCAGCAGGCGTCCGGTTTCGGCTTCCAGTCCTTTCGTCGCCCAGACAACGCGCGCATCCGGGCGCATCAGCGGCTTAATCTGACGCAGCACGTCGCCAAAGACATGGCTCGGAACCACAATCAGAATGTTGCGGCTGGCCGCCAGCGCGGTCGCAAGGTCGCTTTCAAGGTGCAGGGTGTCAGGGAACGGAACGTCCGGGAGAAACGCCACGTTACAGCGGTCGCGCTGTAGCGTCGCGATATGTTTTGGGTCGTGGCCCCACAGGACCACATCGTGACCATTTCTTGCCAGCGTGATGGCAAGAGCGGTGCCGTATGAGCCGGCACCGATCACAGTCATTGACGCATTAACAGTGCTCATCAGGCATCCTGATGTTGTTCAGCACCTTCGCCAGCTTGCTGCTGCAGATAGTTCATGAACAGCGCATCAAAGTTAACTGGCGCAAGGTTCAGTTGCGGGAATGTACCGCGAGAAACCAGGCTGGTGATGCATTCACGTGCATACGGGAACAGAATGTTCGGGCAGTACGCACCCAGGCAATGCGCCATCTGGTTGCCTTCGATACCGCCGATGGAGAAGATACCGCCCTGCTGTACTTCACACAGGAAAGCAGTCTCTTCGCCCAGAGAAGCGGTCACGGTCACACGCAGTACGACTTCATACACGTCATCAGCCAGTTGGGTTGATGCGGTATCCAGATCAAGTTTAACCTCTGGCTGCCAGTCTTTCTGGAAAACGTGCGGCGCATTTGGCGCTTCAAAAGAGACATCTTTGGTGTAGATGCGCTGGATCTGGAAAATCATTTCATTATTGCTTTGTTCTGACATGGAAATACCCTTTTTAATTGTCCTAAAGTCTCTTAGCTCAGCAGCGGATCGAGTCCACCACGGGCATCGAGCGCATACAAGTCATCACAGCCGCCAATGTGCTGCGCATCAATAAAAATCTGTGGAACCGTCGTACGACCACTACGTTGGATCATCTCTTCGCGTTTAATCGCGTCACCGTCAATCGGCAGTTCTTGGAACGTGACGCCTTTGCTGTTCAGCAGCGCTTTCGCACGGTGGCAGAACGGGCACGTCGCTTTGGTGTAGATCTCAATATGGGCCATGACTGAACTCCTTATTTACCGCGTACCAAAGGAAGATTTTCCCCGCTCCAGCCGGAAATGCCTTCTTTCAGCACAGATACGTTTTCGAAGCCTGCTTTATGTAGCAGGCTGGCGGATTCCTGCGCCTGCATGCCGGTACCGTCAACAACGATAATCGGCTGGGCTTTATGCTTCTCAAGCTCGCCCACGTTGTTCGCTTTGATTTCAGCAGGCAGCAGGTTAATCGCACCTGCAATGTGCCCTTTGCGGAAATCGTCACGCTGACGCAGATCGACCACGACAGCATCTTCTTTGTTAATCAGACGCGTCGCTTCACCACGGGTGATAACCTTAATCTTAGACGTCAGGCTCTTAAATGTGGTGAACAGCACAGCAGCCAGCAGGCCAATCCACGCGATGCTCAGAACCGGATGGCGGCTAACGAATTGCATAATTTCTTGCATGGAGGGTAACTACTCCCGACTTAGTGATTAAAAAAACCAGGACAGGAGTATACCTGTGCGTTCTGGCAAATACAGCCAGCGACCCTAACCTAATCCATTTTCTGCGGCATGCCACCTAAAAAAATGCCTCAAAATGGTCTGGTGAGTACCTTGCCCCTGCGCTTTCTTTGATCTTCTGCGGCTATTTGATCGATTCAGCTGTAGTAAAATTACGCAAATTTTGACTCTTGAGCATGAGGTTGTCGCAATGTCGGTTTCTAAAAAACCTATGGTACTGGTGATTCTGGATGGCTATGGCTACCGTGAAGACAGCCAGGATAACGCTATTTTCAACGCCAAAACCCCGGTCATGGATGCCCTGTGGGCAAAACGTCCGCATACGCTGATTGACGCGTCTGGCCTGGAAGTGGGCCTGCCGGACCGCCAGATGGGCAACTCCGAAGTCGGTCACGTTAACCTGGGCGCCGGGCGTATCGTGTATCAGGACCTGACGCGTCTGGACGTTGAAATCAAAGAACGCACCTTCTTCTCCAACCCAACGTTGTGTGGCGCGGTTGATAAAGCCGTTGCTGCTGGCAAGGCCGTTCACATCATGGGTCTGCTCTCTGCTGGCGGCGTTCACAGCCACGAAGATCACATCATGGCGATGGTTGAACTGGCCGCTGAGCGCGGTGCGGAAAAAATCTATCTGCACGCCTTCCTGGACGGTCGCGACACGCCACCACGCAGTGCGGAAGGCTCCCTGAAAGCCTTCGAAGACAAATTCGCCGCGCTGGGTAAAGGCCGCGTGGCCTCCATCATTGGTCGTTACTACGCCATGGACCGCGACAACCGCTGGGATCGCGTTGAACAGGCCTATGACCTGCTGACCCTGGCAAAAGGGGAATTCCAGTTTGCGACCGCCGTTGAAGCGCTGGAAGCGGCTTATGCACGCGATGAAAACGACGAATTCGTGAAAGCGTCCGTGATTCGCGCTGAAGGCCAGGCCGATGCCGCCATGGAAGACGGCGACGCGCTGATCTTCATGAACTTCCGCGCTGACCGCGCGCGCGAAATTACCCGCGCGTTCGTCAACAGCGACTTCGACGGTTTTGCCCGTAAGAAAGTGGTAAACATCGACTTCATCCAGCTGACCGAATACGCCGCAGACATCAAAGCGCCGTGTGCGTACCCACCCGCCTCGCTGGCAAACACCTTCGGTGAGTGGATGGCGAAGAACGACAAAACGCAGCTGCGTATTTCCGAAACGGAAAAATACGCGCACGTGACCTTCTTCTTTAACGGTGGCGTTGAAGAGCCGTTCAAAGGCGAAGAACGTATTCTGATCAACTCCCCGAAAGTCGCCACCTACGATCTGCAGCCAGAAATGAGCTCTGCAGAATTGACTGAAAAACTGGTTGCGGCCATCGAGAGCGGCAAATACGACACCATCATCTGTAACTACCCGAACGGCGACATGGTCGGTCATACCGGGGTGATGGAAGCGGCAGTGAAAGCGGTTGAAGCGCTGGACCACTGCGTTGAGCAGGTGGCGAAAGCGGTTGAATCCGTTGGCGGCCAGCTGCTGATCACCGCGGATCACGGTAACGCTGAACAGATGCGCGACCCGGCGACCGGACAGGCGCACACCGCCCACACCAACCTGCCGGTTCCGCTGATTTATGTGGGTGATAAATCAGTGAAAGCCGTAGAAGGCGGCAAGCTTTCTGACATCGCGCCAACCATGTTGTCGCTGATGGGTATGCCGATCCCTGAAGAGATGACTGGTAAGCCGCTGTTCATCGTGGAATAATCGCTCCCCATGAGGGGAAAGGCGATTTTTTCAATCACATGGGTCGTGAAGCCGCTTAGGTTATCAGTCAGACCTCTGTTTTACGCCAGCGCACTCAGCGCTGGCGTATTGCTGTGCGCCGCATCCGCCCACGCGGATGACCGCGACCAGCTGAAATCCATTCAGGCCGATATCGCCGCCAAAGAGCGTGCGGTACGCCAACAGCAGCAGCAGCGCGCCGCCCTGCTCGCCCAGCTTAAGCAGCAGGAAGAGGCCATCTCCGCTGCCACACGTAAACTCCGTGAAACGCAAAACACCCTTGCCCAGTTGAATAAGCAGATCGACGAGATGAACGCGTCGATTGCCAAACTGGAGCGCCAGCGCGATGCGCAGGAGCGCAACCTTGCCGCACAGCTTGATGCCGCATTCCGCCAGGGTGAACATACCGGACTCCAGCTCATCCTCAGCGGCGAAGAGAGCCAGCGCGGCCAGCGCCTGCAGGCCTACTTTGGCTATCTGAACCAGGCGCGTCAGGAGACGATCGCGCAGCTGAAGCAGACGCGCGAAGAGGTTTCCACGCAAAAAGCCGAGCTGGAAGAGAAGCAGAGCCAGCAGCAGACGCTGCTCTACGATCAGCAGGCCCAGCAGGCAAAGCTTGAACAGGCGCGCAACGAGCGTAAGAAAACCCTGGCCGGTCTCGAGTCCTCCATTCAGGAAGGTCAGAGCCAGCTGAGCGAAATGCGCGCCAACGAATCAAAACTGCGCAACAGCATCGCCCGTGCGGAAGCCGCAGCGAAAGCGCGCGCCGAAAAAGAGGCTCGCGAGGCGCAGGCCGTTCGCGACAAGCAGCAGGAAGCCTCCCGCAAAGGGACCACCTACAAGCCAAGCGAAAGCGAACGTTCCCTGATGTCGCGTACCGGCGGCCTCGGCTCTCCTCGCGGTCAGGCTTTCTGGCCCGTTCGCGGTTCAATTCTGCATCGCTATGGCGAACAGCTGCAGGGTGAGCTACGTTGGAAAGGGATCGTTATCGGTGCGTCTGAAGGTAGCGAAGTGAAAGCCATCGCCGATGGCCGCGTGATTCTGGCCGACTGGCTGCAGGGTTACGGGCTTGTGGTAGTGGTCGAGCACGGTAAAGGCGACATGAGTCTTTACGGCTACAACCAGAGCGCGCTGGTCAGCGTCGGCACGCAGGTGCGCGCTGGCCAACCCATCGCCCTTGTGGGCAGCAGTGGCGGTCAGGGCCGCCCGTCACTCTATTTCGAAATTCGTCGTCAGGGTCAGGCGGTCAATCCACAGCCGTGGTTGGGAAGATAAGTTTTGCTTCAATTTCGTCGAATCGTTTTCTCCGTCGTCAGCGCGCTGGCGCTGGCTGCACCGGTATACGCCGGTAAGCTCGCTATCGTGATTGATGACTTCGGTTATCGCCCACATTATGAAAACCAGGTGCTGGCGATGCCGTCGGCCATCTCCGTTGCCGTCCTGCCGAATGCCCCCCACGCGCGTGAGATGGCGACCAAAGCCCACAGCAGCGGGCATCAGGTTCTCATCCACCTGCCTATGGCCCCGCTCAGCAAGCAGCCGCTGGAAAAAGATACCCTGCGCCCGGATATGAGCAGCGAGGAGATCGAGCGCATCATCCGCGACGCCTACAACAAGGTGCCGTATGCCGTAGGGCTGAACAACCATATGGGCAGCGCGATGACATCGAGCCTGTACGGGATGCTCAAAGTAATGCAGGCGCTGGAGCGTTATAACCTCTACTTCCTCGACAGCATGACCATCGGCAACAGCCAGGCGATGCGCGCCGCTCAGGGAACGGGCGTAAAGGTGATTAAGCGCAAGGTGTTCCTGGATGATACCCAGAACGAAGCCGATATTCGCGTGCAGTTTAATCGCGCGGTACAGCTGGCCCGCCGCAATGGTTCGGCCATTGCCATCGGTCACCCCCACCCGTCTACCGTTCGCGTCCTGCAGCAAATGCTGCCGACCTTACCTTCCGATATCACGCTGGTGCGCCCGAGCGACCTGCTGAACGAGCCGCAGGTGGATACCTCTACGCCGAATTCTGCGCAGCCCACCCCGACGGCGCCGCGTAATCCGTTCCGCGGCGTGAAGCGCTGCGTACCGAAGCAGCCGCTTGAACCGGTCTACGCGACCCGCTTCTTCTCCGTCATCGGAGACAGCATCAGTAACAGTACGCTGGTGAAATACGTCCAGCAGCAGTGGCAGGGATGGGGTAAGAAAGCCTGACGCTTATTTCGCAATCTGAGAGTCCGTCTGCTCATTCGCAACGGGCTCTTTTTTCTCCTGATGCTGATACCAGGATTTGAAATATTTCAAAAAGCTGTAGGCTGTGGCATACAGACCCGTCACGACCCCAACCTTGCCCTGACGCCAGGCTCCGCTGAACAGATACCATTTGAAGAACGCCCCGATGGCGCTGATGATGCCGCGTCCGATCGAAGGCCGAGCCGGCTGGTACTTCACCAGCCGGGTGGTGTAGCTGTTGAGCTTGTTGAACACTTCATGCAGGTTATAAAACGTGTCGTGACGCACCCGCCCCGGCATTTTCACGGCAACAATCTTACCTTCAACTTTGTCATCTACGGGTCGTTGGTTGAAGCGAGCCTGGGTACGATTAAACAGCCGCACCGGGAAATCAGGCGAGGAAACAGGATAGATTGTACGCACCTCCTCGCCCAGCACGTGCCAGTAGCGGGCGATACGCCAGGCGCGATCGGGAGAAGGTTCATCCCCGGCTTTCAGGGTCAGAATAAAGTCGACCGTTTCCGCGTCCAGGATCTCGTCGCTATCCATACATAGCACCCAGTCATTGCTCGCCAGATCGATCGCATGGTTCATCTGCACGCCATGCATAGCATAGGGGTGATGATGAAGGGAGAGGCCGTACTCGCGGCAAATAGAAAGGGTGGCATCCGTACTGCCGGAATCCAGAACGACAATTTCATCTGCCACCGTCAGCAGCGGAGGAATCACCTCGCGCAGCAAACGCGCAGAATTACAGGTCAATAAACAAACGGTAAGCTTGAACATAGGCTCTGTAAAGTAAACGGATCGTCAACAAACTTTATAAGTGTGCGGGTAAAAAAGCGAAGGAAAAATCGAAATAATCTGATTGCGGATGTAAGAAACGTGAAGAGGCCGTAAAAAAAGCGCCCGAAGGCGCTTTCGCAGTTAATCCCAGCTCAGAATTACTTTCCCTGACTGGCCGGAACGCATCGCGTCAAAGCCCTGCTGGAACTCATCGATGGAGAAACGGTGAGTAATAATCGGGGACAGATCCAGACCGGACTGAATCAACGCCGCCATCTTGTACCAGGTCTCAAACATCTCACGGCCATAGATGCCCTTGATGAACAGCCCCTTGAAGATCACTTTGTTCCAGTCGATGGACATATCTGACGGCGGGATACCCAGCATCGCGATACGGCCACCGTGGTTCATGGTGTCGAGCATGGTGCGGAACGCCGGTGGCGCACCGGACATCTCCAGACCCACGTCAAAGCCCTCGGTCATGCCCAGCTCTTCCATCACGTCGGTCAGGCTCTCTTTCGAGACATCCACCGCGCGGGTGACGCCCATTTTGCGCGCCAGCGACAGGCGGTATTCGTTCACGTCGGTGATCACGACGTTGCGCGCACCTACATGCTTCGCCACGGCTGCCGCCATAATGCCGATGGGGCCGGCGCCGGAGACCAGCACGTCTTCACCGACCAGATCGAAGGAGAGCGCCGTGTGCACGGCGTTACCGAACGGATCGAAAATGGAGGCCAGATCGTCAGAAATATTGTCCGGGATTTTGAAGGCGTTAAAGGCCGGGATCACCAGGTATTCCGCAAAGCAGCCCGGACGGTTCACGCCCACGCCGATGGTATTGCGGCACAGGTGCGTACGCCCGCCGCGGCAGTTACGGCAGTGGCCGCAGGTAATGTGACCTTCACCGGAGACGCGGTCGCCGATTTTGAAGCCTTTCACTTCCTGGCCGATACCCACCACTTCACCGACATATTCGTGACCGACAACCATCGGTACAGGAATGGTTTTCTGCGACCACTGGTCCCAGTTGTAGATGTGAACGTCAGTACCGCAGATAGCCGTTTTACGAATTTTGATCAGCAGATCGTTATGACCGACTTCCGGCTCCGGCACGTCGGTCATCCAAATCCCTTCTTCCGCTTTCAGTTTGGATAACGCTTTCATCACACGTCCTCAGGCAATGACGCCCAGCTGTTTACCGATGCGGGTAAAGGCTTCCACCGCACGTTCAATTTGTTCAGGCGTATGCGCCGCAGACATCTGGGTGCGGATACGCGCCTGACCTTTTGGCACCACCGGGAAGAAGAACCCGGTGACGTAAATCCCTTCTTTCTGCAGTTCGCGGGCAAAGTTCTGCGCAACGACCGCATCACCCAGCATCACCGGAATGATCGCGTGGTCAGCACCGGCCAGGGTGAACCCTGCTGCGCTCATTTTTTCACGGAACAGACGCGCGTTGGACCACAGACGGTCGCGCAGTTCAGCGCCGGACTCCACCATCTCCAGCACTTTGATGGAGGCGGCAACAATCGCCGGTGCCAGGGAGTTGGAGAACAGATACGGACGCGAGCGCTGGCGCAGCCACTCCACCACCTCTTTACGCGCAGCGGTATAGCCGCCGGATGCGCCGCCGAGCGCTTTGCCCAACGTGCCGGTGATAATGTCCACGCGGCCCATTACGTCGCAGTATTCGTGGGAGCCGCGACCATTTTCGCCGACAAAACCGACCGCGTGAGAGTCATCGACCATCACCAGCGCGTCGTATTTATCCGCCAGGTCACACACGCCCTTCAGGTTGGCGATCACGCCGTCCATGGAGAATACGCCGTCGGTGGCGATCAGCACATGGCGAGCGCCCGCTTCACGGGCCTCTTTCAGGCGCGCTTCCAGCTCAACCATATCGTTGTTGGCGTAGCGAAAACGCTTCGCTTTACACAAGCGCACGCCGTCGATGATGGAGGCGTGGTTCAGGGCGTCGGAGATAATCGCATCTTCTGCGCCGAGCAGGGTCTCGAACAGGCCGCCGTTGGCGTCGAAGCAGGAGGAGTAGAGAATGGCGTCTTCCATTCCGAGGAAGTTCGCCAGCTTTTGCTCAAGCTGCTTGTGACTGTCCTGGGTACCGCAGATAAAGCGTACGGAAGCCATACCAAAACCGTGGGTATCCATGCCGTTTTTTGCCGCGGCAATCAGCTCAGGGTGATTCGCAAGACCTAAGTAGTTGTTCGCACAAAAGTTGATCACATGGCTGCCGTCGGCAACGGTGATGTCCGCCTGCTGTGCAGACGTGATAATACGCTCTTCCTTGAACAACCCTTCCGCACGTGCGGTCTCAAGGTCGCTGTTTAACTGTTTGTAAAAATCACCACGCATTGCAATTCTCCAGACTCGGCAAATTTCGGGACATATTACCCAAACCTATAGTTCATGACGAGATGACACGTCATCTCTTGTCGTTTTTGCAGCATAAATCACGTGTACCCTTGCGCTATGTCGGTGAATGGCTGAAGGGCAGCCATACTAATGATATGATAGAAACATTAGCGTCCGGGATTGTCCCCGGGCTCCACACTTCAAAGGTTACAGTTATGATCATCGTTACCGGCGGCGCAGGCTTTATCGGCAGCAATATTGTTAAGGCTCTCAATGACAAAGGCATCACCGACATCCTGGTGGTTGACAACCTGAAAGACGGCACCAAGTTCGTTAACCTGGTGGATCTGAACATCGCTGACTACATGGATAAAGAAGACTTCCTTATCCAGATTATGGCGGGCGAAGAGTTCGGCGAGATCGAAGCCATCTTCCACGAAGGTGCGTGTTCCTCCACTACCGAGTGGGACGGCAAGTACATGATGGACAACAACTATCAGTACTCCAAAGAGATCCTGCACTACTGCCTGGAGCGTGAAATTCCGTTCCTGTATGCCTCTTCTGCCGCCACTTACGGCGGGCGCACCTCGGACTTCATCGAGTCCCGCGAATATGAGCAGCCGCTGAACGTCTACGGCTACTCCAAATTCCTGTTCGACGAGTACGTGCGTCAGGTACTGCCAGAAGCGAACTCGCAGATCGTCGGCTTCCGCTACTTCAACGTCTACGGACCGCGCGAAGGCCACAAAGGCAGCATGGCGAGCGTGGCGTTCCACCTGAACACCCAGCTGAATAACGGTGAAAGTCCAAAACTGTTCGAAGGCAGCGACGGCTTTAAGCGCGACTTCGTTTACGTGGGCGACGTGGCGGCCGTAAACCTGTGGTTCTGGGAAAACGGCGTGTCCGGCATCTTCAACCTGGGTACCGGCCGCGCAGAGTCCTTCCAGGCGGTGGCTGACGCCACGCTGGCGTACCACAAAAAAGGCAGCATCGAGTACATTCCGTTCCCGGACAAGCTGAAAGGCCGCTATCAGGCGTTCACCCAGGCTGACCTGACTAACCTGCGCGCAGCGGGTTATGACAAACCGTTCAAAACCGTTGCCGAAGGCGTAACGGAGTATATGGCCTGGCTGAACCGCGACGCGTAAGTATGAAGATTCTGGTGATCGGCCCGTCATGGGTGGGCGACATGATGATGTCGCAAAGTCTCTATCGCACGCTCAAGGCGCGTTATCCCCAGGCGATAATCGACGTGATGGCACCCGCGTGGTGCCGTCCGCTGTTATCGCGTATGCCGGAAGTGAATGAAGCTATCCCGATGCCGCTCGGCCACGGGGCGCTGGAGATTGGCGAGCGCCGCAAGCTCGGCCATAGCCTGCGCGAAAAGCGGTACGATCGTGCGTATGTCCTGCCCAACTCCTTTAAATCCGCGCTGGTGCCCTTCTTTGCGGGCATCCCGCATCGCACCGGCTGGCGCGGCGAAATGCGCTACGGTCTGCTGAACGATGCGCGGGTGCTGGATAAAGCGGCCTGGCCATTAATGGTGGAGCGCTACGTGGCGCTGGCCTATGACAAAGGCGTGATGCGCAGTGCGAAAGACCTGCCGCAGACGCTGCTCTGGCCCCAGCTTCAGGTTAACGACGGTGAAAAATCCCAGACCTGCAGCGCGTTTGGCCTTTCGGCTGAACGTCCGATGATTGGCTTCTGCCCTGGCGCCGAGTTCGGCCCGGCAAAACGCTGGCCGCACTATCACTATGCAGAGCTGGCGAAACAGCTGATCGACGAAGGCTACCAGATTGTCCTGTTCGGTTCGGCAAAAGACCATGAGGCGGGCAACGAAATTCTCGCGACGCTCAGTAATGAACAGCAGGCCTGGTGCCGCAACCTGGCGGGAGAAACGCAGCTTGAGCAGGCGGTTATCCTGATTGCTGCCTGCCACGCTGTGGTTACCAACGATTCAGGCCTGATGCACGTCGCCGCTGCGCTCAACCGTCCGCTGGTGGCACTGTATGGGCCAAGCAGCCCGGACTTTACGCCTCCGCTTTCCCATAAAGCGCGCGTTATTCGCCTGATCACCGGCTACCACAAGGTGCGCAAAGGCGATGCCGCTGAAGGTTATCATCAGAGCCTGATCGACATTACCCCGCAGCGCGTTCTTGAAGAGCTTAACGAACTGCTGTTGAGCGAAGAAGGATAACGAATGCGGGTACTGATCGTTAAAACCTCGTCGATGGGCGATGTTCTGCACACGCTGCCGTCACTGACGGACGCCATGCAGGCCGTACCGGGCATTCGTTTTGACTGGGTGGTGGAAGAGGGCTTCGCGCAGATCCCCACCTGGCATGAAGCGGTCGACCGCGTGATCCCGGTGGCGATTCGCCGCTGGCGGAAAGCGTGGTTCTCCGCGCCGATTAAAGCCGAACGCAAAGCCTTCCGCGAGGCGGTACAGGCGCAGCGTTATGATGCCATCATCGACGCGCAGGGGCTGGTCAAAAGCGCCGCGCTGGTGACGCGACTGGCGCGCGGCGTAAAGCACGGCATGGACTGGCAAACCGCCCGCGAACCGCTGGCGAGCCTGTTCTATAACCACCGCCACCACATCGCGAAGCAGCAGCACGCGGTGGAACGTACCCGAGAGCTGTTTGCCAAAAGCCTGGGCTACGCGAAACCGGAAACCCAGGGCGACTATGCGATTTCCCGGCATTTCCTGCACACCTCATCGCAGAAAAGCGATCCTTATCTGATTTTCCTTCACGCGACAACCCGCGATGACAAGCACTGGCCGGAAGCGCACTGGCGCGAACTGATCGGCCTGCTGGGGAGTGCGGGGCTACGTATCAAACTCCCGTGGGGCGCTCCCCATGAAGAAGCGCGCGCCAAACGCCTGGCGGCAGGGTTTGATTATGTGGACGTTCTGCCGCGCATGAAGCTGGATGGCGTCGCTCAGGCGCTGGCAGGCGCTACGGCTGTGGTCTCCGTGGATACGGGACTCAGCCACCTGACGGCGGCGCTGGACCGTCCTAATATTACGCTTTACGGCCCAACGGACCCGGGCCTGATCGGCGGCTATGGAAAAAATCAATATATCTGCCGCCCGGAACACTCATCGCAGCTGAGCGATCTCAGCGCCGCTGCGGTATTTGCGCAATTAGAGCCTTTGCTGGCAGCAGAGAGAGCCTATGTCTGATTTTTTCTCAGCGGAGCGCCCGCCAAAGCGCGTGCTGATTATTAAGCTTCGTCACCACGGTGACGTTTTGCTTACCTCGCCGGTTTTTACCGTGCTGAAAAAGAACTGGCCGAACGTGGAAGTCGATGCGCTGGTTTATGACGATACCCAGGCGATGCTGACCAGCCACCCGCATATCGACCAGGTGCACACTATTGGGCGCAACTGGCGCAAGAAGGGCTGGTTTGAACAATTCCGTCTCTACCGCGCCCTGCTGAACACCCTGAAAGGCCGTCAGTATGACGTGCTGATTAACCTGACCGAACACTGGCACGGCGCGCGTCTGGCGCGTCGCCTGAAACCGCGCGTCTCCGTCGGCTTTAAGCCGGATAAGCGCGGTGGCCTGGCGCGTCGCCGTTGGGTGAAATCGTTCACCACGCTCTATCCGGCGATTCAGGACAACAGCCGTCATATGGTGGAGGTTAATCTGGATGCCCTGCGCCGGATCGGCATTCATCCGCAGTCCGATGAAGACAAACATACGCTTTTTGTGCCCGGTGACGCGGCAGAAGCCTCTGTGGCCGAAAAACTGGCCGGGTTTGGGCTTACGAGTAAATCCTACATTCTGGTTCACCCGACCTCGCGCTGGATGTTTAAGGCCTGGGATATCAAAAAGCTGGCAGCGACCATTGATAACCTGGCGGCGCGCGGCCTGCCGATCGTCCTCTCCGCCGCGCCGTCAAAAGAAGAGAAGGCCTATATGGATGCGCTGCGCGCAGCCCTCACCCAGCCGGTCTTTGATTTAAGCGGTCAGCTGAACCTGAAAGAGCTGGGCGCGCTCATGAAGCACGCCCGGGTGTACTTCGGCGTGGATTCCATGCCAATGCATCTTGCGAGCGCCGTCGGTACGCCAACCGTCGCCATCTTTGGCCCTACCGGCGCCATCAAATGGGCGCCGTGGGGGGTAAATTATCGTGTAATCGTGGCCGGGTTTACCTGCCAGCCGTGCGGCAAAGCGGGCTGCGGAGACAGCGGTGTCTCTGACTGCATCACGGCCATCACCCCACAGCAGGTGCTGAGCGCCATTGATACGATGCTTCTGGAAACGGAAACACCTGCATGAAGCTGGCGATTGTCCGACAGACCTACAACCCCAACGGTGGCGCAGAGCGTTTTGTCTCACGTGCGCTGAACGTGCTGGCGCAGGATACCTCCCTTGATGTCACGCTGATTGCTCGCCAGTGGGAGGATGCCGCAGGCTGGAAAACGCTGACGGTCAATCCGCCGTTTCGCAATCGCATTGCGCGTGAATCCGGTTTTGCCGTCGAAGCCGCCGCGCATTTTGCGCAATTTGATATTGTGCAAAGCCACGAACGCATACCGGGAGCCACCATCTTCCGGGCGGGCGACGGTGTTCACGCCACCTGGCTTGAGCAATATGGCCGCATTCTGTCGCCGCTGGGGCGCTGGGCACAATCTCTGAGCCGCTATCATCGCTACATTTTGCAGGCCGAGGCGCAGATGTTTACCCATCCGCAGCTGCGCAAGGTGATCTGTAATTCGAAGATGGTGCGCGATGATATCGCGCGTCGCTTCGGGCTGCCGGACGACAAGCTGACGGTGATCTACAACGGCGTGGACACCGTTCAGTTTAGCCCTGAGGTCCGCGCCCTTTCGCAGCGTGATGTCCTGGGTATTCCTCCTGACGCACCGGTGCTGGCGTATGTTGGGTCAGGCTTCAGCCGCAAAGGCGTCGCCACCGCGCTGCGCGCCATTGTGGCGCATCCTGACGTCTGGCTGCTGATTGCCGGCCGCGATAAACATGCGCGGAAGTTCGAAAAGCTGGCGCAGGCGCTGGGGATTTCCTCACGAGTGAAGTTCCTGGGCCCCGTTGCCAACGTGCGTGAAGTCTATGGCACGGCGGATGCCCTTATCCTGCCGACGCTCTACGATCCCTTCCCGAACGTCTGCGTGGAAGCGCTGGCCTGTGGTTTGCCGCTGCTTACCAGCCACGGCTGCGGCGCGGCGGAGTGGATAACCGAGGGTCAAAACGGCTGGGTGCGCGATGCGCTGGACAGCGAAGGCTACCAGCAGGCCATCTCGCTGTGGCTGAAAGGCCGTGAACAGGGTGTCGATTACTCCGCCGCTGCGCGTGCAACCGCCGAGCCCTTCACCCTGGACAGAATGGCGAAAGAGCTACAGGCGCTTTATCGTGATTTGCTGCGCTGAGCGGCATCAGAGAAGACTTTCTCCATCGCGTCCAGCATACATTCGCGGGTAAAGTGCGTGCTCAGGTAATCATATCCCTGTTGCGCGAGCGTCTCGCGAAGGGCTGAGTCGTCATAGAGTTTCATTATGGCATCGTGCAGCGCGTTTTCGTCGCGCTGCGCGACCAGCACTCCCGTCTGCCCGTTAATCACCGCATCTCCCGTTCCACCCGCATCCGTCGCAATGGTGGCAATACGGGTGGCTAACGATTGCAGCACGCCCTGCGGCACACCTTCCATATCGTGCGAAGGGCTGATCGCAATATCAAAGGCCGGGAACCAGCGTTCCGGATCGGATTGATGTCCCGCCATGACTACGCGGTGCTGTAACCCCAGGGCGGTGATTTCCTGTTCCAGCGTCGCTTTGTGCGGACCTTCACCGACAATCGCCAGCTTGATGTGTGGATTGGCGATTTTCGCCAGGGCGCGCAGCAGTACGCTATGGCCTTTGTTCGGGCGCAAATGCGATACCACGCCCAGCCAGAAATCGTCCTGCGACAAACCACAATGAACCCGGGCCTGGTGCTTATCTCCCGGATGGAAACGCTGCGTATCGACACCGCTTGGCACCGACGTACTCTGAGACATCGGCACGCCAATATTTGCCACCTGATGGCGCAGCGCCTCGCCGGTGGTCACGATATGCGCGCAGGCCGTGCGGAAGAGCCAGCGGGTCGTCCAGTTGTTGCGCGGTACGCCGGACGCATGACGGGTTCTCACCAGTGGTACAGGGTTGGACAGCGTCAGATTCGCCAGCGCCACCAGCCAGGTATCGGCAGAGTTATGGCTGTTGATGACGTCAATCGAGTGACGGTTAACCTTCATCCAGCGACGCAGCACCTGCAGGTTTTTAAGGTTCTTACGCTTCAACGGCATCGTGACCACCGTCAGACCGGCATTGCGTGCCAGCGCGTGGAGCGGCGCAGTTTCCGGACAAAGGAGAGTCACCTGATGGCCACGCTGAATCATCCCAAGCGATTCGTTGATAATGCGCAGAGGCTGCCCGCCTTTGCCGCCGTCTGCTTCAGTGTGAACAATATGCATATATTTCCTGTCGTTTAGCTGAAACCGCTGTCCAGGCCGCCGATTATATACGTGGGTATTACGATAATGCACAGGCGGATTAATCTTGCTTACAAACATTGTCCTTCTGTAGTAATGGCTTCTGTGGTAATTTTCTCAGGCTTTTATTCCACTCAAAATCAGTGGAATCTGCATATGGCATTGTTAACTAACCGGTATTAACGCCGAGATCCTTTACCAGTACCAAAATTATGACAAATACTCGTAACATCCTGACAGGTCTTTTAGTACTGTCTGTACTGGCTTTATGTTTTATCTGGCCAATCCCAAACGATCAGCTACCTTTTCATCGTAATGGACTGATTTATCCTAATATTGTGGTGGCGCTCGGTCTTTTCTTTAGCTCTTCAGTGGCGAGAAAAGCGCTGGACTTAAACAAAATTAAGTTCGTGCTTATTGTGCTGTGGGCATTAACCTTCTTTATCCTGATTAACGGCTTTTTTGTCGCGCCAGATATTAAAGAAATGGTGTCGACCTGGGATGGACAGTGGTTACGTCCGGTATTGCTTTTCTGTGCAGGCCTGGTGTTATTACCGGTGATTCAGGAGCGCTTCCCCTCTTTATCGGCAGCCCGTTTCTTTACTCTCGTCGTTCTTTTTTTCTGGGGTGTCGTCTGCATCCATCTCCTTGATACCGTCTGGCTTTACTGGCGAGACGGCGTGATCCACTGGGGCGAAACGCGGATTGTTTATAACCGCACGCGCATGAGCTTCCAGGTCAATATGATCACCGGTTTCCTGATCGCCGAGATGCTTGCACGCGGCCTGCTTCATCAGCGTTTCTTACGCCTGAAGACACCGTTCCTCGCCTTTATGCTGCTGTGTAACCTTGTCTGCACGGCGTTAGTCGATACCCGCTGGGGAACGATCGGCCTGGTTGGTAGCCTGTTCTCCACCTTCCTATTGCTCAGCCTGCACAGTATGCGTCGCAGCCGAGTGGTGTTAACAGGCGTTATTCTTGTGAGCATCATTATCATTTCCGCGCTTCTGGGCTATGCCTCCTGGAAAACCGATCCGCGCTGGCAAAATCTGGAAGATGATGCGGTAACAGGCTGGAACGCGCCTTTCACCAGTTTTTGCTATAACAGAACAGACGGAACTGTACCGACTAACGATCTCGGTCGTCCAATGGATCACTCCAACGGCTGTCGTGCCAGCTTCTTCCATCAGGGCTGGAAACTGGTGGGTGAACACCCTGCGGGAATGGGGCCTCGCAAAGAGGCCTTCCGCTATGTGCTGCGTCGCGACACGCAGGACAATCGCATTAACATTCCGCACAGCCACTACGGCCTGATTGAGTTTGGTATCCAGAACGGCATCGCGGGCATTGCAGGCTGGCTGATTCTGCTGGCAGGCTGCTGGTACATCGGCTGGCGCGAGTTCCGCCATGGCAATATGATGGCGGGCATGTTCCTGCTGCTGTTTACGGTTGGTTTCTTCTCCCGAACCATGGTTGACCACAATCTGAAAGATCACTACCTGGAACAATATATGCTGTTAACCGGGTTGCTTGTGGGAATGTGCGCGTTACGGCCCGCTAAACGAACAGAAACAACCCCCTGATTGCGTATACATAGCGCCGTTGACAATACGCATCGGCGCAACGTTACCTATCAGAACTCTTTTGCCTGCCGGCTGTCGAAAAGCCATTGCACATTGCTGTATCGCTCGTTAGCCGCATCTCACCGCGTTAAATTACGGAGTAAGCATGTCTGGAACGCCTCAATTAAGCCTCGTTGTCGCCGTCTATAATGGCGAGAATTTCCTGAGCGCTTTTTTTGACAGCATAAAGAAACAGAATCTGCACAGCCTGGAACTTGTTATTGTTAATGACGGCTCTACTGACGGCTCTGCAGAGATCATCGCCCGCTACGCCAGTGAATTCAGTCATTTTAACGTCATCGACCAGCCTAATGGGGGTGTCTCTGCGGCCCGTAATACCGGTCTGGCCGCAGCAACGGGCGATTACATCGCGTTCCCGGATATTGATGATGTCATCTATCCGGGCATGTATCCGCGCCTGCTGGAGATTGCACTCGCCGGGCAGTTGGACGTCGCGACCTGCAACGGTACCTACATTTATGACGACGGACGCCCGTCGAAGAAGATTTTCCCTTCAGATAAACTTGCGTCAACCGACGTGCTGGACGGCCCGACCTGGCTGCAGATGGCGCTCGAATCGCGCAAGTTCCTGCACGTGACGTGGCTTAACATCTATCGCCACGCCTTTATCAAAGAGCAGGGCTTCAGCTTTGAACAGGGTCTGCGCCATCAGGACATCCCCTGGACTACGGAAGTGCTGCTCACCGCCAGACGCGTGCAGTATATTGATGAGACCTATTACGACTACCTGATCCACTCCGCTTCCGTTTCCCATACGCCAGGCACGGACGACACGCGCATGCGCTCTTCGCGCCATTATATGAAGATTCTGGAGATGCTGGACGCCATCAACAAACGCTATCCGGAACAGGTGAAACGCGTGCCCGCCTGCCGCTGGCAAATCGCCAAAGAGGGTCTGGGGATCCTGCATAGCATTAATAACATTGAAGATATAGCCAAAAAACGCGAGATCACCCGTGAGCTTTTCGATCGCGGTATCTGGACTCTGATTTGGCAAAATGCGCGCGGCTTCCGCCAACGGTGGCGTCTGGGACGTCGCTACTTCCGTCTTAAAAAACTCGTCAAATGAGTGGAATTATGAGCAAGCTTAAACTGCATGTTGTTTCCCGCCCTGAGTTTATCGCGACGAATTTTGCCGATTTTCAGGAACTGATTGATCAGAAAATCAATCCGGATGATATTCCGCATCGTTTTTACTGTGGGGGAAGAGGCGTCTGGACATTTCAGACGATGCTCAGCCTTAACTATTACTATAACGGTCAGATTGAATGTTCATGGGGCACTGAATGTCGCCCGGACGCAATTAATCTGATGCACAACGATCACTATGGTTCCCGCGTAAAACCCTGGGTCGGCGTGACCGTTGTTGCTCGTGCCGATCGTCCACCGGTTATCGGCGCGGATTACGTCGTCGAACAAAACCCTGAAGTTGCTAACATCCCAGGGCGTATCTTTATTCCTAACTGGCCACAGCCGGGCGTAAAACCACGCGAACGCACCGACGAGACAATCAAAACCGTCGCATTCTTCGGCCGTGTAGACAGTTTCCCGGACGAATACCGCGAAGGGAATTTTAAGCAACGTCTTGCCGAACAAGGTATTGAGCTCCGCATCTCGTTCGATAACTGGACAAACTACCAGGACGTGGACGTGTGCATCAGCTTCCGCAAATCACACGATCATAAACTGGCGCGTAAGCCTGCCAGTAAGCTCATTAACAACTGGCTGGGGAAAACGGTGATGGTCTGCGATGACGAGCCGTCTTATCGCGCGATCCGCGAAAGCGAGCTGGACTACCTGATCGCCAAAAACCCTGATGAAGCCTTCAATGCCATTATGCGTCTGAAAAACTCCCCTGAACTGTATCGTCAGATGCGCGAACAGGGTGAAAAACGTCTACAGGTCTATTCCCGCGAAGCGGTCGCTGCACGCTGGTATGCCCTGTTTGAGGATATTTGGCGAAAAGGATTGCACAATCGTCCTACGGTAGTTCGCGCACTGCGCTTTGGCTTTGGTAAAGCCATTCGCCCGCTGACTAAAAAGTTCTGATCGGAATAGAGTCCTTCCATGTTCAAAACAACGACACACTCTTCGTTCACCCCGCGCAGCAATCTGTTGCGCACCCTGGGGTTGACGCTGGCATTCCTGCTGCTGTTCTCGCTCTCAGAAATCATCATTCTGCTGAAAGATCACGTCTACCAGCCGAAATCCGGTGATATCTCGCTGTATCTGATCATCTCCCTGCTTGCCGCAGCCAGCGCGCGTTTCTTCCTGACTCGCCTGCTGCTGGCCGTCACGTTTATCGTTCAGATTTCGGAAGCGGTGTACTACCAGTTCTACGGTCAGTTCTATGGCCCGAGCGAAGTCTGGCTGGCGTTCGTGGAAACGAAAGACATTGCCAGTGGGATCACCGACAGCCTGGGTTCACTGGGCATCTACTTCGCCATCATGATTGTGGCGGTCGTGTTTGCGCTGGTCTTTGCGCGTCGTCTGGCGCCGCTTTGGCACAAATGGATTGCGCTTCCTTGCCTGCTTGCGATTGTCGTGATGTTTGTCGGTCAGTTCTACAAAGCGATCGACGGGCAGATGTACAAGTTCAACCCGGACCTGCGCCACTCCCTGCTGCGTAACGGCCTGTCTGCAATGAGCTTCAGCGCCATACGCCTGATCCCGGAAGCGATGTCAGGCGAAAACCAGAATCTGACCCACTACGATCCCTACCAGGTCAAACCTGTTAAGGATACGCGCGCGGGTAAATATTCGATTATTCTGGCGATAGGTGAAAGCCTTAATCCGCACCACGTCAGCGCTCTGGACTACGAACGCGATACCACGCCCGAGCTGAAAGCACTGCTCCAGCAGTATCAAGGTACGGGCCGCCTGATTGTCTCCAACGCCGTGTCCACCCGCGTGGCCATCCCGATGCTGGTGAATAATCTGCGCGAGCCGGATAACTACGGGGCCTATAAATCGAAATCCACCAATATCTTCGCCAACGCGAAGAAACAGGGTTATCAGACCGCCTTTATCTCCGCCCAGGGGCTGGAAGGGCTGAGCAACTGGATTGGCATCCATGATATCGATCTTTGGGAAGATACCCAGATCCGCCCGGCACCAGATGTCGGCGCAGACGTTGTTCTGACGCCATCCGTTGAGAAAGCAACCCTGGACTGGAACAAACCGTTCCTGATGGTGCTCAACAGCCGCGCGCCACATATCCCGTACGAGCGTAATATTCCGCAGGGCTTCGCGAAATTCTCTACGCCGCGTCTGAGTGATGATGTGGCGCAGAAGAAAAATGAGTATGACGATGCGGTCCGCCTGTATGACAAAGAACTCGCGTCCGCGATTCGCACCGCGCTGGCAAAATCCAAACTGCCGGTGCTGGTGTTTATCACCTCCGATCACGGTGAACGCGTGGGCGATAACGGTCTGTTTGGCCACTCGGTTGTTGAAATGCCAATTGCTCAGGTACCGTTCCTCTACTTCAGCAACGATCCGGCTTACGCCATGAAGGAGATCAGCCCGCAGGTACCTCTCAACCATTACCAGGTGGCAACGCTCATCAACAAGATGCTGGGCTACGACGTCAGCAATCCGAATCAAAAAGATGACAGCTTCTTTATCACTGGCGGTGATATTCGCGGGCTTTCGGAGCGCGTAACCTACCATCTGAATGCCCTCCCCGAAGCGGAGCGCTAAACGGTCAGACATGAAACGGGCAAGAAATTGCCCGTTTTTTTTCAGGCGAATGAGCGTAACGCAGGCAAATGGGTATCTTAAAACACCAAAGAGATAGCTTTAGACGGCTCAAATGCTTAGAATTTGCCCGCCGAAACTAAAAAAACGGATAATCGCTTGGAATTGTTGTATACCGCCCTGCTCTACATTATTCAGCCACTGGTGTGGCTGAGACTGTTGCTTCGTAGCCGTAAAGCGCCTGCGTATCGTAAACGCTGGGCTGAACGCTATGGCTTCTGCCGCAATAAAGTCGCGCCGGACGGTATTTTGCTGCATTCCGTGTCTGTCGGTGAAACGCTGGCGGCGATCCCGCTGGTTCGCGCCCTGCGTCACCGCTACCCGTCGCTGCCGATTACCGTCACGACGATGACGCCAACCGGCTCGGAGCGCGCGTTATCCGCTTTCGGCAAAGACGTTCATCACGTCTATCTCCCTTACGATCTCCCCTGCGCCATGAATCGTTTCCTGAATACCGTTCGCCCGAAGCTGGTGATTGTGATGGAAACCGAACTGTGGCCGAACATGATTTCCGCCCTGCATGCCCGTAAAATTCCGCTGGTGATTGCCAACGCGCGGCTGTCAGAGCGCTCGGCTAAGGGTTACGGCAAGCTGGGTAAATTTATGCGCCGCCTGCTGAGCAAGATCACCCTGATTGCCGCGCAGAATGAAGAAGATGCGGCACGCTTTATCTCTCTGGGCCTCAAACGCAACCAGCTTGCAGTGACGGGCAGCCTGAAATTTGATATTTCGGTTACCCCGGAACTCGCCGCCCGCGCCATCACGCTTCGCCGCCAGTGGGCTCCGCGTCGTCAGGTCTGGATTGCGACCAGTACCCATGACGGTGAAGAAGAGATCATCCTGCAGGCGCACCGCAAGCTGCTGGAAAGCTTCCCTGATTTACTGCTAATCCTCGTGCCCCGCCATCCGGAACGTTTTAAAGATGCCCGTGAAATGGTGCAAAAAGGCGGTTTCAGCTTCACGCTGCGCAGCAGCGGGGAGATCCCGTCTGGCAGCACCCAGGTGGTGATTGGCGATACGATGGGCGAACTGATGCTGCTCTACGGCATTGCTGACCTCGCGTTTGTCGGCGGCAGCCTGGTGGAGCGCGGCGGCCATAACCCGCTCGAGCCGGCAGCCCACGCGATTCCGGTGCTGATGGGGCCACATACGTTTAACTTCAAAGATATCTGCGCGAAATTACAGCAGGCCGATGGTTTAATTACCGTGACCGATGCGGACTCCGTAGTTAAAGAGGTCTCAACCCTTCTGACTGACGAAGATTATCGCCTGTGGTACGGGCGACATGCGGTCGAAGTGCTGCACCAGAACCAGGGTGCCCTGACCCGTCTGCTGCAGCTTCTGCAACCTTACCTGCCCCAGCGGAGCCACTGATGTCAACGCGTCTGTCGGTCGTGATGATCGCCAAAAACGCCGCCGACCTGCTTCCGGACTGCCTGGCGTCGGTAGCCTGGGCTGACGAGATAGTCATTCTTGATTCCGGAAGTACGGACAACACGGTGGACGTTGCCCGGGCAGCGGGCGCAAAAGTCTTTATCAATACTGACTGGCAAGGCTATGGCCTCCAGCGCCAGCGCGCGCAGGGGTTTGCCACCGGAGATTATGTCCTGATGCTCGATACTGACGAGCGCATCACGCCGGAGCTTCAGCAGGCCATTCAGGCGGTGCTTTCCTCACCTCAACCTGGTGCTGTATACAGCATTGCCCGCCGCAACTACTTCCTTGGCCGTTTTATGCGCCACAGCGGCTGGTATCCTGACCGCGTGACGCGCCTCTACGAGCGCGAGCGGTATCAGTACAACGACAATCTGGTGCATGAATCTCTGGCCTGCGACAACGCCCAGATCATCCCCCTGACGGGCGATTTGCTGCACCTGACCTGCCGCGATTTCGCAAGCTTCCAGCGCAAACAGCTCAACTATGCCACGGCTTGGGCGCAGGAGCGTCACCAGCGTGGCAAGAAGGCCTCGCTGACCGGAATCTTCACCCACACGCTGGGCGCGTTTCTGAAAACGCTGCTGCTGCGTGGTGGCGTGCTGGACGGTAAGCAGGGCTGGTTACTTGCGGTAGTCAATGCCCAGTATACTTTCAACAAATACACCGAGCTGTGGGCGCTCTGCCGCGGCTACTCAGAGAAAACGTGAGCCATGAGCACAAAAGCGATTTATCCGGGTACCTTCGATCCGATCACCAACGGTCATCTTGATATCATCACCCGTGCGGCGTGCATGTTTGACAAGGTGATCCTGGCCATTGCCGCCAGCCCCAGCAAAAAGCCGATGTTTGACCTCCACGAGCGCGTGCAGCTCGCCACCGATGCCATTTCGCACCTGCCGAATGTTGAGGTTGTCGGATTCAGCGACCTGATGGCGAACTTCGCCCGGGCCCAGCAGGCGAACATTCTGATCCGCGGTTTACGCGCGGTGGCAGACTTCGAATATGAGATGCAGCTGGCGCACATGAACCGCCACCTGATGCCGGAACTGGAGAGCGTATTCCTGATGCCCTCCAAAGAGTGGTCGTTTATCTCGTCCACGCTGGTGAAAGAGGTGGCGCGCCATCACGGGGACGTAACCCATTTCCTGCCGGTTAACGTCCACCAGGCGTTGATGGAAAAGCTCAAGTAGCCCTATTTCTGGCACTGACGGCAGTAGAACGTGGCGCGCTGGGCGTGCTTCGTGGCAATAATGGGTGTGCCGCAGACTCTGCACGGTTCGCCCTTACGGCCATACACCTGCAGCTCCTGGGCAAAATAGCCCGGCTTGCCGTCACTTTGCAGGAAGTCCTTCAACGTTGTCCCCCCCTGCTCAATCGAGCGCAGCAATACGGCTTTAATCACCCGGACCAGCAGCTCGCACTCCTGCGCCGACAGCGACGAGGCCAGCCGATCGGGGTGGATCCCGGCCGCAAACAGCGATTCGCTGGCGTAGATATTCCCCACGCCGACCACCAGCTTGTTATCCATCAGCCAGGGCTTAATCGGGCTTTTCTTCTTCGCGCACTTCGCCTTGAGGTATTCCGCGTTAAACGCGTCTGAGAGCGGCTCCGGGCCCAAATGCGCCAGCACGTTATGCCCTTCCAGCTCCTTCGTCCACAGCCACGCGCCAAAGCGCCGTGGATCGGTGTAACGGAGCACTTTGCCGTTGCTCATCACCAGATCCACGTGGTCGTGCTTTTCCGCAGGCAGTTCTTCGGTAAGAACGCGCAGGCTCCCGGACATCCCCAGGTGGATAATGATCCAGCCATCGGGCAGCTCCAGCAGCAGGTATTTCGCGCGGCGCCGCACGCTAAGGACGGGTTTATCGCTCAGAGCATGGATCTCATCGGATACCGGCCAGCGCAGACGCCCGTTACGGACAACCGCGTGAAGAATCGTCGCACCGACCAGATGGGGCTCAATGCCGCGACGGCTGGTTTCTACCTCAGGTAATTCAGGCATGGTTCCTCCGTTGAGATACAGAATGCAAAAAACCCCGCAGTTGCGGGGTTTTTCGATACAAGGAGACTAAAATTATTTGATTTTAGCTTCTTTGTACAGTACGTGCTGGCGTACAACTGGATCGAATTTTTTCAGTTCCAGTTTTTCCGGCTTAGTACGTTTGTTCTTCGTGGTGGTGTAGAAGTGACCTGTACCAGCAGAAGAAACCAGCTTGATTTTCTCGCGAATACCTTTAGCCATGATTTATTTCCTCTTTAAGTACTTAGTACTTTTCGCCACGGGCACGCAGTTCAGACAGAACTGTATCGATGCCTTTCTTATCGATTACACGCATACCTTTAGCAGATACGCGCAGGGTGACAAAACGCTTCTCGCTCTCAACCCAGAAACGGTGAGAGTGCAGGTTCGGCAGGAAACGGCGTTTAGTCGCGTTCAGTGCGTGGGAACGGTTGTTACCGGTCACCGGACGCTTGCCAGTAACTTGGCAGACTCGGGACATGTCTATTCTCCAAAAATCAAATTAGCTCGAGCTTCGTATGGGGTATCGGCGCCTCGTCAGGCTTTACAGCCCGGTCATCGCATAGTTCTAAGTGAACTCTCGATTGCCAGGCCCAAATGCCAAACCCGAGATTCTCAAAGGTGGCGTAGTATACGCTGACTCGGCGGTGTGCTCAAGTCCCGAACAGACAAAGATCCCGATGGATCGCGAGAAATAGCCTAAATCCAGCCATGTTCTGCAAAAGAAATGTACTCTCCGCGGCCAATTATCAGATGGTCCAGCACACGAATGTCCATGAATTGACAGCATTTGATAATGCGCTCGGTGATTTCTTTGTCCGCTCTGCTCGGTTCTGCACAGCCTGAGGGGTGATTATGCGCGAGGATCACGCCCGCTGCATTCACTTTTATCGCTTCCCGCACAATTTCTCGCGGATGCACCTCAACGTGGCTTAACGTACCGGCAAAGAGGCAGCTATGTTTCAGTACCCGGTTTCTGTTATCGACAAAGATCACCATAAAGATCTCGCGCTCGATATCGGTTAACTGGCTTTGCAGATATTCACGCGTCATCGCTGGCGTCAGGATCGGATCGTCCTTCTCCATGCGGACATTGTAAAAACGGCGGGCAAGTTCAGCAATGGCCCGCAACTGGGCATATTTCGCCACACCGATCCCTTCTACGTGCTTAAACTGCGCCAGTTCGGCGGTCAGCAAACCGTGCAGAGAACCGAAATGTACGATCAGCTCTTTTGCCAGCGTAAATACCGTTTTACCGGGCGTTCCGGTACGTAAAAAGAGCGCCAGCAGTTCATCATCTTTTAACAGGGTGACGTCATAGCGCAGCAGTTTTTCGCGCGGCAGCAGCGGCTCATCCTCTTCTTCCATGCTCTTTCTCCCTTTTTTAACCGCATGCTGCCACAGGCCAGTCAGGCACTCGACGACCACGTTGCGTTCTTGCGTAGCGCCTCGCAAAGTGGTCGAAGGACAAAATCACCCCGTTTTGGGGATTGTGATAAAATGCCCGCTCTCTGGTGAACCCCAACAGGAAAGAATCATGATGAGCCTGGCCGGTAAAAAAATCGTTCTTGGCGTGAGCGGCGGTATTGCTGCCTACAAAGCGCCGGAGCTGGTGCGTCGTCTGCGCGAGCGCGGGGCAGATGTGCGGGTCGCGATAACCGAAGGCGGTAAAGCCTTTATCACTCCTCTGAGCCTGCAGGCCGTTTCAGGATACCCGGTATCTGACAGCCTGCTCGATCCGGCCGCCGAAGCCGCGATGGGCCATATTGAGCTTGGGAAATGGGCAGACCTGGTTATCCTCGCGCCCGCCACGGCTGATTTAATCGCCCGGGTAGCGGCCGGTATGGCAAACGACCTGGTCTCCACCATTTGTCTGGCCACACCTGCGCCTGTTGCCGTCGTGCCTGCCATGAACCAGCAGATGTACCGTAACGCGGCTACGCAGCACAATCTTGAGACGCTGGCCTCACGCGGCCTGCTTATCTGGGGTCCGGACAGCGGTAGCCAGGCCTGCGGCGATGTTGGCCCGGGCCGCATGCTTGATCCGCTGACGATTGTTGATATGGCCGCAGCCCACTTCTCGCCTGTCAACGATCTGCAACATCTCAACATCATGATTACCGCGGGCCCCACGCGCGAGCCGCTGGATCCGGTGCGCTATATCACCAACCATAGCTCCGGCAAAATGGGCTTTGCGATTGCCGCTGCCGCCGCGAAGCGTGGTGCGAACGTCACGCTGGTGAGCGGCCCGGTCTCTCTGCCTACCCCTGCGTGTGTGAAGCGAATTGACGTTACCACCGCGCTGGAGATGGAAGCCGCCGTGCAGGCACATGCGCAAAGCCAGCAGATTTTTATCGGCTGTGCGGCCGTTGCAGACTATCGTGCTGAGACGATCGCCGAGGCTAAAATTAAAAAGCAAGGCGATGAATTAACACTAAAAATGGTGAAAAACCCGGACATTGTTGCCGGTGTCGCCGCATTAAAAAGCCACCGGCCATACGTTGTTGGGTTTGCCGCAGAAACGAATAATGTGGAAGAATATGCCCGGCAAAAACGTACCCGCAAAAACCTCGATTTGATTTGCGCGAACGACGTATCGCTGGCCACACAAGGATTTAACAGCGACAGCAACGCACTGCACCTTTTCTGGCAGGATGGAGATAAAGTCTTACCGCTTGAGCGCAAGGAACTCCTGGGCCAACATTTACTCGACGAGATCGTTACCCGTTATGATGAAAAAAATCGACGTTAAGATTCTGGACCCGCGTGTTGGCGAGCAATTCCCGCTGCCAACCTATGCCACCTCCGGCTCTGCCGGTCTTGACCTGCGCGCCTGTCTCGATGACGCCGTAGAACTGGCTCCGGGTGCCACGACCCTGGTTCCGACTGGCCTGGCGATTCACATTGCTGACCCGTCGCTGGCAGCGGTTATCCTGCCGCGTTCTGGCCTGGGCCATAAGCACGGCGTTGTGCTGGGTAACCTGGTGGGCCTGATCGACTCCGACTATCAGGGTCAACTGATGGTCTCCGTCTGGAACCGTGGTCAGGACAGCTTCACCATTGAACCGGGCGAGCGTATCGCACAGATGGTCTTTGTACCGGTGGTACAGGCAGAATTTAACCTGGTGGCAGACTTTGACGCCACCGACCGTGGCGAAGGCGGCTTCGGCCATTCCGGGCGCAAATAACGGCCCGACCAACACGTATCTCACAGCGTCATAATGCAATAACAAACCGCAAACGTCCGTTTGCGGTCGCTGTGTGGATGCCAGCCTGGCAAGTGCTTATTTTCAGGGGTATTTTGTAAGATGGCAGAAAAACAAACCGCGAAAAGGAATCGTCGCGAAGAAATACTTCAATCTCTGGCTCTGATGCTTGAATCCAGCGATGGCAGTCAACGCATCACCACCGCTAAACTGGCCGCCTCCGTAGGCGTGTCTGAGGCGGCGCTGTACCGTCATTTTCCGAGCAAGACCCGGATGTTCGACAGTCTGATCGAGTTTATTGAAGACAGCCTGATCACGCGCATCAACCTGATTCTGAAAGACGAAAAAGACACTACCGCGCGTCTGCGTCTGATAGTGCTGTTAATCCTGGGCTTCGGTGAACGCAATCCGGGCTTAACCCGTATCCTGACCGGCCACGCGCTGATGTTTGAGCAGGACAGACTCCAGGGCCGCATTAACCAGCTTTTCGAACGCATTGAAGCGCAGCTGCGCCAGGTTCTGCGCGAGAAGAAAATGCGTGAGGGTGAAGGATACAGCATTGATGAAACGCTGCTGGCGAGCCAGATTCTGGCGTTTTGTGAAGGGATGCTTTCCCGCTTCGTGCGCAGCGAGTTCAAATACCGTCCAACGGACGATTTTGACGCCCGCTGGCCGTTAGTCGCAGCACAATTACAGTAACGCCATCGCCGAATGGCGGCGTCGCCTTATCCGGCCTACGAACGGGTAGGCCCGGTAAGCACAACGCCACCGGGCAATGCACTTAAACCCCGAACGCTTCGCGATACGCTTTTACCGCTGCCAGATGGTCCGCCATCTCAGGCTTCTCTTCCAGATACGCAATCAGATCTTTCAGGGTGATTATTGACGTCACAGTGCAGTTGTAATCCCGCTCCACTTCCTGAATGGCGGAAATTTCTCCGCGACCACGCTCCTGACGATCCAGCGAAATCAACACGCCAGCCAGCGTTGCACCGTTGGCCTGGATAATCTCCATTGATTCGCGGATTGCCGTGCCCGCGGTGATCACGTCGTCCACCAGCATGACGCGGCCCTGCAGCGGGCTGCCGACCAGATTCCCGCCTTCACCGTGGGTTTTGGCTTCTTTGCGGTTAAAGCAGTACGGCACGTCGCGATCATGATGTTCCGCCAGCGCCACCGCGGTAGTGGTCGCAATCGGAATGCCTTTATAGGCCGGGCCAAACAGCAGGTCAAAATCAATCCCGGAATCCACCAGCGCTTCGGCATAGAAACGGCCTAACAGTGCCAGATCGCGCCCGGTATTAAACAGCCCGGCGTTGAAGAAATAAGGACTTTTACGCCCGGATTTCAGCGTAAATTCGCCAAACTTAAGTACCTGCTTGTTAAGCGCAAACTCAATAAACTGGCGCTGATACGATTTCATGGATTAGCTCCTTTGGTTTTTCTGTCTTACAGGCAAAAAAAAGGCGACTCATTGGTCGCCTTTAAAATCAATTTTCTAACGCCGCTTTCTGCGTCGTGACAATGGATTCGATTCCCCCTCGGGCCAACGCCAGCAGGGAGAGAAGCTCTTCGTGGGTGAACGGCTCGCCTTCTGCCGTGCCCTGCACCTCAATGATGCGACCGTCTTCGGTCATCACCACGTTCATGTCTGTCTCTGCAGCGGAATCTTCAACGTATTCCAGATCGCAAAGCGCTTCACCGTTAACGATGCCTACGGAGACCGCCGCAACCATGCCTTTCATTGGATTGGTTTTCAGCTTACCGGCAGCAACCAGCTTGTTCAGGGCATCGGCCAGCGCTACACAGGCGCCGGTAATAGAGGCCGTACGCGTGCCACCATCGGCCTGAATCACGTCGCAGTCCAGGGTAATCGTGAATTCGCCGAGGGTTTTCAGATCAACGGCGGCGCGCAGCGCACGCGCGATCAGACGCTGAATTTCCATGGTACGACCGCCCTGCTTACCCTTTGCCGCTTCACGAGCGTTACGGGTATGGGTCGCGCGCGGCAGCATGCCGTACTCGGCGGTGATCCAGCCCTGGCCCTGACCTTTCAGGAAGCGCGGAACGCCTTCTTCGATGGATGCGGTACACAGCACTTTGGTGTCACCAAACTCAACCAGCACGGAGCCTTCAGCGTGTTTTGTATAGTTACGGGTCAGGGTGACGGGACGCACCTGATTGGCGCTACGACCTGATGGACGCATGATGGATTCTCCGGCTTGAAACGAATGTGGCTGCGCATTATACGGATAAAGGACGCTTATTCCTATCCTGAGAAGCCCCCGAAAGCTATAATCCCCCCATCTCTCCTTTAAAAACGGGAATGTCTATGATCCGCAGTATGACCGCCTACGCCCGGCGTGAAATCAAGGGTAGCTGGGGTAGCGCTACATGGGAAATGCGCTCGGTAAACCAGCGTTACCTGGAAACGTATTTCCGTATGCCGGAGCAGTTCCGCAGCCTTGAGCCTGTTGTTCGCGAGCGTATCCGTACGCGTCTGACGCGCGGTAAAGTGGAATGTAACCTGCGCTTTGAGCCTGATGCCAGCGCACAGGGCGAGCTGATCCTCAACGAAAAACTGGCGAAACAGCTCGTGAATGCGGCGAACTGGGTCAAAATGCAGAGCGATGAAGGCGAAATCAATCCGGTTGATATTCTGCGCTGGCCTGGCGTCATGGCCGCCGGCGAGCAGGATCTGGACGCGATTGCCGCTGAAATTCTGGCCGCCCTCGACGGCACGCTGGATGACTTTATCGTTGCCCGCGAAACCGAAGGTCAGGCGCTGAAAGCGATGATTGAGCAGCGCCTTGAAGGCGTGAGTGCGGAAGTGGCTAAGGTTCGCACCCATATGCCGGAAGTGCTGCAGTGGCAGCGCGAGCGCCTGGTCGCCAAACTGGAAGAGGCAGAAGTTCAGCTGGAAAACACCCGTCTGGAACAAGAGCTGGTGCTGATGGCGCAACGTATTGATGTCGCTGAAGAGCTGGACCGTCTGGAAGCGCACGTTAAAGAGACCTACAACATTCTGAAGAAAAAGGAAGCGGTAGGCCGCCGTCTGGACTTTATGATGCAGGAGTTCAACCGCGAGTCGAACACTCTTGCGTCTAAGTCGATCAATGCGGAAGTGACGAATTCAGCGATTGAGTTGAAAGTGCTGATTGAGCAAATGCGCGAGCAGATCCAGAATATTGAGTAATGCCTTTTCGGGTGGTGCCGACGGCATCACCCATTATTATTTCTAATCCATTCCGGCACCTGATTTTGCATGCCACCGCCTTTCATCAAGCTTATTCAACATCATTTGATAAAAATTTATAGGGCAAACGCAGTCGCCTTAGAAAAACTCAATCGTGATCTTGCGCACAAATCGCTAACCTCCCCCGCGTTCACACCGGAGGAAATATGCTGCTTCACATCCTTTATCTCATTGGCATCACCGCAGAAGCCATGACCGGCGCACTTGCTGCCGGACGTCGCCGTATGGACACCTTCGGCGTGATCATTATTGCTACAGCGACCGCGCTGGGCGGCGGCTCGGTACGCGATATTCTGCTGGGACATTATCCGCTTGGCTGGGTCAAACACCCCGAGTACGTCATTATCGTGGCGACAGCAGCCGTGTTAACTACCATAGTGGCGCCCGTCATGCCCCATCTTCGCCGCCTGTTTTTAGTCCTTGACGCTTTAGGTCTGGTGGTTTTCTCGATTATCGGAGCACAAATCGCGCTCGATATGGGGGAAGGACCTGTTATCGCTACCATTGCCGCCGTGGTCACGGGCGTATTCGGCGGTGTGCTGCGCGATATGTTCTGCAAGCGTATTCCACTGGTTTTCCAGAAAGAGCTTTACGCCGGAATATCCTTTGCGTCTGCCGTTCTGTATATTGCTTTACAACATTATGTTTCGAGCCATGATGTTGTGGTCATTGCCACGTTATTATTTGGCTTTACGGCTCGCTTGCTGGCACTGCGCTTAAAACTGGGATTGCCTGTTTTTCATTACACGCAGGACACACATTGAATTCTCAACAAAACCACAACAAAGTAGTAAAAAGCACTTTTTGTTATCTCATATAACCGGGCCAAACGCGATAAACTGTCGCATCTTTGTCCCCATAAACTTGCGTTAAAACAATGTCCTTTGCCAAAACGTCAGCCCTGATTATTAATAAAAAACTCAGCAGCCATTTTTTAATTTTGCTGCTCGTTTCCGTGCTGATTCAGTTATGGCCAGTATTTTTAACGCAACCTGCACGATTCGCAGTGCGCATTGCGATTTGTAATGCGCTTTTACTGGTTTGCGCCGCAGCAATCTTTCGCTCGCTTCCCGGCAAGATCCTCGCATTTTTTTTAACCGCCCTGCTCACGTTAAATTTTGCGATTGCTTACAGTACCTGGAGCGTCTACCAGAGCGAATTTAACACGGTATTCGCGATGAGTATTCTCGGCACTCACGTAGCCGAAGCGAAAAGCATGTCAGGTTTATACCTGCACTGTTTACCAGCCGCGTTTGCTTACTTTATTGTCACCTGGTTCGCAATCAAAGCAGCTAGCGAGCATGTTTCTTCCCGCGTCAAAACTATCGGCTTCGTTCTGCTTGCCGTTTATTTTGGCTGGTATTCGACGGCAAATTGGCTAAAAAAACGCCACGACCTTGAAGTTTATTATCCGCTAAGCTCCCGGATTTTAACCAATACGCCATTTTACACCGGCGCAGAGTTCATTATTGCCCATCGCGATAACGCGCTGGCGGAGAAAATTAGCCAGCACAGCGTCAATTATCCTGCGTTGCAGTATCATGAAACGGGCATCGAAAACTATGTTGTTATCGTGGGTGAATCCGCACGTCGCAGCAATATGAAGCTCTACGGTTTTCACCAGGATACCACGCCAGTGGAATCCTTGCTGGCGAAGGACTCCCTCATTTTTAGCAATGCTATTGCCCCTGCGTCAGCCACCGTGCTTTCCGTGCCGATGATATTAAGTAAAGCTGATCCAGACCACTTCACCACCGATAAGCTTGCTGACAATATCGTTAGCGTCGCTAAAAAAACGGGCTATCACACCGAATGGATTAGCGCCCAGGGTAATACAGGCAAGAGCAATAACTATATTGTGGCGATTGCCTCTATTAGCCATAAAGCTCAGTGGATTGACACCCGTTATGACACCGAACTTTTACCTGCCCTGGATGAGGCGCTTAAAGCACCCGGCAGGAAGTTAATTTTCCTGCATATCAACGGCAGTCATGAGATGGCCTGCGATCGGTATCCGCCATCCGCAAATATTCTGCATACCGGCAACAAGTATGAAGATTGCTACAATAATGCGATTCTGTTTACCGACTACTTCATTGGCGAAGTAGCTAAACGTCTGCAGGGCAGCGCATCCTCTCTGCTCTATTTTTCAGACCATGGGCTGGAAAAAAACCCGCAACTGAACTCCATCTATATGCATGGCTCACGCAACCCAAGCAAAGAGGCTTACCAGGTCCCCCAGTTTATCTGGTATAGCCAGCAAGCCCTGAATGCTCAAAAAAGATCGGTGGGGTGGGTGCATGAAGCGTGGCCCACAGCAAGCAATTATGAGTTGATGTTGACGTGGCTTGGAATCACAACGGGTGTTGATCAATGCAGCTCGGTGCTTGCGGCGTGCTATCAGGCTCCCACACTTATCCCGGTAATTGATGGCGGCCGCCACATCTATGACTACGATCAGCTCCGCGAAACCTTCAGTTCGCCAGACAGACATACCCCCTGGCGCAAAGCTAAAGCAAGCTCGCTCTAAAATCCAGGCAGACCCTGCTTGCCTAACCAGGATGCCAGCCCGGCAACGCCAGGGTCGTGGATGAAGGCAACAATTTGTCGCGCCTTCCTCTCTCCCGTTCCCGGCAGGCTTTGCCAGTCCTTTGCGTTACGTCCGCTCAACGTCTGCCACGTTACGTTCCCCATCGCCTTCAGCGAAGCCTGTGTCAGCGGAACACCCAATGCCATGAGCCAGCGGATAAATGGCTTCTCGCGCACCAGATTAAATCGATGCCAGAGCGCCAGCCCGCGCGCGGAGGAAAAGCCAGGCGTAGCCTGCATTTGCGCCTGCGTTAATAACAGCCACGAAAAGAGGTGTTCAAAATGATGTGCCTGCCAGAGGGTGCGCCAGCCTGACTCGCCTAATCCTTCAATATCAAGTACCTGCTTTGAGCTGAGCCAGGTCAGTCGGGCAAAGAACTGTTCCATACATTCCGGAGAAGCATAGAAACAGCTCAGCGCATGATAACGCGAGGCTGGAGGCTCGGGTTTATGTCTGTCCGTCCCGCGCCAGACCACCTTATCAAACCGGGGAATACCCTGCCCGGCCAGGCTGACCTGTATCTGATCCCCTGAGGCAATATCCAGCCTCTGCCAGCGCTCAACCGAGCCCAGACTCACCCGCCGTACCTGTTTATCGTCCAATTGCACAGGTTCCAGTGCGGCTACAACGGACATTTTGCCCGTTCGCCCCACGGAAAAATGAATATCACTCACCTCGGTCACCTGGGCTGCAGGCGCATATTTCCACGCAACCAGCCAGTTGCCTTCGCCCGGTAACCAGCCTTCCCCTGCGGGCGCATCCTCCGAACGCACCACAATGCCATCCGTGGCAAAGGGTAATCCGGTTACGTGCCAGGCGGCGCGCTGTTTCTCGACGGCATCAACAGAATCGGCGGGTAGCGTATACCGTGCCGACAGCGTAAAACCGGCCTGAGACAGCTCAGCTAAAGATGTCTGCATATCTTTCGGCCCATCCGGCCAGGCCCAGATGAACACGCCGATCTTGCTCAAAACTGAGTTATCCTTTTGCCGCATCATCGCCCCCGCCACCTTTGCGCGAGCGTTCATCCCGCCCATCTGCCGCTGAATGTGATTGTCGCTTAGCCAGAAAAGCTCGCCCTGTAAGACGCTGTTCGCGAGCATGCCGGTGAGCTTTTGCGGAATAGTCGGGATCAAACGCACCTTCCCGGTCCAGTCTTCCCCTTTCAGGCCATCACCACGACTGATGGCTTGGGTTAACGTTCCGTCACGATAGACCAGCGTTACCGCCACACCGTCAACTTTGGGCTGCATCCACAGATGCTGCCGCGCACGCATCCACTGTCTCAACTCCTCTTTGCTGGCCACTTTATGTACGCCCGTATGGGCAACAGGATGTTTTACGCTTCCCGCCAGCGCAGGGAGTTTCTCCTCTGAAGGCTCACTGCCAAAACAGTGCTGCCACTGCATTAAGCGCCCGTTAAGCTGGTCGTAAACTTCGTCGTTGACCTCGCTCACGCCCTGCTTCCAGTAAGCGTCATCCCAGCGTTTGATTTGCGCGCTTAACGACGCCATCTCTTTCTCAGCTTTTGCCTGCGACCACACCGGGCACACCGCCGCGCCATAGCCACTCCACAAGAGCATTAACCCGCTTATCCATCGCCACATTGCTACTCCTCCTTTGTGTTGCAGGAGGTATATCCCGATGCCTGAAACAACGCTAACGGCAACGACTCACAATGCGAGACGCTATCCGGTATTTCTTTGGGTTGCTGAAAACCCCATATAAAACCTGAAAACGGCACGCAAAATTCAATAATCCAGGGGAAAAAGTGTGACAAAGGCTACGTCACACGGCAGTGACGTGTATAATAAGCCCGTATGTAGGACTTCTTCGTTAACACATACAAAAGACTCTCATGGCTCAAGGCACGCTTTATATTGTTTCTGCCCCTAGTGGCGCGGGTAAATCCAGCCTTATTCAGGCACTGTTAAAAACCCAACCGTTGTACGACACACAGGTTTCTGTTTCTCACACCACGCGTCAACCGCGTCCGGGTGAAGTGCACGGCGAACACTATTTCTTTGTGGATCACGACGAGTTCAGAGCGATGATCGGCAGAGACGCGTTTCTTGAACATGCGGAAGTATTCGGTAATTACTACGGTACCTCGCGTGAAACCATTGAGCAGGTTCTGGCCACGGGCGTGAATGTGTTCCTGGATATCGACTGGCAGGGTGCACAGCAAATTCGCAAGAAAATGCCTGACTCGCGCAGTATCTTTATTTTACCGCCATCGAAAGATGAGCTGGATCGCCGCCTGCGTGGCCGCGGTCAGGACAGCGAAGAAGTCATCGCAAAGCGTATGGAACAGGCTGTTGCAGAAATGAGCCATTACGCGGAATATGATTACCTTATTGTGAATGATGATTTTGATGCCGCACTGAGCGATCTCAAAACCATTCTTCGTGCAGAACGTCTGCGTATGAGCCGCCAGAAGCAGCGACATGACGCATTAATCACCAAACTGTTGGCAGACTGAACCCACTTTCAGTATCATGCCCAGTCATTTCTTCACCTGTGGAGCATTTTAAGTATGGCACGCGTAACTGTTCAGGACGCTGTAGAGAAAATTGGTAACCGTTTTGACCTGGTGCTGGTCGCCGCGCGTCGCGCTCGTCAGATGCAGGTAGGCGGTAAAGATCCGCTGGTACCGGAAGAAAACGATAAAACCACCGTTATTGCACTTCGCGAAATCGAAGAAGGTCTGATCAACAACCAGATCCTCGACGTGCGTGAGCGCCAGGAGCAGCAAGAGCAGGAAGCCGCAGAACTGCAGGCCGTAACCGCTATTGCTGAAGGTCGTCGTTAATTAAACCTGCGGGTCGCCCTTGTATCTGTTTGAAAGCCTGAATCAACTGATTCAAATCTACCTGCCTGAAGACCAGATTAAGCGTCTTCAGCAGGCGTATCTCGTTGCACGTGACGCTCACGAGGGCCAGACACGTTCAAGCGGTGAACCCTACATCACGCACCCGGTAGCGGTGGCCTGTATTCTGGCCGAGATGAAACTCGACTACGAAACGCTGATGGCCGCGCTGCTGCACGACGTGATTGAAGATACCCCTGCCACTTACCAGGACATGGAACAGCTGTTTGGCAAAAGCGTTGCCGAACTGGTGGAAGGGGTCTCTAAGCTTGATAAGCTGAATTTCCGCGACAAGAAAGAGGCGCAAGCCGAAAACTTCCGCAAGATGATTATGGCGATGGTGCAGGATATCCGCGTCATTCTCATCAAACTCGCTGACCGCACCCACAACATGCGCACGCTGGGCTCGCTTCGCCCGGATAAACGTCGCCGCATTGCCCGTGAAACCCTCGAAATCTACAGTCCTCTGGCGCACCGTTTAGGTATTCACCACATTAAAACCGAGCTGGAAGAGCTGGGTTTTGAAGCGTTGTACCCGAACCGCTATCGCGTGATTAAAGAGGTGGTGAAAGCCGCACGCGGCAACCGTAAGGAGATGATTCAAAAAATCCTCTCTGAAATCGAAGGGCGCTTGCAGGAAGCGGGAATTCCGTGCCGCGTCAGCGGTCGCGAGAAACACCTGTACTCCATCTACTGCAAAATGGTGCTCAAAGAGCAGCGTTTTCACTCGATCATGGATATCTACGCCTTCCGCGTGATTGTCCACGACTCGGACACCTGTTATCGCGTGCTGGGGCAGATGCACAGCCTCTACAAGCCGCGTCCGGGGCGCATGAAAGATTACATCGCCATTCCAAAAGCGAACGGCTATCAATCTTTGCACACCTCGATGATCGGGCCGCACGGCGTGCCTGTTGAGGTGCAAATTCGCACCGAAGACATGGACCAGATGGCAGAGATGGGTGTTGCCGCGCACTGGGCCTATAAAGAGCACGGTGGCGAAAGCAGCACGACCGCACAAATCCGCGCCCAGCGCTGGATGCAGAGCCTGCTGGAACTTCAGCAGAGTGCGGGCAGCTCGTTTGAATTTATCGAGAGCGTGAAATCCGATCTCTTCCCGGATGAGATTTACGTTTTCACCCCCGAAGGTCGCATTGTCGAACTGCCTGCGGGTGCAACGCCGGTCGACTTCGCTTACGCCGTGCATACCGATATCGGCCATGCCTGCGTGGGCGCGCGCGTCGACAGACAACCTTACCCGCTGTCTCAGCCGCTCGCCAGCGGCCAGACGGTGGAAATTATTACCGCGCCGGGCGCACGTCCGAACGCGGCCTGGCTGAACTTTGTCGTGAGCTCCAAAGCGCGCGCTAAAATCCGCCAGCTGCTGAAAAACCTCAAGCGTGATGATTCCGTCAGCCTGGGGCGTCGTCTGCTCAACCACGCGTTGGGCGGCAGCCGTAAACTGGCTGAGATCCCACCGGAGCATATCCAGCGCGAGCTCGACCGTATGAAGCTCACGTCTCTTGACGATCTGCTGGCGGAAATTGGTCTGGGCAACGCCATGAGCGTCGTGGTGGCGAAAAACCTGCAGCAGGGCGAAGCAATACCTTCTGCGCCAGGCGCATCCGGCCATGCTCATCTGCCAATCAAAGGCGCGGACGGGGTGCTGATCACCTTCGCAAAATGTTGCCGTCCAATTCCAGGCGACCCGATTATTGCGCACGTCAGCCCAGGTAAAGGGCTGGTTATCCACCACGAATCCTGTCGTAACATTCGCGGCTACCAGAAAGAAGCCGAGAAGTTTATGGCGGTCGAGTGGGATAAAGAGACGGCGCAGGAATTTATCACCGAGATTAAGGTGGATATGTTCAACCATCAGGGTGCCCTGGCGAACCTGACGGCAGCGATCAACACGGCCTCTTCCAATATTCAAAGCCTGAATACGGAAGAAAAAGATGGCCGCGTGTACAGCGCCTTTATTCGTCTGACCGCCCGCGACCGCGTGCATCTGGCGAATATCATGCGCAAGATCCGCGTCATGCCGGACGTGATTAAAGTCACCCGTAACCGAAACTAGTGGTATGAATTCACAACGTTACGCGCGGATATGCGAAATGCTCGCCAGGCGTCAGCCTGACCTGACGGTCTGCATGGAGCAGGTCCATAAACCGCATAACGTCTCTGCTATCGTCCGTACCGCCGATGCCGTCGGTGTGCATGAAGTGCACGCCGTCTGGCCGGGTCACCGGATGCGCACCATGGTCTCGGCGGCGGCAGGCAGTAACAGCTGGGTTTCCGTCAAATCTCACCAGACAATTGGCGATGCCGTTTCGCACCTGAAAGGGCGCGGGATGCAAATCCTTGCCACTAACCTGTCCGCTAAAGCCGTGGATTTTCGCGAGATCGACTACACTCGCCCGACCTGCATTTTGATGGGTCAGGAGAAAACCGGGATCTCGCAGGAAGCGCTGGATCTGGCGGATCGGGACATCATCATTCCGATGATCGGCATGGTCCAGTCTCTCAATGTCTCCGTGGCGTCCGCGCTCATTCTGTATGAAGCGCAGCGCCAGCGTCAGAACGCCGGCATGTACGAGCGTAGCAACAGCATGCTGCCGGAAGATGAACAGCAGCGCCTGCTGTTTGAAGGCGGTTACCCGGTGCTGGCTCGCGTTGCGAAGCAGAAAAAATTGCCTTACCCCCACGTCAACGCGCAGGGCGAAATTGAAGCCGATGCCGAGTGGTGGGCCACCATGCAGTACGCCGGGTAAGCGATGAAAGGCCGCCTGCTGGATGCTATCCCGCTCAACAGCCTGACGGGCGTGGGCGCGGCGCAAAGCAGTAAGTTGGCCAAAATTGGCCTGCACACCGTGCAGGATCTCCTGCTTCACCTCCCCCTGCGTTATGAAGACCGCACCCAGCTTTATAAGATTGGCGATCTCCTTCCCGCCATTTACGCCACCGTTGAAGGCGAAGTCCTGAACTGCAACATCACCTTCGGCGGACGCCGGATGATGACCTGCCAGATCAGCGACGGCACCGGCATTCTCACCATGCGTTTCTTCAACTTCAGCGCGGCGATGAAAAACAGCCTGGCGACAGGCCGCAGGGTGCTGGCCTATGGCGAAGCCAAACGCGGGAAGTACGGCGCAGAGATGATCCACCCCGAGTACCGCGTGCAGGGCGATCTCAGCACGCCGGAACTGCAGGAGACACTTACCCCGGTTTACCCGACGACCGAAGGCATCAAGCAGGCGACGCTGCGTAAGCTTACCGATCAGGCGCTGGAGCTGCTGGACACCTGCGCGATTACCGAGCTGCTGCCACCCGAGCTGGCGCAGGGCATGATGAGCCTTCCCGAAGCGCTGCGAACCCTGCACCGTCCGCCGCCAACGCTGCAGCTCAGCGATTTAGAAAGCGGGAAACACCCCGCCCAACGGCGTCTTATCCTTGAGGAATTACTGGCGCATAACCTGAGCATGCTGGCGCTTCGTGCGGGCGCGCAGCGTTTCCACGCTCAGCCGTTAAGCCAGAATGATGCGCTCAAAGATAAGCTGCTGGCCTCTCTGCCGTTTAAACCCACCGGCGCGCAGGCGCGCGTCACCGCCGAGATTGAACGCGATATGGCGCTCGACGTGCCGATGATGCGCCTGGTACAGGGCGATGTAGGCTCCGGTAAAACGCTGGTTGCCGCCCTTGCAGCCCTGCGCGCCATTGCCCACGGTAAACAGGTCGCGTTAATGGCGCCGACCGAGCTGCTGGCGGAACAACACGCCAACAATTTCCGCGCCTGGTTCGCGCCGCTGGGGATTGAAGTCGGCTGGCTGGCAGGAAAACAAAAGGGCAAAGCGCGCCTTGCGCAGCAGGAAGCCATCGCCAGCGGGCAGGTGCAGATGATTGTCGGCACGCACGCTATCTTCCAGGAGCAGGTGCAGTTCAACGGCCTTGCGCTGGTGATTATCGATGAACAGCACCGCTTCGGCGTGCATCAGCGTCTGGCGCTGTGGGAAAAGGGACTGCAGCAGGGCTTCCACCCGCATCAGCTGATCATGACCGCCACGCCAATCCCGCGCACGCTCGCGATGACGGCTTACGCCGATCTGGATACCTCCACCATCGACGAACTCCCCCCGGGCCGTACGCCGGTCACGACGGTTGCCATTCCTGACACGCGTCGCAGCGATATCATCGACCGCGTGCGCAACGCCTGCACCCACGAAGGGCGTCAGGCCTACTGGGTCTGTACCCTGATTGAAGAGTCGGAACTGCTGGAAGCGCAGGCTGCCGAAGCCACGTGGGAAGAGTTAAAGCTCGCCCTGCCGGAGCTGAACGTGGGTCTGGTTCACGGACGCATGAAGCCCGCTGAAAAGCAGGCGGTGATGCAGTCGTTCAAACAGGGCGAGCTGCATTTGCTGGTCGCGACTACGGTCATCGAAGTGGGCGTGGATGTGCCGAACTCCAGCCTGATGATTATCGAAAACCCGGAGCGCCTGGGCCTTGCCCAGCTCCACCAGCTTCGCGGGCGCGTCGGCCGTGGCGCGGTAGCGTCCCACTGCGTCCTGCTCTACAAAGCGCCGCTCTCGAAAACCGCCCAGATGCGTTTGCAGGTGCTGCGCGACAGCAACGACGGTTTTGTGATTGCGCAAAAAGACCTGGAGATCCGCGGACCCGGTGAACTGCTGGGCACGCGTCAGACGGGGAATGCGGAATTCAAAGTCGCGGATTTGCTGCGCGATCAGGCCATGATCCCCGAGGTTCAGCGCCTCGCCCGCCACATTCATGAACGCTACCCCGAACAGGCGGCAGCGTTAATTGAGCGCTGGATGCCGGAAACCGAACGCTATTCCAACGCCTGATTTCAGGCGAACATCGGCAGCATCAGGTACAGCTTAATCACCAGCGCGTTGACGATATCAATAAAGAACGCCCCGACCATCGGAACCACCAGAAACGCCATGTGCGATGGCCCGAAGCGTTCGGTGATCGCCTGCATGTTGGCGATAGCCGTTGGGGTGGCCCCCAGACCAAACCCGCAGTGACCCGCCGCCAGCACCGCCGCATCGTAGTTTTTGCCCATCATCCGCCAGGTGACAAACATGGCGTACAGCGCCATAAACAGGGTTTGCACCGCCAGAATCGCCACCATCGGCAGCGCCAGCGAGGCCAGCTCCCACAGCTTGAGGCTCATTAGCGCCATCGCCAGGAACAGCGACAGGCAGACGTTGCCGAGCACCGACACCGCCCGTTCAAACACGCGGTAGAAGCCCATCAGCGCCAGACCGTTGCTCAGGATCACCCCGATAAACAGCACGCAGACAAACGTTGGCAGCTCAAACGCTGAGCCCGCCAGCCATTGCGCAACCACTTTGCCCACGGTCAGGCAGATGGCGATCATCGCGATGGTTTCAATCAGCACCAGCGAGGTAATACTGCGCCCAACTTCAGGCTTTTCAAAGGCGGTCGGTACCAGCTCGTCGTCCGGCCTGCCGTCCGGCGTGGTGGAGTGCTTCACCAGATAGCGCGCCACCGGGCCGCCAATCAGGCCACCCAGCACCAGGCCAAAGGTGGCACAGGCCATCGCCACTTCCGTTGCATTTTCAAAACCGTAGCGCTCGACGAACAATTTACTCCACGCCGCACCGGTACCGTGACCGCCTGACAGCGTAATCGACCCCGCCAGCAGCCCCATCAGCGGATCCAGCCCCAGCAAGGTCGCCATGCCGATGCCAATGGCGTTTTGCATCAGCAGCAGCCCCACCACCACAATCAAAAATACGCCGAGCACCTTACCGCCCGCCCGCAGGCTTGCCAGGTTGGCGTTCAGGCCGATGGTGGCAAAGAAGGCCAGCATCAGCGGGTCTTTCAGGGACATGTCAAAATCGATCTCCCAGCCCATGCTTTTTTTGAGCACCAGCAGGGCCAGCGCCACCAGCAGGCCGCCAGCGACAGGTTCAGGAATGGTGTATTTTTTCAGAAGGGAAACGCTATGTACCAGCTTACGGCCAAGCAGTAACACCAGCGTTGCGGCAACAAGGGTCGACAACGTATCGAGATGAATCATAGAAGGCTCCTTTTTTGCGCGTGTTCCATACACACGCGGCGTTATCCTGGGCCGGTTTGCGCTCTTCATGAGCTTCCGGCGCAAAAAGTGTAATTTTTTTTCCTCATCGGATGTAGAAAACCTGCTCACAGCGGCAGATTTTCTTGTCTTTTTTTGCTGGCAATCGTTTGCTTTTACCAAATGGTCAGATAAAATGCCCGCTTTTCCACCGTGGGATTGCCGCCGATGTCCGTTAACACCATAGAGTCGCCTGATGCGCAACCGATTGCGCAGAAGCAAAATAGCGAACTGATTTACCGCCTTGAAGACCGCCCGCCGCTGCCGCAGACGCTTTTCGCCGCCTGCCAGCATCTTCTGGCGATGTTTGTTGCGGTGATCACCCCGGCGCTGCTGATCTGTCAGGCGCTCGGTTTACCGGCGCAGGACACGCAGCACATCATCAGCATGTCTCTCTTCGCCTCCGGCGTGGCCTCGATTATCCAGATTAAAGCGTGGGGTCCGGTGGGGTCGGGTTTACTGTCGATTCAGGGCACCAGCTTTAACTTTGTGGCGCCGCTGATCATGGGCGGTACGGCCCTGAAAACCGGCGGTGCGGATGTCCCGACCATGATGGCGGCGCTGTTCGGCACGCTGATGCTGGCCAGCTGTACGGAGATGGTGATCTCCCGCGTTCTGCATCTGGCTCGCCGCGTTATCACCCCGCTGGTTTCCGGCGTCGTCGTGATGATTATCGGCCTGTCGCTGATTCAGGTGGGCCTCACCTCCATCGGCGGCGGCTATGCCGCGATGAGCGACCACACCTTCGGCGCGCCAAAAAACCTGCTGCTGGCGGGCGTCGTGCTGGCCATCATTATTCTGCTTAACCGCCAGCGTAACCCATACCTGCGCGTCGCCTCGCTGGTGATCGCCATGGCGGCAGGCTACCTGCTGGCGTGGGCGCTGGGCATGCTGCCGGAGAACACCGCGCCAGCCAACAGCGCGCTGATCACTGTCCCTACGCCGCTGTATTACGGTCTGGGCATTGACTGGGGTCTGCTCCTGCCGCTGATGCTGGTCTTTATGATCACCTCTCTGGAGACCATCGGCGACATCACCGCCACCTCCGACGTCTCCGAGCAGCCCGTTTCCGGCCCGCTGTACATGAAGCGCCTGAAAGGCGGCGTGCTGGCGAACGGTCTGAATTCGTTTGTCTCTGCGGTCTTCAATACCTTCCCGAACTCCTGCTTCGGTCAGAACAACGGCGTGATCCAGCTGACCGGCGTGGCCAGCCGCTATGTCGGCTTCGTGGTGGCGCTGATGCTGATCGTCCTCGGCCTGTTCCCGGCGGTGAGCGGCTTTGTGCAGCACATCCCTGAGCCGGTGCTGGGCGGCGCAACGCTGGTGATGTTCGGGACGATCGCGGCCTCCGGTGTGCGTATCGTCTCCCGCGAGCCGCTGAACCGCCGCGCAATCATGATTATTGCGCTGTCGCTGGCCGTCGGTCTGGGCGTTTCTCAGCAGCCGCTGATCCTGCAGTTTGCCCCGGACTGGGTGAAAAACCTGCTCTCTTCCGGCATTGCCGCGGGCGGTATCACCGCTATCGTGCTGAACCTCGTTTTCCCGCCTGAAAAGAACTGATCCCCTTCACGGCAGGCAGTCAATGTCTGCCGTGACATCTATTTACACCATTCCCGCCTTGAGGATTGCGCATAAATCGTGCATAACTCCCTTATGTGCGTTTTGCGGGATGGAAGACCATGAAATTTATTGGAAAGCTACTCGTCTATCTTCTGGTAGCCCTGCTCATTGTGATACTGGCGCTCTATATTCTGCTCCAGACCCGCTGGGGCGCGACTCAGGTCAGCAGCTGGGTAACGGTGAATACCGACTACGAGCTCAGTTTCGACAAGATGAATCACCGCTTTTCGTCACCATCCCACCTCATTCTGGAAAACGTCACCTTCGGCCGGGACGGTAAACCCGCCACGCTGGTGGCCAAAAAAGTGGATATCGGCCTCAGCAGCCGCCAGATAACCGATCCGCTGCACGTGGACACCATCACCCTGTTCGACGGCACGCTGAATCTCTCCCCGCAGACCGCGCCGCTGCCCTTCCAGGCGGATCGCCTGCAGCTGAACAATATGGCCTTTAACAGCCCGAATACCGAATGGGATCTGAGCGCGCAGAAGGTGACGGGCGGCGTCAGCCCGTGGCAGCCGGAAGCGGGCAACGTGCTGGGTAATCACGCGCAGATCCAGATGAGCGCAGGCTCGCTGACCCTCAACGGCGTACCGGCCACCAACGTGCTGATCGAGGGCCAGCTTAACGGCAAGGAAGTGGTGCTGAATACGATTGGCGCCGATATGGCCCGGGGCTCGCTCACCGGCTCGGCCCTGCGCAACGCCGACGGGAGCTGGATTATCGACACGATGCGCCTGAACGAGATCCGCCTGCAGAGCGATAAAACGCTGACCGCGTTCTTCGCACCGCTGGCCACTATCCCCTCTCTGCAGATTGGTCGTCTGGACGTGACCGACGCCCGGCTTCAGGGCCCGGACTGGGCGGTGACCGACCTCGATTTAAGCCTGCGCAACCTGACGCTGAGCAAAGGTGACTGGCAGAGCCAGGAAGGCCGCCTGTCGATGAACGCCAGCGAGTTTATCTACGGCTCGCTGCATCTTTTTGATCCGATCCTGAATGCGGAGTTTTCCCCGCAGGGCATGGCGCTGCGCCAGTTCACCTCCCGCTGGGAAGGCGGCATGGTGCGCACGTCCGGTAACTGGCTGCGCGACGGTAAAGCGCTGGTGCTGGACGATGTCGCCATTGCCGGGCTGGAGTATACCCTGCCGCAGAACTGGAAAACGCTGTGGATGGCGCCTCTGCCGGAATGGCTGAACAGCATCACGCTGCAAAAATTTGGCCTGAGCCGCAACCTGGTGATCGACATCGATCCCGCCTTCCCGTGGCAGATCACCTCTCTGGACGGTTATGGCGCAAGCCTGCAGCTGGTGAAAGATCGCCAGTGGGGCGTCTGGGGCGGCAGCGCAACCCTGAACGGCGCGGCGGCGACCTTTAACCGCGTGGACGTGCGCCGTCCGTCGCTGGCGCTGAATGCTAACGCCGCGACGGTGAACATTACCGACCTGAGCGCGTTTACCGAGAAAGGTATTCTGGAAGCCACGGCGACCGTTTCCCAGCTGCCGCAGCGGCAGACCGCGGTGAGCCTGAACGGGCGCGGCGTTCCGCTCAGCGTGCTGCAGCAGTGGGGCTGGCCTGCGCTGCCGATTGCAGGTGACGGCAATATTCAGCTCACCGCCAGCGGCAGCGTGCAGGCCAGTGCGCCGCTGAAGCCAACGGTGAATGGGAAGCTGAGCGCGGTGAATATGGATAAGCAGCAGGTAGAGCAGACGATGACGGGCGGCGTGGTGTCGGCGATGGCGCCGGCACAGTAAAAAGCCGGGTGGCGGCTTCGCCTTACCCGGCCTACGAGGTTTTGGTTCCCTCTCCCTGTGGGTGAGGGCATCAGACCGCATAATTACCGTAGGCCCGGTAAGCGCAGCGCCACCGGGCATTTTCCACCTCAGAGCTGAACCGCCACCTCATCCCCCTCGGCTTTCACCACCACGCCCCACTCGCTGCCCGCGTGCGAGCCGCCCTTCACGCCGCGCACTTTCTGCACGTTGCGCAAACACACCGACCAGTTTTGCGCGTCTCCCGCGCCGGTAAAGGTCACGATGTCGCCCCGACGTGACGCCTTCAGCGTAAACGCCACCGCGCCGTCCGCCGCAGGCACTTCGCTTACCGCCGTTGCGCCATCGTCCAGGTTAAACAGCTGGAAGGCCGTCCCCTCATGCCACGCGTAGTTCGGCTTCTGGTTATTGTTGCCCAGCGCCAGCAGCGTGTTGTCGCGCACGTAGACCGGCAGGCTCATGAAATCGTGCTGCTGCTTATGCCAGCGGCTGCCCTGAATTTCGTCGTTGTGCCACAGGTGCGTCCAGCGCCCTTCCGGCAGGTAGAACTGCACGTCGCCCGCCTCGGAGAACACCGGAGCGACCATCAGGGCATCCCCCAGCATGTACTGACGGTCAAGGTAATCGCAGGCCGGATCGTCCGGGAACTCCAGCATCATCGCGCGCAGCATCGGCGTGCCGAACTCGCGGGCCAGCGCCGCCTGACGGTACAGGTACGGCATCAGCTGACACTTCAGCTGGGTGAAGTGGCGCACCACGTCGCAGGACTCGTCATCGTACGCCCACGGCACGCGGTAGGATTTGCTGCCGTGAAGGCGGCTGTGGCTGGAAAACAGCCCGAACGCGCACCAGCGCTTGTAGACGTGCGCCGGGGCGGTGTTTTCGAACCCGCCGATATCGTGGCTCCAGAACCCGAAGCCGGACAGGCCAATCGACAGCCCACCGCGCAGGCTTTCGGCCATTGATTCATAGTTGGCGTAGCAGTCACCACCCCAGTGCACCGGGAACTGTTGCGCACCCACGGACGCGGAGCGGGCAAAGAGCACCGCCTCTTCTTCTCCCACCGTCTCTTTCAGCACGTTCCACACCAGCTCGTTGTAGATGTAGGCGTAATGGTTGTGCATCTTCTGTGGATCGGACCCGTCGAACCACTGCACGTCCGTCGGAATACGCTCGCCAAAGTCGGTCTTGAAGCAGTCGACGCCGATATCCACCAGCCCTTTCAGCTTGTCGGCATACCACCGGCACGCGTCCGGGTTGGTGAAGTCGTAAATCGCCAGCCCCGGCTGCCATTTGTCCCACTGCCACAGGGATCCGTCCGGGCGCTTGAGCAGGTAGCCCTTCTCTTTCAGCTCCCGGAAGATCGGGGATTTCTGGCCGATATACGGGTTAATCCACACGCAGACCTTCAGCCCTTTCTCTTTCAGGCGGCGGATCATGCCTTCCGGATCCGGGAAGGTCACCGGATCCCACTCGAAGTCGCACCACTGGAAGGCCTTCATCCAGAAGCAGTCAAAGTGGAACACGTGCAGCGGCAGGTCCCGTTCGGCCATGCCGTCGATAAACCTGTTCACCGTGGCTTCGTCGTAGTTGGTGGTGAACGAGGTGGTGAGCCACAGGCCGAACGACCAGGCAGGCGGCAGCGCCGGACGCCCAGTGAAGCGGGTATAGCGGTTCAGCACTTCTTTCGGCGTCGGGCCGTCGATAACGAAGTACTCAAGATATTCGCCTTCCACGCTGAACTGCACCTTAGAGACTTTCTCGGAGCCCACTTCAAACGAGACGTTTTCCGGGTGATTCACCAGCACGCCGTAGCCGCGGTTGGTCAGGTAGAACGGGATATTTTTGTAGGACTGCTCGGTGCTGGTGCCGCCATCGCGGTTCCAGGTTTCGACCGTCTGGCCGTTGCGCACCAGGGCGGTGAAGCGCTCGCCCAGGCCGTAGACCGTTTCCCCCACGCCCAGATCCAGACGTTCAAACACATAGTTGCGATCGGTATTGCTGTCCTGTACGTAGCCGTTGTTTTTCAGCTGGCTGCCGGTAATGCGCTGGCCGTTGCGCAGGAAATCCAGCGCCCAGAACTCGCCTTTGGTAACGCGCACGCTGACGCTGCCGCTTTTCAGCTCGGCAAAATCGGCGTTGTTTTCGATCTCTAGCTTCACGTCTTTCAGAACGTTCAGCGGATAGTGCGGGCCGTTGTTTAGCGCGCCCTGAAAGTGCTCGATGCGCACCCCGACAATCCCTTCCTGCGGGGCAAACAGGCGCACCGTGAACATCAACGTGTCGAGCTGCCAGGTGCGTTCACGCACGTCACGCGGCGCCACGTACACCACCAGGTCATTGCCCTGCTGCTCCACGTCAAACACCTGCACCGGACAGGTCACGTTCAGGCCCGGTTGAATAAGCCAGTTTCCATCACTGATTTTCATGCTTTCGTCCTCTTAGTTCTGCAATTCTTTGCTGACCGGCAGGTTTTCAAACTCCTGCTGATTGCGGCGCGCGCCCTGCGCCAGCTCGGCCAGGATTTTGGTCAGGAAGGGGGTTTTCAGCGTGTAGTAGCGTTTGGCGATGATGGCGCTCAGCACGTAGCAGACCGCCGGGGCCAGGGTAAACAGGCCGATAATGATGCTGATGGTCGCGCTGTTCTGGGTTTTGGCCGCCGCATCGTAGCCGCCGCCTGCCAGCATCCAGCCGATCATCGCCCCGCCCAGCGCCAGACCCAGCTTCAGCACGAACAGCGTGCCAGCAAAGCTGATGCCGGTCAGGCGCTTGCCGTTGGTCCATTCACCGTAGTCGACGGTATCGGACATCATGACCCACTGGATCGGCGTCACCAGCTGGTGCAGCACGCCGATGACGAAGATAAAGGCGAACATCACCACGGTGGCCTGCATCGGCACGAAGAACATCGCCATGCTGACCACCGCCAGCGCGGCGTTGGTCCACCAGAAGATGCTGACCTTGCACTTCCAGTCGGTGAGCGGTTTCGCCAGCGCGGAGCCAATCAAGTTGCCGACGCAGTAGGTGGTCAGGAACGCGACGAACACTTCCGGCGAGCCCATGATCCAGGTGCAGTAGTACATCATCGCGCCGCCGCGCACGCAGACGGCGAGGATGTTGAGGATGGTCAGTACGCCGACGATGCGCCACTGGTCGTTTTGCCAGATATCGCGCAGGTCTTCCCGCATGGAGGTGGTGCTCGGCGGCACCTGGATGCGCTCTTTGGTGGTAAAGAAGCAGAACGCCAGCATCAGGAACGCGACCACCGACAGCACGGCGATCCCGCCCTGGAAGCCGAAGGCTTTGTCATCTCCACCAATCAACTTCACCAGCGGCATCATCAGCACCGTGGAGAGCATGCCGCCCGCCGTCGCCAGCACGAAGCGCCAGGACTGAAGGGAGATACGCTGCGTCGGGTCACTGGTGATCACGCCGCCCAGCGCGCAGTAAGGAATGTTGACCACGGTATAGAGCAGGGTCAGCAGGGTGTAGGTAACGGCGGCGTAAACCATTTTGCCGTTAAGGCTGAGGTCCGGCGTGGTGTAGGCCAGCACGCAGACGATACCGAACGGGATCGCGCCGAACAAAATCCACGGGCGGAACTTGCCCCAGCGGCTGCGGGTGCGGTCGGCAATCAGCCCCATGCACGGGTCGGAGATCGCATCCAGCGCGCGGGCCAGCAGGAACATGGTGCCGACGAACCCGGCGGGAATGCCGAAAATGTCGGTGTAGAAAAACATCATGTACAACATGACGTTATCAAAAATGATGTGGCTGGCGGCGTCTCCCATGCCGTAGCCAATCTTCTCTTTTACTGACAGTACTTCGCTCATCTTTTTTTATCCTTCACGCTGTAGGGGGCGCTGAGACCGGTTGCATTGGTTTTAAACCATTGTTTCAGATGGGGGTATTGCGTTTTCTGGTTAGCAGATTACGTTTCTTGTTTTTTGTGATCGCGGTAAATACTGGAGAGCACGAAAGGTTAACCTGAGGATTTTCTTAAGAATTAACTGAAACAGGGGGGTACAGGTCAAAAGAGAGGTGAAAAAAGTGGTGTGGGGTATGTGGTAAATGCCTGAAAGTAGCTATAATGCGCCCCGCCTCCATGTAGCAATGCAGGCGCGGAAGATCGTCATCTCCGGTGAGGTGGCTGGACTTCAAATCCAGTTGGGGACGCCAGCGTTCCCGGGCAGGTTCGACTCCTGTGATCTTCCGCCAATATGCCTCTTCTAAATTCTCCCTAAGTCAATTAATCCCTTATAATACCTGCAACTGAAAGCATCTATGCTCTCCTTAGATCAACTCATGTCTATCAGAATCAAGCGTGTTCTGGGGGCATAAAAGATGCCCCTATTTCTAGGTGCCCCCAATGAAACTGACAGCCTGACAAGTAGAGACCGCAAAACCTAAAGATAAGCCGTACAAGCTCTCAGACGGTGGTGGACTTTATCTTGAGATAGCAACCAGCGGCTCTCGCTACTGGAGACTAAAATATCGCTACGGAGGTAAAGAGAAGCGCTTAGCATTTGATGTTTATCCTGAACGTGACAGAAGAGAAGCGGCTAAAAAGACATTAGCTGCAGGAAGTGCTCCAGCAGAAGTAAAAAAAGCGGAGAAATTAGCCCAAAAGCTCAATATTGAGAACACCTTCGAAGCTGTAGCTCGTGAGTGGCATCACTCAAAAGCCGATCGCTGGTCATTACGCTACTGCGATGAAATCATTGATACCTTTGGAAAAGATATTTTCCCTACATTGGTAAGCGCCCTATTGCTGAAAGCAAACCAATGGAATTACTGGAAGCACTCCGTCGCATGGAAAAGCGCGGGGCGTTAGAGAAAATGCGCAAGGTTCGTCAACGCTGTGGTGAAGTGTTTCGCTATGCAATAGTCACAGGCAGGGCCGAATATAACCCAGCACCGGATCTTGCAACTGCCCTGGCAACACCAAAGAAAACGCATTTTCCTTTCCTCTCTGCAGATGAGCTCCCGCATTTCCTCAAAGACCTCTCTGGCTATACTGGCAGTGTCATTCCAAAAACAGCAACATAGATCATCATGCTGACGGGCGTACGAACTCAGGAGCTACGTTTTTCCCGATGGGAAGATATTGATTTTGAAAAACGACTCTGGGAAATACCTGCCGAGGTGATGAAAATGAAGCGACCCCATATCGTTCCAATATCGAACCAGATAGTGGCCCTATTTGAATCGCTTAAACCGATTACCGGGCAGTATCCATTAGTGTTTATCGGGCGTAATGATCGAACTAAACCAATCTCAAAGGAAAGTGTGAATCAGGTAATAGAGCTACTGGGTTATAAAGGTAGGCTAACTGGACATGGCTTCCGTCACACCATGAGTACCATTTTGCATGAGCAGGGATTTAACTCAGCGTGGATTGAAACGCAACTTGCACACGTCGATAAGAATGCGATCCGTGGTACTTACAACCATGCGCAATATCTGGAAGGAAGAAGGGAAATGATGCAGTGGTATGGGGATTTTATTGATGAGCTAAGGATGAGAGAGGCTGTATTGAATAGGCATGTTGTGGGGTAAATACAACAATGATTTAGCCATCTATAAATCTAGATGGCTATTATTTGGAGTGTTTTTTTGTCTCCGAAGTGATTTACTTTAAATTCTGCTCTTTGATTCGGGTTCAAGTAGTCAAAACAACGGCAGCATCAGTCCAAAGGCCTTCAAACTGGCCTAGTCGTGACTACGGTCATGGGATCAGTCCATCCTACTGCTCAAGTTTTTCTAGAATTAAACAAGCTTCACGATTAAGAGTAATGAATTCCTGCCAGCTATATTGTTGTTGGTAGTTAAGCTGATACTGTTTTTCTACCTGGCAAATAAGCGGACGTGTTTCATAAATCGCGCACAGCTTTGTCTCCATCTGATAGTGACGACAAATGCCGTCACCACGATCGAGAAATTGCGTTTCACTGGCGCGATTGACGTGGCGACAACAAGCGCCGCACTGGTTACAGGGAAACGCGGGCGTTAGCGTCATAGCTTACTTAACCAGCTACGCACAGAGCGGGTATTCCCTGCTTCAAACGGTAGCGCAATATTACGGCGCTCAACCTCTGCACGCAGCAACAAACCACGCTCAATTTCACTATTCACCGCGTTAAGATGCAGCGAGAAACGCGATAACGCAGACGTATCAATAGCAAACTCTAACGCCGAAAGCTCCAGTAGATAACGATCGAGTTCAGCATTCACCTGCTGATAATACTCTAGTGCTTTCTGATACTTATCTTTAAACGTATCCAGAAACGCCCAGACCTTTTTCATCAATGCGCTGTGTTCAAGGAAGTAGTTCATCACCAGCGTCAGAAGACCGGTCGCCAGCGCGCCGCAGAAAGCCGCCAGTTCCGGACCAAAAGGAAAGACGAGCATCTTGGCTAAAGCTTCGTTAACCACCACACCAGCAGCCACGGCCACACCCGCAGCCACCAGCTTGCTCACCGCTTTAGCTAGCTGCCCCGGCGCTAACCCCTCAGGGTTAAAGACCATAACTTTAAAGGCCTGTACCAAATTGTTCCACATCTCACGAATCAGGCGCACCATCATCTTCTTAGTCGTAAAGAAGATATTGAAGAGCGTCGTCGTAATGCTGGAGAGCACGCCACCGATAGCACCGTCTTTAAAGGATGTCAGGAAAGTGCTGAATTTACTCTGCACTCGCTGCCAGACTGCGCGTAATGCCTCCGCCGCATCTTGCAGGAAGTCTCCGGCATCGAATGAACGACGATGCTTCTCGAACATCACCGGAATGCGCTCGCGGAACTCAAACCAGGTCTCTGCCAGAACCAGCCCCAACATCTGCCGCGTTCCCATGCGAAATGCATTGTTTATTGTGGCAGTGGCGACATTCTTCGCAAATTTGCTGCTGGTGTAATATTCCTGATTGATCGTACTGTTGTATTTTTCCCGCGCCTTTTTGTCAGCCTCTTTCATCCGTTCAAAATCGGCGGCTGCTTTATTTTCCAGCTTATTCAGTTGTTTTTGCTCTTGCTCGGAAAGCGTTGGCTGGCTGCGCAAACGGGCAATTTCCTGCGTGGTCGCAGCATGCTGTTCTTGTAGCGTTTGCACGAAGGCATCCATCGTTTTCGCCTTCTTCGCCTTATTCAGCGACTCATTCGTGAAGGTCAGATTTGATGAATCATTAGCCAGATCGGCACCATCGCATTCGGCAAGGATACGCCCTGGATCGTTGTGAATTTCATGGGCGGCAATAATATGGTCGAGATTCTTTTTATCATTAGCCGCAAATCTCTCACCAGTGTAGGTATCGGTCAACGTACCGGCCTCGTGCGCCTTTTTTCCCGCCCGGTTGGTGGCAATGTAGTTTTCGTGCCTATGGTAATGATGAGAATCATACCCTTCGCGTTGCTCGTACCGTTGACGCTCGGCATCGGAGGCATACACTCCCTCGCGAGCGTTATGAATGGTATTCACATCGCCGCCGTGTTTATCCTCCAGCAAGAGAAAATCCAACCCAAAAGAGGTAGTCAGACTCTTGACTACCGTCTGATGTAACTCTTCACCCCAGTCAAACCTGGCTGTGTTCATTGTGCTCGCCCATAGCAATACCGGGCAGATTCGCCCGGCGAGTTGATTAAATACGAGAAGAAAATGCGTCAAACTCAGAATCAGAAGCCGCCAGTTTTTCGTCCAGAATCTCTTTGTTCAGCAGGTTCATACCGTTGCTGTCGGTCTGCAGTTGGATCACGCCATCTTCGATAACGGCTTCACCGTTTTCCTGCGTCACCGGCTTGAACAACGGCGTGGTGATCACGTCGGTCATTATGGCGGCTAATTCATAACCATGGTCGATAATCGCCATGATCTCTTCCGACTCACTAATCTCGGTAGTGATATTCTTCTCATGACGTTCAACAATGATGGTATGCATCGCTTTCAGCGGCTCAAAGTAGTGCTGAATAAAGACGCTATGCATACGGGTGATTGATTCATAAATGCTATTTACATACTGCTGCACCTTCGTCAGCTGCGCTTCAGCCGCATTCATTTTTTCCACCGCCGCGGTCACTTCACGGGAGCTTTGATAAGCATTGTTAAGCGCCTTTTCGGCATGGCTATCGTAAGCCCAGCCCGCAATAGCAATCAGCGGAGCCACCACTGCACCGCCAAGCACCATCGCGCCGCCCGCCATCCCCCAACCACCTGCGGCCAGGGAACCACCACCAATCGCTGCCATTGTGGCGTTATACGCCGCCGCACCAGACAGGGCGGCGATCGGCGTACCGGTAGAAGCTGCGGCAAACGCCATCACGCCGCTGTACACGGCAAAACCAGCGGCAGCACCAGAAACCCCGGCACCGACGACCGTCGTCAGGTATTCCGTGGCGGAAATCGCCAAGTTCTGAATTTTATTGATGTTATGCTGTGGTACCTTCAGCTGAAGATCTTTATGCCCATCTTTCGCCATACGCGCCAGCAGATCGTCGGCAATCGTTTTAAACTCATTGAAATCTTTACCGATTTCCAGCTCTTTTTCACCCAGTTCGGCCAGTTTTTTCGACGTTGTTTCATTTGCCAGATCAAAGCTCTCTTTATGCTTATCAAAGCGACGCTGCGCGCGATCTAATACATCATCAGCTTCCGATTTTTTCTGGTAGCCATCATAAGCTTTTTTACCGCCAAACGCCGTTGCCGCTGCCGCGACGCCCAGAATAATGAATGGTAATGCCATAGATAATAATCTCCTGTGCAATAAGTCGTTGTTACCCGCTACGCATCACATTCCTGAACAGGAACAGAGTCACGATCGACAGTGATGTAGTTATGCAGTAAGTTGATGACCGTTTTTTTCAACCATTCTGGTTCCAGAATTTCTATATTCGGTAACCAGAATAGAATTAGTGGAATAATTTGATTCTGATGTGCTGCCTTGCAAAGCAAAGTCACACCATCATTCTCTTCGCGAACCAATTCTTGCTGAGGCAGTAAGTCTCGTCTTGCGAAGTAGCCAGCAATACTGTGTTTAATACGCACCCGCACCTCAAACGTCTCTTCACTCACCCAAGGATCGCGATGCTCATCAATTAATGACAGTGTGGGGGTGTCTACAGCAAAATGCTCTTTCCGGATATCCAACCACCGAATTTTACCTAACGAAAAAGATTTTAGTTTTCCGTCCTCAGTCGCCTGCAGATACCAAATATTTTTCTGGTTAACTAATTTATAAGGATGAACAGTGCGCGTTTTGTCTTTATATAAAATATGACAGACGCTGTTTTTCTGAATCGCTTTTTCTAATAAGTTAAAATACTTTCGCAAATCATTTCTGACTGAATGTTCAGGGCGACCAAACTGAACTCTAACATGCTGTTCTGCAGCTCTTTTCTCTAAGCTAAGCCAAAAATCCTCATCTCTGTCAGGAAAAACCGCGTCGGCGTCCAGCAACTTAGCCAGTGGGTAATGAAGAGCATCGTAGCGATTATTCTGAGCTCGAATAGGTATCAATCGATACTCTCCACCACCACACCCCTCTATAAATGAGGAAAGCATATTAAGATCACGATAGACCGTTCGTTCAGTAATATTAAATTTCCTCATCAACTGATAGCGATTCACAGCGCCACAAGTTTGTAGTTCTATCAGAATATCGACTAAACGTCCCGCTGAGCAACTCCTTGCTGAATCGGCCATAAGCACCTACTTTTCTGTTTCCCTGACATGGATTATATGTGAAATGCTGACATAGGTTGTCAGTTCATCGGCAGGTTTGCCAACTTTTTTAGGGATACTGGCAATTTTTTTTATCGTTAACAACATTAGATCGTTTTAGATATACGGATGGTGTTAAGTGGACTGACTGAATCGCCACGGGTTTAACAGACACCTCAGAGCCATTTAAGATGACTTAAAGAGAGGTGACCATGAGCGGTTAGCGTTATCCTGAAGAGTTTAAAATTGAAGCAGTCAAACAGGTTGTGATCGTGGTCATTCTGTTTCCAGTGTTGCAACACGTCTCGATATCACCACTCACAGTCTTTACGCCTGGATAAAGAAGTACGGCCCGGATTCTTCCACTCATAATGAACAGTCAGATGCTCAGGCCGAGATCCGCCGTCTTCAGAAAGAGTTGAAGCGGGTTACGGACGAACGGGACATATTAAAAAAAGCCGCTGTAGATTCAATTGGTCAACGCAACAGTTATGTGAAAACATGGGGTTGCGGAGGT